>Ga0255182_1000386_pt1 | contig 31390 bp, 32 predicted proteins | sample Atl_UVDOM_RepA_8_FD_188420 | JGI IMG/M metagenome (GOLD analysis project Ga0255182, IMG submission 188420) | Freshwater microbial communities from Altamaha River, Georgia, United States - Atl_UVDOM_RepA_8d | ecosystem: Environmental > Aquatic > Freshwater > River | place: USA: Georgia...
TGGCCAATCAACTTGTGTTGGTATCGGTGGAGACCCAGTAAATGGAACGAACTTTATCGACGTTCTGAAGCTTTTCAATGCAGACCCAGAAACTGACGCTGTGATCATGATCGGCGAAATTGGTGGCTCAGCCGAAGAAGAAGCTGCTGAATACATCAAAAAAGAATTCAAAAAACCTGTAGCGGTGTTTATCGCAGGCGCATCAGCTCCTCCGGGAAAACGCATGGGACACGCGGGTGCCATTATTAGTGGCGGAAAAGGAACTGCGGAAGCAAAATTTGCAGCATTAGAAGCTGCAGGTTGCAAAATCGCACGTTCTCCGGCAGATATGGGTACAACTTTAAAATCAATGCTGAAGTAAACAGTTAAAGAAATATAAGGAGCAATTATGGCTAACGAAAGAACATTCTCGATCATTAAACCAAACGCAGTTAAGAAAAATGCTATTGGTGATATCATCCACACTTTTGAATCAAAAGGTTTAAAAGTAGCTGCAGCTAAATTAACTATGATGTCTAAAGAAAAATGTGAATTATTTTACGCTGAACACAAAGAGCGTCCATTTTTCGGCGAACTAGTATCATTCATGACTTCTGGTCCAGTTGTAATGATGTGCTTAACTGGTGAAAACGCAGTTTTAAAAAACCGCGAAATCATGGGCGCAACTGATCCTAAAAAAGCGGACGCTGGTACAATCCGCGCTAAACACGGTGATTCAGTTGGTGAAAACGCAGTTCACGGTTCTGATTCTGTGGCTTCAGCTGAGCGTGAATTGGCTATCTTTTTTGACAAGCACGAATTAGTTAATTTTTAATGTGAACAAGGTTCACAGGATGTGAAACTCGACTGCACTACCGTGCAAGGATGTGTAACTTAACTATGAAAGATTCAAAATCTTCAAAAAGGGACTCTGAACTAGAGTCCCTTTTACATTCAGAGCAAAGAGTCACAGTTGAAAAAATGGCTGTTGGCGGATCAGGCATCGGGCGTATTCAATTCAATGGAAAGCCGGTTGTTGTGTTTATTCCTTACTCTGCGCCAGAAGATGAACTGACTGTTAAAATTAGTCAGGTCGAAAAAAATTTTTTAATCGGCGAAACTCTACAGATCCATCAAAAAAGTCCACACCGAACCGATCCTCTCTGCGAATACTTTGGAAAGTGCGGCGGTTGTCTTTGGCAACATTTAAAACTTGATTCTCAAATAGCTCAAAAAGAGCTGATTTTAACAGATTTATTTAAAAAATTTCTTCCAGATGTGACTTATTCACTGAAGCCAACCATTCAGGGTGAACAGCCCTTTCATTATCGAAATCGTATTCAGCTGAAGCAAATTGGTAGCACGATTGGTTATTTTAAACACGAGTCTCACGAAATCGTCCCCATCCAGAATTGTCAGATTGCTGAAAAATCTTTACAAAATTTAATCAAAGATTTTTCTACAAAAGTAAAACCCTCTAAAGAATTGAAAAAATGGGAACTTAAAATTTCTCAGAATGACCAAGTCGAATACTATCCCGTTGGCGAGCGCGGTGAGGGAATCGCCTTTTCACAGGTTAACAGATCCGTTAATGAGCTGTTGGTTAAACAAGTCGTCAAATTGACCCAGCAAATACAGCCCAAAGAAATAACCGAATTATACGCCGGAGCTGGAAATTTCACTTTTCCGATTGCAAAAGAATTGCCTCAAGCATCCATTACTGCTGTGGAGTTGGGTGGATCTTTAACGGCCAGTGCGGTGGAAACGATGAAATCTTTGAAGCTACACAAGCAAATCACCTTTTTTACTACCAGCTGCGAAAACTACAGTAATTCAACAAAACCTGTTTCCAAGGATTTTGTCTTGCTGGACCCTCCAAGATCTGGCTGCCACGCCGACGTCATTCGTAGGTTGGCCACTGAAAATCCTGAAGCCATCTTGTATATCAGCTGTCATCCCGTCAGTCTTGTGCGCGACATAAAGCCCTTGATGACCAATTATACGATTGAACATTTGCAAATTTTTGACATGTTCCCACAAACGGACCACTTTGAAACCGTTTGTCTATTAAAATCAAAATAAAATCAAAAGTTTCTTGATTGACTGAAATTCGTTGAATTACTAGCATCAATTTATGCGTATCAATTTCATTCTCGTAATATGTTTATTTTTTGCGTCTTGCGTAAACACTGAAAAGTCCAGCAAGAATGCAGATAAAGCATTTTTGAAATTGCAAATCGGAGTTTCATTAATTGAAAAAAACGAACTTCCACAAGCCCTCAAAGAACTCCTTGAAGCCGAAAGCCTCGATCCAGATAGCGCATTAGTACACAACAATTTAGGTCTGGTTTATTTTTTGAGAAAAAAAACAGACTTGGCTATAAAACACTATTCAAAGGCAGTCTCTTTAAAGCCTGATTTTACAGAGGCTAAAAATAATCTGGCCCGCGTTTACATTGAAATCAAACAATACAAAGATGCTGAAAAACTTTTGAATCAGGTCATTGAAGACTTAACTTATAACAACGTCCCCGCAGCATATATGAATTTTGGTCTGATGCGATTTAATCAGAAAAACTATCCAGAAGCCAAAAGTTATTTTAGAAAGCTTCTCGAGGTTAGCCGCGAAGACTGCTATGCGAATGTTTACTATGGCCGTTCTTATCTAGAGATGAATCAACTGAAAGACGCTGCCGAACAGTTAGATAAAGCTGCGAATTATTGTAAGCCTTTCAATATCGACGAAGGACACTATTATTCAGCTATCGCTTATTACAGAATGGGAAAACGCGATCGCGCTGTCGCCCGCTTCGAAGAAATCATTCAAACATTCAAAGAAAGCTTCAATAAAAAAAATTCTGAACAAATGTTACAAATTATAAAAAAGGGTCCATAATGAAAATCACTGGTGAGTTACTCAAATCTGAAAGACTTCGCAAAGATTTAAAAATTCAAGACGTTGCCTATGCTTTAAAGCTTAATTCGCGAATCGTAACAGCCCTAGAAGAAGGTGATCTTGAAAACCTACCATCGAAAACTTTTATTCGCGGTTTTGTTAAAAGCTACGCTGACTATTTAAAATTAGACTCAAACGTCGTTCTAAGACAGTTTCAAGAAGAAATGGGAAGTACTCACCCAGTTCCACGCAGTCCGCCACCTCTTCCTGAGGGAGCACAGGCTCCGACGGCTCCGACACCACAACCCACAGATCATGCGATTCAAAAAGATTACTCTTCGGGTTTTAACCAGAAAAATACTTTGATTTTTATTGGTGTAGCAGTTTCGGTTTTGATCATTGCAGGTATTAATCAAGTCATTTCTAAGTATCAAAAGGAAGCACAACTCAGCCCGACTCAAAGCGATTCAAACATTGCTCAATCCACTGCGGTTACGGCCTCATCTGATTCAACCGCAGCGGTTAATAACAGCACGGTCCCTGCCAGCACAGACGCAACAACATCTGCTTCTTCTGCTGATAGCACAACTGTCTTGGCCGCCTCATCTGATTCAACTCAGGTAAAAAGTGATTTTCCAGCTTTAGAAACATCTGCGGCTAAGCCAGTCGAAGTTTTGATCGAAGCCAAGAAAGATGTACTTGTTGAGTATTCGAAAGGGAACTCAACGGCTTTTCAAAAAATGAGTCTTAAAAAAAGTAATTTTCAGATTATTCGGTCTGGTGCAGGGCTGCATTTGCGTATTTCAGATGGTAGCGCCGTTCACTTAACGGTGAATGGTATCAGCAAAGGATTGGCTGGTGCCAATGACAAACCTGTTCAAGTTACTTACTAGAACACTTTCAGAAAAAATTAGTTATTTAATTTTTGCGCTACTGCTTATTAAATTAATTATTGCCGCTGGCGCTCCCCTGGTCGGCGATGAAACCTATTATTGGTTGTGGGGCCAAAACCTTCAATTAAGTTATTTTGACCATCCGGCTGGAGTTGGTTTAATGACACACTTTAGTCAGTGGCTCGCTTTACCGACTCTTGCGTTGAATTTAAGATGGCCTTTCGTGATCCTCAGCAGTTTGACTGTCTGGATCGGATTAAAAACTCTCGAAAACCTTCAAGCAAATCAAAAACAACAACAACTTTTTGTCCTTCATGCGCATTTGAATCCAATGCTTGGTATTGGCGGGATTTTGGCAACCCCGGATGTTCCATTTTTGTTTTTCTGGGCACTCAGTTTTTATTTCGTAGTTAAAATATTGCAAACTCAAAAAACGTTTTACTATGCGGCCCTGGGGGCTTGCCTTGGTCTGGGATTTTGCTCGAAGTATCATGCAGCGCTTTTCCCCATGATCATTTTAATTTCGCTTTATATCACCGGAAAAATATCGCAAATCCAAATTCGAAAGCTGGTTATAACTATTCTATTCGGCTTGGTATTAACAATGCCTGTTTTAATATGGAATTATCAAAACGATTGGGCTTCCTTTCAATTTCAACTTAAACATGGTTTTGACACAAAAGGTTTTAATCCTTATTGGATATTCACATATATTGTTGCACAAATTCTTTTGTTTAATCCTTTTTTGTTTTTAAACATCCTTCAGTCATTTAAAAAACAGCTCTTTCCTGCGGCTGCGACTATCAATTGGAGTTTTTTTTGTATCAGTGCGATTCGCGCGCCGGTTGAAGCCAATTGGCCAATTGCCTCTCATTATTTGGGGATGATTCAATCCGAACCCGGCAAAACTTCTACGCATAGAAATGCAATTCGTTATTGGATTTTTTTATGGGCTTTGATTTTTATTGGACTCGCAACAGCTTTTGGCCAAAGCAAGCTAAAGTCATTACCTCAAAGCTGGAGCGCTGGAGAAATTTATCAGCAAATACAACCTCAATTAGCTACCAACTCGAATTTACCTTTGTTTGGTCCAACTTATCAGATGTCATCACTCTTAAGTTATCTGACAAAACAAGAAATCAGAAAACTGCCAGGATTAACACGCTTTGATTTTTATGATGATTTAGCAAAAAAATCGTCTGTGCCTCAATCATTTCTAGTTCTTAAATATGATACTACGGATTGGCCTGATTGGATCAAAGAACAAAATCGCATCGTAGAATTACAGTCTTTAACTGAATATAAAATGAAATTATATCGAGTCTCACATGAATAGAGTTTTTAGTTTCTTAGCAGCACTCATCATTTTTTTTCTGATATATAGTTTTTATTTGTCTACATTCGAATTTCAGCTTTTTGAAATGCCTTCGACTGTCAAAGTCAATTCCGTGAATCAGTTTTACGACTATCGAGTATCGGCCAACATTCACTCTAAATTTTCATTAGGTTCTGGAACATATGAGTCAATCGCACAAGAGGCCGCCAAGACAAAGCAGAATTTTGTCATTTTCACGGATATAAATATGCCTCAGAAAATTCAATCAGACCGCTATGACAATCGCATCGGATTGATATTTGCTGAAAAAATGATTACAGACGATCTGCGAACGATTCAATATTCGTCTGAAAATGGCACCAACCAGCTTAGATACGCCGCACACCCTCTGAAATCTAATTACGATATTCAAGTTTTAGAAAAATCAGATTTTTCTGGAATGGAAGTTTTTAATCTTAAGAACATTACTCAATCGGCTTGGAAAAAATCAAAGTTCTCAACTATATGGAGTTTGATTTTTTATCCGTTTAATCCACGTTTATCATTGATTCGACTTTATATTGAACCTACTGATGAGCTCAATATTTTTGACCAAATTTCTCAAAGAAAGAAATTTGTCATGTATATGGGAAGCGAAGCCTCAGCTCGAGCGATACCGATTACAAATTTGATTATGAAATTTCCATCCTATGAACGAAACTTCAGCGTAGGCTCTCAACATTTATTGCTGAATTCCGAATTAACAGGAGACATCAAAAAGGATCGTATTTCTGTGATCGAAGCGCTTCGCAACGGACAGTTTTATATTTCTTTTGACGAACTCGGTGAGCCGACTGGATTTGAGTCCTACTTAATTGCCAAAGACGGATCGCGCACTTTGATGGGTGGAACAATTCATTTTAAAAAAGATTTAAAATTGTTTTACAAGTTACCGTCTGAACCGAACGTTTTTTTTGAAGTCGTTGTATTTAAAAATGGGGTTCGCTACGACCACTTAAATACCAGCTCGGGTTCTTTTTTGTTGAATGGTCCCGGCACTTACCGTTTGCAAGTCAGGCTCAGCCCTCGATTGCCTTTGCCAGACGCCGTCAAATGGCTCAGTTGGATTTATACAAACAACTTTTACGTTGAGCCCTAGTCTTCTTGCTGGATAGCTTTTATTTCAATAGTGGCTGACCCATTCAAGATGGTTTGACACGCCAGCCGCTCCGTAATCAAAAAACCTCTTTCCATCGCTCGCTCAGATTCAATATCACTGCGCTCGGAAAAATTTTCATTATTATCTCTGATTTTGAACTGACATGTCGTGCACGTTCCATGTCCGCCACACTCTTGAAATATGCTAATATTGTTAGCGTTCAGCAGATCCAAAACCGTGGCGGGTGTGTTAAAATTAAGCTGTGCTTGGCTCTGCGAGTCAGATCGTTGATCAACAGTGATAATGGTCAGTGTTTTTGTTGAAACTGTCATAATAAGTATGTATCAAAAATAATATGAGATTCATAGCTTTTGACTTAGAAACTACTGGAACAGTCCCTGGCGTCGATCAAATCGTTGAAATCGGAGCTGTCCGATTTATTAATGGTGAGGTTGAGGCTGTTTTTTCAACTCTTGTTGATCCTCGCAGACCCATTCCCGCTGGAGCCTCTGCCGTAAATGGTATTACCGATGACATGGTTAAAGGAAAGCCAAAAATTGAAGATTTGTTGGCTTCTTTTGCTGAGTTTTGCGGTGATGACATTATGGTTGCCCATAATGCTCCCTTTGACTCGCAGTTTTTAATCGCAGACGTAAAAAAGCATGAATCCATTGCGCCAAAGGGTTTGGTTCTTGATACTCTGGCCATCTCTCGCAAAGTTTTTCCAGGAATGCCCAATTATAAATTAGGAACTCTTGTTCAACATTTAAAAATTCCAACGACAGATTTTCACCGCGCCGAAGAAGATGCCACTTATTGTGGAAAGTTATTCGTTGAAATGGTGAAGCGCATTTCTGTGGGTGGCAAACCTCCCCAAATTGAAAATTTAGTCTCTTTGACTGGGAAGGCTGAACTCAGATTTCCGCAAATTGAACGCCAGCCCAAACAAATGGGCTTTTTCATCTAGATTTAATTTATTCTTTGGCTGAATGGGCGATCGGATAACGTCGCCCGCGTCCAAATGAATGTTCTGTGATTTTTAAAATCGGCGGAGCTTGCCATCTTTTAAATTCCGTCTTCATCAACTGCGCAAACAACCACTTGTCTGTATTCGATCGAAGCGGTTTCTTGTTTTGTACAATATTTTCTACGGCTTTATCCAGAATGTCGTACTCAGGTAAAGAATCCTGGTCCTTTTGATTGGGACGCAACTCGGCTGACGGCGGCCGAGTCATAATAAACTCAGGAATAACCTCATGATCTTTGTTGTAGACTCGACACAATTCATAAACTTGTCTTTTTGTTAAGTCTCCAATCGGCGCCAAACCACCACACATGTCTCCATATAATGTCGCATAACCGCAGGCATATTCAGCTTTGTTGCCTGTCGTTAATAATAAACTGCCGGATTGGTTGGAATAAGCCATCAACACCAAGCCCCGAATTCGCGATTGCAAATTTTCATGAACTAATCCGAACTGACTGATCTGCATTTTTTCATCAATAATGGATTTTATATTTTCAAAAATGGGTTGAATCGCAATCACATTCAGACGACAGCCAATGTTTTTTGCCAATTGTTCCGCAGAGGAAAAGCTTTCTGGTAAATTAAAAAGTGTCGGTAGAGCAAACAGTTCCACATTTTGTGGTCCCACGGCATCGGCAGCCAAACAAGCTACTAGCGCAGAATCAATACCACCGGATAATCCTAAATGAATTTTTTTAAGACCTGTTTTAGCCACAAAATCTTTAATTCCTAACACCAAGGCTTTTCGAGTCAACTCTGCCGCTGTCAAGCGGACAGGTTTGCGTTTAGTCCAAGGCTCGAGCGTTTCAATATCAAATAAATTATGGTCTTCTTCGAATGGTAATAAGCTTAAAACTGTCTTTCCGCGCTTATCGACTAAGAAGCTTCGGCCATCGTAAACAATTTCATCTTGGGCGCCGACCAGATTCACATATAAAGTGGGTGCCTTGAAATATTGTGCCGTTTTTTCAACAACAAATTGACGCTGTTCCATTTTGTTCAAATAAAATGGGGATGCACTCATGTTAATGACCAAATCAATCTTTTGCTTTTTAACTTTTTTAAGAGGATTTTCAATATACTCAGATTTAATTTTGGCCGATTTTCCCCAGGCCCAAATATCTTCGCATATCGTTACAAAAAATTTTTTGCCTTTAATTTTAAAAAAATTATTTTTGACAGTTCCTTTTTCAATAAAACGAGCTTCATCGAATACATCGCCCGTTGGCAAAAGCTCTTTCTGAAATCGTTTCAATATTTTATTTTTTGTACAAAGAAAAGCCGAATTAAAATACGGTCGACCTTTTGAGTTTTTATTCAGCTCAAAACCGCCAATCAATACGTAACAGTCTTTAGGAATGTTTTGAGTTAATTTCTTCAACGCTTTTTCTTGTTGAATCACTAATTGTTGGCGCTCTAAAAGATCAAAAGGATGATATCCAAACAAGCTGGCTTCTGGAAAAATGATCAGTTCAGCTTTTTTTTCAAACAGCTGATGGATCTCCGAGATAATTTTATCCTGGTTATATTGAAAGTCTGCTAGGCGACTATTGATTTGGCTGAGGGCTATTCTCATAATGCAAAATTTCCTTCTGGCTAATCATCTTACGACCTGTAAAGCCATCTTGGTAGCCATGATGAAAAGAAATTTGCGTTTCTGGGAATTTCCAACAAAAAAAGCCTTGTCCGTTGTCAAAATCGACTAACCAAAGGCCCTTAGGCTTTGCACCTAATCGTTCAATTTTGTTCTGCCAACGGGTAATAATTACATTGATCTGTTCTTGATATTCTTGAGCTCGTTCGCTTTTTTTATCCGGCAGGGCTTCTAAACAACCCATCAAGTATTTGGCTTGTTTACTTGCGTCCTCAGTCATTCTGTACACCAATTGCAGGATGTCCTGAGCTTGACCCAAGCTGTAAACTCGCAATGTGTTATGACGAACGATCTCGATCAAGAGTGACTCCGTTTTTTAATGTGTTGTTTATTGGACAACTTATTCAAAGTTTCAATCATGATTTTTCATTTTGAATAACTTATACTTCGCGCAAGGCGTCTAGGCTGTAAAAATTAGAAATAGTGACTTCGAAATAGGCTAGCTATCTGAATTCGAGTAGTTCAGAACTTGTCCACCAAAGAAAATCAGAATAGCGATGACCATTCCCGCGATCAGCAACCACTTCAAAATATAACCAAAAGCAAACCCGTCCGACTTGTCTTCGATTTGTCCTATATCTTTAGTCGGTGGTGGCGTGACGGTTCCTCGTCGCGGACCCGGACGCAATCCTTCTTCGGTGGCCTGAGCAATTTTGCGAGCCTCGGCCTTGCGGGGTTTTTTCCGGTCTTCTTTTTTCTCAAGCTCATCATAGTATTCACCAGCGACAGCTTTGTATCTATTCCGGTATTGATATCGCACCGTACGGCTGCCTCCACGGTCACGCCCATAGCCTCTGCCATTCCCAGCACCGTCTTCTTCTTCGATCAGCTTGACCTTGTCACTGCCTGACGTGGCCCCATCGCCCAAGCCAATACTACGGCCACGAGAAATTGTTCCGTTCGCATAGGGGCTCGATGCGTTAGCCCCGGCCCCAGAAACACCCGACCGACCGTCGCTGTCCGAGCCTTTATCGCCTGATTTTTTAGCTGCATCCGCGTTTTTAGAATCGGATCCACTGCCTGATCCCGACCCACTACCCGATTTTGAATTATCTTTTCGATTGGAAGCCTGAGAGCTTGAACTGCTTCCTGAAGAAGAACTGCCGCCCGTGGTTAAGGAAGCGCCTTTTGTTATAGAAAATTGGGCCTTACAATTCGAGGTGTCTGCAGCAGAAGCATAACTGAGCTTCGGTAACTCTCCATAATCCATTAAACAAATAAAGTAATCACCGATATAGGACGAAATAAACTGATTCGCTCCAGCAAACAATCCTTTCGCTGCTAGTAATAGCGCCACCATCACTACTAATAAAAGAACATACTCAATCACGGCCTGACCGGCTTGATTGCGTAAAGTTCTTTTTGTACTAAAAATCAGTAAATTCTGGCCTTGTTTCACTATTTTATTTATCGGTACAATTGATGAAATTCCGTATGATTATGATAAACAGATATTCGACTATTTTTAATATTCTGGCCCTTGCCTGTATCAGTTTGATACAAGTTTCCGCTATTGCACAAAGCAGCGCCTCTTCATTGTCTAATGCCTTCCCTTTTGGAGCGGTAACAAACAACCCGCAACAACAGCAACAGCAAGGAGCCGCCAAATATTCCCAATTCATGTCTATTTGCAGGCAAGAAAAACATGCCGAAATTTATATGAGTTCGGATGTCAGCAAAAAAAGACTTCAGCTGCTTGAAAGCAAACTCAAAGAAAATGCTACGAACTCGACAGTTGTAATGGCTTATTTAAAAGAATTTCTTATTCAAAAAAACTATAAAGAGTTTGATGCTAAGTACGCCAAACACAAAGAGGCTCTCAATGATGAGGATCTGGTATTGGTCAATGCTGATGTTGAACTTTTTAAAAAAAATTACCCCGCTGCCGTTTCAACTCTTGAAAAGTATCTCAAAGATCACAGCAAATCGACTCGTGCACTATTAAAGCTGGCCGAGGTCCATAAGGCGCGTGAAAGTTATTCTGAAGCCAGAGATATCTATAACGATTTGGCCAAAGAAAATCCCAAGCTCGATTTATCCAAAGAACTTTGCGAAAATTACATGTTAGATTCATTACATCGTGATGCCGAAACACAGTGTTTCAAGGCTCTTCAAAAGCATCCACAGGATTATTTAATTCCCATTTATCTTGGAATTTCATATCGGGAACAAGAGCTTTTTGATAAGGCCACCGAGCAATTTAAGGCCTCTTTAAAAATACAGCCCAGCGAATTTGCATACAGCTGTTTGGGCGAGCTTAAGCAAATTGATAAAAAAAATGCAGATGCTCTCGACTTCTTCAAGCAGGCATTAGATGCCGATTCCAAATCTTATCGAGCCCATCTAGGTATCGCACAGTCATATTTTGCTGAAAAAAAATATGCAGAATCATTAGAAAGTTATAAGGCTGCGTGCAGACTTAATCCCAAGGATTTAGATGGCTTCAAAAAAGCCTTTAAAGATTTAAACGATGGCAAATCGAAATTTGCCAATCAGTTTTTAACTGAAATTCAAAACTGCAAAAGAAACTAATTTGAAAATAATCCTTTTACCAAAGGATTCACATTTAATAAAATATGATTTTGCTCTGAAATTTTAGAATCTGTTGCATTCGAAAAAACCAGACATTTATGAGTCGATGCACGTAAAAAACGAAAATCATAAATATCAAAACCCTGGTTAACAATCGTGACAGCAAATTGAAAGGCCGCAACAACACTGTTTGTTTCATAGCACGCTAAGTGCTCTAGTGGCATAATTTCAGTTTGACTGAGATAAGCTTTGACCACTTTTTCGGGGACATCGGTAAATATTTGGAACCGAACGTCCTTAAGTTGCTCTGCCTGACTTTGCAAAAAAGGAAAATGATCTTGATTGCTCAAGTTCAAAATAAGAACGGCGCCCGCAGGAGTTGGTGAAATTTCAAAAATATTTTCTTCTAATAAAAACGAGCACTGATTCAATAAACTCAGCGCTTGAGCGTAGCTCGTGCTTTCAAGGACGAATAAATTTTTATACAGGCTCAACGATTTCCCCAATCAAATCATATTCCATACTGTCTGTAATTAACACCTTCACTAAATCGCCGGTTTTGGCCTGACCATCATTAATCAAAACGATTCCGTCAATATCAGGCGCCTGCTGCGACGTGCGGCCCTGTAATAGCAATTCAGTTTCCTCGCTGTAACCTTCGACCATAACTTCAACTGTTTTGCCAATAAAGGCTTTGTGTTTTTCACGCGAAATATTTTGTTGAATTTGCATAACTGCATCAAATCGGGCTTGTTTTGTTTCTTCGTCAACTTGCTCTGACATTTTTCCACCCGGAGTATTTTCCTCGGGTGAATACTGAAAACAACCAACGCGATCAAACTTTTGTTCAGCTATGAATTTTAAAAGTTCTTCGAAATTTTCCTGAGTTTCACCTGGGAAGCCCACAATGAACTGAGTTCGAATCACAGCATCTGGAATGTTCGTGCGAATTTTATTAAGGGCTTCTTCAATTTCTGCACGAGTCATTTTTCGGTTCATATTTTTAAGAACATTATTGTTGATATGTTGTAATGGCATATCAAAGTACTTCACAAATTTTTTATTGTTCTTAATCAAATCGATCATTTCATCTGTGATTCCATCTGGATATAGATACAACAAACGAATCCATTCGATCCCGTCGACCTTGGCTAGCTCGCGAAGCAATTCAACAGGCGATTCTTTGGCCGCAGGATCTTTACGGCGCAAGTCCCAACCATAATCTGTAAAATCATGACTAATGATAATAAGTTCTTTAACGCCGCCAGCAGCTAAAAGCTTAGCTTCGTTCACAATGTTTGGAATTGTTCTTGATTGTAAATTTCCACGGATCAGTGGAATCGCACAAAAAGCACAACGCTTCATACAGCCCTCAGAAATTTTTAAATAGGCGCGGTGGCCCGGCTGTGAATTCACACGTGGAGTGCTTTCTTCTTGCAAGTACGTTGGCAAATTAAAAAATGTTTTTTTAGTGTCACCTTGGTCGTGATTTTTCAAAATTTTAGAAATATTTTGAAACTCTCCAGATCCGACAAACAAATCTGCCTCGGGCAATCCTTCGACCAATTCGTCTTTATAGCGCTGAGTTAAGCACCCCGCGACGACAACTTTGTTGATTTTTCCCTGTTCTTTTAAAGTCGACATATCAAGGATTCGCTGAATAGATTCTGTTTTAGAGTCTTCGATAAATCCGCACGTGTTCACGATGACTGTGTCTGCGCCCTCTGCATCGCCGACCACTTCGTAACCGTCTTTCATTAAAGTGCCGGCCATAATTTCGCTATCAACAAGATTTTTAGGACAACCCAGGCTGATAAAGTGAACTTTCTTTTTTGTCTGTGTTTCTTGAGTTTTCATTACATGACCTCGTCATTTTTGTTTCTTTTGTATTCGAATATGCCCGCTGGAGCTTTTTTCAAAAATTCTGTTTTCTTGAACTCAATCGTCGTTTCCGTTTGAACATCATCTGTAAAAGAAATCGTATTAATCAAGTTTTTGAATGTATTAAATTGAATTTTAAAATTTTTGATCGATTTATCTTTTGAATTGTATTCAACAGTATAAAACTTGCCTTCGTCTTTTTTATTAACGACCTTAAAGTTTTGCTTAAATTGATCGGGAGATTTGAATAAATTAACCAACTGCTGAGCCAGTGCCGGCTTGTGATCTGACATTTCTGTCACCTTACGTTTTCCTTTAGGATCAAAATCTAAATCTGGATAGTCAATAATCCATAGTTTTTTTCCATTAAAAATAATCTCAGATTTTCTGTCGCTTTGAATGACTATATTTATTTTTCCGGCTGAATAATTCAGTGTGCCTGCAGCGGTTTGATTTAATCCAAGCGTCTTTTTAGAATCAGTTTTTTGAAATTCGGCTTTGATTCCCGCCACACTCGAGTACTTTTCCAGAACCTTATCCACACTAAAAGTTTCTGCGGCCATACAAATTGAATTAGTAAAAACCAACAACAGCACTAGATATAGTTTGCGACTAAAAACAGAAAATTTTAACATGGGGGTGTTTTACCATAAGTTCAGTGAAAACAACAACCTATCGGATTATAAATATTCAGTTTATGTTCTATAAAACAAACTCAGTCCTACAATCGTACAAGATCTGTTCCCAAGTTGAACTAATTGCTTATGAACAATACTGCTCGCCGCCTGCATCGTTGCACCTGTTGTTATAATATCATCTACTATGATTACAACGGCGCCCTTTGGGACTCGCTGTGTAAAATCTTCATTCCAAGATAAACAAATATTGAATCGCTGCTTGCGATTCAGTTGCTTTTGCTGTTCGCCATTAAAATGAATCAGCGCATTCAATAAAACCTGACCACTCATTTGTTCCGCCAGCGATTTGGCAAAATAATGTGTATGGTACGAGGTAGAGCGCCCAGGAACGGGTATAAAAATCAGCTGTTTGTTTTTGCTAAGATAAGGTTCTAATTCTTTTAAAATTTCTTTCGTCAGATCTTGCCAAATTTTCTGACTGCTAAACCTTTTTAAATGATAGACCAGTTCAGACAACATGTCGCTTTCAAAGCGCTTCCATTCGATGAACGAATACACCGGGAATTGTTTGAACTGATTCAATTGAATCAATCGCGATCGGTCCGCGATCAGTCGATCATAGCAAGACTGACAAAATAAATATTTGTGTTTGATAAAAGAATGACAGCCGATACAAAAAGGACATGTTATTTCCAAGCAAATATGATCAATGAGGTCCATGCCCCGTATAGATCAAAATCTGAACCGAGAATAAAAGAATAAGGCACAACAACAAGAAATGGATTTAGATATTGTGGTACGGAATTCGGTTTAGAATCGTCAAACCGCGATAGATTTGCTCAAGCACGACAGCCTCAGCAACCAAGTGATTTAAAACCATTTTTGAAAGACTGACTTTAAGGTGAGCTTTTTGAAATATGTGATCTGAAACGCCATATGCCCCACCAATTAAAAAAACGACACGCTTTTTTCCGGACAAAGTGGACTTTTCCAAAGCCACAGAAAACTGCAGGCTATCCAAATCTTTACCCTTTTCGTCAAAAAGAATAATGTAATCATCCGAGGTTAGTTTTTTTAACAGCTCTGTTTCTTCGAATTTTTTTTTAGCTTCTTTGTCTTGGCGCTCTTGTTTAAGCGTTTTTAAGGATTGGACTTCAAACGTCCAAAAGGGATTAATTTTTTTGACATAAAGAGCCTGCAGTTCTTCGAACCAAGGCTCTTTTGCTGTCTTGAAATCAATAAGGATGCTTTTCACAGAAGTTCAAAATTTTAGATTTTTTGATCTTTCAATGGAATTTCAACGCCATCTTTCCAGATGTCTTCCATTTTGTATTCTTGACGAACAAAATCATAGAACACATGGACAATCAGTGCACCGTAATCCACAACCACCCAGCGACCTTCATCAACACCTTCTACGCCCTGTGGAAGCACATTGAATTCTTCTTTGACAGCCATCACTAAATTTTCGGCCATCGAGGCTGAGTGACGAGTACTTGTACCAGAAGCAATCAATGTGAAATCTGTTGTTGTTGCTAGTTTTTGCAAGTCAAAACCACGAACAGCAATTCCTTTTTTGTCGAACAAAACTTGTGCGCAAAATTCAGTGAATTTTTTGTAGTCAGTAATCTTTTCGTTCGTAGAGCGATATAATTTATTGTCTTTGATATAACGTTCAACTGCCAGTGGTAAATATTTTTCTACTGGACGACCAACGCGTAATTTTTTGCGAAGCTCTGAAGAAGAAATGTCCAAGTCTTCTAAAGTGATAAACTCAACAGAGCGACCTGTTGTTAATTCAAGCGTACCAAAATCACTTTCCGCAACAAGGCCATTTAAATAATCAGGCCATTCATTTTCGGATTCAGGTATTTGATAGCCTGGACGAGTCGTTACCACCAAATTCACTTCTTCAAGAATCTTTTTATAGTCTTTCCATTCGGAAAATGTTTCGAAATTATCTGCACCAATAATTAAATATAAATCTTTGGCGGCATATTCTTTTCTGAGTGATTGAATTGTATCAATCGTATAGCTTTTACCACCGCGCTTAAGCTCGGTGTCATCCACATAAAATGCAGATCCATATGTAGAAAAAGCCAATCGCGCCATTTCAATTCGGTGCTCGGGCCCCGGAGCCTCAGTTTGAATCTTAATTGGGTTTTGAAAGTTTGGGATGATATGAATTTTATCAAAGCCCATCTTTTTTTGAACGGTTGTAATACTGTTAACGTGTCCATTGTGAGGCGGATTAAAACTGCCGCCAAAAATTCCTATTTTCATATTCAGATCCTTAATAAGATTCTTCGAGTAAACCTTTTGATTTTAATATTTTATCCGCAACAAACTTTAAAAGCTCTTGCGTATTTTTTCCAGTGACACCAGAAATGGCGTGTGGTTCTAGGCCCGTTTTCTTTTTGAAATTTTGTTTGATTTTTTCAAGCTGTTCTTTCGGTAACAAATCGATTTTGTTTAGAACAACAATTTGTTCGCGTGAAGCAAGCGGGAAAAAACCGTCTTTTTCTTTGTTCATTTCGTCGTATTGTTGAATTTCATAGTTAATGTCGTCGAAATCCTGTAACGGATCGCGGCCGCTCATTCCAGAAACGTCTACTAAATGAATAAATAAAGATGTCCGTTCGATATGTTTTAAAAATTGAATCCCTAAACCAACACCTTGGTGCGCTCCCTTAATAAGACCCGGAATATCAGCAACCACAAAGCTGCTGTAATCGCCGACCTTAACGACTCCCAATTGTGGAGTTAAAGTCGTAAAGGGATAATCTGCAATTTTTGGTTTAGCTGCAGAGATACGAGAAATCAAAGTTGATTTACCGGCATTAGGAAAACCAATAATACCGACATCTGCAATAAGCTTTAGCTCAAGGATAATCTCTCTGGATTCTCCGTCTTCGCCGGGCTGGGCATATTCAGGTGCCTGATTCACGCTGGTTTTAAAAAAGGCATTACCCTTACCACCGCGGCCACCATTTAAAATAGTTAATTCATCCACCTGAGTAAGATCATGCAAAACTTCGTTTGTTTCGGCGTCGCGGATAATTGTTCCTTCTGGAACAACAAGAATAAGGTTTTCGCCATCGGCTCCGGCACAGTTAACGGCCATGCCCGCCTGTCCGTTCTGAGCAGCATATTTTTTGAAAGTTTTAAAGTCGACTAGGGAATTAATGTGTCGTGAAGTTTTGAAAATAACATTTCCGCCCTTACCGCCATCACCGCCATCGGGTCCACCTCGTGGAGCATAGGCTTCACGACGAAACGTCACAGCACCCGGACCGCCGCGACCAGAGGAAATAGTAATTTTAACTTCATCAACAAACTTCATAAAAACTTCTTTGAATTTTAAAAGACCACATGCACACAAAACAAAGGGAGCTTTGTTAAAAGCTCCCCTCATCTACTTAATATATTTAAGTCTAGTTATTACGCTACTTTTGGGTAAACGCTAACTTTAAATTTCTCTTTTGAAACTCTTTCAAATTTAACCAAACCTTCAATGATAGAATAGATCGTGTGATCACGACCGATTTTAACATTGTTTCCAGTTTTGAACTGAGTTCCACGCTGACGAACGATAATCGTTCCAGCTTTAACTAATTGTCCACCAAATCTTTTTACACCTAAGCGCTTCGACTGTGAGTCCCGGCCGTTCTTCGTACTACCACCGGCTTTTTTACTTGCCATGATTTAACTCCGTTTCTTTAAAAATTGTTTAATATTAATAATTACTTATCTAAATTACTTTTTCTTTGCAGTTGTCTTCTTAGCCGTTTTTTTTGCAGCTGTTTTAGCTGAACGCTTAGAAGGGGCTTTTTTAGCTGCTGCTTTTTTTACAGTTGCTTTCTTCTTTGGAGCGGCTTTTTTAGCTTTTGGAGCTGGAGCAGCTGCTTTTTCAGAAGATTTGCCTACTGCTGCTTCTGCGCGTGCGCGAGAATCAGCAACTTTTTGTTCAACGCGTGCTTTTCTTAATGCAGCCATGTCTTTAACAACTGGTTTTGCATCAGTAGTCGCCGTTTGACCATCTGGTGAAGTGATTGATTTAACAAAAACTTCAGTAAAGCTTTGTTTGTGTGTTCCAAATTTTCTGTAGCTATGACGACGTTTTTTCTTGAAAACGAAAACCTTCATAGTACGTGCTTGTTTTGTAACAACTAAAGTTACTTTTGCATTTTTAACTGTCGGAGTTCCAACGTGTGTTTTATCTCCACCAACCATTAAAACTTCATCAACTGAAAATTCTGAACCCAAATCTTTGTCCAATTTTTCAATTTGTAATACATCACCAGCTTGAACGCGATATTGCTTTCCGCCTGTTTTGATAATTGCGTACATACTTTCCTCCATAAGAAAGATTTATAAAACAAAGACCTTTTGTGCCATACCGGCTAGTTGTCGGTCAACACCGAATTCAAGATCCCACGAAATGTCCTGTTGTAATGACCCATTTAATGTGTTAATCGGGTCATCATGAAAAAACTCACCGAACTACCGAACTTAACTTGGACTGACAACGAAGAAATTAATTCGATTTTAATAGACCTGAACGACCTGTTGGGTGTTTTTTGGGCACAACAAGGGAGAATTGGTGAAACTAGCGACTGGAAGCGCTCTGTCCTGGAGGGATTGAATTTTTTTTCATTAGACATCCCCCTTTTAGCCAATTGGGTGAAAAACGCCCCCGATGAAATCGATCCCTTTTTAAAATCCGGACTGTTTTTGTTTTGGTTTGAAACCCTGTATAACCGCGAAAATGATCCCACCCATTATGGCAGTTTGTTGGCAGAAAAATTTATTTTTACTGATGATCAAAAGCCGCTTCTGATTCATTCCTTAGCCAGCGAAATTATTCAAAACAGATTTTTATATTGGAATCTCATCGAGCAAAGCCAAAAAAATAATTACGACATCACCGCTTGGTTAAAGCTGTATTTAAATATCTTTTTAAGTTTGCTACAGACCAATTTCGAAAGTCTGAATTTAATTAATTTCAAAAACGATTATTTGAAATACTTGAGCTTGCAGCTGAGCGAAAGACAAGTTCATTTTTTATGTAAATATTTGGACGACAGAAATAAGCAGTCCGACATCAAATTAACCAACGAATATGTGGTGTCTGTCGCAGGTTGCAGCCGTGAAACAGCCAAGCGTGACTTGGCTGTTTTAGTCAAAAAAGGAGTCATAAGCAAAATGGGTTCGGGGCGATCCGTTGAGTATGAAATTTTAAATTAACCTAATTTCTGGTTGTAAACGATATTTTTTCAGGCGCTTATATAATCAATTTATGATCTTATACAAATTTTCGCAAAGTTGCGATTACAGTCGGAAGCCAAATATATTTACTAAAAAAATATGTGCCCGATACAACAATTAGATTAGCACAGACCAACATAATCAACGTCATTGTGTACGCGATTTTAGATTCGGCCAGCAACTTCTTTCTGATAAACAATTCCGCTAAAATCAAATTTGGTATATAGAAAAAAAATGACATGATTATATCAAAAACACCATCAAATGCTTTTGTATGGCCTATTCTGCCAGTCAGAAATTCCCAAAATCCGTACTCCATTCGGTATAACCAAGAACCCACTACCAAAGCAAATAGTCTGATCGCCCACGCTTGGTGCTGATTAAAGTTTCTATTTTTTGCATTGATATGTGCGCCTGCAGCACAAATCAATACTAAAAATCCATAGAGTCCAAACCCTAAGTTCATCGGCCAACCACCAATAGTGCCCTTAACAAAAACAAATCCTAAACCGCCAACTCCGACGACATAGCACGAAAACAAATATAGTTTTCCAAGGGTTCTGTGCAAATGCGGATAAGATTCTCTGACTTTTTTGAGTAATTGAATTGGACCAAGTAATAATAAAATGGCTCCACTCAAAAAATGAATTCCAATTAAAAAATTAGCTGCTAGTTGATCTTTGGTATAAAGATTCGGCAACAACACATTCCATTTTTCTGGATTCCCGAGAAAAATAGATCCGACATAGTTGGCCAAAATATATATAGCAAAACCAAAAATGCTCAACCAAGTCAAACCAATGAGTAAGCGCACCAACCATACTAAGTATTGCTTTTGATTCATGAATTGAGCTTATCTAATTCATTCAGGTATTACAATTATTTTGATTTTTCAACTTTCTATTCCGCCGCCGAAAACACCTAATTGTGATTTGGCTGCGTTGGCAAAAAGAGTCTAGAGCGCCTACAAAAATGAGCGCTCCATCTATTATGATTTAAAAAACTAATCAAAAATCTCGTATTGTTCCATGTGGTACGAAGGTTCGATTTTAAAAGCCAGCGAGTGACCAAATTTTTTCTCGAGATGTTCAAGCGTTTCGTTTTCCTCTTCGTAAATCCAGTCAACGATGTCGGCGTGGCAATGCACAATCAGGCTTTTCTTTTTATTTTCAACAAGGCCTACTTCGCGCTCGATGTCGCGGAAAATTTCGTTAGCGATGGTTGATTTGCGTTTGATATAACCTTTGCCGTCGCAATATGAACAAGGCTCGCAAAGTGTTTTGACAATACTTGGGCGAATGCGCTTACGAGTCATTTCAACAAGACCCAGCTCGGACATAGAAATAATATTCGTACGGCTGCGATCTTTTTTAAGTTCTTCTTCAAGGGCCTGCAGCACTTGTTCGCGGTGAACTTCTTTTTCCATATCAATAAAATCGATAATAATAATTCCGCCCACATTACGGACGCGCAACTGATGGGCGACTTCCTTAACCGCTTCAAGATTTGTTTTTAAAATCGTATCTTCAAGGTCTTTTTTTCCAACGTATTTTCCTGTATTCACATCAACAACAACCAGCGCCTCGGCCTCGTCAATCACGATATAGCCACCCGACTTCAACCAAACCTTGCGTTCGACAGCACGAGAAATTTCTAGATCGATATCATACAAGTCAAAAAGCGGTTTTTTCTCTTCGTAAAGAATGATGTTTTGTTTGTACTTGGGCATCAATTGAGAAACAAATTTGCTCACTTTTTTATAAACTTCAGGATCATCCACCCAAACAGTTGTGACATCTTCGCTCATTAAATCGCGTAGCGCTCTTAATTCAACATCCAGTTCGGCGTGCACAAGGCCGGCTGTTTTTTTCTTTTCATAATTTTTGTGAATTTCTTTTCCAAGACGATCTAAATATTCAATATCGGATTTCAAAGACTCTTCGGTCGCGCCTTCGGACGCTGTTCGCACGATCACGCCGCCCGATGGATTAATTTTTTGAATAAGCGCTTTTAATCGATCTTTTTCTGACTCATCTTCGATTTTTCTTGAAATTCCAACATGTTTCACGAAAGGCATGTAAACAACGCCCCGACCTGGCAATGAAATATGCGTCGTAATGCGCGCACCTTTAGTGCCAAGTGGATCTTTTGCAACTTGAACCATAACGTGTTGGCCTTCTTTGATCAAATCTTGGATCGGAGTTTTGATTTCACGCGAAGAACGGCCTGTATCATCATTATCTGAAGAAGAGTCTTGATCCTCGTCTTCGTCAAAAAAATCTTTGCCATCACCGGTGATGATGTCACCCACATAAAGAAAGGCCGCCTTCTCTAGACCAATGTCTACAAAGGCTGCTTGCATACCTGGCAAAACTCGCGTTACAATTCCTCGGTGAATAGTACCTACCAAGGTCGGTGAAGATTTTTTTTCAATTTTTAAATCCATCAAAACCCCGGACTCGACGTAAGCCACGCGGGTTTCAAGCGGTCGAACATTAATCAAAATTTCTGCAGCCATTTGTATTCTTTCTTTAAGTTTGTATCTAGTTGTACCGAATAAAGACATGATAATCAAATTTTTGAGGATGATTCATGGCAACTATCGACGATTTATTTAGATTAATGGTTGAACAAAAAGCATCGGACTTGCATATCACAAGTGGCGCTCCGCCCTATTTGCGAATTCATGGCGGAATGTCGCCGTTGAATTACCGACAGCTAACTGCGCAAGACGTTCAAGGATTAATCTTTGAAATTCTGAATGAAAAACAAAAAAAGGCTTTCGTCGAAAAATGGGAGCTGGATTTTGCCTATGTCCTCGAAGGCGTTGGGCGTTTTCGTTGCAACATCTTCATGCAAAGAAAAGGCTTGGGTGCCGTTTTCAGAACGATCCCTGAAAAAATTAAGTCAGCGCAAGAGTTAAATTTACCGCAGTCAATTATAGATTTAACTGACACAGACCGTGGATTAATTTTGGTAACTGGACCCACGGGTTCTGGTAAGTCGACGACACTGGCCGCAATGATTCAGCATATTAATTCCAGTCGAGATGCCCACATTTTGACTGTCGAAGATCCGATCGAGTTCGTTCATCCGAATTTAAAATCTTTGGTGAATCAACGTGAAATTGGTGCTCACACAAAATCTTTTGCAAATGCCCTGAAGGCGGCATTGCGTGAAGATCCAGATGTGATTTTAGTGGGAGAGCTTCGTGATTTAGAAACAATTTCCTTAGCCTTAACAGCTGCGGAAACGGGCCACTTAGTTTTTGCAACTTTACATACAAATTCTGCCGTCAAGACAATGGATCGTATTATTGACGTTTTCCCTTCAGGACAACAGCCACAAATTCGTGCCATGCTTGCAGAATCATTACGTGGTGTCGTCGCACAAACATTATTTTCGCGAGCCGACAAACAAGGTCGAGTCGCTGCTTTTGAAATATTAAAGGGAACAAAAGCCGTTGCGAATCTGATTCGTGAGGGTAAAAACCATCAAATTGCTTCAATTATGCAAACAAGCGCAGCACAGGGCATGGTTCTGTATGAAAAATATATTGAAGATCTTGTTAAAAAAGGTCTTGTGACCGCAGCCGATGCAAAATCATTCCTCGGAAAAGAAGATTTGCCAGGCGTTAAAGTCGCCTAGCTGTTGATTGCTTCACAGAGCTTGTTTAGAATTTCTAAATGAGCTCAAATACTATAACTCCAAAAGAACTTGCACAATATATTGATCACACATTATTAAAACCTGAGTCGACGAAAGCTCAAGTTCGCAAAATCTGCGAAGAAGCTTTGGAACATCATTTTTATGCTGTGTGTGTGAATTCGGGAATGGTTTCAACCTGTCGCGAAATTTTAAGAAATACAAAAATTCAAATCGCGAGCGTTGTTGGCTTTCCTTTAGGCGCTAACGACACAGCCACCAAAGCTTTTGAAACAAACAGAGCTATTAATCTGGGTGCCTCCGAAATTGATATGGTTTTGAATATCGGCGCGCTGAAGGGGCAAGAATACGCCTTTGTCGAACGCGACATTTTCGATGTTGTTCGTGCTGCCGAAGGAAAAATCGTCAAAGTGATCTTAGAAACATCTTTGCTGACGGACGAAGAAAAAAAGAAAGCTTGTGAAATTTCAGTGAATGCTGGAGCTCATTTTGTTAAAACCTCGACGGGTTTTGGCGGCGGTGGTGCCACCGTGGCTGACATTGAACTGATGAAATCAGTTGTTGGTAAAAACGCTAAAATTAAAGCCAGCGGAGGCGTTAAGGATTTTGAATTCGCACAAAAGCTCATTGCCGCAGGAGCTGTGCGACTAGGAACAAGTTCGGGTGTTCAATTAGTGAAGGGCTTGCAAGTGCAAGCGGGATATTAATCATGATTCCTTCAGAAATTATTAAAAAAAAGCGCAATGGTTCCGTTTTAACTGATGAAGAAATTCAATTTTTCATTATGGGCTATACCCGCGGCGAAATCCCGGACTATCAAATGTCTGCGCTTTTGATGGCGATTTATTTCAAAGGCATGAGCAGCGCTGAAACAGTGTCTTTGACAAAATGTATGTTGAATTCGGGTATCGTTGTCGATACTTCGCAAATACCTGGATACAAAGTTGATAAACATTCGACTGGCGGCGTGGGTGACAAAACCAGTTTAATTTTAGGCCCTGTTGTTGCCGCTTGCGGCGTCTATGTTCCGATGATTTCCGGGCGCGGCCTAGGACACACAGGTGGAACTTTGGATAAATTAGAATCCATTCCTGGTTTCAATACCCAACAAAGCTTAGAAAAATTTATCGAAATTACAAAAGATATTGGAACTTGTTTTATCGGACAAACCAAAGACATCTGCCCTGCCGATAAAAAAATATATGCTTTACGTGATGTCACGGCCACCGTCGAAAGCCTGCCTTTGATTTGCGCCAGCATCATGTCAAAAAAATTAGCTGAGGGCATTGATGGATTAGTTCTGGACGTCAAATTTGGTTCTGGTGCTTTTATGAAAACGCTCGACGATGCCAGAGCCTTGGCAAAAGGTTTGATGTCCATCGGCCAAGGTTACGGCAAAAAAGTCGTGGCGCTTTTAACTTCGATGGATCAACCACTGGGGCGCTTTGCAGGAAATGCCTGGGAAGTTTTTGAGTGTGTTGAAATCATGAAAAATAAATCTTTTATTACAGCTGATGGCATTGATTTATATGCCGACACGCGCGAACTTTCTTTGCAGTTGTCTGCGCAAATGATTCACATATCAGGAAAAACATCTTCTGTTCAACAGGCGTATGAAATGGCCACAGATGCGTTGGTCAGTGGGCGCGCTCTAGAAATTTTTGAAAAAATGTGTCTTCGCCAATCTGGAAATTTAGGCCTGCTGAAACTGTCAGAGAAAAAGCTGGAAGTAAAAGCTTCGACCGACGGGTATTTAGCAAGTTTGAACGTAGAAAAAATCGGTATTGCGGGTATTCTATTAAAAGCTGGTCGCATGGCGACGACAGATATTATTGTTCCCACATCAGGAATTGAGTTTCACAAACGAATTGGTTCGTCGGTGAAAAAGGGCGATACTCTTTTTACCATTCACGGTGATGATTCCAATTTATTTTCAGAAGCTGAAAAAATATTAAGTGCCTGCTACCAAATCAACTTGCAAAAGCCAGTGGATCAAGTTCTGATTAAAGAAGTTGTGGAGTAATAATGACAATACAAAAACTAACAGAGACAGCCACGTTTATTAAATCTAAGACAAAAATTAAACCCCGAATTGGAATTATTTTGGGATCTGGATTAGGACACTTCGTTCAACATATCAATGTTGACGCGAGTATTCCTTACCGAGATATCCCCAACTTTATCCCGCCTACAGTAGAAGGACATTCGGGAAATTTAATTTTAGGACAAATCGGCGACGCCCAATTGGTCGTCATGCAAGGGCGCCTTCATTATTATGAAGGCCACAACATGGAAACCGTTGTGTTTCCAACTCGCACAATGGCTGCGCTGGGAATCGAAATTTTGATCGTCACAAATTCGGCCGGTGGCTACGGCGATGGCATGCGTGCCGGCGATTTTATGATTATTGAAGATCATATTAACATGATGGGCACAAACCCACTAATGGGTCCCAACATCAAAGATCTGGGTCCACGCTTTCCGGATATGACTCAGGCTTATGATCATTCTTTGATTGCTAAGGCAGAACAAGTTTTTCAAGCCCAAAAAACAGACTATCACAAAGGAATTTATGTGGGCGTCACAGGCCCCACGTATGAAACTCCGTCAGAAATTAGAATGTTTAAGCTGATGGGTGGAAAAGCCGTTGGGATGTCGACTGTTCCTGAAGTTATTGCTGCCAATCATATGGGTCTTCGTGTTGCAGCCGTGAGCTGCATTACAAATTTAGCAGCCGGAATTAGCGACACAAAATTAACTCATGCTGAAGTGACAGAAACAGCTAAAAAAGTAGAACAAAAATTTTGTTCATTCTTAAAAGAATTGGTGGAAAAAATATGAAAAAATTATTTTTAAGTGTTTTGTTTTTTACTCAGCTATCCTCTGCCGCCTTGAATGGCGAATGGGTTGGTTGGGGTCAGTGGAGCTATGATAATGCGGCTGTTTCTTGTAACCCAATGAAAATGACATGGACTGAAAACGAAAAGACTCTGGCTATCAACAAGGGAATTTTCGAGTGTGAAGTTTTAGTTATGCATTTAGGAAAAACAGAGTGGACTAAAAAAGAGGGCTTGTTGTTCGACGAAGATAATAAGCAAGTTGGCACCTACACAGACGAACTCATCAGCTTGTATATGCCAAGTCCCAACGTGAATACGACAATACATATTCAGGTTAAAAAAACTAGACCAACCAGCTACGATTACCAAGAGGTTTGGTTCAATAAAAACGAAAAACTGTATGTCATTACAGGTCGTTTTTTTAACGGTTCAAATTAATTTATTTTCTCGACTTTTTCACGACTGGAAAGTCTAGTTTCCAGACTTATTTTTTACAAAATCTAACCGAAAAGCTTTCTGTGACGTCATCAGAACAGACCACCCTTCTGATGCCACCAGAAAGCTACTGTGCAAAAATTAAAAAAATTACAAAGCTTGTTCTTCGTAGTCGTTGGTCTAGTTGCTCTTTCGGGATGTAACAACGGAAAAACATCTGAATCCGTGATGTCCGAACAAAACGCGCAGGCCTGCACAAGCGCGACAGTCAAAAATCAATATGTGGTTGGCTGGGAAGATGGCACTTATACAATTGAAAATGCCACATCGGATGATGATTTTAGAAAAAATTTTGTTAATAAAAAATTAGCCCTCATTCGACACGTCGATCGTGATTATAAAATCCAGCTGCAAGTGAATCAAAATAGCGAAGTGACCGTTCAAGCGGCTGGTGGATTGAACTGGGGGCCCACAAAAGTCGAAGCCAGTTCTGTTTGGTCACAAGGTTTTCAGGGACAAAACATCAAAGTTGGTGTCGTCGATGGGATGGTCGACGCAACTCACTCTCAACTAGCGCCAAATGTGATTTCTGTGACTCAGTTTAACAATGAAGCCAATGATCCTGCTCGCAATAAACATGGCAGTCATGTCAGTGGTATTATTGCGGCCGATCCTAACATGGGACCCGTCACTGGAGTCGCTCCTAAAGCAAAAATTATCGGAGGTCAGTTTATTGACAATGCCGGTGGTGGATCGCTGGGCGAAGCTATTTTGGCCATGAATCACGTCGCCAATCAAGGCGCCAAAATTATTAATATGAGCTGGGGTGGCGCCCCCTGTGTACAAAATTTAAAAAGCGCTATGGAGCAATTGTCTGCGCAAAATATTTTATTGGTTACTGCCGCGGGTAATGAAGGCATTAATCTGGATTATTCTCCCAGCTATCCGGCGGCCTTTGGAGTTTTGAATCAAATCAATGTGGCCGCAACGACGGTCGACGACATGATGATTTATTTTTCGAATCGTGGATTCAGAACAGTCAACATTGCTGCACCTGGAGTTGGAATTTATTCAACTGTTCCTACAAACAAAATCGAGGCGATGGATGGAACCAGCATGGCTGCGCCACTGGTGTCTGGGGTCGCTGCTCTTTTATTCAGTGCAGAACCTACGGCTTCAGCTCAGCAAGTCAAATTAGCAATTTTAAACTCGGTTGATACACCAATGGCCGGTTTACAGGTCAGTAGTCGGGGTCGAATCAACGCGCGAAAAGCTCTTGATCAACTTCGTCTTATTTTGTCATCAAAATGATGCTCTGTGTTTTGTTAACACAGAGATTCAGTTGAGCACCTCTTTGCAAACATGATAAATTTTCATTCTTAGAGTCGAGTAAAAACTCGATTAAAAAATGAAAGGTTTTTCATGCGACAATATATCTCAGATCTTAAAAATTTTGTGGGCGAAACAGTGACGCTTAAAGGCTGGGCGTATCAAACACGCTCGTCAGGTAAAGTTAAGTTTTTAGAACTTCGCGATGGCACTGGAATAGTACCTTGTATCTTTTTTGCCAAAGACTGCGGCGAAGCTGTTTTTAATCAATTCGAAGAAATTACTCAAGAATGCTCTGTCTCTGTCACGGGCCAAGTCCGCAAACATCCAAAATTTGAAAATGTTTTTGAAATTGGTGTGACGTCTTTTGAAATTATTGGAAAGTCAGAAAACTATCCCATCACTCCAAAAGAACATGGCACTGATTTTTTAATGGAAAATCGTCACTTATGGATTCGTTCAAAAAGACAACATGCTATTTTGCGTGTACGTCACGAAATTGTTTCAGCAACCAGAGATTTTTTTGATGGTCGCGGATTTACATTAACGGATGCTCCTATTTTTACGCCGGCCGCTTGTGAAGGTACTTCGAATTTATTCGAAACAAAATACTTTGACGATAAAATGTATTTATCGCAATCCGGACAACTTTACATGGAAGCGACTTCGAAGGCTTTCGGTAAGGTTTATTGTTTTGGGCCAACGTTCCGAGCTGAAAAATCAAAAACACGCCGACACTTAATTGAGTTTTGGATGGTTGAACCTGAAGTGGCTTTTAATGACATGTACGACAACATGGATTTAGCAGAAGCATACACTGAATACATTGTTCAACGTGTTCTTAAAAATCGCCAAGAAGAATTGCGCGTTCTTGAAAGAGATATTTCTAAGTTAGAAGTCATCAAAGGCAAATTTCCAAGACTTCATTACAAAGAAGCTTGTGAAATCATTAAAAAGGAAAACAAAGACTTTGTTATTGGCGACGATTTTGGCGCGCCAGATGAAACAATTATTTCTTCACAGTTTGACAAGCCTGTTTTTGTTCACCACTTCCCTCAAGCTATCAAAGCATTTTATATGAAAGAAGATCCAAACGACAAAGGCTATGCGATGGGTTGTGATATGTTAGCAACAGAAGGCTATGGCGAAGTCATCGGTGGCGGACAACGTGAAGAAAGCGTTGAAGTTTTAATCCAACGAATCAAAGAACACCAGTTAGATCAAAAAGATTTCGAATGGTATTTGGATTTACGCAGATATGGAAGTGTACCAAGTTCTGGCTTTGGTTTAGGACTTGAGCGTGCTGTGACTTGGATTTGTGGATTGCCACACGTTCGCGAAACAGGTTCGTTCCCAAGATTGTACGGCCGCGCTTACCCTTAATCATTTTTACCTACGCAAAAGAGAATTTTATGACAGATATGATGAAACTTAAAATCGAAGAACTTGAAAAACGCAACGACGCGGCTTTGGCTGGTGGCGGTGCGGATAAAATTGCCAAACACAAACAAGGTGGTCGTCTGACGGCGCGCGAACGTGTCGACGTTTTGCTAGATCCAGGCAGCTTTGTTGAAATGGATCGTTTTGTAACTCACCGTTGTACAAATTTTGGAATGGAAAAAACAAAATTTCCGGGCGATGGAATTATCACAGGCTATGGTCGAATCAATGGAAAATTAATTTACGTTTCTTCGCAAGATTTTACAGTAACTGGCGGATCGATGTCGCGCACGCAGGCCAACAAGATTTGCAAAGTGATGGATCTTGCAATGAAAAACGGTGCTCCTTTCATTTCAATTAATGATTCGGGTGGCGCGCGTATCCAAGAAGGCATCGAATCTTTGGGTGGTTACGCCGATATTTTCACTCGCAACACAATGGCTTCCGGAGTGATTCCACAAATCACGGCGATCATGGGGCCTTGCGCGGGTGGCGCGGTTTATTCCCCGTCAATTACAGATTTCGTATTTATGGTTGAAAACACCAGTTATATGTTCGTCACAGGACCTGATGTTATTAAAACTGTGACTCATGAAGAAGTCACAAAAGAAGAATTGGGTGGAGCCGTTACTCATTCACAAAAATCAGGAGTCGCTCACTTTACGGCTCGTGATGATAAACATTGTTTATTATTAATTCGTGAATTGATGAATTTCTTGCCGACAAATAATTTAGACGACGCAACGACTTTGGCGTCTAAGGATAGTCCTGATCGTTTGGTTGAAAATTTAAATAATATCATCCCGGACAATCCTAAAAAACCTTATGACATGAACGCAGTTATTTCAGAAGTTGTGGATGAGGGTTATTTCTTGGAAGTTCATAAACATTTCGCGCAGAATGTTGTTGTCGGTTTTGCACGATTCAATGGGCGACCTGTGGGTATTGTCGGAAACCAACCACAAGTTTTGGCGGGTTGTTTAAATATCGAAGCCTCTAGAAAAGCCGCCCGATTTATTCGTTTTTGCGATGCTTTTAATATTCCAATCGTTTCTTTTGTCGATGTTCCAGGTTTCTTGCCCGGCAAAGACCAAGAATGGAATGGAATCATTACTCATGGTGCGAAATTGCTTTACGCTTATGCCGAAGCCACTGTTCCTAAAATTACAGTTATCACTCGTAAAGCCTACGGTGGTGCTTATATCGTTATGGGTTCTAAATTGTTGCGCTCTGATGTGAATTTGGCCTTCCCGTCTGCAGAAATTGCAGTGATGGGCGCAGAAGGCGCTGTTAATATTATTCAACGTGAAGCGATTGCAAAAGCCAAAGATCCTGCGGCCGAACGCGCGCGGCTAACAGCTGAATATGAAAAAATGTTTAGCAACCCTTACGTTTCTGCCGAGCTTGGTTACACAGATGAAGTCATCGATCCAGCTTTAACTCGTAAACGCATTATTGATTCGTTGGAAATGCTTCGCAATAAACGCGATACAAATCCACCTAAAAAACACGGAAATATCCCGCTTTAAGAAAGAGAACGATTCATGATACAACCTCCTTTTAAAAAAATCCTAATTGCAAATCGCGGAGAAATCGCGATTCGTATCACACGCGCTTGTCGTGAATTAGGAATTGCTTCGGTCGCTGTTTTCAGCGACGCTGATCGCGATAGTTTACATGTGTTTTTGGCGGACGAAGCTTACCACATCGGGCCTTCTCCATCGAAAGAAAGCTATTTGAATTATAAAAAAATTCTTGAAGTGGCACAGCAAGCCGGTGTGGATGCGATTCATCCCGGATATGGATTTTTGTCTGAAAATGCGATTTTTGTTCGCGCCTGCAAAGAGGCTGGAATTACATTTATTGGCCCGACTCCAGAAAACATGGAATCAATGGGTGATAAGTTATCTGCCAAAGCGTTGATGAAAAAGGCCAATGTTCCTTTGGTTCCTGGCAGCGATGGCGGCGTCGGATCAGTAGAAGAGGCCACGGAAATTGTTAAAAAAATTGGTTTGCCTGTGATCATTAAGGCTTCCGCTGGTGGTGGCGGTAAAGGAATGCGCGTCGTTCGCCACGAAAGCGAATTAGAAAGCGCCTTCAGAGCTTGTCGCAGCGAAGGTCAAAACTATTTTGCCGATCCCACAGTTTATATCGAAAAATTTATTAACGATCCCAAGCATATTGAAATTCAAGTATTCGGCGATACTCATGGAAATGTTGTCCATTTATTCGAGCGCGAATGCTCTGTTCAGCGTCGTCATCAAAAAATTATCGAAGAATCTCCGTCCCCGAGTGTTCCAGATGATGTTCGTAAGAAATTAGGCGACGCAGCTGTTCGTGCGGCCAAATCAATTAATTATGTTGGCGCCGGAACGATTGAATTTATTTTTGATAATACGACAAAAGAATTTTATTTCATGGAAATGAATACCCGTTTG
>Ga0255182_1000387_pt1 | contig 31361 bp, 27 predicted proteins | sample Atl_UVDOM_RepA_8_FD_188420 | JGI IMG/M metagenome (GOLD analysis project Ga0255182, IMG submission 188420) | Freshwater microbial communities from Altamaha River, Georgia, United States - Atl_UVDOM_RepA_8d | ecosystem: Environmental > Aquatic > Freshwater > River | place: USA: Georgia...
GGCTACGTTAGCCCCATGGTGTTTGAAAACCGTTGGCTCGTGGCACAGCGGCAGCAGGAACAGAGGGCCGCATAATCGAGCAGCCTATGGAGTATGGAAAACAGGGGCAAGGTCACACAGACCACTCTCATGCTGCTTGAAGTGCAGCGGTGGTATCAGAAACAATCAGCTCTTCACCCGTAAAAAAGCCCGGCTTGTCATTTGACAGGTCGGGCCTTTTTTCGTTTGTTCTGGCGTTTATTTGCCCTCAGAATTTCCATTGTCCTTTTCGTCGAGAGTGTCGAGGAAGCTCTTGAGCTTGCCGCGTCTATCGCTGCGGGGAAGTCCCAATGTGACACGTTCCAATCGGAAGTTGGGGTCCCTGCGATTTACCTCTGCCCTCTCTCTGGATAGTTGGAGGCGTGTCGGTAGGTCTGGATTCGAGAAAAAAGCAATGCACTCACCTCTAAGCGCAAATCCATCTAATTCCTCTTGTGTGACGCAGAGGTAGACGTTCTTGTCGCAGGCGGAGCAATGCTTGATTCCTGCAGTATTTGTCTCGGAGAGTTCAAACCAATCTTTGGGACATTCGAATTCCATTTCGCAATTCAGGAATTTATGTGTTGCTGCGCTTGAATCTGACGCAGACATATTAGAGGTTCTTTCTAGATTTGTTAGAGACGTTGCCACTTCCGCGTTGCATGACGATGCTACCTGTGTAAACGGCGTCAGATTCAAAATATCGAGTTTGAGTTACGCTGACAGAATCACCATTGCCGATTGCAAGAAAGTAGTTGCCAGGACAGAGGTTGCCGAAATTGACCGCACCTCCGTTGCTCCTTCTAGAATCGCCTCTCCGATATTTGATGCCCGCCCCGTTTACACAAAATTCAGGACACGCCCACTGTTGTACAAAGGTACTTCACTTATCCTGTATTACGCAAACCAGCCGCAATGCCATTGATTGAAATGTGAATACCTCGTTGAGCTTTTTCATCACGATCTTGTGGACGTTTGCCTTCTCGATAGCGGCGAATTAATTCAACTTGCAAATGGTGCAGCGGGTCAATGTAGGGGAAGCGATGGCGCATCGAGCGCTCAAGTGCGGCGTTGTTCACCAAACGTTGTTTGTCACCGGTAATGAGCTTCAAGGCATCTGAGGTGCGCTGCCATTCGTCTTCAATCAAAGCAAAAATTTTCTTGCGCAAACGAGTGTCGCTCACTAATTCGGCGTAGCGTGAGGCCAACCCCAAATCGCTCTTGGACAGCACCATGTCGAGGTTGGACAAGAGCGAGCGAAAGAACGGCCATTGGCGTTGCATTTTTTGCAGCAAAGCCAGCGCGTCTTTGGGCTTGAGCGTGGGGTGTTGGTGGATGAACTGGTCCACGGCCGAACCAAAACCCAACCAACCGGGCAAGGTCAAACGGCATTGCCCCCAACTAAAGCCCCAAGGAATCGCACGCAAGTCTTCAATGCGCGGCGACGCATTGCCGCTCTTGGGACGCGCCGCAGGGCGTGAACCAATGTTGAGCTCTGCAATTTCACGCAAGGGCGTAGATGCAAAGAAGTATTCGGTGAAGCCCGGTGTCTCGTACACCAAGCCACGGTAAGCGGCCATGCTGGTGTGTGAGAGCCACTGCGCTGCATCCAAGAAAGCTTGTGGCGCAGGCTTGGTGGTTTGCAGCATCGTGGCTTCCAAGGTCGCGGCAATGAGTGTTTCTAAATTGCGACGGCCAATTTCGGGGTTGGCGTATTTAGAGCCGATCACTTCGCCTTGTTCGGTGAGGCGAATTTGCCCGCGCACGGTGCCTGGGGGCTGCGCCAAGATCGCTTGGTAGCTCGGGCCGCCGCCACGACCCACCGTGCCGCCACGGCCGTGGAACATGCGCAGGGTGATGTCGTGCTGCTTGAACAAGCCATCAAACAACGTGACCAAAGCAATCTCGGCACGGTACAGCTCCCAGTTGCTGGTGAAGATGCCGCCGTCTTTGTTGCTGTCGGAGTAGCCCAACATGATGTCTTGCTCGCCACCGCTGCGCTTGACCAAGTTGGCCACGCCATCGATGGCATAAAAGCCACCCATGATGTCGGCGGCGCAGCGCAAGTCTTCGATGGTTTCAAACAAAGGCACGACGATCAAATCGCAGGTCGATGTTTTGCTACCCAGCGTGCCACGCATGAGGCCGGTTTCCTTTTGCAGCAACAACACTTCGAGCAAATCGCTCACGGTTTCGGTGTGGCTGATGATGTAGTGGCGAATGGCATCTTTGCCAAAGGTCTCCAACATCTCGCGTGCCGTTTCAAAAATCGCCAGTTCTTTGAGCGCGAGTTCGGAGTAGTTGGCACCCATCACACGCAGAGGGCGTGCGTCGTGCAGCAGTTTGTTCAACGCTTCCACGCGTTGTGCTTCATTGAGCTTGGCGTAGTGTTTCTCCACACCTGCTGTGGCCAGCAACTCGGCCACCACCAACTCGTGTTGGTCAGAACTTTGACGCAAGTCCACGGTAGCGAGGTGAAAGCCAAACACCTCGACCGCACGCATGAGCGGTGTTAGGCGCTGAGCCATCAAGACACTGCCGTGTTGGGCGTCAAGCGATTGCGCAATCACGCGCAAATCGGTCAGCAGCTCTTGCGCTGACAGATAGGGGTTTTGTGGGGCTACTGCATGGCGCGCTGCATCACCACCGGTCAGGTCTTTGAGCGTGGCGGCCAAGCGTGCATACATGCCGGTGAGGGCGCGGCGATACGGCTCGTCTTGGCGGTGTGCGTTGGTGTCGGGTGAGCGGTCAGCCAAGGCGTGCATCTCGGGTGTGACATCGACCAACATGGCCGACATCGACAACTCGGTGCCGAGGTAGTGCATCTCGTTAAGGTAATGGCGCAAGGCCACATCGCACTGGCGGCGCAAGGCAAAGCGCAGCGTATCGGCGTTGACATTGGGATTGCCATCGCGGTCGCCACCAATCCACTGGCCCATACGCAAAAAGCTATGCACGTGGGCTTGGCCCAGTTCGGCTTCGAGGTCGGCGTAGAGCTTAGGGATTTCGCTGAGGAAGGTGGATTCGTAATAGCTCAGCGCGTTTTCAATTTCATCCGACACGGTGAGCTTGGTGAAGCGCAGCAAACGCGTTTGCCACAACTGCAACACACGTGCGCGCAATTGCATTTCGTTGGCGGAGAGTTCGCGCAGCGCCAAAGCATCCGGTGCTTTGCTTGATGCGTGCAGGGTAGAGCGAGATTTGATGTCGTCACGCAAACCCAAGAGCTGCGCAATGCCACGTTCGGCATCCAAGATGCTTTTGCGCTGGACTTCGGTCGGGTGGGCGGTGAGCACAGGCGACACGTGGCTGTGCGCCAATGTCTGCACGATGTTCTTGCTTGCAATACCAGCCGCCTTGAGGCGGCTCAGCGCCATGTGCAGGCTGCCCTCTTGTATGTGACCCGCACGTTCATGGATGGCGCGACGGCGAATGTGGTGACGGTCTTCAGCCAAGTTGGCCAAGTGGCTGAAGTAAGTGAAGGCGCGAATCACGCTGACCGTGGCTTCGGCGCTGAGCGAGGCCAAGAGTTTTTTCAGCGTCTTGTCAGCGCTGGCATCGGAGTCGCGGCGAAACGCAACCGAAAGCTTGCGCACTTGCTCGACTAACTCATACGCGTCGCGTCCTTCTTGTTCGCGAATAACGTCTCCCAAAATACGACCGAGCAATCGAATGTCATCAACTAATGGCATTTCATTGCTTCGCGAATTTTTTGCTGCAGAGATTGCACTTGTCTTATCGCGAGTGATTTTTGAATTATTTAATAGCATTAGTTAATCAAAATCGCCCGAAAATCGTTGACATTTGTAAGAGTAGGACCTGTTATGACTGAGTTTCCAAGCGCTTCAAAAAATGAATGCCCATCATTTCGATCGAGATAGTCAACAGGCCTGCTTTTAAGCTTCAATGCACGTTCTAAAGTTTCTGGATCCAGAATTGCTCCAGCAATTTCTTCTTGGCCATCTACACCATCGGTATCGCCAGCTATCGCATAGATACCAGGCTCACTATTGAGAGCAATGGCTAACGACAGGAGAAATTCCACATTTCTGCCGCCACGACCATCGCCACGTAATGACACAGTTGTTTCACCACCCGATATCAAAACGCAGGGCGTTTGAAAAGGTTGATTTCTTCGTGACACTTGCCGTGCTATTCCTGCAAGTGTCTTAGCAACTTCGCGTGACTCTCCTTCAATCGCATCACCAAGAATGTAAGGTGTGACGCCTGCTTCACGCGCAACATTTGCTGCGGCTTCAAGAGCCATTTGTGGAGTTGCGATAAATATTGACTTGATTTCTGGGAGTTGAGGATCACCCTCTTTTATTGACTCGCCATGCCCACTCTCTAATATTTCTAGAACCTTTGGTGGAACTTCAATCTTATATCGTTTCAAGATAGACAGCGCATCTTGGCAAGATGTTGGATCTGGAACAGTAAGTCCAGAGGCAATATCAATTGGATTGTCCCCAGGTACATCTGACAAGAACAAATTCAGCACTCTTGCTGGCTTGCAAGCAGCTGCCAGACGTCCACCTTTGATTGCAGACAAGTGCCTCCGAACACAATTCATTTCGCTAATTGTTGCACCACTCTCCAGCAATGAACGATTGATTTTCTGTTTATCAACAAGCGTTATTCCAGGTAGGGGCGCAGGAAGCAAAGACGAACCGCCACCAGAATTAAGACAAAGCACAAGATCATCCTCTGTCAAATTTTTCACCAAATTCAACATGCGTACAGCAGCGGCCTGCCCCGCAGCATCAGGAATAGGATGCGCAGCTTCAATAATTTCAATTTGATTGCACGGAACAGCATGTCCATATCTAGTGACAACCAGTCCACTGAGTGGACCTTTCCAATGTGCCTCAACAGCTTGAGCCATTGCTGCTGAGGCCTTACCTGCACCAATGACAACAAGCCGCCCTTTCGGCATAGGCGGAAGATGTTGTGGCAAACAAATTGCAGGCTGAGCAGCTGCAATTGCTGCATCAAACATACATTTCAAGAGGGATCGAAAATAGTTGTTATCCAAAATTTATCCTAAGTAGTACATTCATGTAGTGCACTAGTCACAAAAATGTCAGCGCCACAAAACTATCGCACCTGGTGCTGCATCAAACTGCAACCGTTCTTGTGTATCGAGCAATTTATTTCCATCTCTAACGTACACTCGAAGTTGTCTTTGAGACGCATCCGGCACCACTACATAACGCCCATCCCGTGAAAATGCTTGACCTTGGAACTACGCACCGGCCTTGATTTCGGCACTTCGCATCAAACGACCATCTTTAATTTCATATTGCTGGTAACTTGCACTGCCATAAAAAGGTGATGCCTTTGGTTTGTTACTACCATCAATCACAGTTAAACCAATCAGTTTTCCATCGGGCGAAAAGAAAATTCCTTCAGGCGTCTGGCCAACACTCACAGTGTCCACAACCCGAGGTGGATTTGCTTCCAAATTGATCAAACTAATGGTGTCGGCATCTCCCTGATTCATTCCAAGATTGGTAACAACACCCCACTGTCCACTTGGAGATATATCAAGTCCATAAGGACGTATTCCGGCTGACAACTCTCGTGCATTAAGTGTTACGGAACTACCTTTAATATCCAACATACTAATTCGGTTATCACCCCGCGTAACCAGTGCACGCGATCCATCGGGGGTAAATGCAACATGCGCTGGATCCGCTCCACTAGCCAGTGTCACTTTGCCGATGCTTTGAACTCTCATTCCTTCAATTGATAGAACTGAAATCGTCCCTTCAACTCGATTTGCAACAAGCGCAAGATTTCCTTATTTATTAATGGACACTCCAGAAGCTCCTGTGCCTGTAGCTATCTCCGCAATAACCTTTGGCGCGGCTTGCCCACTGGAATCTAAAGCGACAACTGACACACCGTCATGTGCTAAGACCTTATTTACGTCACGTGGATCTCTGCGTGTTGTTGCAGTAACTAGTGCCATCTTTCCACCCGGTGCAATAGCAATCGATGATGGAGGCCCTACAAGAGAGGTTGGCATAGCAAGGCTATGCACGAGGCGCAAGCGACCTTCAGTCCTTTCAACCACAGCCAGTCTGTCTTCTGCAGAACGTACGACGCCACTTCCGTTTTCCAGTCCTGCGCGTCCATCTTGCACAGATATAAAGTAACTCGGAGATTGAGAAACCCGTTCCCCAGTTGACGAACAGGCAACCATGAATAAGCCGATCAAGCAGACAGCCAAAGATTGCAACGGATATTTAATATTCACTTTTTGTCTCCGAATTTTTGAAATTACATGTCTCAGACGCCGACTAGGTTTCGAGGTTCTCCACGAACAAATGCTTCAATGTTCTCTATCAGCTGATCTGCCAGACCTTGAATAGCCTCATCACTTGCCCACGCCACATGTGGTGTCAAGATGAAATTTGGTCTGCTTACAAGACTCATAAAGGGATGATTTTTTGGTGGCGGCTCAACCGAGACGACATCAAATGCCGCACCTCCGATATGACCTGCATCTAATGCAGGGCCAACGGCAGACTCATCAACCAATCCACCTCTTGCTGTATTGATCAACAACGGCTTGCGCTTCATCATCGCAAACTCTGTTGATCCGATCATGTTGTGTGTTTCTTTTGTTAATGGACAATGCAGCGTCAAGATATCAGCGCTGCGAAGCGTTTCTTCAAAGGGGGTGTAAAGGACGCCCTGATTCGACGATCCTTTGTACCCAGCGAAGATGACTCGCATACCTAGAGCGCGACCCATTTGAGCTACAGCCTGACCAAGAACTCCATCACCGATCACGCCAAGAGTAGAACCTGCCAGGTCTTTAATTGGAAAATCAAAGAAACAAAATTGACCTGAGTCCTGCCAGCGACCAGAGCGAACCGCTTCTTGATATGCGCAGATGCTCCTTCTTAGAGAGAAGATCAGTGCAAACGTATGCTCAGGAACCGTATTAACAGCATAGTTTCGAATGTTGCTCACCGAAACTCCATGCTCATGACATGCACCAACATCTACGTTATCAAAACCTGTTGCTGCTACCGCTACTAACTTTAATTTTTTAGCGCTTGCGATTGCATCGCGTGTCAGTTTTACCTTGTTTACAACAACTATGTCTGCATCAGCAATGCGCTCCTTGACCTCTTGAGGTGAAGATTGCTCATATGTTTCAAGCTGATGCGTAAATTTTGGCGGTCTTAAAACTGTTTGCGGTGAAAGAGTATTACGGTCTAGAAAAACGATTTTCATGAAGGCACCTTACAACCAAGTCTCTTTAGAGTTGCATCAATCCAAGTGGTGTCGAGGCATCCCTCCGCGATTTCACGCATCGTCACCTGCTCAGCTTCGGATTTTTTGCAAGTAGCTTCGTATACTTGTTCCACTTCACTATATGGAATGCACAAAACGCCATCGGCATCACCGACAACAAGGTCACCTGGCTCAACAATCATTCCATTGATTCCAATAGACACATTAATTTCACCCGGGCCATCTTTGTACGGTCCTCGGTGAGTGACACCTGCTGCATAGACCGGGAATGCTCCAGAACGAATAGCATCAACATCACGAATCGCACCATTGATCACAAATCCGGCAATACCTCGCTTTATTGCAGTAGCAACCATTAGCTCGCCGATCAATGCGTTTGTGACGTCACCACCTCCGTCAACGACTATTACATCGCCAGGCTTCGCCATCATCAGTGCTTTGTGGATCATGAGGTTGTCGCCAGGCCTACACTTGACTGTCAAAGCAGGTCCAGCCAAATTTGCTCCTGCACCATGAAATGGTCTGAGATTTGCCCCCCCAGCAGACATACGTGACATGCAGTCGCTGATGTTTGCTACTGGAAGAGTACGAAACTTTTCCACAACACTAGAGGTAACGCAATGTGTGCGCTCTTGAATTTGCAAGCCGATCATTTGTATAAGTCTTTCTTTGAAAATAATCAATCCAACGTAACGTTTGCTGTTTGGACCGCCTTTGGTTGTTGCGCACCAACAGGCATCGCAGCCGAGAGAAGCGCTGTCAATCCCAGCGCAAAAACATAACGTTTTTGAAAATTCATCAGAAGTCTCCTTAGTTTTGTTCTTTGCAGTATGAGATCATTCAGACTAAAATAAAAGCGAATTTATTTCATGTTTTTTATTCGCTTTTTTCGATGAGACGTCTTTCCCTCAAGCAGCTAGAAGCCTTCTACTGGGCTGCTACCTGCGATAGTTTTGCTACAGCTGCAGACAAGCTACACATCTCTCAATCGTCACTATCAAAGCGAATCGTAGAGATGGAGAGCAGCCTGGGCCGCGCATTATTTGACCGTTCGGGCAGGCGCTCCACCCTCACAGCAGAGGGTAGAGCCCTGCACTCGCGGGCTCGCACATTACTGAATCAAGTGGATGAACTTGTAGCGTCAATAGGAGCAGACACGCTCATAGGCGGCCGTTGCCGACTCGGCGTAGGCGAAATCGCCGCATCTTCTTGGTTGCCCAAACTAGTTTCTCGGTTGGGTGAGCGGCACCCTCAATTGAAACTCGAGCCCTATGTGGACCTAGGTTTAGAACTTGAGACAAAACTCGTTAGCGGAAAACTTGATGCCGCGATGATCGCCTATCCTTCCACGCATCCTGACCTGGGATCAGTTTTACTTGCCGAAGTTGAGTACATTTGGGTAGCTCGCTCAGATAAAATCGATGGGGCCTGTAAGGTGGAAGACTTGGTAAAACATTTACCCGTCGTTACTATGTCGCGTCAAGCTGGTTCAACACACATCCTGGATTCATGGCGCAACACATCACAGGTAATCATCCCCGACATAATTGAATCAAATAGTATGGTTACGATGGCTGGTTTGATATCAGCTGGGGTTGCAATAGGTTACCTGCCACACGGCTGGCTTCAACCACTTTTACGTAACGGCACATTAAAAATCCTTCATAGCAACACACCGCTGACAAAATTGCAGTACAAGTTCTATTGGCGCTCTGACGACACTCGCCCTCTACTTGCAGGACTAAGAGAGGTTGCCTTGGAGATGGTTGACTATGACACGCCGCTATTGATGCTTTAAGATTTGCCGTTGGAGTTCACAAGAACTTCATCACTGATTTCAGCAACAGATGTGACTCCTAACATGGCCAAATTTCGTGACACTTCTTCGCGCAATAGTCTGATTCCTTTTCGTACACCACCCTCACCACCTACTGATGCAGCATAGTTAAAAGGGCGCCCAACAAAAACAAATTTGGCCCCCAAGGCTAGCGCTTTGATTACATCTGTACCTCGGCGAAAGCCGCTGTCCACCATCACGGGCACTTGCGGGCAGGCTTGCACAATCTCGGGCAGCACCCGAAGCGGGGACACCGTTCCATCGAGCTGACGCCCGCCATGGTTTGACACAATCAGGCCATCGGCCCCGCAATCCACAGCTTGCCGTGCATCGCGCACATCCAGGATACCTTTGAGCACCAAACGACCCGGCCACATGCGCCGGATCATGCGAATTTCTTCCCACCCAAGGTGTCCACGGTCAGAGAAATCACGCAAGACATTGGCCGAAAGAATCGGCGCACCACGTTTGGCAAAGTTGTTTTCAAAATGGGGCATGCCGTGACGCACAAGTGTACGAACAAATGTACCCAACAACCAACGAGGATGTGTGATACCTTGCCAAGCTAGGCTCACACTGGGCCTCAACGGCGTGGAGAAGCCAGCACGGATGTTGTTTTCACGGTTAGAGGCAATGGATGCATCCAGTGTCACCACCAAGGTCTGGTAGCCCGCAGATTTCACGCGTTCGATCAAAGCCACGATCTCAGTCCGCGCCCCGGGCAAGTAGGCCTGAAACCAGGCTCCCGGGTTGGCCTGCACCACATCCTCCATGCGAATGAGAGAAGAGCCACTCATGATCATTGGCACTTTTTCGCGTACAGCCGCTTGCGCCAAAACCATGTCACCCCGGTAAGCCGAGAGCGCGCAAATTCCCATGGGGGCAATGCCAAAGGGCGCTGACCAGGACTGGCCGAACAATTCGGTAGTGGTGGACCTTTTAGAGGTATCCACCAGCACGCGTGTCACGAACTCGTAACGGTCAAACGCCGATGCATTGGCCGAAAGCGTCTGATTGCGCTCCACCCCTCCTGAGACATAGGCGAAAACCGGCGCTGGCAAGTGCCGACGCGCCGCTGCCTCGAAATCGTCCAGGCACAAGATGTGGCCCAGACGGGCGGGCAAGTTCAGTTTGTCGTCACACATTTCAGATTACTTGTCTGTCCAGGGCATGACCTGCCACAGTTGCTGGAATTCAGCCTCATCTTCTTTCAATTCCGCTGCATAAGCGGCTGGTGCGAGGTAACGCAAGGGTGCGAAGTAATTGCTGGCCTTGGCCTGGAATTCCGGATCAGACACGGCTTTTTGCACCGCATTGACCAGTTGTTCACGAACTGCCGGTGGCAGGCCCTTAGGCGCGGCAATGCCACGCAGCGAGGCCATGATCACCTTGAAGCCCTGCTCCTTGAAGGTCGGCACATTGGCTGCCAAATTAGAGCGCTTGTCACTCATCTGACCAAGATGTCTCAGGGGCGTTCCGCCTTTTTGATATTGCAACGCCTCACCAATGTTCATGGCAGCCATGAAAATCTGTTTGGAAGCAATGGCGTTGTGGACCTCTGCGCCACCTTTGAAAGGCACATGGGTCAGCTTCACACCTGCAGCGCGTTCGAACATCAAGGCAGCCAGGTGGTCATCCGAACCAATGCCGGTGGTGCCATACGTCACTGCGCCGGGGTTGGCTTTGGCGTAAGCCGCCAGTTCGCCAAGACTCTTGATGGGCGTGTCAGCGTGCACCGAGAAGTTACCTGGATCGTCCACGACGTTGCCCAGCAAGTCGTAATTGCTCCAGTGGAAGCTCACCTTGCGCTCAATCGGGATGGTCAACACATTGGGCGTGTTGATAAACCCAATGGTGTATCCGTCGGGCTTTGCATTGACGACTTCCGTGAAGCCGATGGCGCCACCTGCTCCAGGACGGTTCATCACCACAATGGAAGCGTTGTTGCCCATGTGTTTTTGCATGTACTGGGCCATCAAGCGGGCAATGATGTCCGTGCCGCCGCCAGAGGCATAAGCGACCACCATCTTGATAGGTTGTTCGGGATAAGCGGCATGCGCCAGACCAGGAACGATGGCGGTGGCGCAGAGGGTCATGGCCGCCAGCGATCGGCGAAGCATTGTTGGAATACGGTTCATGGGCAATGTCTCCTTTTGGGTATAAAAAGTAGGGGCTCAGCTTAAGATGCGGGCACGGCGCTTCTCGAATGCCGGCCAGACTTCTGGGTTGATCAAGCGTGGGGGGCGTTCCCCGGCAAGAACATCCACGATCTGTTGCGCAGAGATAGCGCCCATATTTCGGCGCGCTTCATGAGTCACGCCGGCCACATGAAAGGTGGCGTAAACGTTATCCATAGACAAGAGCGGATGATCCAGCGGGGGCGGCTCCTGATCCCACACATCCACGCCGGCACCCGCCAAGTGGCCTGATCGCAAAGCCTGCACCAACGCGGCCTCATCATGGATGCCACCACGCGCAGTGGTGATGAAAATCGCCCCCCGCTTCATGCGCGCGAAGGTGTCGGCATTCATCATCTTCAATGTGGAGGCATCGCGCGGGCAATGCAAGGAAACGAAGTCGGACTGGGCAAGCAAGGCCTCAAAAGACACAGGCTGAGCGCCACGGCGCTCGATTTCCTCAGGGGTCAAGTGAGGGTCGAAGGCCACCACCTGCATACCAAAAGCACGGGCCAATGCGGCCACTCGTGTGCCAATATGACCAATACCCACCAGGCCGATCGTGCGACCACTGATCTCGTGGCCCATCACGTCTTCGCGGGCGTAGCCAATCTCACGCCGAATTCGGCGGTCACCCTCGACCATGCGACGGGATACGCCCAGCATCATGGCCAAGGTATGTTCAGCCACCGACACGGCATTACCACCAGCTTGGTTCACCACCGCGATGCCGGCGGCGGTGCAGGCTGGCACGTCCACCGTGTCGTACCCGGCGCCGCTGGAGGACACGCAGAACAGGCGCGGGCAGCGCGCGATCAGCTCGCCGGTGGCGAACCATTCCTGCGGCAGTTCGTCCTTCGCCGCCGACACGTGGTACACGTGCGCGCCGGCGAGCATGTCCCACGCGGCCGCGGGGTTGCCGCGCACCGGGAACACGCCGAGCGAGATGTCCTGTTCCTGCGCCAGCCGCGCATCGAACACCGGGTTGAGCCAGAGGTCCGAACGGACCACGCGTTTCGCTTGGGTCATCGGCATCAACGCGGTGTCGGGTCGCAGCCGATCGCCTTCAGGCGGGCGTCGACCCAGGAGGTGTCGTGCTTGCCGGCGCGGATGTTGGTAATGGTCTTCTGCTCCAGCGCGACCTTCTCGCGGCAGGCGGCCAGCACCTGTTCGACGTCGTCGTGCGGCACGCACAGCAGGCCGTCGGCGTCGCCGATGACGAGGTCACCGGGCTGGATCACCATGCCGTCGAGCGCGATCGGCACGTTGATCTCGCCCGGGCCGTCCTTGTACGGGCCGCGGTGCGTGACGCCCGCCGCGTAGATCGGGAAGCTGCCCGCGGCGATGATGTCGGCGTCGCGCACCGCGCCGTTCAGGACCACGCCACCGAGCTTGCGCTGCATCGCGTACGACATCATCAGTTCGCCGAACAGCGAGTTGGTGAGGTCGCCGCCGGCATCCACCACGATGATGTCGCCCGGCTCCGCCATGTCCAGCGCCTTGTGGATCATCAGGTTGTCGCCGGGCCGGCACTTCACGGTGAGGGCCGGGCCGCCGAGGCGGCCGCCCTTGTGCATGGGGCGCAGGCGGGGCCCGCCCGCGGTCATGCGGGTCATGCAGTCGCTGACGTTCGCCACCGGGATGTCGGCGAAGGCCTGGACGTAGCGCTCGGCGACCTTGCGGCGGCGCTGGAGGATCTGGAGTCCGACCATGTCGTGGGTTCCTTTGGTTCTGGAGGGAATGTACTGTCCCGGGGGACGGGTTCAGGAGACGGGGTGCGCTGGCAGCAGGTAGCTCGCGTCCAGTTCGGACAGGCCGTTCACGCCCAGCATCGCCATGTTGCGCGAGACCTCCTCGCGCAGCAGGCCGATCGCCTTGCGCACGCCGTCCTCGCCGGCCACGCTCGCCGCGTAGTTGAACGGGCGGCCGACGAACACGAACTTCGCGCCGAGCGCCACTGCCTTGAGCACGTCGGTGCCGCGGCGGAAGCCGCTGTCGATCATGACCGGCACCTCGGGGCAGGCCTGCACGATGCCGGGCAGCACGCGCAGCGGCGGCACCGTGCCATCGAGCTGCCGGCCGCCGTGGTTCGACACGATGATGCCGTCGGCGCCGCTGTCCACCGCGAGGCGGGCATCGCGTACGTCCAGGATGCCCTTGATCACCAGGTGGCCGGGCCACAGGCGTCGGATCATCCGGAAGTGGTTCCAGTTCATGTGGCCGCGGTCGGAGAAATCACGCAGCACGTTCTGCGACAGGATGGGGGCGCCACGCCGCGCGTAGTTGTTCTCGAAGTGCGGCAGGCCGTGCCGGGCGATCGTCTTCAGGAAGGTGCCGAACAGCCAGCGCGGGTGGGTGATGCCTTCCCAGGCCAGCGAGAGGCTGGGGCGCAGCGGCGTGGAGAAGCCGGCGCGGATGTTGTTCTCGCGGTTGGAGGCGATGTTGGCATCCACCGTCACCACCAGCGTGCGGTAGCCCGCAGCCTTCACGCGCTCCACCAGCGCGATCATGCTCGGCTCGTCGCCGGGCAGGTAGGCCTGGAACCAGGCGTCCGGGTTGGCCTGCACGACCTCCTCCAGCCGGATCAGCGAGGAGCCGCTCATGATCATCGGAACGTTCTCGCGCGCCGCCGCCTGTGTCAGCACCAGGTCGCCGCGGTAGGCCGACAGGGCGCAGATGCCCATGGGGGCCATCCCGAAGGGCGCCGACCAGCGCTTGCCGAACAGCGTGGTCGCCGTGCTGCGCGCGGAGGTGCCCACCAGCATGCGCGGCACGAATTCGTAGCGGTCGAAGGCCGCCGCGTTGGCGCGCAGGCTGTAGTTGCGCTCCACCGCGCCCGAGATGTAGGCGAACACCGGCTTCGGCAGGTGGCGGCTGGCCGCCCGTTCGAAGTCGTCGAGACACAGGATGTGCCCCAGCCGCGCCGGCAACTCGCCGGCCTGCGGGGAAGGACGCTCGTCGGACATCGGTCTTGGCTGCGCGGTCGCGGCACCGTCGGATAAGGGATCGATCTGCATTTTCGTTCGTGTTCGTCTGGGGAGCCGGGCGCGGCGCCCCCTTGACCGGGCCTTCGCAGTGTCGCGGCGGCCCGGCCACTCGTCCAATACATAATGCGGGCCCGTTCGATGCCGCTGCGGTATCGTGGGCGTGAGGGGCACGGGCCGGCAGCGGCCGGCCGATGCCGGCGTCAGCGCATTGCCAGCTTCGGCAGGAACAGCACCAGTTCCGGCACGTAGGTGATGGTCAGCAGGATCGCCACCAGCGCCAGCAGGAACGGCCACAGCTCGCGGGTGAAGTCGGTGATCGTCACCTTCAGGATGTCGCACACCACGTACATGACCAGTCCGAACGGTGGGGTCACCATTCCGATCATCAGGTTCATGACCACCATCACCCCCATGTGGACGGGGTCGAGGCCGAGCGCGTCGAACACCGGCACCAGCACCGGCACCACGATGATCAGGATCGCGGTGGCGTCCAGGAACATGCCGAGCACGAGCAGCACCACGTTCAGCACCAGCAGGAACAGGATCTTGTTGTCGCCGATGTGGGCGAGCAGCTGCACCACCGCCTGGCCCACCTGTTCGCGGGCCAGCAGCCAGCTGAACGGGGAGGCGGCAGCGATCACGAGCATGATCACGCCCGCCTGCACGCCGGTCTCCAGCAGGATCTTCGGGATGTCCGCGGCGCCCAGCGAGCGGTAGAACACCATCGTCAGCACCAGCGCGTAGACCACCGCCACGGCGCCGGCCTCGGTGGGCGTGAACACGCCGGCCAGGATGCCGCCGAGGATGATCACCGGCAGCATCAGCGGCGGGCCGGAGACGCGCAGCGCGTGGACGATGCCGCGCAGGGTGGGGCGCTCGCCGCGGGGGAAGTTGCGCCGCCGCGCGATCACGTTGACCGCCACCATCAGGTAGACGCCCATCAGGATGCCGGGGATCGCACCGCCCAGGAACAGCTGCCCGATCGAGACGCCCGCGATGGAGCCGTAGATGATGAAGGGGATGCTGGGCGGGATGATCGGGGCGATCACCGCCGTGGCCCCGCTCAGTGCCGCGGCGAAGCGGGCGCTGTAGCCGGACTTCACCATCACCGGCACCAGGATCTTGCAGTCGGACACCGCGTCGGCGATGGCGGAGCCGGTCATGCCCCCCATCACCATGCTGTTGACGACGTTCACTTGCGCCAGGCCGCCGCGGAAGTGGCCCACCATGGCGGTGGCGAACCGGCTCAGCTTGTCGGTGAGGCCGCCGCCGATCATCAGGTTGCCGGCCAGCAGGAACAGCGGGATCGCCATCAACGGGAAGCTGTCGGCGCCGGTCACGATGCGCTGGGGCAGCACCATCAGCGGCACGTTGCCCAGGGACGTCAAGGCAGCTGCGGCGCTGACCACCATGGCGAAAGCGACTGGCATGCCGATTGCGAACAGCAGGAGGGTGCTCCCGAGCAGGACGTACATCATGCGACGCTCCTTTCGCCAGGGGCGCTGGCCAGCGCCAGCCTGCCTTGCGCGCGCAGCAGCGTGCGTTCGACCTGGTAGGCCAGCATGATCGCCGCGCTCACCGGGACCGAGGCGTACACCCACGACATCGGGATCTCCAGCATGGTCGCCTCGACGTTGGAGTTCACTTCGACGATGTTCAGGCCCTGCACGAGCAGCACCACCAGGGCGAGGACCATCAGCGCGTCCACGAGCCAGGCGAGGATCGCCTGCAGCCTGCGCGGGAGCAGCACGACCACCGTCTCCACGACGATGTGCCCGCCATGGCGGTAGGCCACGGCGGCGCCGAGGAAGGTGATCCAGACGAAGGCGTAGCGGGCCAGCTCCTCGCTCCAGGAGAGCGGGTTGCCCAGCACGAATCGGCAGAACACCTGCAGCATGATGGTGGCGACCATGACGGCGGTCAGGAGGACGACGGCCGTTTCGGTTCCCCAGCGCCAGAGAAGGCGCACCGCTTTCAAAGGAGGGCCGCCGGTTGCGGCCTTGCCACCCAACGGCGGCTTGGAAGATGACTCGACATGCATGATTTGGACCTCGTGACGAGATTGAGTTGACCGTGCGAGCACGCTGACGGGCGGCCGAGGGCGGAAGTGCACCGCCGGCCTCGCCGTCAACGGATGCGGGTAGGGATCAGCCGGCAGTCTTCAGGATCTCGTCCAGCAGGCCCGGTTTCCACTTGTCGGCGAACTTGGGCGGCACTTCCTTGAGCACCACGTTCGCGAACGCCTTGAGGTCCGGCTCGATCACCGTCATTCCCTTGTCATGCAGCGTCTTGCGCAGTTCGCCTTCCTGCTTGGCGATCTGCTCGTCGGCGTACTCCACCGAGTCGTTCACGGCCTGCTGCAACAACTTGCGGTCCGCTTCGGCAAGGGATTGCCAGAAGCGCTCGCTGGCGACCATCCAGCCGTTGCCGCGCACGTGCGAGGTCAGCACCAGGTACTTCTGCACGTCGTGGAAGCTGTTGCCGTTGATGGTGCCCAGCGGGTTCTCCTGGCCATCGATGGTGCCCTGTTGCAGCGCGGTGAACACCTCCGGGAATGCCATCGGGGTCGGGCTGGCGCCGAGCGCCCGCCACGCGGCCACGTACACGGGGATCTCCGGCACTCGCAGCTTGAGGCCGGCGAGGTCGGCGGGCGTGCGCACCGCGCGGTTCTTGGTGGTGAGCTGGCGGGCGCCGCGGTTCACGATGCCCAGCACGCGCACGCCCTTCTTGGCCAGGAAGTCCTGGTGCATCGCCTGGCCGATCGGGCCGGCCAGCACGTTGCGCAGGTGCTGCTGGCTGCGGAACACGTAGGGCAGCTCCAGCGCGCCGAACTGCGGCGCGGCCACGCTGATGATCAGCGAACCGCTGCGACCCATCTCGATGGAGCCGATCTGCATCGAGTCGTACATGTCCTTCTCCGCGCCGAGCTGGCCGGAGTGGAAGTTCTGCACGACCATGCGGCCGCTGGTGCGCTCGGCCAGCAGGGACTTCAGCTTCTCGGCGAAGTGGAAGGCCTCGCCGCCGATGCCGTCGGTGTGGTTGAAGCGGATGGTGATCGGCTTGGTCTGGGCCGAGGCCACCATCGGAGCGCCAGCGAGGCTGGCGGCGCCTAGGACGGTGAGCATCTGGCGGCGGTTGGGGCGCAGCTGGGAATTGGCGTTCATCTGTTTTGTCTCCATGTCGTAAGTGTTGGCTGTCACGGGAGGAATGCACCTGGCAGCCCTTGCGGGTCCGGGACACCGGCTTTCCACCGACGTCCCCCAGCCGCTGCCCCGGCTGGCATTGCGCGGGCTCAGCCCTGGAAGTAGGCGGCCTTCACGTTGGTGAAGAACTCCAGGTTGCTGTGGCCGATTGAGTAGGCGCCCAGGCCGGAGTCCTTGACGCCGCCGAAGGGCATGTGGGCCTCGCTGTTGGTGCCGTGGTTTACGTGCACCATGCCGCTTTCGCTCTCGCGCACGAAGCGCAGCGCCTCGTCGACATCGCGGGTGAAGATGGAAGCGGCCAGGCCGTACTCGACCGAATTCGCCACCTCGAAGGCCTCGTTCACGTCGCGCACCGCGATCATCGACAGCACCGGGCCGAACACTTCGTGCCTGGCCAGCAGGTTTTCCGGCGACACGTTGTCGATCAGCGTCGGTTCCAGGAAATTGCCCAGGGCAAGTTCACCGTCTTCCAGCACCCGGCCGCCAAAGCGGATGCGGGCGCCCTGGTCCAGGCCGCTGGCCACGTTGCGCAGCACGGAGGCGCGGTGCTGGTCGGTGACCAGCGGGCCCATCTTGCTGGTGGGGTCCCACGCCGGCCCGACCTTGATCGCCGCGAGTTCACCGACGAGCGCCTCACTCAGTTCAGCCGCCAGGGATTGCAGCACGATCACGCGGCTGACTGCGGTGCAGCGCTGACCGGTGGTGGTGAAGGCGGCCTGAGCGATCTGCTTCGCGATGTTCGCCGCGTCGGTGTAGCTCAGGACGACCGCCGGGTTCTTGCCGCCCATCTCGAGCTGTGTGCGCACCATGCGCCGGCCGGCTTGCGCGTTGATGTCGCCGCCGGTCTTAGTGGAGCCGGTGAAGCTGATGGCGCGCACCAGCTGATGCTTGACCAGCGCCTCACCGACGCCGCGGCCGGAACCGAGCACCAGATTGATCACGCCCTTGGGCACGCCGGCTTCCTTGAACAGTTCCACCAGCTTCACCGAGCACCAGGGCGTGAAGTTGGAAGGCTTCATCACCGTGGTGCAACCGTAGGCGAGCGCCGGACCGATCTTGCGCACCGGCGTCAGGACCGGGAAGTTCCACGGCGCGATCGAGGCGATCACGCCGACCGGCTCGCGGAAGGTCATCGCCAGGCCGTTGCGCTTCTCGCTGGGCAGCGTCCAGCCTTCCATGCGGCTGGCCTCGCCGGCGGCAAAGCGCAGTTCCTTCACCGCCCGGCCGACCTCGCCGCGCGATTCGGCCAGGATCTTGCCCTGTTCGGCCGAGACGAGGAAGGCGAACTCCTCGGCCCGCTTCTCCAGCAGTTCGGCGGCGCGGAACAGGATGGCGCCGCGCTCCGGGCCGGGCACCTCGCGCCACGCCTTCCAGGCGCGATGCGAGGAGCTGACGGCGCGATCCGCGTCTTCCGCGGTGCCTTCGGCGAAGTGGCCGAGGACCTGGTCGCGCCGCGCGGGGTTCGTGATGGCCACGGCGTCGGGGCCGGCCTGCTCCCACTCCCCGTCGATGTAGTTGCCGTAGCGGCCGCCGATGTTCTGGCCGAGCCAGGTCTGCATGTCCATGGGTCTGTCTCCTTGGTGGTGTCGTGTTTACAGCTTGGCGCGCAGCAGCGCCTTCATGTCTTCGAGCGTCGGCTTGCGCGGATTCACCGCGACGTTGCCGGACAGCATGGCTTCGGCGGCCACGTCGTGCAGGTCGGCCTCCGTCATGTGGAAGTCGCCCAGCTTCGCGGTGATGCCGATGTCGGCCTGCAGCTGCTCGATCGCGATCACCGAACGCTCCGCCGCCTCGCGCAGGCTGAGGCCGTCGGTGCGCTCGCCGAAGATCTGCGCGATGCGTGCGAACTTCGCCAGGTTGCCCGGGAGGTTGAAGCGCATCACCGCCGGCAGCATGATCGCGTTCGCCAGGCCGTGCGGGATGTGGAAGCGCGAGCCGAGCGGCATGGCAAAGGCGTGCGCCAGGCCCAGGCGGGTGCTGTTGAACGCCATCGCCGCGATGGTGCTGGCCAGCAGCATGTCGGCGCGGGCTTCCTTGTTGCCCGGCTGGGCGACCGCCAGGCGCAGGCTGCGCGCGATCAGGGCCATGGACTGCTCGGACATCGCCTCGGAGATCGGCTGGGTGGCCGTGTTCACGTACGACTCCAGCGCGTGCGTCAGCGCGTCGATGCCGGTGGCGGCCGTGATGGCCGGCGGCAGGGACATGGTCAGCTCGGGATCGAGCAGGGCGATGCGGGCGCAGTTCAGGACGCTGCCGACGCCGAACTTGGTCTTCTTCTCCTTGTCCGACAGCACGGACCAGATCGTCAGCTCGCTGCCGGTGCCGGAGGTCGTGGGGATGGCGATCACGGGGGCGCCGGGCTGACCGATCTTGCCCATGCCGTTGTAGTCGCGGATGTTGCCGGGGTTGGTCAGCATCACGCCGATCACCTTGGCCACGTCCATCGCGCTGCCCCCGCCGATACCGATGATGACGTCGCACTCCTTGGCGCGGGCGAGCTGAACGCCGGCGTCGACGGAGCGCGCGTCGGGGTCGCTTTCCACGTCGGTGAAGGTGGTCACGGGCACGGAGCCGCCGAGGGCGGCGAGCACTCGGTCGACCAGCCCCGCCTTGACCACCCCCGGATCGCCGACCACCAGCGCACGACGGCCGCCGACGCTGTTCACGAGTTCCGGCAGGCGCGCGAGCGACCCCCACCCGAACTCGATGGCGGTGGGATTTTGGTAGCTGAAGGAGGTGAGGTTGGAGGTCATTGTTTCTCGCAGTGCACTAAAACGGGGCTTGGTGTGGCGCCTATGAGGAGACGGCAGCTGGCGCAATTGTTTCAGCAAGAGGGAATGCCGTCCAATATATAATGGGTGCTCGATTAATGCTTTTTCGGCATCAATATGATTGACATCCGGCATTTTCGTTACTTCCAAGCGGTAGCTGAGGAGCTACATTTCGGGCGAGCGGCGGCCCGCCTGTGCATCGCCCAGCCGGCGCTGTCGCGTCAGATCCAGCAGTTGGAAGAGGAAATCGGCACGCTCTTGTTGCGCCGGACGCAGCGCCAGGTGGAATTGCTGGCCGCAGGCAAGGTTTTTCTTGAGCGGACCAACCTGATTTTGGAGGAAGTTGAACGCGCGGCGGTGGATGCTCGGCGCACCGGCGCGGGCGAGTTCGGCCGGCTGTCGGTGGGATTCATCCACTCTTCAACCTACGGGCTGCTGCCGTCGATCATCGAGCACTTCCGTCGTCTCTACCCGGACATCGAACTGGAACTGCACGAGATGCCGATCACCGAGCAGTTTGTCGCTCTGACCCGCGGCGTGATCGACATCGGTCTGCTGCGGCCGCAGCAGGCGCCGGTGGAAGTCGAGGTCCAGCAGGTGATGGAGGACCCGTTCCTGGTCGCCGTGCCTCTGTCGCACCGGCTCGCGAAGCGCAGCGCGGTGCGCCTGCGCGAGCTGGAAGGCGAGCCGATAGTGATGTTCCCGCATCGCGGTAGCCCGCTGTTCCATTCGCGGATCATGACGATGTGCGAGCGGGCCGGCTTCACGCCGCGCGTGGTGCAGCAGGCGACGCAGATCCACACGGTGGCCGGGCTGGTCGGGGCCGGCATCGGGCTGGCGATCATCCCCGGGACGGCGCGCAACCTGCAGCCGCGGGGCGTTCACTTCCTCGAGATCGTCGACGCGCCCGAGCCGGTGCACGTGGCGCTGGGATGGCTGCGGTCCAAGGAAGACATGCCGGCGGTCCGCTCGTTCCGGCAGGTCACCTTGCTGGTCGCGCAGCAGCTCGGTGCGGGCCGGCGCGTGACGCGGGCGCCGCGCGAGGACTGCGGGTCAGTTGCGCGGGAAGCCGGCCGTTGAGGTTCGTGTAGGCGTTCGGGCAGGTGTCGACGGTGATCGAGCCGCCAGCGCTTGTCAGGGTCGTGAAGCGGGCCGGGTTGGGAGATGCCATCAGCGCCCACACGTCGTCCGAACTCGAGAACGTGCCCGGATCGACCGTGCCGTCGATCAGGTCGTACATCGTGCAGTTGTGGATGAAGTTGACCAGGTCCGTGCGGAAGTTCGGATCCTGGAACGCGACGCCGCCTGTCTCCCGGATGAGGCGGTTGCCGAACATCAGTCCGTTCTTCTCGTAGCTCAGTTCGCTCGGAAGGGCGCCGACACCCGGGATGACCTGGAAGGCCGTCTCGAACAGGCCCGTGAGCGTGTGCCCGACCGTACTGGTGACACTGCCGAGAAAGGCCACGCCGAACGGGACGTTGGCCACCACCTTCACGGCGGATCCGCCGGTCTTGTCGACGACGCCCACGGTCACCCGCGGCACGATGAGGACGGAGAACACCAGCAGCACCGTGGCCAGCCACTTCCAGCCCTGCAGCTTCTCGGGCGCGAAGGCGTAGGCCACCAGCGCCGCGATGAACCCGCAGAAGGCCACGGCTGCGACCGCCGCCATGTAGTCGCCAGAGCCGTGGATGGTTGCCGCAGCGTTGAAGATGCCGAACAGGCTGTCGGCGTTCTGGTAGGCGTAGATCTCCCACATGCGTCGCTCCAGGGGGAGCGTGGATCCTGAAGCGATGTGACGATGGCGTCGGCCAGGAACGACCTCAAAAGCACGGGGATATCGGCACTATTGCTCCGGCCCTGTGAAGTCTTAAGGCAATGCTGAAAAAGTCTCTGCTGCCTGTGTAAATTACATGGTCATGAAGCAGCAGACCCTTGCCATGGCGGCCGACGCTCAGTCGGGCTTTGAACAACACCGCAAGCCCACGCGGCGCGACGAATTCCTCAAAACCATGGATGCGCTGGTGCCCTGGGCTGCGCTGTGCGATGAAATCGCGCCGCACTACCCCAAAGCAGGCAATGGGCGCCCGCCTATCGGGTTGGAGCGCATGCTACGCATCCATTTCATCCAGCACTGGTTCAATCTTGCGGACCTGGCATGCGAGGAGGCTCTGTACGACAGTGCCAGCCTGCGCCGCTTCGTCGGTATTGACCTGGGTTGTGAGCCTGTGCCCGATGCCACCACCATGCTGCGGTTTCGCCGCCTGCTCAACGAGCAAAAGTTGGGCGAGGCCCTGTTCGCACGCGTGGGCAAGGAATTGCAAGCGCGCGGCATCAAGGTCAACACCGGCACCATCGTGGACGCCACCATCATCGGCGCACCCAGCTCCACAAAGAACGCGGACAAGGCCAGAGACCCTGAAATGCACCAGACCCGCAAGGGCCAGCAGTGGTACTTTGGCATGAAACTGCACATTGGTGTGGACAGTCAAACCGGACTGTCCCACAGCGCAGTGGTCACGGCGGCCAACGTGCATGACAAACATCCACTACCTGATTTGCTCCACGGCAACGAACAGCGGGTCTATGGCGACTCGGCCTATGCCAGCCAGAAAGCGCTGATAGCCAGCAAGGCACCCAGGGCCAAGGACTTTACCAATCAGCGTACGCGCCGCGCAGGCGAGGTCGATGAAGTGCAGCGGGCCAAGAACCGCAACAAGTCGCGGGTGCGTGCTCGGGTTGAGCATGTCTTTGCGGTGGTCAAGCGGCTGTGGGGATTCACCAAGGTGCGCTATCGCGGACTACAGAAGAACGCCACACGCGCATTCACCGCCTTGGCGCTGGCCAACATCTACCTGTGCCGGGGGCATCTGCAGGGACAGTTGCGCCCGTAAGGGCCAAAAGCGGGGCCTCAAGGCCACGCGAACGGCCCAAATGGCCGGTGCGGGGAATCGCCCGGCCCGAAAAACCGCGCAATTTAGTGCAGCACGGTAAATTTGGATGCCTTGTTCAGCGTAGCCTTAATGAAAGCAAATTGTTTTCACAGCTCTCTCGGTCAGTAATCCTCGGGCAGCAAGACACAGGTTGAACTTCTATCTGCCTCCGTGATGACCCATTGATCGGATGCCCCGAACTAGTGGCGACTCAAGGTGAGCGAGCAGCATCTCCTCGCAATTCGGCGCATCGAAGGACGCGTGGGCGACAATTGCGCTGGGCAGGCCAGTCGCAATATGCATCTCGGTCAGCCAGCGGGTCTCGCCAAGCTGGTCGCTTCGTTCGCGTTCGGCCTCGATGTGGACGGTGCCGACGATTTGGTGTGGCATCGCGGCCGCGAGGTAATCGGCCGGCATACGATTGCCCTGGCGTAGCACTGCGTAGTCACCAAGGAAGAAGTCGTTGGCCTCGCTCAGCCACGGATAGTGGCCGGTGCCGCGGTCCCAGAAGTGGTGGTGTGCGTCGAGAATATTTCGAGGCTGCGGGGCTGGGCACTGATCAGCCCCAGGCAGTAATCGGTCCATCAAACCAGTCCCCGCGCCGATAGGCTTTTGAACAGCGCCTGGATGCCAAACTCCCAGCGTGGAATGGCATCACTGTGGTCGACCCAGTTCACTAGCCCTCCGAGTCGGGCGCTGCTGATGCGCACTCGGTCGCCGCGATGGTGAGTAAAGCCGGCTCCAGGGGCATCGCGGTCCTGGATCGGCGCAAACATGGTGCCGCAGAACAGCATCATCCCATCTGGGTATTGGTGGTACTTGCCCATCGCATGCCGGACCAGCTCTAGGGGGTCGCGACTGATTTTGCTCATTGAGCTGCGACCGTTCAGCACGAATCCGTCGGGACCCAGCACCTCCAGCGCGATCTCAGCCTGGCGCACATCGTCGATTCCGAAACTTTCGTCGAACACCCGGATGAAAGGGCCGATGGCGCAAGACCCGTTGTTGTCCTTGGCCTTGCCGAGAAGTAGCGCACTGCGGCCTTCGAAGTCACGCAGGTTGACATCGTTGCCCAAGGCTGCGCCGACAACCCGTCCGCCGGCCGTCACTGCCAGCACCACCTCGGGCTCCGGGTTGTTCCACGTCGAGCCCGGGTGCAGACCGACGTTGACGCCGGTACCGACTGAGGACAGCGGCGCCGCCTTGGTGAACACCTCTGCGTCAGGGCCAATTCCGACCTCCAGGTACTGAGACCACATCTGGCGTGCGATCAGCACCTCCTTAAGCGCGGCGGCCTTGAGCGAACCGGGTTGTATTGCTGACAGGTTGTCGCCAACCACAGCTACTACCTGTTGGCGCACGGCATCGGCCCTGGCGGCGTCACCACGTGCCTGTTCCTCAATGACCCGCTCTACCATGCTCTCGACGAAAGTTACGCCGGCGGCCTTAACGACTTGGAGATCGTTCGGAGCCAGCAAGTGGCGCCGGGTCGGGTCGGGGCCGTGGTCGGAAGTGGACTGCAGCCACTCTTCGAGCGGGCCGAGGTCCGGACCCTGCACAGTGAGCAAGGTCGTCGGCAAGTCGCCGATTTCGAGAAGCGCCGACATGGTCGGCGCTGTTGCGCTGACATCGACGAGCCGCCCGCCTCGAACCAGAACCACTGTGGGTCCACCGCGTTCGCCCGGCAGCCATGCGCGGCCAACGAGCAACCCTTGGTCGCCGCTCTGCGGCAGCGTGCCTTCGAGTGTGACTTTGCGTGCGCCAGCGGTCATCAGATCTTGACCTTCGCGTCACTTATCACCTTGCCCCAGCGGACCTGCTCATCCGCCATGAACTCTGAGAAGCGCTGCATGGAGCCCCCACCACCTTCGGCACTGTAGCCTTCGAGCTTCTCGACGACATCCGGCATGGCAAGCACCTTATTAATGTCCTCGTTCAAGCGCGCGGCCATCGCGGCCGGCAACCTGGCCGGACCCACCATTCCGTACCATGTCGCGGCCTTGAAGCCGGGAAAGCCGAGCTCGGCGACGGTCGGCACGTCAGCGAACTGTTTGGAACGCTTCTCGCTGGTCTGCGCGATCGCCACCAGCTTGCCCTGGCGCACCTGCTGGATCGCCGACGACATAGTTTCGAAGCTGAAATCGATCTGCCCGCCGAGGAGATCGGTCAGCATTGGGCCCGACCCCTTGTACGGCACGTGCAAGGCATCTACGCCAGCGCGCAGCTTGAACATCTCCAACGCCAAGTGCTGGGCACTGCCCTGCCCAGCAGAGCCAAAAATGACCTGTCCCGGCCTAGCCTTGCACAGTGCAATCACGTCCTGCAGCGTTTTGGCTCCCGCACCTGGGCGGCAGACCAGCACGTTGGGGGTGATACCGACCAGGGTCAGTGGTGTGAAGTCGGTAGCCACGTTGTACCCCAGCTTGGGATACAGCGCCGGCGCTACAGCGTGGCTGCTGAAATTCGCCATCAGCAGGGTGGTACCGTCGGGCGGTTGCTTGGCCACGTGCTCCGCGGCGATCACGCCCGCCGCGCCGGGCTTGTTGTCCACAACCACGGTGGCGTTCCAGATATGGGCCAGCTTCTGGGCCAACAGGCGGGCCACGGCATCGGTGCCGCCGCCTGCCGAGAAGCCTACAACTATCCTGACTGGCTTGGTCGGCATGGACTGGGCGAACGAGGTGGGGGCGGTCAGCGCCATGGCGCTGGCAGAGAGGAAGGTACGGCGGTACATGCTCATCACTTGTTCAGGTCGACTTTGGATGCGATGTTCTTGATGTAAGGTTACTGCGATGGCGGCCAGGATGGGAGTACGACGTTTGATCATGGTTTGTCTCTTTGGTTTGTGGTAACGATGAAAGGGCCCTGTAACTGCGGGAGTGCTGGGCACTCTAGCAACCGGGTCCGCGGGGAAACAAGCGAGAAAAATTTGAACGGAGGGATAGAAAAAGTCCGGAGTTCAGACTTGCCCACAACGGAGGCATTAACCGAACGCGCCCTGGGCGCGCAGCCGCTCAATCACGGACTCGGCGCAGCCGGCCTCGCGCATGACTTCCTCAGTGTGCTGGCCCAACAGCGGAGGCGGATAGCGCAGTTCTTGCGGCGTGCCGCGCATCTTTACCGGGAAGCCTAGCTGCCTGATGCTGCCCTCTACAGGGTGCTCTATGTTCAGCACCATGTCGCGTGCTTCGGCCTGCTCGCTCACAAGTGCCTCGGCATAGGTCAAGATTGGCGCAGCAGGCACCCCCGCCGCCAGAAGCGCGGTGATCCAGTGGTCAGCTGGACGGGTTGCCAGGGTGGGCTCGATGGTGGCAACCAGAGCCTCGCGGTTCTTTAAGCGATCGGTGTTGGTGGCAAAGCGCGCGTCGTCCAACAGTTCGGCCCGCTCAAGCACGTTGCATAGGGCGGTCCACAGCTTCTGGTTAGCAGCGCCCAACACGAAGTGACGGTCGGCAGCGCGGAAAGCTTGGTAGGGTGCGCTCATCCGATTGGCACTGCCGATCGGTGTCGGCACCTTGTCCGTACCCCAGTACTCGGCAACCTCCCAGATCGACAAGCTGAGAGCGCTCTCGAAGAGAGAAACGTCAACGTATTGGCCTTCACCACTGCGCTCACGCCCCTGCACAGCACTCAAGACTGCGTAGGCGGCAAATAGACCGGCACCAAGGTCGCCTACCGGAACACTGTTCTTGGCTGGTGCGCCATCTGGGTGGCCGGTCACGCTCATGATTCCCGTCATGGCCTGAGCTATCAGGTCGAAGCCCGGCCGGGATGCCCAGGGACCGCTCTGTCCGAATCCAGAGATGCTGGCGTACACGAGTCGGGGGTTTATCTTCTGTAGTACCGGGTAATCGATCTTCAGGCGCGCGGCAACGCCGGGCCGGTTGTTCTCGATCATCACGTCGGCTGTGCGTACCAGCTCGTAGAAAGCCTCAAGGCCTGCTTCACTCTTGAGATCGATTTCGATGCTGCGCTTGTTGCGGTTCAGCGCCAGGAAGCCCCCACTGTCGGTGCCCTTGAGTTTGAAGCCCATCGATCGCCGTGTTTGGTCGCCTAGGTGCGGAGGTTCAACCTTGACAACGTCGGCGCCCATGTCGCCCAACAGCATGCAGCAGAAGGGACCAGCCATGACCTGGCTGACGTCCAAAACCTTAAGGTGGGAAAGCGGAAGGGGTTTAGTCATCGGAGTTGGTAAAGGACAGCGGCCATATGTGCTGGCCACTGGATTTCGCAAGAGACGGGGCAGTTTAGGAACGCAGCGCAACCCAGGTCAAACGACAATTTTTAGGGACCGACGCGAGTTTTTTTCTCTTGGAATACGAATGCTCGCGCTCTTAGACTGAACGCCTTTTGCAACACCCACACAACATGTCCACCTCGATCCTCCTCGAACGCGAAGACCACGTCGCTACCGTCATACTGAACAAGCCGGAGAAGATGAACGCCCTCGATCTCGACATGTGGCGAGACCTCGCCGACGCCTTCCACAACCTGTCGGCGGACGAAAGCGTGCGGTGCGTCGTTTTGCGCGGTGCAGGTGATAAGGCGTTTTCTGCAGGCGCTGACATCGAGGAGTTTGAGCGAACCAGAGACACCGCAGAGAAGTCGCGCGCCTACTCCAAGGTGACACAGATGGCGCTTGCTGCCATAGCTGACTGCCAGCACCCGGTAATCGCGCAGATCCACGGAGCCTGCGTCGGCGGCGGCTTGGAAATGGCGACCATGTGCGACATGCGCATCTGCGGCGCTTCCAGCCGCTTCGGCGTACCGATCAATCGTCTGGGCCTCGTGGTGTCTTACGAGGAACTACGCGGCCTGATCCCGCTGGCCGGCAAGGCCGGAACGCTAGAAATTTTGCTGGAAGGCCGAATCTTCGGGGCTGAAGAAGCCAAGCAGATGGGCCTCATCAACCGCTTCGTTGCCGACGAGAACGTCACTGCCGAGGTGGCGTCCGCTGCCAAGCGCATCAGTTTGGGAGCACCGCTGGTGGCCCGTTGGCACAAGAAGTTCATCAATCGTCTGCTGCAGGACATCCCTCTGACGCCATCGCAACTAGATGAGGCGCACCTTTGCTTCGATACCGAGGATTTTCGGATCGGCCGTGACGCTTTCTTGGCGAAGACAAAACCTACATTCGTGGGGCGCTAACGCCTCCGTCTTCGTCGAGCCGGCCTACTTCAAACCCGCTGCAGCTGCCACTTCGCTACGCACCCAATCTACGAAGGTCGCAATTCGAACATCCCCTGCGCGGTGCATCGGAAACACCATGTAATACGCAGATTCGACCGGCAAAGACACCTCGAAAGGTCGCACCAGACGACCAGCCAGCAGGTCCTGTTCTACCCAACTGTCTTTCGCCAGTGCGACGCCAAGGCCGTCAATTGCGGCATTAATGACCAAGTGGCTCGGTGTGAAGGACAGGCCGCGTGTAGGGTCTACATCCAGCGCTCCGGCGAGCTTGAGCCAGGCCGACCAGTGCGGATTGCTCCCGTTGCTGTAGGTGCTTGCATCGTGAAGCAAGGTATGGTGCTTCAGGTCGGCCGGCTCGCGCAGCGGGTGTTCGCCGTGCAGCAAGTCAGGGCTGCAGACTGGAAACACGTTAACCGCCAGGCACATTTCCGAATGCAGACCTGGGTAGTAGCCACTGCCAAACCGAATTGCCACGTCGTAGATGTCACGGGCAAAATCAGGTGGACTTGAGTTGGTCGATACCTGGATGTCGATCTCGGGGTGTGCCTTCACAAAGCGGTCGAGCCGCGGGATCAGCCATTTGGCAGCGAATGTCGGTGGGATGTCTACCCTCAGCACCTGCGCGAGCTCAGTGCTCAGCTGGCGGGTGGCGTCGATCAGTACGCGGAATGCTTCTTGTACCGACGGCAGGTAAGCACGCCCAGCAGCTGTCAAAGTCAGCGTCTTAGCCTCACGAATAAACAGCGCCATGCCCAGGTGCTCCTCCAAGGTCTTGACCTGATGGCCGACGGCTGACGGCGTGACAAACATCTCGTCGGCCGCTTTGGTAAAGCTTAAGTGTCGGGCCGCGACCTCGAACGCTCGCAGGGGGTTTAGCGGTGGAAGAGGTCGAGCCATGGACTATTAGACGTATGGTTTCAAGGGCTTGTTAGAGGAAGGATACTTCCTACGGGGTTTGTGGTTCAGTTCAGAGTGTCGTCTATCAAGGGATGACGAGACAGAAACGAAGCAAACGTAGCTTATGCTGGTTGGGCCTCTTATAGGGCCAGATTTAGGCCCACTCGCGCTGAAAAAACACCTTCGTACTTTAACGCTCGACGCCCTAGCTTCAATTCGCTTACGGTTTCTTTTGTCTGAAATCACTTGCGCGAAGGACAACAGCGGATGGTCGCCAACAACCAAATGCATAGCATCGGACCTCAATACCACTTTGCGGCATGTACGCGACTGCCTATATTGACGCAGGCATCGAAGTGATGGCGCGACTCTGCGCAGATAGGCACAGGGCGTCGTTGGGGCAAGCAGCTTCTGTCTGCCAGCCCGAACATGATTGGGTGCCGTTCGCATCTCAGCCCTGACTTGAGCTGCTGTTTGCGTAGCAACCAATGCGTCCCAAATTCGGGAGATAAGAATCCCTTCTATATGCAGGTATTTTTATCATGGCGCTGTAGAGCGTCAGCCAGACATTTTTTCTTGCCGGTAGTGAATAAAACTCGTTTGTCTGCCTTGACTAGGCTCAATACACTAACTTGAGCGGCGGCAATCAGCCCTCCTGAAGCAAAGGTGAGTCCCCAGTCATGAGCGTCATTACAAGTATCGAAGACCTGCGCCTACTCGCCGAGAAGCGCGTGCCACGCATGTTCTACCAATACGCAGACTCCGGCTCCTGGACCGAAGGCACTTACCGAGCCAACCAAGCAGATCTCGCTCGTATCCATTTCCGCCAACGCGTGGCCGTCAACCTTGAGCAACGCAGCACCCGAGCTACCATGCTAGGCCAGGAAGTGGCGATGCCGGTGGCGATTGCGCCGACTGGCCTGACCGGTATGCAGCATGCTGACGGCGAGATCCTGGCAGCTCGGGCCGCACGTGACTTTGGCATCCCGTTCACTTTGTCGACAATGAGCATTTGTTCGATTGAAGACGTGGCCGAAGGCACCGGAGGCCATCCATTCTGGTTCCAAGTCTACGTAATGCGCGATCGCAAGTTCGTCGAACGCCTGATCGCTCGGGCTAAACAAGCCAATGTCTCGACGTTGGTGCTGACGTTGGACCTACCAATCAGTGGCCAACGCCACAAAGACATAAAAAATGGCCTGTCGGCCCCGCCGAAACTGAGTTTGTCGAACCTGATGAACATCGCGAGTAAGCCGCGCTGGTGGTTTAACATGCTGCAGACGCGACGGCGTACGCTGGGCAATATAGTCGGCCATATCGACGGCATGGGTGACAACGCCCTCTTGTCTGAATGGTGCGCACGTCAATTCGACCCAACGCTGAACTGGGACGATGTGCGTTGGATCCGAGGCCTGTGGGACGGCAAACTGGTGCTAAAGGGCATTCAGGACATCGAGGACGCCCGAATTGCCGCAGACACCGGTGCCGACGCGTTGATCGTGTCGAACCACGGCGGCCGTCAACTCGACGGCGCGCCCTCCTCGATCGTGGCGCTGCCTATGATTGCCGAGACCGTCGGCCACCGCATGGAAGTGCACATGGACGGTGGCATCCGCTCAGGCCAGGATGTGCTGAAGGCAATGGCCTTGGGCGCTAAGGGCACTTACATCGGACGCTCCATGCTGTATGGGCTGGGCGCCATGGGTGGCCCGGGTGTAACAAGGGCGCTGGAGATCATCCAAAAGGAACTGGACTTGACCATGGCCTTCTGCGGCCAAACCGATCTGCGCGCGATTGACCGCCGCATCCTGTTTTCGACCTCCGAACGATTTGAGCCTGCGCCTGTGGCTCAGTTCGGAGCCTAAGGCTACGCTGAACAAGGCATCCAAATTTACCGTGCTGCACTAAATTGCGCGGTTTTTCGGGCCGGGCGATTCCCCGCACCGGCCATTTGGGCCGTTCGCGTGGCCTTGAGGCTCCGCTTTTGGCCCTTACGGGCGCAACTGTCCCTGCAGATGCCCCCGGCACAGGTAGATGTTGGCCAGCGCCAAGGCGGTGAATGCGCGTGTGGCGTTC
>Ga0255182_1000388_pt1 | contig 31349 bp, 20 predicted proteins | sample Atl_UVDOM_RepA_8_FD_188420 | JGI IMG/M metagenome (GOLD analysis project Ga0255182, IMG submission 188420) | Freshwater microbial communities from Altamaha River, Georgia, United States - Atl_UVDOM_RepA_8d | ecosystem: Environmental > Aquatic > Freshwater > River | place: USA: Georgia...
CTGTCCGCCTTCGACCACCACGCCGAGCGCGGCGGCGGCGAGCTGCGTCAGGATCCGGCCGGCGCTGCTGTAGCTGTCGCGCAGGTAGACGAACAGCGCGTAGTCGGCCCCGGCGTGCCTGCCGAGCACCGCGGTGTCGCTGCCGAGGGACCAGTCGAAGCGGTTCTGCTTGGTGGGCAGCGGCACGTTGAGCTTGTGCATGATGATCGCTTTGCCGACCGCCCTGTGCAGATGGACGATTTCATCGATCGTCGCGCCCGCGGGATCGCCCGCCGCCGGCTCGACATAGGCCTGCACGCGTTTTCCCTGCAGCGACGGGGCGGCGCGCAGCGCGGTGACGAGGTGGGCTTTCGCGGCTTCGGTCCACGCCGCGTTCGGTTGCGTCACGCCGCCGGCAGTCAGCAGCGACAGTTCGATGTCCACCGGCATCAGCACCAGCGTGACGGGTCCTGCCGGCGAGTCGACTGTTGGCGCCGCCGCGGGTGCGGTCTTGGCAAGCGTGCTGACGGACGAGAAATCGCGGGTCGTCGCGCAGGCGCCGAGCGTCAGGCAGACGGACAGGAGGAGGGCGGCACGACCCGTGCGACCGTCTTCGCGAGCCGGTCGCGGGCGTGCCTGCAAGGCGGACGAAAAGAACACTGGTCTTCCGATACCTGGTTGCGAGCCGAAACCGAACCGCCTTGCGAACATCGTGTTTACAAATCTAGCACGCGCACCGCCGGGTACGACGGGCCTGCGATCAACTGCGCCGTGGCGGCACATCGCCTTCGGTGCCGCCGCCGCCAGCGGATAGGTAAAAGGGCCAATTGAGCGAAGCCTGCGGGCGCGCAATGCTGTAAGCGAGTTCGGGGCACAGGTGCGGATGCCTGTGTCCGCGTCAGCGGGTGTTGAGCGCATGGCTCCCGCATGCGCAGTCGGAGGCCGGCCGTCCTTCTCGACCACGGCCGACCCGGTGCAGGATCCGCCGCTCGAGGAAACGTCGAGCGCGGCGTCGATCGAATCTTCGCGCACGGGTCGCGCCGATGCGCACCCGTCCCCGGCACTGACGCGACTGCCCGAAGCTGGTCGAGCCGAATCCTTCGCTTCCGGAGCACGGTCATGTGGAAGACGGCAACCCTGTTTCTTCTCGGCCTCATCGTGGCCGCCGCCGGCACCGCCGCGTGGATGTACTTCTCCAGGCCCGAGCTGCCGCCGGGTTTCGTCGCCAGCAACGGCAGGCTCGAGGCCAACCAGCTGTTCATCGCCGCCAAGCGTCCGGGCCGCGTCGAGGAAGTGCTGTTCGACGAGGGTGATACGGTCGAGGCCGGCCAGGTCGTCGCCCGGATGAACACCGAGAGCCTCGAGGCTTCGCTGCGTGAAGCCGAAGCGAAGTCCAGGGAGGCGGAGGACAGCCGCAAGGTCGCACTCGCCGACGTCGCGGTGAAAAGGGCGACGCTCGGTTATGCGGAGAAGCAGTACAAGCGCTCGCAGGAACTGGTCACCAAGGGGGCGGTCAGCGAGCAGGAGGCGGAAATCGATTATGCCCGACTGCTGGCGAACCGCGCCGAGCTGGTCGGCGCCGAGGCGAGGGCCGTGCAGACCGTGTCGGCGATCGCCGCCGCGAAGGCCGACGTCGACCGCCTCAAGTCGGAGATCGCGGACAGCGTGCTCGTCTCGCCCATCCGCGCGCGCATCGATACCCGCCTCGCGGAGCCGGGTGAAGTGATTGGGCCCGGTGGTCGCGTGTTCTCGGCACTCGACCTCAGCGACGTCTACATGTACGTGTTCCTGCCAGAGCAGGTCACCGGCAAGATCGCGCTCGGTTCGGAAGCGCGGATCGTGCTCGATGCCGCGCCGGGCTTCCCGATCCGGGCCTCAGTTTCCTACGTGTCGGCACTTGCGCAGTTCACCCCGAAGGCCGTCGAGACCGCCGAGGAGCGTCACAATCTCACGTTCCGGGTGAAGCTCCAGATCGACCGTACGCGCCTGCGCGAATTCGAGCGCTTCGTGAAGGCTGGTATCCCGGGCATGGGTTACGTGCGCTTCGACAACACCGCGCAGTGGCCGGACAAGCTCCAGCCGCGCCAGGTCGACCCGGAGACGCTGTGGCAGCCGACCGGCGCCAGCGGGGCGCCTGTCCAGCCTCCGGCTCCTGCTCCGGCGCCCGCCCCCGCTGCCGTACCCGCGCCGCCGGCTGCCGCCGCGCCGGCCGGTGCGCCCGCGACCGGGGTCGCCCGCTGATGCCGGCAGACGCGCCCGTGCCGCCGCCGGTCCCGGCCGGGGATGCCGCCGGGCCGGTCGTCAGCGTGCGCGGGCTCGTCCATCGCTACGGCAAGGCCGTTGCGCTCGACGACGTCACGCTCGATATCCCGGCGCACAGGATGATCGGTCTCATCGGGCCCGACGGCGTCGGCAAGTCGACGCTGCTCGCGATCGTCGCCGGCGTGCGGCGGCTGCAGAGCGGCTCGGCGCAGGTGCTGGGTGGCGACATCGACGACGCCGGCTTCCGCAACGCCGCTGCCGCGCGCATCGCCTACCTGCCGCAGGGCCTCGGCAAGAACCTCTATCCGACGCTGTCGGTGTTCGAGAACATCGACTTCTTCGGCCGCCTCTTCGGACAGTCGCAGGCCGAGCGCGCGTGGCGCATCGACGACCTGCTTGCGAGCACGGATCTCGCGCCGTTCCGCGAGCGCCCCGCGGGCAAGCTGTCCGGTGGCATGAAGCAGAAGCTGGGCCTGTGCTGTTCGCTGATCCACGACCCGGACCTGCTGATACTCGACGAGCCGACGACCGGCGTCGACCCGCTCGCGCGCCGGCAGTTCTGGGAATTGATCGAGCGTATCCGCCAGCGGCGGCCCGGCATGAGCGTGCTGGTCGCCACCGCCTACATGGACGAAGCCGAGCGCTTCGAGTGGCTGGTCGCGATGAATGCCGGCAAGGTGCTGGCGACGGGCACCGCCCAGGCGCTGAAGGACCAGGCTGGCCAGCCGACGCTCGAGAAGGCCTTCATCGGCCTGCTGCCCGAAGAGGCGCGGAGGGGGCACAAGGAACCCGTGATCACGCCTTACCAGCCCAGCGAAGGACCGCCGGCGATCGAGTCCCACGGGCTCACCCAGCGCTTCGGCGATTTCACGGCGGTCGACCACGTCGACTTCCGCATCGAGCGCGGGGAGATCTTCGGCTTCCTCGGCTCCAACGGTTGCGGCAAGACCACGACGATGAAGATGCTGACCGGCCTGCTGCCGCCGACCGAAGGCTCGGCACTGCTCTTCGGCAAGGCGGTCAAGGGCGGGGATGTCGAGTCGCGTCGGCGCGTGGGCTTCATGTCGCAGGCCTTCTCGCTGTACACGGAGCTGACGACTCGCCAGAACCTGATGCTGCACGCACGGCTTTTCGACCTGCCGCCGGATCTGCAGCGCAGGCGCGTCGACGAAACCATCGAATACTTCGGGCTCGGGGGCGTCGCGGACACCCTCGCACTGAGCCTGCCGCTCGGCATCAGGCAACGCCTGTCCCTCGCCGTGGCGGTGCTCCACGAGCCGGAAATCCTGATCCTCGATGAACCGACTTCGGGCGTGGACCCGGTCGCGCGCGACGGCTTCTGGGAGCTGCTGATCCGCCTGTCGCGCGAACGCGGGGTGACGATCTTCCTGTCGACGCACTTCATGAACGAGGCCGAGCGCTGCGACCGCATGTCGATGATGCACGCCGGGCGTGTGCTCGCGCAGGGCGTTCCCGCCGACCTCGTCGCGGAGCGGGCGGCGGGCAGCCTCGAGGAGGCCTTCATCGGCTACCTCGAGGAAGCCGCCGGCAAGAGCGCGGGCAAGGCGGCCGACGCGCAGGCGCCGGCCGCGGCTGCCACGGAGCAGCCGCGCGTCGCGGAAGTGACGCCGGGCCGCTTCAGCGCCGCCCGGGTGTGGGCGTTCGCGCGCCGCGAGGCGATCGAACTGGGGCACGACTCGGTGCGGCTCGCGTTCGCCGTGATCGGCCCGATCCTGCTGATGCTGGTGTTCGGCTACGGCATCTCGCTCGACGTCGACCAGTTACCGTTCGCGGTGATGGACAACGACGACACGCAGAGCAGCCGGCTATACGCCGACGCTTTTCGCGGTTCGTACTACTTCGACGAGCAGGCCCCGGTGAACGGCTACGCGGAGATGGACCGCCGCCTGCGTAACGGCGAGCTGCGTTTCGTGATCGAGATTCCGCCCGGCTTCCAGTCCGACCTGCTGCGCGGGCACCAGCCGACGGTCGCCGCCCATTTCGACGCGGCGGTGCCGTTCCGCGCCGAGACCGCGCGTGGCTACGTCGAGGGCGCCCATGCCCAGCAGGAGTCGCAGATGCGAACCGAACTGGGCCTGCCGCCGGCGGCGAAGCCGATGACGCTGCAGTCGCGCACCCTGTACAACCAGTCCTTCCTCAGCATCTACGCGATGGTGCCGGGCGACATCATGCTGCTGCTGATGCTGATCCCGAGCATGCTGACGGCGCTCAGCGTCGTGCGCGAGAAGGAGCTCGGATCGATTGCGAATTTCTACGCCGCGCCGGCCACGCGCGCCGAGTTCCTGCTCGGCAAGCAGCTGCCGTATGTCGGCGTCTCGCTTATCCAGTTCGTGACGCTGGTGGCGCTCGCGGTGTTCCTGTTCCAGGTGCCGATCAAGGGCAGCGTCGGCACGCTGGTGCTCGGAGGCGTCGTGTACGTGCTCGCAAGCACGGGGTTCGGGCTTCTGATTTCGGTGTTCGCCACCACGCAGACGGCCGCGATCTTCGCGGCGGCGATCATCACGATCCTGCCGGCGGTGCAGTTTTCGGGCATGTTCGTGCCGGTGTCGTCACTGACCGGCGGCGCGTGGCTCGCGGCGCAGCTCTTTCCGAGCACCTATTTCCAGGCGATCACGGTAGGCACCTTCACCAAGGCCATCGGCATGTTCGCGCTGTGGCCCAAGCTCGTCGCGCTCGCCGTGCTCGCGCTGACGTACTTCGTGCTGTCCTCGGCGCTGCTGAAGAAGCAGGAGGCCTGACGCATGCGCCACCTCCAGCACATCTACCAGCTCGGCATCAAGGAACTGCTGAGCCTGTGGCGGGACCCGATCCTGCTCTTCCTCATCGCGTACAGCTTCACGTTTTCCGTGTACACGCCGTCGAAGAGCGCGGTGATGGACGTCATCAACGCTTCCGTCGCGATCGTCGACGAGGACGACTCCGAGGTCGCCCGCGCGATCGGCGACGCGATGCTGCCCCCGCTGTTCCTGCCGGCGGAGAAAATCGGCTTTTCCGACATCAACGAAATGATGGACGCGGGGCAGTACACCTTCGTGGTCGACGTCCCGCCGCGCTTCCAGGCCGATCTCGAGCGCGACGCCACCCCCCGCCTCGAGCTGATCACCGACGCGACCGCGATGGCCCAGGCAGGCCGGGGGCCCGCCTACATCAACAGCATCATCAACAACGCGATCCAGCCGTTCTGGGCGGGCCACGGCAAGGCGCAGAACCAGCCGGTGATCGGGCTCGACACGCGAGCCCGGTTCAACCCCAACATGCTGCAAGGCTGGTTCGTCGCGATCAACCAGATCATCAACAACATCTCGGTGCTCGCGATCTTCCTGACCGGCGCGGCCGTGCTGCGCGAACGCGAGCACGGCAACATCGAGCACCTGCTGGTGATGCCGCTGCGCCCCTACGAGCTGATGTTCGCGAAAATCTGGGCGAACGGGCTGGTCGTCGTGTTTGCGGCGATGTCCTCGCTGTTCCTGGTCGCCAGGGGCGCCATCGGCGTGCCGATTGCGGGCTCCGTGCCCCTGTTCGTCGCCGGGCTGTGCGTGTACCTGTTCTCGGTGACGGCGCTCGGCATCATGCTCGCGACCCTCGTGCGCTCGATGCCGCAGTTCGGCCTGCTCGCGTTTCCCGTGTTCCTCGTGATGAGCCTGCTGTCGGGCGGACAGACGCCGCTGGAGAGCATGCCGACATGGCTGCAGAACGCGATGCAGTTCGTGCCGTCCACGCATTTCGTCAGTTTCGCGCAGGCGGTGCTGTTCCGTGATGCGACGCCGGCGATGGTGTGGCCGGACCTCGCGAAGATGTTCGTGATCGGCGGGACCTACACGCTCTACACGCTGACCAGGTTCCGCAAAATGCTGGCGGCAGTCCAGTGAAGGGGCGACCGTGAACAATCATCCATCCAGACGGAACAGGCTTGCCCGCGTGCTGGCGACGCTCGCGCTCGCCGGCGGACTCGGGGCCTGCGTGCTCGGGCCGGATTACGAGGCGCCGGAAGTCGCGCCGCCGGCGGAGTTCCGCTCGCAGTTGAGTCCCGCGGATGCCGGTTCCCTCGCCGATCTGCCCTGGTGGGAGGTGTTCGGGGACGAAGTCCTGCAGAGCCTCGTCCGCGAGGCGCTGGACAACAACTACGATCTGCAGGTCGCCATCGCCCGCATCGAGCAGGCGCGCGCCGTGATCGGCGTCGTCCGCTCGCAGTACTACCCCCAGGTCGGCTACGAGGGCTTCGTGGAGGGCGACCGGGCCGTGCTTCCCGGCGTGGACGGCGGCAGCACGTCGAACACCTACGGCGTGCTCGGCGGCCTGCTGAACTTCGGCTGGGAGTTCGACGTCTGGGGCCGGATCAAGCGCGCCGAGGAGTCCGCGCGCGCGCGCCTGCTGGCACAGGAGAGCGTGCGCCGCGGGGTGATGCTGAGCCTCGTCAGCGATATTGCCGCGAACTATTTCCGCCTGCTCGAACTCGACCGTGAACTCGCGATTGCCGAAGAGAGCGCGCGCGTTTTCAAGCACACCCTGGACCTCTTCACCTGGCGCTACGAGGCGGGCAAGGACAGCCACCTGCCGGTGGAGCGGGCCCAGGCCAATTTCGACGCGAGCCAGGCGCGGATGGCGGACCTGCGCCGCCAAATTGCGCAGCAGGAAAACGCCCTGAGTGTGCTGCTGGGTGCCTACCCGCGGGCGATAGCGCGTGGCCGGCCGCTCGTCGCGCAGTCGACGCCGGCAACACCCGTCGGCCTGACGACCGATCTGCTGCGGCGGCGCCCCGACATCCTCGAGGCCGAGCAGGGCATGGTCAGCGCGAACGCGGAAATCGGGGTCGCGGTCGCGAATTTCTATCCGCGCGTCGGCCTCTCCGCGCTCGCCGGCGGCGGCGGCCTCGTGAACGGCGACTTCACGGGTTTCAGCACCTGGAACGCGATCGGCAACGTCGCCGGGCCGCTGTTCACCGGCGGCCGGCTCGAGGCTGTCTACCGGGAACGGCAGGCCTACTGGGACGCGACGGTCGCCAACTACAAGAAGACCGTGCTGGTCGCGTTCCGTGAGACCTCGGACGCGCTCATCGCGCGGCAGACGCTCGCGGATCAGCTGAAATCGCTGCAGGCCCAGGTGAAAGCCCTGCGCCAGTCGGTCGACACCTCGCTGCTGCGCTACGACGCAGGGCGCGCGAGCTATTTCGAAGTACTCGAAGCCCAGCAGCGGCTGTTCCCCGCCGAGGACGAGGTCGCGCGGACGCAGCAGGCCCAACTGGTCGCGGTCGTGAACCTGTACAAGGCGCTGGGCGGCGGGTGGCAACTGAAGGACGAAGAGTGGGCGCAGGCGCGCTGAGCGCGCGGGCGGAATCCAATCCGGGTTGGAGAGTCGACATGGGCAGGACACGCGATGCGGAGTCGCCGGCGCAAGGCAAGCTCCGGCGCAAGGAATACGAGCAGGAACTCGAGAAGCTGCAGGTCGAGTTGTGCTATGTCCAGGACTGGGTCAGGCAGACCGGCGCGAGAATCATCCTCCTGTTCGAAGGCCGTGACGCCGCCGGCAAGGGGGGCATCATCAAGGCGATCACGCAACGGGTGAGCCCCCGCGTCTTCCGCGTGGTCGCACTGCCGGCGCCGACGCCGCGACAGCAGTCGCAGCTGTTCATGCAGCGTTACATCGAGCAGTTCCCCGCGGGCGGCGAAATCGTGATCTTCGATCGCAGCTGGTACAACCGGGCCGGCGTCGAGTTCGTCGAGGGGTATTGCTCGCCCGAGGAACACGCGCGCTTCCTGATGCTCTGCCCGGTCGTCGAGAAGTGGCTGCTGGAATCCGGCATCCTGCTCATCAAGATGTGGCTCGAGGTCGGCATGGAGGAGCAGGAGCGGCGCTTCATGGCCCGCATCACCGACCCGCTCCGCCAGTGGAAGCTGAGCCCGATGGACCTGCACTCCTACGAGCGCTGGTACGCCTACTCCAAAGCCCGCGACCTGATGCTCGACGCCACCGATACCGAGGCGAGCCCGTGGCACATCCTGCACTCGGACGACAAGCGGCGGGCGCGGCTGAACGGCATCCGGCACATCCTGTCGCTGATTCCCTACGAGAAAATGAAGCACGAACAGGTCAAACTACCGAAGCGCTCGAAGAAGGGGCGCTACGACGACGACGCGACGCTGCGGGGACGCAGGTTCGTGCCCGCCATTTTCTGAGCCGAGGGGCCGCCCGTCGCGGCGCCGCGGCTCGCAAGCACAGGGAGGCCGATGTCCATGACCGGGAAGCCAACGCCGCCGAGCGAACACGAGCTGCAACTGATCGACGCCTGGTGGCGCGCCTGCAACTACCTGTCGGTCGGCATGATCTACCTGCGCGACAATCCGCTGCTGAAGCGCCCCATCGAAGTCGCGCACATCAAGCACCGCCTGCTCGGGCACTGGGGTGCGAGCCCGGCCCTGTCCTTCGTGTGGGCGCATCTCAACCGCCTGATCAAGCGCGACGACCTCGACGTGATTTTCATGGCCGGTCCCGGCCACGGCGCGCCGGGCGTGCTCGGGCCCGTCTACCTCGAAGGCACCTATTCGGAGGTCTATCCGGACAAGAGCGAGGACGAGGCGGGACTGCAGAAATTCTTCAAGCAGTTCTCGTTCCCGGGGCACATCGGCTCGCACGTGACGCCCGAGACGCCGGGCTCCATCCACGAGGGCGGTGAGCTCGGCTACAGCCTGTCGCACGCCTACGGGGCCTGTCTCGACAACCCCGAGCTCATCGTTGCCTGTGTCGTCGGCGACGGCGAGGCGGAGACCGGCCCGCTCGCGACCGCCTGGCATTCGAACAAGTTCATCAACCCCTGCCGCGACGGCGCCGTGCTGCCGATTCTCAACCTGAACGGCTACAAGATTGCGAACCCGACGATTCTCGCCCGCATCAGCCACGAGGAGCTCGAGGCCCTGTTCCGCGGCTACGGCTACACGCCGTATTTCGTCGAAGGCGACGACCCGGCCGACATGCATCGCAGGATGGCGGTGACGCTAGAGACCGCCATCGCGGAGATCCGCGCCGCGCAGGCCAGCGCCCGGCGCAGCGGCCGGGCCGAGCGTCCGCGCTGGCCGATGATCGTGCTGCGCAGCCCCAAGGGCTGGACGGGGCCGAAGGAGATCAACGGCCACAAGGCGGAGGGATCGTGGCGTTCGCACCAGGTGCCGTTCTCGGACGTGCGCGAGAACCCGGCGCATCTGCAGTTGCTCGAGGACTGGATGCGCAGCTATCGGCCCGAGGAGCTCTTCGATGCGGACGGGCGGCTCGTGCCCGAGTTGCGCGAACTCGCGCCCACGGGCCATCGGCGCATGAGCGCGAACCTGCACGCGAACGGCGGCCTGCTGCGGCGTGACCTGAAACTGCCGGATTTCCGCGACTACGCGGTGGACGTCACCCACGCGGGCAAGGTGCTGCACGAGAACACGCGTCCGCTCGGCGAATTCCTGCGCGACGTGATGCGGCGGAACATGAACAATTTCCGGCTGTTCGGCCCCGACGAGACCGCCTCCAACCGGCTGCAGGCGGTCTACGAGGCCAGCAGGAAGGTGTGGATGGCCGACCTGCTGCCGGAGGACGCGGACGGCGGCGAGCTTTCGCGCGACGGGCGCGTGATGGAGATGCTTTCGGAACACACCCTGATCGGCTGGCTCGAAGGCTACCTGCTGTCCGGCCGCCACGGCTTCTTCCACACCTATGAAGCCTTCGCGCACGTGATCGACTCGATGTTCAACCAGCACGCGAAGTGGCTGGACGTCAGCAAGAACCACGTGCCGTGGCGCGCCTCCGTCTCGGCACAGAACATCCTGCTCTCGTCGACCGTCTGGCGCCAGGACCACAACGGTTTCTCACACCAGGATCCGGGCTTCATCGACCTCGTGACGAACAAGAGCCCCAGCGTGACCCGCATCTACCTGCCGCCCGATGCCAACACGCTGCTGGTCGTCGCGGACCAGTGCCTGCGTTCAACGGACGTCATCAACGTCATCGTCGCCGACAAGCAGAAGCACCTGCAGTTCACGACGATCGACGAAGCGATCGTCCACTGCACGAAGGGTGCCGGGATCTGGCCGCGCGCCAGCAACGACCGCGACGTGGTGCCGGACGTCGTGATGGCTTCCTGCGGCGACGTCGCGACGCAGGAAGCGCTCGCCGCGACGGCCATCCTGCGCCAGCACCTGCCGGACCTGAAGGTGCGCTTCGTCAACGTCGTCGATCTCTTCAAGATGCAGCCGGCGAGCGAGCATCCGCACGGCATGAGCGACCGTGAGTTCGACAGCCTGTTCACGACCGACCGGCCGGTGATCTTCAACTTCCACGGCTACCCCTGGCTCATCCACAAGCTGGCCTACCGCTTCAGGAACCACGAGAACATCCACGTCCGCGGCTACAAGGAAGAGGGCAACATCAACACCCCGCTCGAGCTCGCGATCCTCAACCAGACGGACCGCTACACGCTGGTGATCGACGTCGTCGACCGCGTGCCGGGCCTCGCGGATCGCGCCGCGTACCTGAAGGAGGAGATGAAGAACGAAATCATCATGAACCTGGCGTATGCGCACGAGCACGGCACCGACCGCGATGAAATCACGAACTGGGTCTGGCCGTTCTGATCCGCGGGAGGCGGGCCTTCCGATGGCTCGCCGCGCGCGCGGCCAGGTCGGCCCGGTGACCGTGCTTGGCTGAGCCGGCCGGCCACCCCCTCCACGACACCCGCCCCGGCTCGCGCTTTCCGCCGGGCGCGACGGTGCTGCGCGAAGGCGTCAATTTCTGCGTGTTCAGCCGCTACGCGACGCGGATCGAACTGCTGCTGTACCCGTCGCCCGACAGTCTCGAGCCGTGCCAGGTGATAGGGCTGGACCCCGCGCTGCACCGCTCGTTCTTCTTCTGGCACGTGTTCGTCGTCGGCCTCGGGCCAGGCGCCTGCTATGCGTGGCGTGCGGACGGCCCGGACGACACGCGCGAGACGGGGCGCCACTTCAATCCGCGCAAGCAGCTGGTCGATCCCTGGGCGCGCGCGGTGGCCGACGCGGGTTGGGACCGGCAGCGCGCGGCGGATGCGCTGGACGCCGCTTCGGCGCCGATCCGCGGGATCGTCACCGCGCCCCTGCCCAGGCGACGCACGCGTCTGCCACCGGCCGGGCTCGAGGGCGCCGTCATCTACGAGCTGCACGTCGGCGGCTACACGCGCCACCCGGCGAGTGGCGTGCGTCAGCCCGGCAGTTTCGCGGGGCTCATCGAGAAGATTCCCCACCTGCGTCAGCTCGGCGTCACCCACGTGCAGCTGATGCCGGTCATGGCCTTCGACGAGCAGGATCTGCCGGCCGGCGCGCGCGCACTGGGCCTGCGCAATTACTGGGGCTACAGCACGCACAGCTTCTACAGTCCCCACCCTCGTTATTGCGTCGATCCCGCGCACGCGCCGCGCGAGTTCCGCCAGCTCACCGACGCGCTGCACCGCGCGGGCATCCGGGTGCTGCTCGACGTGGTCTTCAATCACACCGCGGAGGGCGGCGCAGGCGGCCCGACGATCAATTTCAAGGGCCTCGCGAACGAGCTTTTCTACCACCTCGACCCGACCGACCGCCGGCGCTATCTCGACTACACGGGTTGTGGCAACACGGTGAACTGCAACCATCCGATGGTCAGCACCTTTCTCGTCAACTGCCTCGAATACTGGGTCGAGGAACTGGGCGTGGACGGCTTCCGCTTCGACCTGGCGAGCGTGTTCGCGCGCGACCAGCGTGGCGAGCCGGTGCCCGAGCCGCTGCTGCCGTGGGCCATCGAATCCTCGCGCATCCTCGCGCGCGTGCCGGTGATCGCCGAAGCCTGGGATGCCGCGGGCCTCTACCAGGTCGGCGCGTTTCCCGCGATGTCGTGGGTCGAGTGGAACGGGCGCTATCGCGACGTCGTGCGGCGTTTCGTGCGCGGCGACCCGGGACTCGTCGGCGAGGTCGCGACGCGCATTGCGGGGAGCGCCGACCTCTACGCCGACGACGGGCGCCTGCCGGCGAACGGCGTGAACTTCGTCACCTGTCACGACGGATTCACGCTGCAGGATCTCGTCAGCTACACCGACCGTCACAACGCGGCGAACGGCGAGGACAACCGCGACGGCGCGCAGGACGAGGGGAGCTGGAACTGCGGGGTGGAGGGCCCGACCAACGACCCCGTGGTGAACGCGCGCCGCCTGCGCCAGGCGAAGAACTTCATGGCGATCCTGCTGCTCTCGCGCGGCGTGCCGATGCTGCTCGCCGGTGACGAGGTGCTGCGCAGCCAGCGCGGCAACAACAACGCCTACTGCCAGGACAATGAACTGTCGTGGTTCGACTGGTCGCTGGTCGAGGCGAACCACGAGATGTTCCGCTTCACCGCCGGCATGATCGCGCTCCGCAGGCGGCACCCGGTGCTGGCGGCGAACCGCTACTTCGACGGGCGGCCGCTGCCCGGCCGCGATATGGCGGACATCAGCTGGCACGGCCCACGGCTCGACGAGCCGCCGTGGTCCGATGCGCGCGGCCGGCTGCTGCGCTACACGGTCGCCGGCGACGCTGGCGACGAGGAGGACCTCCACGTGGTGCTGAACATGTCCGAAGAAGGCGTGGCGCTGGAGTTGCCCCGGGTCGACGGCCGCACGTGGCACCTCGCTGTGGACACTGCCTGCGCGGCGCCCGGGGACCTCGTCGAGCCGGATCGGCAGGCGCCGCTGGCCGCTCGACGAATCACCGCCGCCGCGCGCAGCGTCGTGGTGCTCGAGGCGCGGACTCTCCGCTCCCGCTCAGTCGCGGACGACCTCCCGTGACGGACGCGGTCGCCGTCTTCAATGCGGGCTCGTCCAGCATCAAGTTCTCGCTGTTCCTGGCCGACGGGCAGGAGCTCGCGGCGGACCTGCGCGGGCAGATCGAGGGCATCCACGGCGCCTCGCATTTCGTCGCCCGGGACCGCAGCGGCAATCTGCTCGCCGAGCGACGCTGGGCCGGGACCGCGCTGGACCATGCCGCGGCGCTCGCCCACGTGATGGCCTTCCTCGACGAGCGCCGCGACGGCGCACGGCTCGTCGGTGTCGGCCACCGCGTCGTGCACGGCGGGCTCGCCTTCGCAGGGCCCGTGCGCGTGGATGCCGCGGTACTGGGCGAGCTGGAGCGCCTCGCGCCGCTCGCGCCGCTGCACCAGCCGCACAACCTCGCGCCGATCCGCTTGCTGCTCGCGCGCGAGCCGGGCGTGCCGCAGGTCGCCTGCTTCGACACCGCCTTTCATCGCGGCAATCCCGAGGTCGCGCAGCGCTATGGACTTCCGGACGAGCTGCACGCCGCGGGCATACGCCGCTACGGCTTTCACGGACTGTCCTACGAGTACATTGCAGGCGTCCTGCCGCAGGTCGACGCGCGGGCCGCGCAGGGCCGCACCGTCGTGCTCCACCTCGGCAATGGCGCCAGCATGTGCGCGCTGCGCGGTGGCGCGAGCATTGCGAGCAGCATGGGATTCAGCACGCTCGACGGCCTGCCGATGGGCACGCGCTGCGGAGCGATCGATCCGGGCGCGCTGCTGTACCTGATGGACGAGCGTGGCCTCGATGCGCGCGCCCTCGAGACTCTTCTCTACCAGCGCTCCGGCCTGCTCGGCATGTCGGGCGTCGCGGGCGACATGCGCACGCTGCTCGCGAGCAGCGCACCCGGCGCTGCCATGGCGCTCGATGTTTTCGTCTACCGCATCGGTCGCGAGCTCGGCTCGCTCGCCGCTGCGCTGGGCGGCCTCGATGCGCTGGTGTTCACCGCGGGCATCGGCGAGCACGCGCCGGAGATCAGGCGGCGTGTCTGCGTCGACGCGGCGTGGTTGGGGGTGGTGCTGGACGCCGCGGCCAACGAACGCGGCGGGCCGCGCATCAGCAGCGACTCGAGTGCCGTCTCGGCCTGGGTGCTCCCGACCGACGAGGAGTCGATGATCGCGCGCCACGTCCTGCACCTGCTCGACGCAAGGCCCTGAGGCGCCGCGGGCCGGTTGATCCGGGTCAAGTCCCGGCGTGCCCGGGACTCGACACAATCGGTCTGCCATTCCGGCGTGTGGAGGTGGACCATGAAACCAGGAGCACTGATGGCGGCGGTGGCCTTCGCCGCGGTTGCGGGCATGGCCCCGGCTGCCGACCTGAGGGGCACTTTGGTCGATGTCGCGGGCAAACCGGTGGGCGGCGCGTTCGTCACGGCGCTGCTGGTCGAACGCGGACTCGCGGTGACGGTGGTTTCCGACGCTGCCGGGCATTACCACCTGCCCGACCTGTTCCCCGCCGCGCATCGACTGCGGATCACGCGGCAAGGCTATGCCCCGCAGGTGATCGAATCCGTCACGGTCGCGCCGGCGGGCAGCACGCAGGACGCGCGCCTCGAAGCCGGCGGCGACGTGGCGGCGCAGACGCCCGGCTATGCCTGGCTGGCGGCCCTGCCGCCCGGACCCTACAAGGCGCGCTTCATCACCGGCTGCACGATCTGCCACGACCCGGGTGCGGAGCGCGTGCGCCTGCAGCGGACGCACGCGGAGTGGGTGACGGCCATCGACTGGATGCGCAACCGCAAGCTCGACGTCTACAGCGTCATACCGAACTTCGACAGCGCCGAACTCGCGACCTGGCTCGTCGACAATCGCTTCGGTGAACGGCCGGCGGCGGTGCCGCCGCTCGATCCGGGCCGCGACGCGACGGCCGGCACCGTGATTCGCGAGTACGCCGTCGGCGACCTCGGCACCTGGGCCCACGACATGGTCGTCGAACCCGCCACGGGGGCAGCCTGGGTCGTCGACTACCCGTACGACCACCTGGTCCGGATCGAGCCCGACAGCGGCAGGCAGGAGCTCCACGTCATCCCGGTCAAGCACGCCGGCGCGCACACCACGCATTTCGATCGCGACGGTTACCTCTGGATCACGCTGCAGCTCGCGGACAAGGTGGCGCGCTTCGACCCGCGCAACGGGGAGTTCAAGATTTACGCGGGCTTCCAGCAGGGGTCGCTGATCCATTCCTTCGCCTACGACGATCAGGGCCTCGTGAGCTATGACGCGCAAGGACGCATGTGGCTGTCGGAGTTCGGCAAGAACGCGATTGCGAGCCTCAATCCGGAGACGGGCGAGATTCGTGAATACCCGCTGCCGGGCAACGCGGGCCACACCTACGGCATCGCGCTCGACAGCAAGGGTCGCGCCTGGTACACGAAATACAACGAGAACGCCTTCGGCGTGCTCGACCCGGCGACGGGGAAGGTCGACGAGCAGCAGTTGCCACGACCGGACAGCGCGCCGCATCGCATGAGCATCGACGACCGCGACCGGCTCTGGATTCCATTGTCCGGTTACGGCGAACTCGCGATGTACGACACGGCGAGCGGCAAGCTCGAGCAGATCGCGCTGCCCGAGCCCGACACCTTCCCCTACGCGACCCGCTACGACGGCGCAACGGACACCGTGTGGATCGCGGGCAATGGCGCCTCCTCGCTCTATCGCTACGACCCGTCGAGCGGTCGCTTCGACAGCGTGCGCCTGCCGTCGCCGCACTCGTATCCGCGCATGATTGCGTTCGATTACGTGCGCGGGGACGTCTGGACTTCGCTCGCTAACTATCCGACGAAACACACGGGCCGCGAATCCGGCACCGTCGTGCGCATCAGCGGCGTGTCCGCGCCGACGAGGACCACCGCGGACTGATCCCGCCTCGTTTCCCTGCCCGTCGCGCGCGGCGGGCAGGCACAACTCCTCTCCCTGCCACGAGCATCGCAGCACGCTGTGTGCAACGCGCATGCGTCGCCTCGTGCGCCGGTTGACGGTTGACGGAAATCAAGGCGCTGCGCGCCGGCGCGGGGCGACACTCGAGCCGTAGTTCGAATCGGGGATAGGCGGCAGGGGCCCGCGCATTCACGAAGCCACCTGCGTCTGTCGAAGCTTTGCAGCCTGCAGAGGGGGAGCATCGATATGTCCGCGTCCGAGAACCCTGTCAGCGAAGTCGTCTGGTCGCCGGACGCACGGACGGTCGAGTCGGCGCGACTGACCGCATTCATGCGCACCGTGGGAATCGAGGAGCAAGGCGCCGCCGGCTACGAACGGCTCCTGCGGTTCGCGGCCGACGAACCCGAGCGTTTCTGGGACGCGGTCATCCGCTTCAGCGACATCCGATTCTTCCAAGCTTACTCGCGCGTGCTGGATACGAGCGACGGCATCGAGTGGGCGCACTGGTGCGTGGGCGGCACCACCAATGTCGTGCTCAACTGCCTCGACCGCCACCTCGGCACGCCGCGCGAAGCCCAGGCCGCGCTGGTGTGGGAGGGAGAGGATGGTACGCGCCGCAGTCTCGACTATCGCGAACTGTCCGCCGAAGTCTGCCGGGCGGCGGCCGGCCTTGCCGCGCTAGGCGTCGGCGTCGGCGACGTCGTCGGACTCTACCTGCCGATGATTCCGGAAGCGGCCGTTGCCCTGCTCGCCGTGGCGAAGATCGGCGCGATCGTCTTGCCGCTGTTTTCCGGATTCGGGCCGCCCGCGATCGCCACCCGCCTGAACGACGGCGGGGCAGTGGCGGTCATCACGGCCGACGCCACGTGGCGCCGCGGCCGGCCGGGCGAGCTGAAGACGGTGCTGGACGAAGCCGTGAAATCGGTGCCGAGCCTGCGCAACGTCATCGTGGTGCGGCACGCCGGCACCCCGATCGACTGGCAGCAGGGGCGTGACGTCGCCTGGACGGACATGCTCGCAATGGGCACGCCGGACTTCCCGACGACGGTGATGCCGGCGGATGCGCCGATGATGCTCGTGCATACCTCCGGCACCACCGGCAAGCCCAAGGGCACCGTGCACACCCACTGCGGCTTCATGACGAAGATGGCCCTCGACCTCGGCATCTGCATGGACTACCGGGCGGGCGATCGACTGATGTGGATGTCGGACATGGGATGGCTGGTCGGGCCGGTGCTGGTGATTGCCTCCACCCTGGTCGGTGGCACGATGGTGCTGGCGGAAGGCGCGCCGGACTATCCCGACGAAAGCCGCTACTGGCGCCTCGTGCGCGATCACGAGGTCACGCTGCTCGGGATCGCACCGACCATCGTCCGCAGCCTGATGCAGGCCGGCGGCGCGGGCATCGAACGCTTCACGTTCCCCAGCCTGCGGCTCGTGCTTTCGACGGGCGAAGCGTGGACCCCTGATGCCTGGCACTGGCTGTTCGAGCACGTGTGCCGGCGCCGCCTGCCGATCCTCAATTACTCGGGCGGCACGGAGGTGGGTGGCGGAATTCTCACCGGAACCCCGTTGCACCCGCTGAAACCCTGCGCCTTTGCCGGGCCGATTCCCGGCTGCGGCGCCGACCTCGTGGACGACTCGGGGCGCAGCGTGACTGGCGCCGGCGTCGGCGAACTGGTGATGCGGCAGCCCTCGATCGGCATGACGCGCGGTCTCTGGCGCGACGCCGAACGCTACCTGGACACCTATTGGCGGCAGGTGCCAGGCCTGTGGTGGCACGGTGACCGCGCCGCGCGCGATGCCGACGGCTTCTGGTACATCCACGGACGCTCGGACGACACGCTCAAAATCGCCGGCAAACGCACGGGCCCGTCCGAGATAGAAGGCCTCGTCATGGCGACCGGACGCTTCGCCGAGGTCGCGGCGATCGGCGTGCCCGACGCGATCAAGGGCGAGGTGGCGGTCATCGTCGGCGTGCCGCTCCCGGGTGTTCCCGCCGACGCGACGCTCGTCGCGGAAGTCGGAACGACCATCGTGCGCGACCTCGGCCCGCCGTTCCGGCCGGCCGCCGTGCTCTTCGTGTCCGACCTGCCAAAGACCCGCAACATGAAAATCATGCGGCGGGTCGTCAAGGCCGTCTATCTGGCGCAGGACCCGGGCGACCTGTCTTCACTGGTCAATCCGGGTTGTCTCGAGACCCTGGCCGCCGCGCGCAACGCGGCGGCAACCAAGGAGGTTCCCGCATGAACGCAGTCATCGACGAACACCGCACACAGACGACGCCGGCCGCAGTGCCGCGTCCGCGCCCGACGCTGCGCGAGAAAATCGCGGCACGCGACGCACGCACCGCCGAGACCGGGCGCTACTACGGTATCGACCGGCTGGCGCTGCGCGAGGCCGATCCCTTGAAGTACGAGCGCTTCTATTCCCGCCTGCAGGCCGCCTGCATGGCCGCGCGCGAGGTGGCGCGCTACGTCGCGGCGAGTCCCGGCGGGCGTGAAATGGGCGAGGCCGTGTGGGCGCTGACGACCGCGGAGGGCGACTCGCTGGCGCTGTCCGAGGGCTTCGTCGCGCACTCGGCGGCGTTCCCGGTCGCCGTGCGCTTCATGTGCGAACACGGCTACGAGGAGAATCCGGGCTTCGCCGACGGCGACGTGTACGTCTCCGACGACGGTCCGACCTGCGGCGCGCCGCATCCCGGCGACACCTACACCTACGTGCCCATCGTCCACGACGGCGAGGTCGTCGGCTGGGCGGGCGCCATCAACCACATCATGGAAGTCGGGGCGCCGCAGGCGGGCAGCTGGCCGATGTTCGCGATCGACACCTACATGGACGGGTTCCTGGTGCCACCGACCCGCACCGGCGAGAAGCTCCAGCAGTACGCGTGGTGGAACGAGCTGTGGAAGCGGCGCACGCGCGCCGGCACGATGAACATCCTCGACGACAAGATGCGGCTCGCCGGTTGCGCGATGATCCTGCGCGCGGTGCACGAAATCATCGCGGAGTTCGGCGTCGAGTACTACCTGCAGGCGGCGCGCGAAGTGATCGAGGAGAGCCGCCGGATGGTCATGGACAACATCCTGAACTGGATGGTCCCCGGCACCTACGAGCAGGCCTCGTTCCGCATCTGCAAGTACAAGGGCCTGCAGAAGGTGTGGGAGCACGCCGACCGCGACAACGTCATTCACGTGCGCCTCAAGGTGAGCATCGACGAGGAGGGACGCTTCGCCGCGGACATGGAAGGCAGCTCGCGCTGGGGTTTCCACGCGTTCAACGCCTATCCCGGGGGCACCAGCGTCGCGCAGATGATGGCCCTCGCCGGGGCGCTGGGGCACAACACCAAGTTCACGTCCGGCGGCAATCTCGCCGTGACCAAGCACGCTCCCTACGGTTCGATTTACAACCCGGACACCACGATCGCCGCGCACAGCAACGCGTGGGCGCAGATGATGCAGATCTCGGTGATGTCCTTCCAGACGCTGTGTCGTTCGATGTTCCTGCGCGGCTATGCCGAGGAGTCGTTCGCGGTTTCCGGGCCGTGGGACTCGGTGCAGGGGGACGGGGTCCTCGCCGACGGAACGACTTACGGCTACACGAACTTCGAGCTGCTCGGCGCCTGCGCGCACGGCGCGTACGCCTATCGGGACGGTGAGCCTGCGGTGTGGTTCATCGCCAGCCAGCTCTGCAACATGGGCAATTCGGAGGAGTTCGAATACCTCATCCCGCCGCTGTTCCATCTTGGCCGCAAGCTCGAACCGGGTGCCTGCGGGCACGGCAAGTTCCGCGGCGGCATCGGCCTGACCACCGTGCACTGGGTCAAGGAGCCGGGCCAGCGCCTCAGTGCGTCGCGTGCCGGCAGCGCGTGCGCCTTTTTCACCGAGAACGCCGCCGGCATGTTCGGCGGCTATCCCTCGCCCGGCGCGGCGACGGTGGTGACGCAGGGCACCAACCTGCCGGAACTGATCGCGAGCGGCGAAACGCCGCGCATGCTCTCGGAGGTCGTGCAGTTCGTGCAGGACGGCCGGCTCAAGGCGCGCAGGCAGGAGGTCTGGAAGTCCGATGCCCCCGAGCACACGCTCGAGGAAAACGATCTCTGGGCGCAGGTGGCCGGCATGGGCGGCGGGTGGGGCGATCCGCTCGAGCGCCAGCCGGCGCTCGTGCTCGCCGACGTTGAAAGCACGCAGGTGCCGGCTGACTTCGCGCGCACGATGTACGGCGTGGTCGTGGTCGAGGACGGCGCGGGCGGCTGGCGGATCGACGAGGAAGCGACCCGGGCGCAGCGCGAGCGGATGCGCGAGAACCGCCGCCAGCACTCGACGCCCACGCGCGCGTGGTGGGCGATGGAGCGCCTGCGCATCCTCGCAAAGGACGTACCCGAGCCGATAGGCGACATGTTCCGCAGCGCGACGAGCTTCGCGGGCTACGCGCAGCAATACAACGACTTCTGGCAACTTCCCGCCGACTTCCAGTGGTAGGCGGGAGCCCAGCGGTCAGAGGAGAACTGCAATGGAAAAAGTGAGCAAGGAACTCGTGCGACAGCTGGTCGACGGCACGATCACGCGGGACGACGCCCGCATGCTGCTGAAGATGAATCCCAAGGATCCCGAGCGCTTCTGGACCTGGCTCGAAGTCCTGCAGGAGCGGGTGCCGTGGCCCGACCGCATCCTGCTGCGCCTGTCCGACCACCTCTACGTGGTGCGCAAGGATGACGGCCGTCGACTCGTGAAGTGCGACTGCGGCCAGGAGCTCGGTGACTACCGCGCGAACTGGAAGATCGAATGCAGGATGCGCGTGCGCACCACGGAGCGGCAGTTCCACGAGGTCTACTACCCGGCGGCGCTCAGTCCCGAGCCGGGCTACAACGAGATCCGCGAGTTCTTCTGCCCGGGCTGCTACGCGCAGCTCGCCGTGGAAGTGGTGCCGCCCGGCTATCCGCTGATTTTCGAGGTCCTGCCGGACATCGACAGGCTCTACCGCGAGTTCCTCGGGCGTCCGCTGCCCGATGAAAGCCCGACGTGGTACCGCGACACCACTGCCCAAAGGACCGCTGAATGGATTGCCGGCTGACGTGCCGGCTCCGGGAGTCACCATCATGAACGCAGTCTTGCAGGAAGAGCACGGCAGCAAGGACTTCATCCTCGCGCTGGATGCCGGCGGCACGATGACAGATACGATCCTCGTGCTGCCGGACGGTACTTTCAAGGTCGGCAAATCCCTGACCAACCGCGAGCACGAGCCGACCAGCTACCTCGAATCGGTGGAGGATGCCGCGCGCAGCATCGACCTGACGTCGGCCGAGATCCATCGCCGTGCCGCAGTCTCGATCTACGCGGGAACGGGCATGCTCAACACGCTGCTGACGGGCACGGGGCGCAGGCCGGGCCTGCTGGTGACGCGCGGCTTCGAGGATATCAGCGTGATCGAGGGCGGGCTGACCTATCTCGGCCAGGCCCAGCACGAAATGCTCCACAACCAGCTCCACGAGCACACCCGGCCGATGATCAATCCGCGTGACATCTGCGGGATCAGCGAGCGCACCTGTGTCGGCTCCTATTTCATGGACAAGCACCTGCCGCCCGGGGAGATCCTGATTCCCGTGCACGAGGCGCAGGTTCGCGCCGCGGTGACGACGCTGCTCGACCGGGGGGTCGAGATCATCGGTATCCTTTTCACCGGGTCCTTCATCAACCCCGCCAACGAGATGCGCGCACAGGCGATCGCGAGGGCCGTGGTGGAAGAGCGTGGCCTCGACGTGCCGGTGGTCTGCTCGCACGAAGTCGCGCCGGTAATGAAGGAGAACAACCGTCTGAAGAGCCTGCTGCTGCAACTCACCGCCGCCGAGCACACGCGCGGCGCGCTCAAGCAGGTGGAGCGCGCGGCCCGCGACGACGGCTACGGCGGGCAGCTGCTGACGCTGCTTTCCTACGGGGGCGCGGTGAACATCAGCTACTCGCGTCTTTACGAAACCGTCATTTCCGGGCCCATCGGCGGCCTGATGGGCGCCCAGGTGCTGTCACGCAAGCTCGGCCTCCGGAACCTCCTGTGCTGCGACATGGGGGGCACGAGCTTCGACGTCGGGCTCGTGGTGAACCACCAGATCCCGATACGCAAGGACCCTGATTTCGCCGGGCACCGGCTCGCCCTGCCGATGGTCGCGCTCGATTCCGTCGGCGCCGGCGCGGGCTCCGCGGTCTGGCTCGACCAGTACAAGCGCCTGCACGTCGGGCCGGAGAGTGCCGGTTCGCGCGTGGGCATGTGCTTCCGGTACGACAAACTCACCGTCACCGACGTCAACCTCGTGCTCGGCTACGTGGATCCCGACTATTTCCTCGGTGGCAAGGTCCGGCTCGACCGCGAACGCGCGATGAAGGCTCTCGAAGAGCAGATCGCGCGCCCGCTCGGGCTCGACATCTACACCGCGGCCCAGGGCATCCTGGAGGTGATCAACACGAACATGCGGGAAGCCGCGTTGACCATGATGCTGGCCAAGGGCTACGACCCGAACGAGTTCACGGTGCTGTGCTACGGCGGCGCCGGGCCTGTGCACATGTGGGGATTCACCGAAGGCCTGAAGGTCGCGGACGTGGTCACCGTGCCCTATGCCGCCGCGTTCTCCGCGTTCGGCGCGGCCTGTGCCGAATACATGCATCGCTATCACCGGGGCCACATCACGGCGCTGCCCAACGACGCGTCGGACGAGTACAAGTGCCGGGTCGGCGCGGAAATCGATGCCGTGTTCCGCAGCCTCGAGGATGCGGCGCGCCGCGAGATGGAGGCCGAGGGGGCCGACGTCGCGGGCATCACGTTCAGTCACGGGGTCTACGCGCGTTACATCGGACAGCTCGAGAGCTTCGACACGCCGCTCGATTTTGGCCACCTTCACGAGGCCCGTGACATCGACCGCATGGTGGCGGCCTTCGAAGAGATGTACACGAAAATCTACCCGGCGGGCGCGCGCTTTCCGGAAGTCGGCTACGCGATTTCGGAGCTCTACGTGAAGGCAAAGGTGCCGAAGGCGATGCCGGTGATGCTCCGTCATCGTCCCGGCGAAGCGCAGCCCGCCGTCGCGGCTTTCGTCGGCAAGCGCACCGTGTGTCACAAAGGCGTCTTCACCGAGTTCGACGTGTGGCAGATGGGCGAGCTCGCCGCGGGCAACGTGGTGCAGGGGCCGGCGATCATCCGCGATCCGATGACCACTGTGGTGGTGCCACCCGGCCGGCGCATCGAGTTCGACGAGTACCTGGTGCTCCACTACCGCTGAGCGTCGTGAGCCGCCGGCGTGAGGCCGGCGGCGGAGACGGACGCAAGCGCGGCGGGCCTCCACGGGGCTGCGCCGCGCACGCTGGACGCGCGCACGCTGGACATCCGCGAACGAAGCCCGCGGGCATGCGGGAAAATTCACCACTGATCCGGGGAATCGGCTGGCGGCCGCCGAGGTATCGGCGTCTGGGTGCCGGCGCTCGCGTCTTGCATAGTGGGTGCCGATTACAGGCCATCCTCCTGAATCGAACTTTGACCCGGACTGGGCGCCGATGCTCTCGGACATCGGCCTTCTTTTCCCGGTCAGCCTCTCCGGAATGCAAGAGGTGACCCGCATGACGCCTGTCCTCGCCGACATCCAGCCTTGCCGTGGCACAGCGGGGTGATCGCGTCGTGAGCAGTCCCCACGCCTGGGTCACGCACGCGATCGGCGAATACCTCGTCGTCGTGTGGCTGACGGCAGCGCTCGCCGCGCTGCTCGCCAGCCTTGCGCTGCCGTGGGCGGCGCGCGTGTGCCGGCGGCTGGCCGCCGACCCGACGCCGCCGCTTGACTCACCGCCGCGCAGCGGCCGGCGCGGGATGTAGCGACGCGGCCGGCAGCTCGATGTCGATCCGCGTACCGTCGGTGCCCGAATCGAAGCGGATCGTGCCGCCGAGCCGCCGCACCCGCTCCCGCATGCCCAGGATGCCGTAGCCGCGGGGCGCGTCCGCGGTGAAGCCATGCCCGTCGTCTTCCACCGTGATGCCGAGCGCAGCGTCGTCGGCGCCGGCCGGGCGGCGGGCGACGAGGATCACGCTGGCGTGGCGGGCGTCGGCGTGCCGCGCGATGTTCGTCAGACACTCCTGTATCACCCGGTAAAGTTCGGTTGCCACGTGGTCGGGCAGCGGCGGTTCGAGCTCGTCCATCTGCAGCGACCACTCGACGCCCGGCGCGCGCTGTCGCCAGGAGGCGACCAGGTCGCCGAGCGCGCCTTCCAGGCCGAAGGACTCGAGCGCATGCGGCCGCAGGCGGGTCAGCATCTGGCGGACCTGCGTCTGCAGGTGGACGACGTCGCGATCGATCTCGTCTAGCTGGTCGCGCACCGGCGGTGAGGGCGCTGCGTCCCGCGCTGCGCCCAGCGCGACGCGGATGCAGAAGAGGTGGGGCGCCATTTCATCGTGCAGGTCGTGGGCCAGCATCCTGCGCTCGTCCTCCTGCACCGACATCAGGGTCTCGGTCAGGTGACGATTGTCGTCGACCATGCGCTCGAGCACGGCGGCGACCTGGTTGAATCCCTGGTGGATCCTGCGCAATTCGGGCGCCGCGCGTTCGTTGACCCGGATGGAAAAGCGCCCCTGCCCGAGCGCTTCGAAGGCGACGAGCAGGCGCGACAAGGGGCGCAGGCCCAGGTGGATCGCGACGAACAGCAGCCCGAGCAGCACGCTCGCGCCGGCGACGGCGAAGGCCGCCGCGATGCGCACGTCGTCCCAGATTTCCCGCAGCTCGTCGTGCGGGTCGCCGATGATGGCTATCGTGTGCTCGCCGGCGCCGACGCGCACCACCAGCTGCTCGAGGCCCACGGCGTCCGGCACCATCAGGCGCTCGAACCAGCCCGGCACGTCGCCACGGCCGGCGACTGCCGCGGCCGCACCGGCGGCGCCGTGGCTCGGCGCCGTGACCACCCGCACGTGACGCATGTCGCCGAGGGCCCGGGCAACGGAGGTGACGTCGGGTTCACCGGCCTCCCGGCGCATCGCCATCGTCGTGGTCAGCAGGGTCCGCGCGAGATGCATCGACGAGTGCACTTCGGACGCGATCGCGTCGCGCGCGTTGTGGACCAGGAACGCCGCGCCGCCACCCAGCGCGGCCAGCATGATGACCGCCGCCATCAGCAGGATGCGCAGCTTCAGGGAAGCCGCTTCGAGCAGGCGTTCCGGTATCATGTGCAGGCCCCGCATGCCCGGCACGGTGCCGTCGCGCCGCAGCCCATCCGGCGCGGGCCTGGTCTCCCGGATTTTTCAATCATGGAACAATTCCCCGATATTTCGGTGCTGCTCGTCGACGATCACGCGATGATCCGCAAGGCCTGTCGCGACCTGCTGCAGCGGGCAGGCGTCACTCGCATCTGGGAAGCCGCCGACGGCGATGAAGCCTACCGCAGTTACCTCGAACATGAACCCGACATGGTCGTGCTCGACCTGTCGATGGCGAAGAGCAGCGGCTTCGACACCCTGCGCCGCATCGGCGCGCGCAACCCGTCGGCGCGGACGGTCGTGTTCTCCATGCACGACGACCCGCTGTTCGCGTCCCGCGCGCTGCGCGCCGGCGCCAGCGGCTACGTGACGAAGACCAGCCGGCCGGAAGAGCTGGTCACGGCCATCCGGACCGCGCTCGGCGGAGGCCGTCACATCAGCCACGACGTCGCGCTCGCGCTCGTCAACGCCGGGCTCATGAACGAGAAGAATCCGCTCGAGACCCTGTCACCGCGTGAATTCGAAATCTTCCGCCTGACCGTGCAGGGCCGGAGCACCGGGGAGATCGGTGAAGCGCTGTCCATCACCGCGAAATCCGTGTCGAACGCGATCGGCCGCCTGCGCGAGAAGCTCGGCGTGCGCAGCAGCGCTGACCTCGTGCGGCTGGCGATTGCCCACGGCCTCATCGAGGCGGGCACCGGCAGCGGCGGCGCGGCGCCCGCGGACTGAGACCGCCGACGGTCCGGGCGCGATCCTTCGTCCGCCCGGGCGTGCGATGATCGCCGCCCGGCATCGAACGCAGCCCCGGTCCGTCGCCGCTCCGCTTTCCTTCAATCCGCTCAACCCCTGCGCGAGGCGCCTCCCACTCCATGCTGTTTTCCGAATTGAACCTGCCCGCCCCGCTGGTCGAGGGGCTGGCCGACGTCGAATACGTCGAAATGACACCGGTCCAGGCCGCGAGCCTGCCGACCATCCTGGCGGGTGGCGACGTCGTCGCGCAGGCGCACACCGGCAGCGGCAAGACCGCCGCGTTCGCGCTCGGTCTGCTGGCGGCCCTGGATCCCGCGGCGACGACGCTGCAGGGGCTCGTGCTGTGCCCGACCCGCGAGCTGGCTGACCAGGTCAGCCGCGAAATCCGGCGCCTCGCGCGCGCGCTGCCGAACGTGAAGGTGCTGACGCTGTGCGGCGGCATCCCGCTGCGGCCGCAACTCGCCTCGCTCGCGCACGAGCCGCACGTCGTCGTCGGCACGCCGGGACGGCTGCTGGAGTTGCTGGAGAAGGGCGCCCTGCCGCTGCAGGCCGTGAAGGTGCTGGTGCTCGACGAGGCCGACCGCATGCTCGACATGGGCTTCTTCGAAGTCATCGACACTATAGTCAGGTCACTGCCCGGCAGCCGCCAGACCCTGCTGTTCTCGGCGACGATCCCGGAAGGCGTGCGGAGCATCAGTCGCCGCCTGCAACGCAGGCCGCTCGCGGTCACGATCGACGACGCGCAGGCGCAGCCGCGGATTGCCCAGTGCTTCTTCGAGGTCGAGCCGCCCGCGAAGACCGCGGCCCTGTGCGCGCTGCTGCTCGAGCACCGGTCGGCCTCGGCCGTCGTGTTCTGCAATACGCGCCAGCAGGTGCGCGCGGTGGCGGCCGAACTCGCGGCGCGTGGCTTTCCGGTGCTGGCCGTGCACGGGGAACTGGAACAACGCGAGCGCGAGGAGATGCTGGTGCGCTTCGCCAACCACAGTGCGACGGTGCTCGTCGCGTCCGACGTCGCCGCGCGCGGGCTCGACATCCCCGAACTCGCAATGGTCGTCAATTACGAACTCGCCACCGATACCGACAGCCACCTGCATCGCATCGGTCGTACAGGCCGTGCCGGGCGCAGCGGAATGGCGCTCAATCTCTGCGCCGCCAGCGAAGTCCCGCGTGCGCTGGCGATTGCCAACAGCCAGTCGGAAGCCGTGCGCTGGGCGCCCGTGCCGGTCCCGGCTGGCCGGCCGGAACCGGCGCCCTTCGTCACGCTGGTCGTCGACGCCGGGCGCCAGGACAAGCTACGCCCCGGCGACCTGCTCGGCGCACTCACCGGCAGTGCCGGGCTGCCGGCCGACGCGGTCGGCAAGATCGATGTCTTCCCCACCCGCACTTATGTCGCCATCGCCCGGGCCATGCGCGACCGGGCGCTGGCAGGCCTGCGCGCCGGGAAGATCAAGGGTCGCACGTTCCGCGTGCGCGAGCTGGTGGACTGATGGTCGATTTCGCGTCGCTGGGCCTCGGGCCGGCCGGCCAGCAGGCGGCAACTGCGCGCGGCTACGTGACGCCTACGCCGGTGCAGGCGGCCGCCATTCCGGCCGTGCTGCGCGGGCAGGACGTCCGGGCCTGCGCGCAGACCGGTTCGGGCAAGACCGCGGCCTTCGCGCTGCCGCTGGTCGAACGCTGCGCGGCGGCAGACACGCCCGCGTCCGTGCGGGTGCTCGTGCTGGTGCCGACGCGCGAACTCGCCGCCCAGGTGGGCGCCGCATTCGTGGCGTACGCGCGCTTTGCGTCCCGCCGGCTCAAGATCGTGACGGCCAGTGGTGGTGTGTCGATCAATCCCCAGATGATGGCCTTGCGCGGCGGCGCGGATATCGTCGTCGCGACCCCCGGGCGCCTGCTCGATCTCGTCGAGCGCAACGCGCTAGGGCTGCGCGCGGTGTCGACGCTCGTGCTCGACGAGGCGGATCGCCTGCTCGATCTCGGCTTCGCCGAGGAGCTTTCGCGGATCCTCGGCCTGCTGCCTGCGCGGCGGCAGAACCTGCTGTTCTCGGCGACGTTTCCGGCCGACGTGCAGGCACTCGCGGAAGCAGTGCTCCATCGGCCCGTGCGCATCGACGTGCCCGCCGGCGAACTCACCACGCCCCGCATCGAACAGCGGGCGATCCTGGTCGACCGCGGCGAGCGGACGCGGCTGCTGCGCCATCTGCTGACCGCGCACGACTGGCCGCGCGTGCTGGTATTCGTGGCGACCCGGTATGCGACTGAGCACGTGGCCGGGAAGCTGCGTCGGCTGGGCATCTCCGCCGCGGCACTGCACGGCGAACTCGCGCAGGCCGCGCGCACGCAGGCGCTCGCGGATTTCAAGGCCGGCCGCCTGCGCGTGCTGCTGGCAACCGATCTCGTCGCGCGCGGCATCGACATCGCTGGCCTGCCCGCGGTCGTCAATTACGACCTGCCACGCTCCACGGACGATTACCTGCACCGCATCGGGCGCACCGGACGCGCAGGCGCCGCCGGGGTCGCGGTCAGTTTCGTGACGGCCGACGGCGCGGCGCATTTCCGGCTGATCGAGAAGCGCCACGCGTTGTCCCTGGCCCGCGAGACGATCGCAGGCTTCGAGCCGACCGAGATCGCCACGCCCACGCCGGGCAACGGCGGCATCAAGGGCAAGCGCAAAAGCAGGAAGGACAAGCTGCGCGAGGCAGCGGCCGCCGCCGCAGCGGACGCGCCGACCCCGGGTTTCGTCTGGCCCCGGCGGCCGCGCAGCCCGTGACGACCGCGAGCGCCTGCGTGTAAGGTTCAGGCACCGACAATATTCCCCGGGAGGACAGCATGGCCAAGGCCTATTGGGTGAGCGCGTATCACGCGATCCACGACGAAGAAAAGCTCGCCGCCTATGCGAAGCTGGCAGGGCCCGCCATCCTCGAGGCCGGCGGCAGGTTTCTAGCGCGCGGCATGGCGGCCAAGGCCTACGAGGCGGGCATCCTGCAGCGCACGGTGATCATCGAATTCGACTCGCTGGAAGCTGCGGTGGCGTGCCATGACAGCGCGTCCTACCAGGCGGCGCTGCAGGCGCTCGGTGACGGCGCGACGCGCGATCTCCGCGTCGTCGAGGGCGCCTAGGCGGGTCGCGCTGATGCTGCGCACGCGCGGCACCCTGGTCAGATGGGTCGAGGACAAGGGCTTCGGGTTCATACGTCCTGACGACGGCGGACAGGACGTGTTCGTCCACGCGCGGGATTTCGGTGCCGTGAGCCGTCGACCGCAAGTCGGCGACGTCATCCTGTACCAGCCTGCCAACGACGGCAGCGGACGATTCCGGGCTGCCGACGTGACGATCGAAGGCGTGAGCCGCGCCGTTGCCACCAAGCGGGCCCGCCACGACGACCGGCGGCCGCCGCGAACGAGCCGCGCGGGCCATGCCGGCATCTTCGGCGCCGTCGTGTTCACCGCCGTCGTCCTCGGCCTGACCGTGCTCGACCGGCTGCCGCCCCTCGTACCGTTCGCGTATTTCATGCTCAGCGCCTGCACGTTCATCGTGTACGCGTTCGACAAGTCCGCCGCGATGGGCAGTCGACGGAGAACCAGCGAGCGCAGCCTGCATCTGCTCGGCGTGCTGGGTGGCTGGCCGGGTGCGCTGGTGGCCCAGCAGATGTTCCGTCACAAATCGAGGAAAGTGGCGTTCCAGATCGGATTCTGGATGACGGTCGTGGCGAACTGCGGCGCGCTGATCTGGCTGACGACGGCGCATGGCAGGGCCTTCCTGGCGGTGCTGGCCGGATGACGCGCCAGGCGCGCGCGTGCCGTATCAAGGAAAGGGCCGCCAACAAGGGCGGCCCGCTGTCGCGATCATTTCCATGCGCGCGAACTGAACAGGTCTGTCGGCCCGCGTTGGCCGGCGGTCGAGTCAGCCCGCGCTCGCGAGCGCCCCGTGCTTCCTCTCCGCACTCCACTGCCGCAGCACCGGCATCACTTCCTGCGCGAACAGGCTCATGCTGTTCATCGCGACGTCGAGCGGCGCGCCGCCGTAGCGGAACACGCACAGGATCCCGTATTCGCCCATGAAGTCGAAGCGCTCCTCGAACTTGCGGAGGATCTGGTCGGGCGTGCCCCATACCTGCTGCTCGACGTAGGCCTTGATGATTGCTTCCTTGCCGACGCTGCGCATCGCCGCTGCCGCGTCCGCATAGGTGTCGTAGCCGCCGCTCGCCTTGAACTGCTCGCCGAGCATTTCGTAGTGATCGAGCACCGAGATGCCGTAGTTGGCGATGTACTTCCCGGCGTGGGCGCGGGCGCGATTCGCGTCCTTGTCGCAGATCATCATCTCGGTGAGGACCATAGGCCGCGGTTCGCGGCCCTGGTGGCGACGGAACGCCGCCTTGTAGTCCTCGTATTCCTGCTTCATCTGCGCCGGCGGCTTGTAGTTGAACGCCATCATCTGGGCGCCGAGCCTCGCGGCTTCCTCGGCCGAGTCGGGGCTCATGGCGACCTGCGTGAAGCGCGTCGCGCGCCACTCTTTGGACAGCGGGCCCGGGCGGAGCGGGGCGCGTGGCTGGGAGAAGTACTTGCCGTGGTGCTCGGGGAAACAGCCGGTCTCGAGCGCTTCGAGGATGAGCGGCGCGGCCTCGTCGTAGCGCTCGCGCGATTCGCTCATCGAAATCCCGAACTGGTCGAATTCGCGGCGCGCGAGTCCGCGGCCCATGCCGAGGATGGCACGCCCGTTCGAGAGTTGATCGAGCAGCGCCATTTTTTCCGCGACGCGCAGCGGCTGCAGGTTCCACGGCAGGATGACGGCGCCGGTCGCGAGTTTGATTCTCTTCGTCATCGCCGCGAGGTGCGCGAGGTAGACGAAGTTGTCCGGGCACAGCGAATAGTCCTCGAAGTGATGCTCGACGACCCAGAGATGGTCATAGCCCAGTCGATCGGCCGCGACGGCGAGCGCGATCTCGTCGGCGTACATCTGCGCCTCTGACAGGTTCTCGTAGGCGAACATGGGCATGAGTTGGGCGACGCCGATTTCCATTGATGGGCTCCTCGTCTGCATCCGGCGAAACCGGCGGGCACGTGTTCGAATGGCGCCGGTGCTGTCCTTGACCCGGATGGTGGCTTGTTGGATGGCGCGCCCAGAAGGATTCGAACCTCCGACCACCTGGTTCGAAGCCAGGTACTCTATCCAGCTGAGCTATGGGCGCGTGAAGGGCGTGGTCATTTTGCCTGCGAACGGCGGTCCGGGCAAAGCGGCATTGCCACAGGCAAGGCGTCCTGCGAGCGCCACGCCCAGAAGGATTGATTCGCAAACGCGGGTGCGTTTGCTCACCCCTGCGGGGCGCACTGCGTGCGTCCGGACTCGCTGCGCGAGCCCGTCGAACCTCCGACCACCTGGTTCGAAGCCAGGTACTCTATCCAGCTGAGCTATGGGCGCGTGC
>Ga0255182_1000389_pt1 | contig 31247 bp, 51 predicted proteins | sample Atl_UVDOM_RepA_8_FD_188420 | JGI IMG/M metagenome (GOLD analysis project Ga0255182, IMG submission 188420) | Freshwater microbial communities from Altamaha River, Georgia, United States - Atl_UVDOM_RepA_8d | ecosystem: Environmental > Aquatic > Freshwater > River | place: USA: Georgia...
TCTAGTTTTGTTTTAACTAACATTATCTTCTAAACATCCTTTTTAAATTTTCTCTCTCGCTTGATTCTCTTTCAAAGTGAATAAAATGTGTTGATGGCAATGATGCACCTGAAACTGGTATAGGATTTGTATATTGATCCAAGTTTCTAACCATGTAAATCAGACTTGCCAGAGCGTCATAATGTCCATACATATCACTAACATCAAATTGAGTTCTCTGTTTATTCCATATTCCAGCCCGTAAACATCCAATCAATTCCTGACAATTGTCAGACACGTATAATCTTCCTTGTCCAATAAAGACTCTGAGTTCATTGACCATTGCAAGTAAAGTATCTTTTGAAGTTGGAGCAAAGTGAACATTGTGCATGAGAGACATGTCTTGTAAAAGTATTACATTGTTATTGTCTGCTATTCTTCTAATATTGTTTTGTCTTTTGAATAACTCAAGTTCTTTTGATACTATTGTTTTTGCAATCAAATCGGTTGTTGTGTCCTGACCCGTTAAGATTGACTCATCAACTACTTGTAATACTGATTTTCTGAAATCATAATAGCCATATAGAATTGCAGTCTTGTGTCTTCCACCAATATCCATACTTACATAATTTTGGTAGTACATTCTCCATGCGTCTAGTTCGATTTCTCCTATGTAACTATCGTTCCATTCTGGTATAATTACACTTGCTTCATCCACTACAAACTCGCATAAATACTCTCTCTTCCATGTAGTTGAATTAACCCCACCGGCTTCATTGCAATACAAATCTATAATTTCAGGTTTTAAACTTGTGTTGTCGTATATCGTAAACTTAGAATAGAAGTTTCCCCAGATTGCCTCCTGGCATAGTCTGGGATAATAATGTGCCGGTGTTCTTGGGGGAGTACTTGAGATTATAGTCCTTCCGTTAGTAGTCAATGTCTGAGGCATGAGAATATCTTTTATTACATACTCAAGGTCCGATATACTACCTGCCTCATCGATTAAGTTTAAGTCTGATCTATGCCCTCTCAGGTTTTCAGCGTTTCCATTGTCACATCCTGCAATATGTATTTCACTTCCATTTGGGAAAACGTACTTTGAATCTTGAACTTTGAATGTTGGCTTCAACCCCTCAGGACAATCTTTTAATATTTCCTGCATAATTGGTTGAATAATTTCTTTCAATTGTTTTTGTGTTGGAGCCGCAAACCTAACTAGACTTCCATTCTTTTTTAATGCTTCCTCAATTGCCAATATACAAAGTATGTAAGATTTCCCAAATCTTCTAGTACAGTTTATTACGTGTTTTATGTTTTTACTATTTTTAATTTGGTCATACAGTTTTATTTGATGGGATAATAATTTAAAATACAAATCACCAGAATACCAAGATTCCTGGATGAGATCATTATATAGTAATAAAGACTTATCCATTATTATTACTTATCTCTACTCTAAGTTTTTCTATTAACTGTCTTCTTTCTTCTGGACTGAGTTTTTCTTGTGTTATTGATTCTCCTTTGCTTGTCACATCTAATAATTCCGATACTTTACCATGTCCAGAGTCAAAGAGTTCTCTAAATGCCTGCACGTCTCCTTTTAGTGCTTTTCCTATAAGAGAAATAACAAGATGATCTTGTATCTGAAGTGTTTCGTTTTGTCCTGTGATGGGATTTATTTTCTTGTAAGTAGTTTCTAGCCATTCACGGACTATTGTAGATCTGTTTCTTGATCCTTTTGGCCTACCATTGGGATTATGAGATGGTTCACCTGCTTTTTGTGGCTTTAAGTTTTCTACTCTTCCCTTAGATTTTCCTTGGATATTTCTTGGTTTTTGAATGTTATTAGATTTCGATTCCATTTCTTTTTACCTTCAAAGATGGATCTAGCTTTCTCATTCTATCTATAATAACTTGGCAGTATTTTGGGTCGAGTTCCATTCCATAGCATACTTTGTTTAATTGATGAGCGGCTACCATTGTCGTTCCACTACCTAAATATAAATCTAGTATTAATTTGTCATTTTTTTCTAAGAAACCAATACACCATGCTATTATACCCACTGGTTTTTGAGTGGGGTGGTTATATCTCTCTTCTTTTCCCGCACGTAACATACCATTCCATAAATGTTTTTTTAATGATTGATTCCACAAGTTTATGAAATTTATCATCCTTAATAATTCTAGGGTTATTAGGATTAGATTTGATCTCAGAAAGGTTTACTTCTCTACTATTCACTTTAATTCATCCTTCAACTCTTCACATAATTTAATAATATTTAAGCTCCAATTATTAAATATTATTTTTGTAGTATTAATATCATATACTATATTTTTAATTTTTTCCAAATTGTATAAAGTCCCATCATTAAGTTTTTTATTCCAAAAGTTTTTTTGATTTAATAAATTTATAAATCTTTTTTTGACGAACTCTTTATCTAAATTGATTTCCTCTTGCATATCTTCAATATAGCTTTCTATATTATCAATTTTTTCTTTTATTGTTTTTGGCTCGAATGTAAATTTAGATTTAATATTATGCATAAACCCAGGAAATTCATTCTCAATCATTTTGTAATCTCACTCACTGGTTTCTTACTCCACATTGAGCATGACCAATATTTTGGAGTAGTCTTATCCTTTGCTTCACTACATCCATGTCTTGCTCTAAATGATGCCCTTCTTTCAGGAGAATCTCTTTTGATGTCCATGTTAGGATCCCCAAAAGTGACTTTAATAATATTGCCAGACTTTCCTCTGACATACACACCAAACTTCTTATTTGATCCTTTTGGTAATCTAAAAGGTTTATTCAAAACTTTGTCCATATTATTCCCTTCTTCTCATTCCTTGAGAAATTTTAAGTGTGCTTACCTGGTCTTCTAATTGCTTCAATCGTTCATTTAATTTTTCTATATCCAACAACACATCATTCTTTTCGCTCATTTCCTGCTTCGGTTTAGATCGACTATTGAAATACAATATAGTCAATACTATCTCAGTTGCTATTATCACTAGTGCAATACTAAACCAAAGCATAATTTAATTATATCCATCTTTTACAATTGTCAAGCAAAAAATTCCCTCGATTAGAGGGATAGTGGGGGTAACTAATGAAATAAAAGCTATACAATATTTTTTTTCTCTCCCCATTTGCTATCGATCTCTTCTAATATTTTTGCACTGTATCCATTTACGGCATAATCAGTCTGGCTGACTCTAAAGAAATGACTCGTGCAAAGTCTTATCAATCTATACCCTGCCAATGTTATAAGATTATATTTTTCCATATCTGCCTGAAATCCATATCCTCGTTGATGTCTACCATTAGACCATTGACCACCCTCAATCTCAATTATACAATTATAATCAGGTAGATAAAAATCACATCTATATCTTCTATCCTTAAATGGTTGATATTGTCTTACATATTTTATGTTTTTAAAAGATAGCCATAGAGCAAATGGATTTTCCAATTTTTTGTCATTACTAACAGTTAATATTTTTTTCTTAGGTATTATTTTTAATTTATTCCACTTGTCTTGCGTTTCTCTATCCATGATCTAACTTATCCCTTAGTGCTCTAAGTTTTAATTCTAATTCAAATATTGAATAATTAAATGAATGTTTGCAATCACTAAAAATAAATATAAATCTATTTATATCATCAATATCATCAATTAACAATAACTCTTTTATGTCTGTATAGTAACTTTCAACTGCATCCAGTTTTTCTTTTATTTTTCTTATATAATTATTCATTTAAAATATAGGATCTCCCAAATCTAAAGTTTCTGGATAAATTGCTTCATCCGGTTTATCAGTAAAATTCTGACTCTTTGGAATTAACATAACATTATTTACCCGTAAGACAATTTTACTTACTGGCTTTCCATCTTTATTAGTCCATTTCTCTTGATCGAGAGATCCTGTAATAATTATTAATTCACCTTTTTCTATATTTCTAACTTTATCTGCAGTCTTATTCCAAGCTTTACAATCAAAAAACATTCCTTCGGATTGCTTATCTTTAGTATATTTATTTTGTGCAATTGTAAATGATGCAAGTTTGGAATCGTTGAATTCCTTCATTTCCGCTTTACGTGTAAGTCTTCCGACTATTTGAAAAGTATTATACATATCTATCCTTAATATATTTAATTAAATTGTCCATTTTATTTATAATTTCTTCCAGCCTAATCATAACATCATTTGTGTCTTTATGATTTGCAAATTCTATTCTAATTAAAGCAAGATCAAATTGTAATTCAAAAGCTTTATGAATTGCTTTTATGGTATCGTATTTCATACTTTTATTCTAATCCAAGTCCCTTCAATTTTATTCCTACTTTTAATTTCTGCATAATAATTAACTATATATTCCTGCCCTTCCAGATCTTCATATTCTTTGATATATTCTTCTATTTCCTCTTCACTCAAAATGTCATCTTCGCTTTGATAATATTCCAGATGCCCCATGATATCAATCTTAGATGCATAATATTTTTCAAATTGCTCTGATCCACATCCCACTTCATCATCTACCCAAATATGTATTTCATCTTCTGGGTTTTGTTTTTGTAGTTGTGCAATTAGTTCTTTTACTTTCATTTATTGCTCTCTCTCATCATCTATATCTACTATTCTACTCATAAAATAATATAATATGCATAAACATACAGAACAGGCTAAACACCATAATACATAAATAAACATTTCTTTAGGACTAATCATTCTCTCTTTCTTCCAACATTGCTATTCTAACATCCTCATCTTTGAGCTCTTTTATCATTGCTTTACAATAATCTTGATATACCGACAACAATTCCATTTTATTAATAAAACTAAATGCCATAGCAATTGTGGATAAAGTTTCTGATTGGGATAATTTTTTTAAATAAGTCTGGCTATATGTAATTTTATATAGACTTTTATCAACCGGTTCAATCATAATAATTTTCCTAGCACAAACCCAAATATCATTCCAGATATAAAACTAATCAATACATAGACTATATATACTGTATTAATTGGTTCTATTTGATTAATCATGTCCATGTACTTCGCCTCCTGAGTAATACGGTCTTTAAGTGCTTCTATGTCTGTTTGTTTCATTTGTATGGATTTGCCTTGTAGTTATAATTTTTAATGTCATTCAATCTATTTTCGTAGTTTAATTTTTTTTGCTTTAGATATTTTTGATAGCAATCATTAAGATCATCAATTTTAAAATAATATGTATTATAATTATACATCTCTTTTGGAATGTTAAATATTTTAGTAGCTTGTAATAATGTGAAATAACTACATCCTAATTTTTTACAATGCTCATTAACTGTTGTATATCCTTCTCGCACCTGTGGCTTGATTGGATTTTTATTTTTATAAACTCCAGGCACTACAATTTTCTTTCTATTCTCAATTTCTATTGCATAATCATTTATAAATTTTTTATCAAAATACCATTTATGCTTAACTTTAATTTTTTTTAATGTATTGGATGCCATAACAACAGAAACACTCCAATTTAGTATCTCTGCTACCTGCTCCTTATCATAATAATTATTTCTATCAAATACTTCAATTTTCATAAGTTCCAAATTTTTTATCTCCATAAACAATTTCTATATACTGTTTCGCATCAAATGAATTAATATGTATAAAACTCTTACACTTGTATTGCCCTTTGAATTTAATCGGTTTAAACTCTACCCAGACATCATTTTTAATATCTCCTATTAACTTAAACCTCATGCAAATCTTGCGAATAGGACAAGAATCATTTGCACATAATGAAAGTCTGTTTGTTATAATATTACTGCTCATAAATTTAGCTCAAATAATTTATATTAAGACTATATTTTTTTGCAATAACTTTTTTTTCTTTACTCATATTTTTTATCAGTCTTTCCAAATACCATTTAGCTTTATACAAATCTTCAATTCCATTCTTGCCTTTATATCGTAATACATACTTAATGATATTTCCTTCATGGAATCCCAGATTATTAGCCTCTATAATATCTATTGCCTGTATTTTAGTTTTATAATATATAGGATCTATTTTAGTTTCAATCTCCATAATATCCTCGCATTGTTGACAATTCCGCTACCCTCTCTCTAATCCAGGGTTCTGGTTTTATATTGCTTCGAAACATTTCCGCTGTCATCTCTCTTAGTCTATTTAATTCCATTTCTTCCTCATGTGTTCTACATCGTACTACTTCTAAAGTTTCAGTAGATCTATTTTTGCCGGTCATGATATTATGTAATCTATTCTGCCATGCAATACGTTCGCTCTCCGGAATTGAGTTATACTCCTCAGCTTTACGATATGCTTCTAATCTTGCCAGTTCTTTTTGTTTCTCCTCTTGTATTTCATCTAATATTTTTTTATTCTTTTTATCTATCAGTCTCTTAATCTCATCATACACTCCATCAATATCATTACTAAATCCACCAAAACAGTATTTCAAAGTAGGATTGCAATTAAGATATAGCACAAGATTTTTATCCAAGATTTCCGGATAAAGTTTTCCTCTAAACTCTTCTCCGAATTTTTTGATATAGTAAATTTTAATCATTAACTCCAAAGCTTGATAAAGTCTTTTGGATAGTGCTGACCTTGTCTCGGGATTAGCAGATTTGTATTTTGCAATAAAATCCCGAACTACCTCTACATCTTTCGCATCCTCCATTATGTGATGGTCATTGGGAAGTGAATTGTAGATCTTGTTGAGTATCCTCCGAGGGTTGTCGTCAAAACCAATACCGAGGGTCTGCATCAACTTTTCGGAGTTTCCGATGAGTTCTGTTGTAGTAAGTTTTGGAACCTGTCCAAGGATATTGTCGTATTTAGTATTTATGTCCCTTATCTGTAGTTCATACTTGCGTTCAATCTCTGAATTATCAATAAAATCGATTTTAAGACTATCCAGAAAGATTTCCTCTACCTTGGGTATATCCAAGTGGTTTGTGTGTGCTTCTGGTTGATTTAATGATGTTTTTTGGATTATGTCTCTATTAATTGTGTGTGTGTGCGAATCTTTTGCCAGTTCGATTAAATTTTCGTTTTTCTCTATATTATTTAATACATCGTGGTTTGATTCTTTTTTTTCTTCACACACCTCATTTTTTAGTGCACCCGTTTTAATTGGATTGGTTTTCTTTATATTGTTATTCTTATTGGATACCCCCAAAACCGATTTATCGCTTTCCGACATATCGCTTTTGGGTATATCGGTAAATTTATTTCCGAACATGTTTAATATATAAGTCCAGTTACCCTTATTCCCTGCCTCTCTGGTAATATTAAGATAGCCATTTTTTTTAAGTTCTTGAATACCGGTCTGAATAGCTTTTTTCCCATCTGCTCCATGTTTAATTAAGGTTTTACTTGTTATTATAAATCTATCAGTATCGTGACTTAAGAGATGACATAAAATTCCTTTTGCTTTATAACTAATATTTTGATCGGATAACATCTTATTTGATACTTGAGTAAATCCTTGACGGTTTTTTATTATAAAATTTCGTTCTTTCATTCTTTAACCTCAATCATATTTTTCTTGATAATAACCCCCTGCTCAATCAATTCATCAATCGCTTTTGTGGTTGCAACAAATCCAGATGTAGACGAATCGATCAAGTCCTTAATGTTGATTGATCCCCCATCGGGAGAGATGTGCTTAAGATAAAAATAAAGTCCCTTGGCAGATAAGGACAAGTTTTTATTTTGTAGTACTTCAGTATTAATTATCATTTTGTCTCCTGTTAAAATAATTTTTGTTGAACACTAGATATTCTTTTATTTATAATTTCGCAGTATTCAGATGATATTTCGCTTCCTATCCAATTTCTTTTATTTGCAATACACATTTTAGCAGTAGTGCCTGAACCCATAAATGGATCGTAAATTAATTCATTTTCATTAGACCATGAAAGAATATGGTCATTGACTAATTCTTCAGGAAATACAGCAGGATGTTCTGTAGTATTATTTCCTCGTGATATTTCCCAAACATTAAATCTTCTCGAATATTCCTTGACAATTCTAATTTCATTTAATATTATTCTATCTTCTCTGCATGATCTTGTTTCCTTTTTGCTTATACTACCAAAAGATTTATTTTTTTTATCATTTAATAAATTCAATGTTTTTGGTTTACCTTTGCTTAATATAAACATATATTCAAAAACATCATAATATCTTGATTCTGTTGGAACTTGCGGAGACGGTTTATGCCAAATCATTGTATCATGAATATTAAATCCAATCTCTTTAAAATATAATGCTTGTTTAAAACTTGTTCCTGTTTCGCTACCATCTATAGTAGCATCACTAACTATCCAAACTACCACACCACCTTGTTTTGTGACTCTATATAATTCCTTTGCTACGTTTTGAAAATCAAAACTATATCCCTTGTAATTTCTAAGATTATCGTATGGAGGACTTGTAATTGTTAAATCCACAAAATTATCTTCCATGCGAGACATGGTGTCCAAACAGTTTTCATTATAAATTTTATTAATTTCTATCATTTTAGTTTATCCGTAAAATATATTTGTCCTTTGCCGGTGATTAAAGTTTTAATTTTAGATTCCTTTTTTTTATCTATTAAATACTCTATGACTTTAAAATACCCGCTCTCTATATATTTTTGATAAGGAATATTATTAGCCATTAAATATTTATTATCTCTCAGCCATAAGAAAAGTTTATTTTGTCCCCAGCCAATAAGTTTAGAAAATTCGCCAATAGAAATTGAATTTTTGCTATCTAACACTTTATCTGCAAACTCTACTTTCGGTTTATCTTGTTCTATTTTTTTTGCTTGCTCTTCAATTCTTTCGGCTTGATCAGCGGCAAGTCTTAAAGCTTCGGCATAAGTTTGTGGAATCTTAAATTCAGACTGTTTAATTGAGTATGATCCTGTCTTGCGAATTGACGGAAGAACTTGACCGGTAACCCAATCCTTAAATTTTTTTGAATTATTAGTTTCTGATTTTAAAATTAAAGAATATAAATCAGATTCATTTATTAAAGTTAATTCTTGAAGTCCTCCTTTAGTAGGGAGTTTCATTTTGAAACCCCCTTTAGTATGTGTAATTACTGCTTTTCTGCCGTCGGAATATCCTAAAATTTTTGTAACATCACTGGCAACAAACCAGATTTGCTCATCAATTATTACAGTTCTAACATCCTGATTTTCAAAATTAAATATACTAACTTCTTTCGATTGTGGTTGATTTTGATTAAATAAATTTTGTTCCATTATTGGACTCCTTAAGTTGAGTCCCGATGGGGTGGATATTCTAAGGTAGGTTCCTATTGCTATAATCTTCCCTATAAAGATCCACCCGATGATAGGGACATCGGGCTTGAGTCAATTATGTCTCTATTAGTTTTTTTGTAAACCTTTTTTTAGCAAATAAAAACGAATTTCATCCAGGGTTTTTAAGTCCTTGTCGATCTCGTCTTTTTGACTTTGTGTAATATACGGGTTCTGGAGCAACTTAACTATATCAATATATATACTAAGTATGTCCTCTAAGTTTGTCAGCTTATTGATGTCCATTATTTTACCACCATTTTAATAATATTTTATTTTCGTCTATTTGCGGACTAAATTCTCGTAATAAATCTTTTTTTATTAATGTGATACTAATTAAACTATTTTTGCAATTCCCATTGTATATTGTATAATCTTGCAATACATGAAAAATTTTGTTCAGATATATTTCACAGTCATCGATTTTTTCTTCAGTTTCTTCAGCTACGTCAAAACTAAGCTTCCAACTATCTGGGTATTCAGGATCATCTACACTATAAACGTTTCTATGCAATTTATATCTATAATAATATAGCTTATTGTTATCATAATAAAGTAATTTTATTTTATGTTTCTTTTTGTTTTCAACGAATACATCTAATAATAATATGTCATCATTAGTTTTGTATAAATTGATTTTATATTTATTGGCACATTCATATTTTTCTACTATCATCATATCTCCTTATTAGATGCTTGCTAATTATACAACTAGCAAGCAAGTTTGTATCAATCGTGATAAGTTGCCATTGCTATCTGCATTCTTTTGGCACGATAAAATTCAGAGTGATCTTTAAGTCCAAACCACCCGGATAATGTTTCTAATAATCCAAGTTTGTCCTCGTTAAAATTCCTCTCTTTATAATGATCTAATAACCTAATCACATCATCTTTAATACTATCCTGATTTTCTGGGATGTATTTTTCTGCATCGTAAAACTCTTTGTAATTAAATCCTCGCTCAACTATATCGTAAATTCTATTCACAAAACTTTGACCGTTAAAATACTCTTGTAGATCATCATATTTAAACAACTTACAAACCTCAGCAAGTTGCTTTTTATAATCCAGGTCAATTATCACCAGAGAAGATTCAATTTGGTTCTGTAATTTTAACAATTCGTTTTTGGTATGTTGTAATACTGTTCCCCATTGTTGTGCAGTAAACCCTTTACTGAGATCCAATATTTTAACTGTCATATCCACCAATCGCTGACCGTTCATACTAGCAATTGCATCGGTAAAAGATTGGTTAAACTTAGTAATTGTTTGATCTGCATTGGATTTAGGTTTAGCTTGTGGTTGTGGTTGCTCGATTGGTTTAGGTATTTCTTTGGGAGGGATATATGCACCTTCATTAAGCCACTCAATCAACTCAGATCCAAACGATTCATCAGGATTTTTTATAATTTTATCCTGGAATTTTCCGGATCTGTCTTTGATAATTGTAGCAATGTGGTCGGTAGTTATCTCAATTAAAAAATCAAACTCGTATTCAATCCCCTTCCCCTGCTCCGGACTTGTTCCTACACGAATCAACTTTTTATTTTCGTTAGTCTCCCATTCAGTTTTAGCTCTCATCGATGCTATTATATGACCGTCAAAGTTAAGTATTGCATCAATAAGACTTCTTTGTTTGGGAGTCCCCTGTGACCATGCAGACCAGGTATTTCCTTTAAATTTTGTTTGTGCTATATGGTCAATTTCTTCTAGTAGCTCCTGCCAAGCATGAGATAAAGAATCAATTACTAATATTTTATATTGTGCTTTTTGTGCTTCTTTTATAGCATCAATATAATTAGTAATATTTTTTTTCTCAAGTTCGAGCACGTCAAAATCGAACTTGTCAGCGTATTTCGATGCACTTCCCCGTTCTGTGTCAATCACTGCTATTTGCGATTGTATGACGTTTTGAAAACCTTTTGCAATCTTTAGGCTCGTGTAGGTTTTGCCGGACCCGGATGCTCCGAAAATCGCAGCTCTTAATTTTGATTGTGATTTTGTTGCTTTTTTAAAACTCATATATTATCCTTATCTCCTGTAGGGTATATATCTATATAATTTTTGCATTTAAACTTACCATATCCACCACGTAGATTATCAATCATAGCAAGCAAATGTCTGAGACTATTTGCTTTATCTTTTGCAGTATTGTAATCACATGGGACACGATCTACGGTAAGATAGTTGTATCGTACAGTAGGACGATAATAATAATAATCATAATCCATACAATCTACCTGCCATATAACCAAGAGCAAACATACTATAAACATAAAATATGATTTTTATCATAGTTGTCCTCCTTTTGCATAAATCGTTAAGATGAGATTAACGATATTTTTTTTGCTGACATACTCTCTCATCAAACCGCTTTCCTCTTCGTGTCGCCTAAAGCACTGCTCTAATAACTCATCGGATATTGATACCGACGAGTATTTTAATTTTTTTTTACTTTTCATTTTTGATCTCCTGTATTATTAATTCCCCAATTTCGCATTTCCATCGATTCGCAATTATATTTAGTGATTTGGTAGATGGTCGCACTTTATATGCTTTTAAATGGGTTAAATTATGATTTGTATAAACAACTTCGTATTTATATCCTAATGATAATAAATGTTTTCTAATCATTTTGATCTCTGAATGTTTTCTAATCATTTTGATCTCCTATTTAATTTTAATTTTTGATTTTGATATAAATTCCAATCCAGGGTAATCACCATTTAATGTCTCTCTGCAATATCCACAGCACCTACCGGTGCCATCATCCCAAATTGAGTAGTAGTAAGCGTATTTATTACCTACTCCTATCAATTTTAACCCAGTTTTTACATACTCGCCAATTCTGTTTTTTAGTTCTGATTTATTCATTTTTAATCTCCTATTAGTTTCTAGCGACCCCGAAGGGTTTCGGGAGGGAACCACCCTCCCATCGTCAGGCTAGTTTTCTCGATACGAATATGAATTCCAAATGTCACTACTAACATTATTTACCTTATAAGTACAATCTATCACTTGACCTCGTTTTCCACCGATTTTTATAATCTCTACTTTTACTCTGCCAAATTTTATAATAAGGTCATTGTAACTGGCTGTTATCATGTCCATTCCTTTTTGATAATAGTAATTAAGAGTAATCGCTTCCCTAACAAGAACCCTTCTCTTATTAAGTTCACGAAGGTGATTAACTAAATTCTGAACTTTGCGAAATGCTACTTTTAATTTTTGGTTTTCTGGGTTTCTAGGAAGTCTCATAATTTTAGCTTCATGCTTACTTAATTCAAAAGATGATTCACGAGCAAAGTTAATACCAAATATGCAACCTGACATAAAATGACTGCCAATGATGCTCCTAACTATATTTATTGATTCCTTATCTATTTCCATTGTTTTCTCCTTTTGATCTCTGATATTTATTATCGTAAATTAGATCAAAAAAAAGTAAACAAAAAAATATAAAAAAAGAAAAAAAAGTTTAAATTTTTTTTGTTAAGCAAACTTGGAAACCTGCCTATAATATCTCTAGGAGACATATTGACATGGCAAACAAATCAAAGTTTTTTGAGTTTTTTAGAACTAAACGACTAAAATTAAGTTTAGTAATATTTTTTGGGACTGTGGGAGTAATATCTAACTACTCTGCACTTAAGTATTTTTTGGGACAAACCAGATTAGATTTTCTTGGATCTGAATTTAGTCTTACAGTATATGCAATTGGTATTACAATGGCTTTAGATGTAAGTATTATTGTATTTCACTTGGCTAGAATATACCCTTTAATGATAGGATCAAGCATACTTGCATTTATGATCTCATTAGGAGCAAATACAACTACATATTTTGCTTGTGCGGGATCTTGTAAGAATGCTTTAGATGACTTAGGCACTATTATAATGTTCGGGCAATCATTAATAATGAGTATATTACCTATAATAATTATTATATACCTAACTGAACTTGCAATAAAACAATATGATTATGAAGTCAGTGAAGTTTATGAGCGAAGCAAAGACCACATAAAATTTAATTAACAATATCAATAAGCCAGTCTATTAATTAGATTGGCTTAAATTTTAAGTAAATTTGAATAGCTATATAGATAAATCCTAAGATACTAATAAGCAGAACACTACCTTTGATCATCCTCCAGGGTCTTACTTCCTCTTCCAGATCATTGATTCTATTGAGTAGTTTTTGGTTTTCTGCTTTCAAGTCATCTATTTGTTTTTGGTTTTGTGTCACAATTTCATAAGCTTTTTTGGAATAATCTTCACAACTATTTAGTGCCTGAATAGTTCTTGTTTTGATTGGTTCAGATAGTGTAGTTTTTTTGATTTCTTCTATGATTGGTTTGTTATCTATTGGGGGATCTAATTTAATTATAGATTTTTGACAGGAATAAATAAATAGTAAGAATGCAATCCATCTCACTCTATCCATAAAAATCTATAACCAGTTTTTGATGTTGCGACTCTTGATGATCTTTCCATGGCTATTTTTAATTTTTCTCTTGGATACTTTGCAAACTCTCCAGACTTCCCACCTATTTTTAAATATCCATTAGATTCAAAATTAAATAAACCAAAAGGATCATGGACTATAAAATTATCAGAGTCATAACCTACAATAACAATATAATGTCCCGATGTAGTAAGCATCGTACTACACATAATTGGATTGCCTGCATCAATAATACTCTGTATTTCGCTATCAGTACCTGAGTGCAATTTTATTTTAGCTTGTTTGTTAATATTATTTTCTTTTAAATAATTATTTAATACTTTTGGATAGCTCGATAGACTTGAACCCAATCTTGTTTTTGATTGTCCTGAAAGGAAATCTCTATCCATGTATTCAACAAACTCACCTAAGAATATATCATTGTCTGCTTGTTTAATGTAGTAAGACAATATCATACAAGCTGAAGTATATCCACATTGTGCCGTTGGTTTTAACTTAGTAAATGCTATATTATCGCATTGATTATTATACTTGACTTGTATTATTTTTTGTTGTATCACTTGGATATTCCATAAAAAAATTAGATAGAAACTTGCCGATGGTTCCGACGACAATAAAGATAATTGCTAGTGTAGTATTTTCGTTTATTACTGCGTATCCGGTAGCAAACTGGCATGATCCTAAAAGAGCATCTCCAAACTTGCGAATATTAGCCGGTGTTGGTTGGTAGTAAGATTTAAGATTGAATTTGTAAACTTTCTTTTTCATTTTCTATCTTTCAATAATTGCTTTATATCAGATTTAATTTCTTTAAGTTCTTCTTTAATTTCAATTATTATCTGTCTATCTCTTTGTGTTTCGCTTTCTAATTTGACAATTCTTACTTCGTGGGTATAGTATGCAACTGTTAGTGATACAATAAAACTGCCATAAGTAAGAATGTCCTTAAAATCTAAATTAAGTTTCATTTTTTCTTTTTAGCAGGCTTTACCATTTCTTTTCCAACTTTTACTGGTATTCCTACTTTCTTTGCAAATTTTGGATTGTGAGCGACCGCCTGCATTAATTTCTCTTGTGCTTTTGATTTTGTGGGCATTTGTAAGACTCCTTTCTATCTTTTATATATGTTCAAAATAATCTGTCAAATTTATTTTTCTACTCTATTTTGATTGTCTTGCTCAAATTTTGATTTCATAGTCTGTCGTCTCTCCACTTCGCTTCTATTGTCAGACAAAAATTGATCTAATAATCCTCTTTGCAAACCTTGTTGTGTAGCAACTGATTTTATAGGTCTTGTGACTGCTTCAGGAATAGTTGCTTTGGTTATTGGCTCAAAGGCTTTTAAAGTTTTTAATGCCATTTGACCACCTCTTTTTTCTACCTCAGAGCCTGCTATTGCTCCTAATCCTGTCCCAATTGCTCCACCTGGTAACCCTCCGACAGAAGAACCTGCCATTGTAAATAGTCCGGTTAATCTATTTGATATTGATGAGCCCTTACCTCCATATTGTTCAATATCTCTTTTTAATGCCATGTCATTTAAAAATTCATTTAATTTTAATTCGTTTTCAAATCCACCCGCTCTTCCATATGCTCCTAGTCGTTTAAAATCTTTTTGTAAATTAGTATCTGTTTTTCTTAATTGAGAGTTTAAAGTATTTGCAATTTTATTTTCATCAAATCCTCTTTCGGTAGCAAATCTTTTAGTAAGATTATTTGATAATTGATAATCTTGTGATACTTTTTTCATTAGTCTTTTATATTCTGGTACTTGTGATTTTAAATCTTTATCCATTGCAGATCTGGCATTTTCTAGTCCATCTCTATATAGATTATTTTTTAAAGGATTTTGCCATCCACCCGCCGCCATAATATCATCATCAAGACCTTGCAATATTGGTTTTAATTCATTTCCTTGAATGTTTTCTGGCAAAGTATCAAAAACTTTTATTTTATCTTCCAACATTTTTATAGCTTGATTTCTTACGTCAGAAACTCCTTTAGATTTTTCTAATATTTTTATTTGATCTTGTAATGCATTAATGGCTAAATTTTTATTTATTTTAGTATCTTCTGGTATTGATTCAACTGCTAATTTACTATTTTTAATTGCTCTTTTAGCAATCGGATTGTCGGACATAAAAGATTCTACTACATTTGCTTTAGCTGGAATTAAATCTTTTTTAATATTTTCTCCTGCATAAACTTTTAATATTTTTTCAACAGCTTTAGGATTTTTTTCAGCTTCAGTTAATAATTCAGATGATACGCCTAATCCTCCTTGTAATCCTTTTTTTAATACTGTGCTTGTTGCTTGAGGTATAGTCTGAATTCCTTTTGCAATTCCTTTTCCTACTACTGGTAATGCTCCGCCCAATGCCCCACCTATTGCAATATCCTTTGTTAATTCTGGCAATGTTTCCGCTTCTGAATATCCCAACCCTCCAACTGCTCCTAATCCTGCTCCACGAACTGCACCTTGTAATAAGGTTTTTCCTGTCGCAAATTGTCCGACTCCAGGAATTAAAAAAGGCAATACACCTCCTGCAATCTCAGATCCTGTATAAGTAACAGGATTCGCTTCTTGTGCTTGTTTGTATGCTCGTCTTGACTCTCTCAATGCTTGTTCATATGGCACGCCTTTTATAATTGATTCTAATCTTGCGGTTGCCTCGTCAGACAATCCCATTGTAAGACCCTGAGCTCCACCACGTATCGCAGATTCTAAAGGAGAGACTTGAGAGGTTATAGGTTTAGATTGATCAGATTGTTCATCAAAATTTATTGAATATTTTTTTTTAATTCTTTCTAATTTATCATAATCTGCTTGTGTTGGATTATCTGGAAAATTTTTAACTATTTGTCCATTATCTAATCTTATATCTGGCATTTTATTTTTCCTTTGAAAAATCTATTGATGTATTAATATCAATTGCATTTGGATTTTGATATTGTGAAATTGATGTATCTCTTTGTCTTTTAACCATATTTCTAAAATTTTGTATTTGTTTTAATGCAGTTGATTTTGAAGTTAATGCTCCAGATACTCCTCCTAGTCCTAAACTTGCTCTAACTCTATCAGCTTCACCTTCTCTAACAGTACTATTTGGATCTTTAATTTTACTATAATCTGTTGCAATACTATCTATTAATTGTTGCATTGTATTTGATTCAGGTCCGAAAATTTCAGTAGTCCCATATTTTGATACTAATTTTTCTAATTCATCTAATGCATCTATAGTATTCTTTGATTTAATATTTATTTCAGTTATTTCTTTCTGAAAAGGATTTTTCTTTTCTTTCTCTACTTTAGGCTGTGCTACACCTACTTGTTTTGGCATCTTTGCCATTTGTGCCTGTATAGATTGCTGTTTTAAACTATTAAGTACTACGGGATCTTCTAAATCACTTGCCGAAACATCTTCAGGAATAGGCAGACCTAAAACTTTTTTGTATAAATTTCTTTTTTTTTGGCTTTCCTGACTTTTTGGATCCATTAATTTTTTAGCTTGATCTATTTGTTTTTGTCTTTCATCTGATCTTCGCTGATAATATCTCATATCTTCTATAGATTCTGCAGTCCTCATCGGATCACGTCCTGCAATACCAGATCCAAACATAGCAACACCTTGCCCTAAAAGAGAAGCAAGAAATCTATTATTATTCTGTTCTTCTTCGTTTTGTATTTCAGGTTGTGTTACTTGAGGAGAAATAGATGTTGGTTTATTTAATCTATTTATTTCTTCTAATGCACCTGTACTAAGCATTTCTCCTGGGAATAATGGATTTTCAACATTTGATAAATTAGTATCTATATTTTGCATTGCAGGAATAGTTTTTTGAATATTCTTATTTATTGGTTGATATAAAGAAACTGATCTTGATGGAATATTTCCAAAAATATTACTTGCAACTTGTTCTCTGGTTAATGGTAACTTATCCTTTTGCATATGCGGCTCCTAATAATCCCCCAGTTTGTATTCCAGTGCCTAATAATTGTGCTTGAGTTTGATATTGATTCATTGCTTGTTGTGCTTGTGAACCTGCTATTCCTCCTAGCCCACCGGATACTCCACTCGTGTATGTCGATTGTAAACCATATTGTGCAAGAGGTTTATTGACTATATTCTGTTGCCTTTGTTGATTTATTAAATCAATATTAGCTTGCCTAAGAGCATTTCTTTGAGCAATATTTTGTTCTGCTAATCTTTGCTTAGTTGCTTGTAATTCTCTTCCTGACTGAATCCTATTTGCAACATTAAATTGATTAATAACATCCTGAGCTCTTGCAACGTTTGCCGCTCTCTCGTAATCAGTTTGTTCTAATCCTCCTGCCATCTGTGCTACACGAGCCAAAGCCTCCTGTCTATTTGCCTGTTGTTGTGCCGCTAATCTCATTCCTTCCTGTGATGCTCTTTGTGCAGATTCTTGCCCTGCCAATAAACTGGATGCCAATTCTTGACCACTGCCTGCCATGCCTCGTTGAGCCATATTTGCAAGGATTGCTTCTCTTTGTCCTCTTTCTTGTCTTGCAAGTTCATTTTGTATGTCAGCCAATGCCGCTCTATCTATTGCAGTAAGTCCTTGTTCTCCCTGTTCTTTGTATTTTTGCAATACATCAAGTTGAGCCTGCCTGAATTCAGGACTTGCTTTAAGTTGTCTTAATTGAGTATCGGTTAATGCTTCAGGTGTATAAGATGCAACTAACTGATATTCCTCAGGCATTTCATATTGTTGATATTGTATATCTTGTATTTCAGGAGGTTTATTAAGTGCCTGAGCCAATGTTGCCAATGCTTGTAATCTATTAGATCCAGCCATAGCCTGGGCTTGTTTGCCTGCTAAATACTGTCCTCCTAATTGTCCCAATATAGCACCACCACCAAGACCGATGGCTGTCATTGTTATTGGATCAATTAAATATCTATTACCGAATTGTCTTATGACATTTATCATATTATACCTCTATTTAAAATATCTTCATATCCTTGCCCTGCCAATTGCCCTAATGCCTGAATTCTGCTTAATCTACTTGGATCATATTGTTGTAATAATTGCTGTCTATTTAAATTTAATTGTTGTTGATATTGTGCTAATTTTGGCTGTAAAGACCAATCTTGAGTTTGATACCATTTATTTAAAGATTCCGTATTTCCTGCTATTGTATTATATTGATTTTGCAAATCATTTCTAAGTGTTGATTCATTATTTAATCTTGCTTGTAAATTGTTTATTTCGTTTTGAATTTTGTTTCTTTCATCATTTTTATTAACAACTTGACCTTCAAATTGAATAGATGGATTTCTATCTGAAGATGCAATATTGTTAAATCTTTCGAGTCTTGATTGCAAATTATTTATTTCATTTCTTGTATTATTTATTTGTTGATTAGAATTATTTAAATTAGTTCCTATATTTTGCATTGCTGAATTATTTTCAGCAATTCTTTGATTATAATTATCTAATGATTGCTGTCTATATTGTGCTACTTCAAGATCAGTAAATCTTGGATCTGCAGTTCTTGCAGATAAACCTGTCTTTTCTTGGACATAAGAAGGATTGATTGTTTGTAAAAATTGTTCTTGTTCTTGTCTTTTTTTTGCTAATTCATTTTGTATTGCAGACTGAGAAATAAATGGCATTTGTCCTATTTGGCTTGCAAGTTCTTGTTGTGATGCAAAACTTTCTGGTTGTAAAGCTTGCAAAGTTTCCGCTTGTTTTCTACCTGCCTCAAGTTGTGCTATTCCTCCTGGAGTCTGCTCTGCTATAAACCTATCAAGTTGTGATTCTCCTCTGGTTGCAAGTTCAGGTTTTGCCCTTTGAGATCTTAGATATTCCTGAAGTCCTCCTCCTGTTATATCTGTTTGTAATCCAGTAGCTAAATTTTGTCTAGTAGATTGTAGCTGTTGTTGAGATTGCTCTAAAGGACTTAATAAAGATTGTGCTGTTGGTATATTTTCTGCTCCTGTTCTTAATGCTGTAAAACGCTCTAATTGTGGAGTCTGTTTTATAAATTCTTCAGGAGACTTAAAAGCACTTTCAACAAGTTGTCCTCTTTCTCTAATTCCTTCTAGCCCTTTTTGTGCTTCAGTTTGTGCTGTCCTAAATGCTCCTAGACCTGACTCTGCTCCCGTTTGTGCTTGACCTACTCTTTGCTGTATCAATCTTGCATTTGGATTTAATTCACCGCTCTCGGGTTCATTTGCTCTAATGTAACTTTGTAAATTTGTAAAACGTCCACTGCCTTTTGTTCCAGAAGAAACTGATCTTTGTCCCTGTCCTGGAATTACACCTTGACCCAAGACTCCGATTGATTGTCCTAATATTGGAGCCATAGAATTATTTTGAGTTTGATCTTGATTTTGTGGTTGAGATTGAAATATTGCCATGTCTTAAAATCCTATTAAAGTTACTATATATTCTTTGTTATCTTCCAAGCCTGCAATGTAATGAATAGTAATTGTCCCATCGTTATTGTCATACCATGATACCGATAAGGCATTATGTTTTTTACTTGGATTCCCTGCCTCTAAAACTTGTCCTAATAATAATACAGCTGTCTTACGTCCTAAGGTATTAAGATAATTAATTTCAGTGAATACTTTACTTGAGTAATTTGTAGCAGTTCTAAAATTTAAAACTTTTATTTGTCCTTTTACATTTTCAGGTATAGTAAGATTTCGATTAAATGCAGAATAAACTTCTTCTATAAATTGATTCAATGGAGATAATAAAGAATCGACCCATTGAGGAATGTCTCCTCCGAGATCTGACCTTTGAACTCTCTTTATTGTAGGCAGGCTAGCCATTATTTAAACCTCTCCGACATTGGCTCAAACATTGCAGATAGTCCCTGTATTGCAAAATAAGATTGTGCTTTTTTGGATCTCACTCTAAAAAATACCCACGATGCTCTTCGTTTTAATAAAGGAATATAAGTTCTTATTGGATAAGCAAGTCCTGTCCCTAGCCCCCAAGGAATCGAATTCCAAGCAAAACTTCCCCATTGGTCTGATCTTAATGGACTAATTTCTGTGTATTCCACATTCGAGTCAAAATTGGAACTAAATCCCACTTCAATACTGCTAAAATCAGCAGTTCTAAAAAGCATTGTAATTTCTCGCCAATGTTTCAAGATCCCAGGGTTCTGGCTGTCATTTTGAGACCACTCTAAGATTGATTGAATTGGCTGATATGCATTTGCAGATCCTGCCACAAATCCTACTCCACTTTCAACAGTAACGTCATTTCCAAGTTTTGCAGTTACTACAGATGATACTGCTCCCTGCCTTATCACCATGTCAACAGATACATTTGTAGCACTAGCCATAGTTAAAACATTATTATTGATTGAATTTATTGTAATACTAAAAGCATCATCAACATAATCGGTAGAATTAAATGATTTTCTTTCTTTGTAAATATATCCATCAACTCCGCCCATATACAATCTACTATCGAATACTATTCCACAGGATCTATTATGTATGTACTTAGTCCATGCATTTGTAAAAAAATTATAAACATAAGCTTGTGTAGGATAAGAATCAGTCTCTAAAGTTTTACAATAGAATAAATATTTTCTATCTACTTCATAAGATACACCAAACGATAAAGTACTAAAATTACTTAATGTTTCTGACTGAAGTATTTGATCTTCTATTGGTCTTGATAATATCTCAATTCCATTGTCTGATATTGCACTTATTCCCTGATCTGTATAGCAATATATTTGATTATTAATTTCAACTGCTGACTCAATAGCTAATAATTTAACAGTATTATCAAATAATGATATTCTTAAACTACCTGGGTCTTCTCCAATAATTCTATAAACACCATCTTCTTTTAATACAAATACAGAATCTCTTAACGGAATAACTCTAAATATTTCTATTCCTCTAGATCCAGCATCAACATAATTTAATAAAGGGACTGCCTCAGGTTGTTGTAATTTACTAAAATATATTCTGTTGGGATTCTCATCATTAGTGCTTGCATTGTCAGTCCCTGAAGTTTGTAGTACTGGATTCCAGCATGTAGTCCTTGATGATATTAGATAAAATGTATTTACGCTATAATCATTTGCCTGAAGCCATATCCTTCCAGGTAGATCATCATAACCGGATATATAATAAGCACTAAGATTTGTGTCTTTAAGATTTATAATCTTAACTAAACTTCTAGCAGTATCGGCTATATTGCTCGCCGCTGTTCCAGATGTTACAAGCTGGAATTCTCCATTGGCTGAATTTTCTGCACTCTTGGCAGTATATACTATGCTATTTATTGTTATCGTATCATTAAGAACTAATCCTGGACTTGATCCAGTAGCAGATATTAAAGTAAGATAAAAGTTTTGTCGAGACTTAGTATTTGCGTAAAAAGTCATATTTTTATAAGTGCAAATATCAATAGAAAAAGGAGGTTCATCGTTAGATTGCAATATGCCTTCCTGTGTTGGAGAAGTATAAAGATATGCTCCTAGTAATGCCTCCGGAGTAATATCAGTAAAGTCAACATACCCATTTGTGATATCTGTATTTGTAATAAGACCTTCATAGACTAACTGTAAATCATCAGAGGGTGTAATACTACTATCTACAATAATAGATCTATAGGCTTGAAAAAAATAATCTGTACTATTTATTTTGTCAGGAATATAAAGTCTTAACGATATTTGTTGATTTGATCCACTACTAGCATTAGTAACAATTAATCGACCTGAAGGACTGCCATAAATTAAATTATCATTTGCGTCTCTATATCCCCAAAGAAATCTATATGCCACTGATTTGGCATTTGATAAAAATCCACCTGATGAAAATGATAAAAAATACCCATCTAAAGCCTTAGGCACTCCTGAGTTTATTGGAGTATTTGCAATATTATCTAATTTTTTAATATTTGCATCGGTAGTAAAATAAAAGTTTTTATTTGCTTGAGTCGATTTAATTCGATGCCCACTAGGAGGAGTATAAGTACCTGTGAAATCTGTGAATGTCCCAGAGCCATTATCTTTAGCAAGTTTATTATTATAACTTACAAGTAAGGTTCCATTATACTCATATAATGCACTTACTACTCCAGTATAAGACCCAGGCAATTGACCGTATTTTGATTGTCCTCTTCTAGGTTCTGCCACTGAGCCTTTATCAATTTGAATATTATCAGCTCTTTGAAGTGACCCTTCTGGGATCTCGCTAAATTGATTAGGGTTAGTATATAATCCTGATATTTTTAGATTTAAAGTTTGAGCCAAAACTTACCTCCACAAATATCTTGATAATCTATTTTTAACCGAGATCTTTTTTGGTTGTGCATCTACCCTAGGACTTATCAATCCTCTATTGTCAGATTCCATTTGTGCATAAGTTAATAGACCTGCTTGCAATCCATTAGTATCACCCATATATTCCATCATGCGAACAACTACTGATTGAATCAATAAAGGAATAGTATCTTGTGGAATTTGAGCGAATGGTGATTCATCTTTAGAGCATACATAATACCCAACAGATATATCAGAAGTGTCAGACAAATTAACTGTTGCTCCTGATACTGTGCCGGCAGTAGTTTCTTTGGTTGTATCCCAAGGCTGAATATTTTTTACAATATCAATCTCGCTTCCGGTTGTTATATTTGCAGGTAAATTTGTACTACATACTATTGATGTATTAGTATTTATTGTTGATACTATTGCCCATCGTGTAGATGTTACAATTTCAGATGGTCTTTTATAGTAATATATTCTTAACTTTCCACTAGATATTGCCTTAGGATATAATTTAATTTTATTGCCTTCTATGTAATATCCACCGAAATAATCGTTTATTTGCGAAGGTGTAAGACGTGGTATAGTTGCAAAAAAAGAATCATTAGTTGTTGAAGTGTAAAGAGTAATTTGATTTATTTTATTTCCAATTGCATCATAAGGAATATCAATTTCTTCTTGAGTTCCGTCTTGAGTAATCTCATTATAAGTAAGAAAATAATCTTCTCTTACATTCATTATGTAAGGGATTATTCTATTTTGTAATTCTTCATTCAGCATATCTATAATGTCTGAAGAAGTAAATAAATTTTGTGATGTTGGTATTAATGCCCTTCTCTTGATCTGAGCAATTAGACCAGTAGAAGTAAAATCCATGTCCTACATTACGCCTTTAAGTTTTTTTCTTAATCTTCCTAAAACTGAATTAGGATCTATTTCCTCTTCGGTCTCTGGTGGTTCTCCCTCTGACACATCTTCTGCTTGATCTTTGATTGTATTTTCAGGAGGTTCATTTTCTTCCGATGCATCTTCCGCCATATGATCTTTCATCGGAACTTTATTTGATTCTACTTTTACAATCGTAATACCTTTTTTTTCTGGTTTTATTTTTTCCATGTCAGACATTTCTTTAGGCATAAGTTTTTCAAGTTCCATGTCTTCCATTTGTGATATAATATCCATAATTGCTTTCATTTTTGCTTGTTTCATGATTCCAGGCATTGTCTTACACTCCACTATTTTTTCTTTTTGCTAGTCTTTGCTGACTCTTTAAAGTCTTTTGCAGATGGTGCATATTTACTTTTAGGACTTCTCATTCTTTCAGGAGAGCCTTGCTTTATTCGTTCTCTCTTCGCATGAATATTTTCCCATAGTCCTTTTTTCTTTTCCATTTTATTTGCTCCAAATTGGTTGAGGTTCTTCAGGAAAGATTGGATCTTCCACTGGGTTTAATATTAAATTTCTTAATTGGCTTCGATAGTTTTCAAATTCTGACTTGTTAGATATATTCACATCTGGCAATACAGACCAATCACAATTTGCAATACGTTTTTTTGATTCTGATTTGCATTGTTCTTTTTTAAATTGAGATAATCTTATCTGATCTACTACTATCATTGCACTGCCCATTCATTATATTCAGGATATTTTTTTGCAAACTCTTCTTTTGTAAGACCTATTCCATCAGCATTGTCTTTATTGATTTCCATAATCCAAAAGTTTCTTGTTTCACGAGAAGGCAAATCAGATTCTTTTACAAGTTTATAATATAAACCACTTGGGACATCTTTGTCTGCTATAATTTTAATATCAATATTTTGTATTGCAGGGATAAGTATTTTTAATCCTTCTATTATATCATTATATACAATTATCATCTAAATATACCTATTGAAATATTATCCGCATCATATAATGTTCCACTTTGTTGTGATGATATTCTTACAGAACTAGTAGATTTAGGACTAGCTTGATTTACTCCGGCTATATAAGAATTATAAGCACTACTGCTATTAGATCCTGCAACAGATCCCAATATACAATAATTTACATCCGGCATAGCAGTTGTAAAATTAACAGTATAATCGCCTACTCCATTATCAGTAATACTTGTCACATTTCCGCTTGCTCTAATTGCAACAGTACCTGTACCATTAAAATTCACCCATGCACGACACTTATATTCATTATATAAAGTTGTATTACTTCCTGATAAATCTGGTACTACTGAACTTTGTTGTCCTATTGAATTTAATCTTGATCTTGATACTCCTCCAGTCACAAAATCCAAAATATCAGCGGAACTATGACCTATCCCTGTGTTTGTATCTCCTGTGAAAGTTATGGGAGGTGCAGTTGTGACATTAGTGGAATTACTAGCTGTCAATATTCCGCTTGTAGTTATATCTGATGTTACTCCGAGAGTTCCTGCAATTGAAGTATTGCCAGTCAATGCTGTTACATTAAATTTATTTGTGTTGATTGCAACATCACCAATAACACTTAGAGTATTAGACAAAGTAGTGGCACCAGTAACTCCAAGAGTTCCGCCAACAGTTTCATTTGCGCTAATAGCAACATCACCAACAACATCAAGAGCCTGAGCAGGAGTTGTTTTATTTATTCCTACTCTATTATTTGCTGGATCAACATATAAAGTTCCAGAATCTACATTTACAATTCCAGTGACTCCGATTGTGTCAGAGTTTGCATTTCCTAATTGAGTATTTCCATTTACTGTTAAGTTGTTGGTAAGTGTTACATTTCCTGTAAGACTAGTTGTCCCACCTACAGAAAGATTTGCATCAAGAGTAGTATTTCCAGTTACATCAAGAGTTCCAGGAAGATCAACTGTAGTACCTGTAGACAGACCAACTTTAGCAAATGCAGATGATGTTTGAACGGCAAAGTCAGTCGCTTCATCTCCCCAGTTTGTATCACCAGTTTGAGGATAATTAATAGACTCGCCGTTTACATTTACTACTATGGACATTATTTACCTTTTTTCTTGCTTACAGGTTTTTTAACTGGCATCTTAGAGCCTGATTTTTTACCGTACATGTTTTCTCCTTATATGTATTTCAGAGAGGGAATTTACTCCCTCTCATTTAGTTTGTTTATGCTACTGTAAACCCAGTGACTTTTGTGCACTTAGCTGGAGCCATACAGAGTAAAGCTTGATCTGCATATGCTCTAACTTCATACCCAGCATTACTTGGAAGTTGCAGAAATATTTCTGTGCTATCCATCCCAGGAGTTTGAAAAGTTACATCTGTTGCACCTACTCGGATAAACTGTTTTTTAGGAATAATGAAAATCTCGCCAGCTTTTACAATTGGATGAGGTTCAATTTCTATCTTTCCATTTGCACCATAAAAGGCAAGCGATTGAGTTCCATTTTCAAGTTTTGCAGGTTTGTAAGACTGGTCATATCTTCTTAGTCCTGATTCGGTAGATGCCAGAGAATTCCATGAAGATATTGGAACATACGCACAAACATCTTCCATTAATCCTTGTGCTACAGCGTTTTCAGTAGCGGCAATAATAGACGATAGACTGATTGCTCCGGATGCTGTATATTCGTTACCTTTGAAGAGAGAATATACACTATTATCAATACCAAATAAAGAACCTGAAGTAGTGATGATCTTATCAATACCTAAGAAATCTTTTCCTTTGGTTCCGTTGAAATACACATAAATTCCACCATTGAAATCAGCTTGTGCTACTGCCAACAAAGCAGTTACACCAGTTGATGTTCCAGTTAATTTTAATCTTTTATAAACTGGATCAACAGTAGAAATTGTGAATACTGAATCAGTAGAAGAGGAAATTAAAGTTGAATTATCGTCTTTATAAAATTGTAATTCAGCTCCTGCTTTTCCAGCCCAAAGACCTGTTGACCATTGAGCCTTATCAACATAATACCATGCAGTTGTTGAGGATGGAGAAATCTTTACAAAAGGACCGATTGTGCAAGCCTGAGCAGTCGCATTAGTACCGGTATTTACTGTCAATGTAAAAGTCTTAACTCCCGTAACTGTAATAATTCCAGTAGTAGCAACAACAGAATTTCCAGCATCGTCAGTAAAACTTACGGTATCGCCATTTGCAAGACCATGATTATTTGCAGTTGTTACTGTTGCAGTTGTAGATGATCTTGTGTAAGTAGCGGCGCCTAAAGATGATCCAGAAGAACCCGAACCACTGCCGGAACCTAAAGAAGAACCACCATAAAAAGCAGAAAGTTCCAATCTGTTAGACATAGACTCAACCATATTTTCAAACAAAGTTGCCGTAGCGTCGGCAAATGCTTCTTTGTTGGAAGTAGCCGCTGCTGCTGCTTTGTAAGAAATCTGAGATTGTAATACTTTTTCCGCACCTCTGACTTGTGCATTCTTGGTTCCCATTGCAAGAGCACCATTTAATGCAAATGCTGTTCCATCCCCATCGTTATAAGTGAATCCTTGTTCTGCTTGAAGAACTACAGGAACATTATAATAATCCCCTAGTTTTTTTCTTCTCTCGAAAGGAACTTCTTTTATAAATTTTGCACTCTCAGGAATCAGATTGATGAGAGAGTCGCCATAGATTTGTTTGTAAAAACCGTTTAGTGTTGCTAGTGTATTAGCTGACATCGTTATACCTCGATAAATTTAATAATGAGATTTAGAGTTCTCTTCTCTGGTATATCGAATCAGCTTGTGACCCTTGTTGTAATATGTATTGCGAGTAAGTTTTCGCTTAAAATAAGGAGATCAATGAGACCATAAGCGAATTTTAACCATACTATTTTTATTTGTCAAGTATTTTTTAATTTTTAATTCTTTCCGCCAATTCCTTCCTCCATTCTTCTTTTGTGAGTTTCTTGTTTTGTGGTTTTGGTTTTGGCTGTGATTGTGTGGATACCGATTGATTTTGCTTGAGTCTCGCCAGATCATCCTGTCTGATTTGTTTGAGCAAATCTTCCCCAATGTAATTTATTCTATTAGATGGATCAAGACTTCTCAGTATCTGAGCATTAAGATTTCTCAAGTCCTCTTCGACTAATGGCACTACCTGTTTAGGATTAACTGAGATTCCTTTTTGTTCCGCTAGGTACATATAGTTTGCAATACGCTTCACCACATCGGGATTTTTTGGAAGATTGCTCCCTTCTAAAGCATCAATGATCTGACTGGTAATTTCCTTTTGTGCTTGTTCGACCTGTAAATTAATTTGCTCTTGTTCTCTCCTGGAGAGCTCTTCTTTATATTGTCTTTCTAATTCTTCTTTCTCTTGTCTTACTCTTTTAAGTTCTCGCTCATTTTCAGGCAACATTTCCTCTTCTATTACTTGAGTCAAATATTCTTCGGCTAATTGTCTCGGATTGTATCCAGCTCTTTGCAATAATTCCCATGGATTTTGTTGGATTAATTGAGCAATCTCATTGACAAGTTTTTCCTGTTGCCTTGCATTCCGTGTTGCAATATCGCTTGTCTTTTGTGCCTTGTAAGACGAGACCATTGTTTTAAATTCTTTGTCTGTAATCGGCTCATTCTCTGGTAATCCCCAAAGTGCTTTAAGCTGTCTTTCATTGATCTGTAAAGTTTGACCACCGACATCAATTTTAGCTTCTCTTAATGGTATTTCAGTCTGTGTTTCTTGTGTTACCGGTTCGCTTGATTCTATTGATTCAGACGGGACTGATTCTTCAATCGCTTCTGTTGTTTCGTTTTCCATTTTATTTTCCTTTGTTAAATTGGTACTGCACTTGCTCCACTAGGAGTTTGGTATTGTTCTCCAGTCATAGGGTTTCTTGGCAAATTAGGAAGAGACCCTGTTACTTGTTCCATCGGGTTTATACTCGCTCCTTGTGTCACGCTTGGAATGTTAGATTGATCGGGAGTTTGAGGAGGCAAGTTCTGCATTCCGAGAATTGCAAATAGATCCTTGTCGCCAGTTCTTAATTGATTGATATGCTCTTGGATATGAGCTAATACTACAACTACTAAATCAGGATTGTTTCTTGCCTCTGGACTATCTAAGAGTTGTTTATGTTCCTGAATGTGCATAGAATGATTATCGGTCATCAATACAGGAGGATTATTTCCATCCGACAAAGATTCATTCTCTTGTGCTATAAGCATAAGTTGTCTTTGGACTGGGTCCATAATAGAGTCTAATCTACCATTTTGCAAGACAGAAAAATACATATCTGGATTCTTAACAAAACCATATTGCAATAAAGTATCTGCAATTTGGATTTTCCCAGCAGTTGTTTTTGACAAAGGATTTCCCATGTCTACTATAACCCTATTTACATTTTCTAAATCATCTCCTTTAAATTCTTTCATGTATGGCGTGTTCATTTTTCCGACGATTGTCGCTACTCTTGGAACAGTGGCATACTGTTTTAACATTGATATGATCGCCGTACCACTATCTTCTAATAATTGAACATATCTTTGTTGAGTCAATTGTAAGAATTGTATTGCTTGACTTGCAACTAATGCCAATGCCGCTCCTGATTTCAAACTTGACTCTGGATTTCCTCTCACTACTGAATTGATGCCAGAAATAGATTCCATTTCATTTACTAATTCTTTATATCTATTAAATATCTCTACAGGTGTCGCAGTTAAATTCATAGGTTCTGGCTTGCCCATCTTTGCATCATACTGGACTATATTTAGTCCTCCAGAAAGTTCCTCTACTGATATGTCACTCCCTTTTGGGACAAGAACATTTTGTACTCCAAAAGCTTCTTGATTAGTCTGAATTGTAGATGCTAGACCGTCAATTGCTCTCTGGATTGGCAACATATCGAAACTTACTGAATAACCAAAAGGAGAAGCATAGATAGATCCTGGATGCAATGCATAAACTGGTATTTCAGGATATGGTAAATCAGAATCAAATAATACAGTCCCACCTTCTATAAATTCAGAATATCTCCCATTTGGAACAGACTGAGTTTTGTCATGGTAGAATCTATATAAAGGTATTAAGTCAGAATCTGTAATACGGTAGAAATCCAAGAAATCATTTTTAAGATTGCCAGTAAACATTTCAGAATTAATAATATCACTTTCAAACTCCGGATATTTTTTTGCTAGTTCATATTTATTTACAAATTCTCTAACAATCAACCAATGCCTTTCCTCAAACTTTCTTAAGTATGGATGTCGTATAATATCAACACCAGAGCATGACATGAACTTAATATCTCCCTCTTTGACTGGTTCATTGTTTTGTCCTACGCCATATTCTCTGCCAAGAGCCACATCCCAATTAAGTGCAATATATCCTTCCCCTGACCATATAGCAAATTCAACCGCTTCTGCTACATATCTCTCAAGTCTTTTTTCTCGCATATAATAATCAAGTAATCCCTGTGCGAGTTTAGTTTGTGCTTGACTTGAATAGTCATTATTGACTGCTCTTGCATCAAATGTCGGTCTTTGAGATACAGTAATTGATAGGATAGCTTGTAATATAGATCGAAAGTGATTTACAAAAAGAAAACTATATTCTCCGACTTCTCCGCCACGAACCATGTCGCCTAAATGGTATCCTGCTCTAAAGTATTGCCTATATGATTTTCTCCATAGATCCAACATCCCATTGATGCGAACATACTGATAGTAATCATCTACTTTCTTTTGTAGTTCTCCACCAATTTCATCTACTGTAAGATTTGCAAAATATATTGCATCTTGTTCTAGTTTTGTTTTAACTAACATTATCTTCTAAACATCCTTTTTAAATTTTCTCTCTCGCTTGATTCTCTTTCAAAGTGAATAAAATGTGTTGATGGCAATGATGCACCTGTTACCGGTATAGGATTTGTATATTGATCCAAGTTTCTAACCATGTAAATCAGACTTGCCAGAGCGTCATAATGCCCATACATATCTGACACATCAAATTGTGTTCTCTGTTTATTCCATATCCCAGCCCGTAAACATCCAATCAATTCCTGGCAATTGTCAGACACGTATAATCTTCCTTGTCCTATAAAGACTCTGAGTTCATTGACCATTGCAAGTAAAGTATCTTTTGAAGTTGGGGCAAAGTGAACATTGTGCATGAGAGACATATCTTGTAAAAGTATTACATTGTTATTGTCTGCTATTCTTCTAATATTGTTTTGTCTTTTGAATAACTCAAGTTCTTTTGATACTATTGTTTTTGCAATCAAATCGGTTGTT
>Ga0255182_1000390_pt1 | contig 31141 bp, 20 predicted proteins | sample Atl_UVDOM_RepA_8_FD_188420 | JGI IMG/M metagenome (GOLD analysis project Ga0255182, IMG submission 188420) | Freshwater microbial communities from Altamaha River, Georgia, United States - Atl_UVDOM_RepA_8d | ecosystem: Environmental > Aquatic > Freshwater > River | place: USA: Georgia...
CGCATCACGGCCATCAACGGCACGCCGGTGACCTTCGTGGGCGGTGTGGCGACGGTGGCGGTGGCCAGCGGCTCGCTATTGATCCGTCCGAACGGTACTTTTACCTACGCGCACGACGGCAGCCAGCCGGCGCCGACGAGCTTCACCTACACGATCACCGATGGCAACGGCGGCACCAGCCAGGCCACGGCCACGATCGCGGTGAGCAACGTCAATGACTTGCCGGAAGGTGGCGACCGCAACGCCACCATCGCTGAAGACGGTAGTTACACCTTGACAGCGGCCGACTTCGGTTACACCGATGCCGACGGTGACGCCTTGGCGGGTGTCCGCATCGAGTCCCTGGCCACCAACGGCAGGCTCGAACTCAACGGGGTCGCCTTGGCTGCGGGCACGGTCGTCAGCGTGGCCGACATCAACAACGGCCTGCTGCGCTTTGTGCCTGATGCCGATGAGTTCGGTTCGCCCTACGGCAGCTTCACCTTCAAGGTGCAGGATGCCCAAGGCACGCTCGATGACGACGCCAACACCTTCACGCTGAACGTGACGGCCGTCAATGACGCACCAACACTGACCGCGGAGGCCCGCTCGGTCTCCGAGGAGGGCCTGTCGGATGGCCTGATCGACAACCTGGGCTCGCCCGACACGACCAACACCGCGTCGGTGTCGGGAACCGTCCAGTTTGTCGACAAGGAGGGCAGCGCCGCGTCGTCGTGGTCGCTGCAAGCTCCGGCCGATGCCCTGACGTCGGGTGGCGTACCGGTGATCTGGACGGCGTCGGCCAATGGCCAGACCCTCACGGGCACGGCCGGCGGTGCGACCGTGGCCACACTGAGCATCGATGGCAGTGGCAACTACAGCTTCGTGCTGTCCAAGCCACTGGATCACCCGACGGCCAACGTCGAGGACAACCTGCCCCTGAACTTCACTGTGCGTGCAAGCGATGGCCAGGTGACCAGCGCCACCACGCTGACCATCAACGTCGAGGACGACTCGCCGAGCTCGGCTCAGGCGCAGGCCCAGCTGACGACGTCCACCGACGCCAACATCATGGTGATCCTGGATCGCTCGTCGTCGATGACCACCACCGACGGCGTTGGCGGCACATCGCGCTGGGTCAGTGCGATCAACTCGGTGCGCACGCTTCTGTCGAAGTACGATGCCATTGGCGACGCGCGCATTCTGATCGTGACGTTCGGCACCGATGCGACGGCGCAGGGTGTCAACGGCACCGGCGCGCAGTGGATGACCGTCGACGAGGCCCGCACGGCGCTCAATCGCCTGGAAGGCAGCCCGCCGCCGGCCCCCTCAAACGATGCCTCGGTGTCGCAGGGCACGAACTACGACGCCGCGCTGAACACGGCGATCAATTCCTACGCGACCGCGGGCAAGTTGGGCAGTGCGGTGAACGTGTCGTACTTCATCTCCGACGGCCGACCGACTTACGGTAACGGTTCGACTTCGACACTGAGCGGGACACGCAACGGGGACGGTGTCGACGATAACGACAACGCCGACGATGGCATCCAGACCGCTGAAGAGACGACCTGGACCAACTTCCTGATCACCAACCAGGTTGACAGCTACGCACTGGGCATCGGAACGGCAACCACCGCTGAACTCGATCCGATTGCGTACGACGGTCAGGCGCAGTCGAACCGCAACGGCATCGTCGTGACGGCCTTCTCGCAACTGGACGCGGTCCTCGGTGCGACGGTGCCGGCGCCGGTCAGCGGCAACCTGCTCACGGGCAGTCTGCTGCCCACGGGCGGTGCTGGCGCGGATGCGCCGGCGTACATCCGCTCGATCACGGTCAATGGCATCACCTACACCTACGACCCGAAGGCCAACGGGGGCCTGGGGGCCGTCACGGCCTCCGATGGCAACACCACGCGCTGGACGTTCGACAGCACGACCGACATCCTCACGGTCACGGCTCGCCAGTCGAACGGCACGGATGGCGGCAAGTTCATCGTCGACATGGACGGTGGCGACTACCGCTACGAGGTGCCGCCGGCAGTGAGCACGGCCTCGCTGGTGGAGACCATGGGCTTTGAGGTGAGCGACAAGGACGGTGACACCACGGGCTCCACCCTGAGTGTGACCGTGACCAAGCCGGTGTACACCAACGGCAACGATACCGCGCAGACCCTGACCGGCTCGGCCGTGGTGGACATCATCACCGGTGGCGGTGGCAACGACACCATCAGTGGCGACGCCAACAACGACGAGCTGTACGGCCAGGGTGGCAACGATCGGCTGCTCGGCGGCGATGGTGCCGACCTGTTGCATGGTGGTGCGGGCAACGACGTCTTGTTGGGCGACGCCGGTGGCGACACGCTGGTGGGCGGGTTCGGCAACGACCTGCTGACGGGTGGGGCCGGGTCTGACGTCTTCCGTTGGGAACTGGCCGACCCGGCCGCCACGGCGGGCACGGTCGGTACCCGGGCCGCTGACACGGTCACGGACTTCGACATCCGTCCGGCCGCATCAGGTGGTGACGTGCTCGATCTGCGTGACCTTCTGACCGGTGAAACCACCGCCAACCTGGGCAACTACATCGATCTGACCTACGCCACCACCGGGGGCGTCACCAGCACCACGATCAACATCAGCCCGTCGGGAGCCTTCACGGGCACCAACACGACGGCGCAGAACACGCACACGATCGTGCTGCAAGGCGTGGATCTGCGCACGCTCGGGGCGGGTCCGGCTGAAGTCGACATCCTGCGCAAGCTGATCGACGACAAGAAGCTGATCATCGACTGATCGGTGCCCGTGCCCGCGGCGCCGTGAGGTGTGCGGGCCCGGCGGATCGCCAGGGACGTTGTTCCCGGGCGATCCGCCAAGACAAAGCCCGCCAATGGCGGGCTTTGTGGTGTCTGCGAGGCCGACGCGGAGGCCGGCGGCGGGTGGCGTTACTTGAAACGTGATTGCGGGACCGTCTTGAGATCGCTGCCCAGGCTCTCGATGTACTGCGCCATCAGCTTGAGTTCAGGCACGGTGAACATCTGCACCTGCGCGCCCATGATGGCGTTGTTGCGTCCGACCTTGTCGCTCTTCGGGTTCTTGTACGACTTGAGCGCAACCAGCAGGTAATCGCCATGTTGCCCTGCGAGTTTGGGGTAGCTGGCGTCGATGGGCTTGTTGAGCCCCTCGCCGTGGCAAGACGCGCAGTTGCCCTTCTTGAGCAGTGCATCGACCTGCGGCGATGGGCCGCCCTCGCGGGCCGGCTTGGGCGGCAGGTTCTTGCCGCTGGCCTCGTAGTAAGCGGCCAGGTCGGCGATGTCCTGCTCGCTCAGCGACGCCGCGATGCCCTTCATGGTGGGGTGCCGGCGATCGCCCTTCTGGTAGGCCAGCAGGGCGGCTTCGATGTACTTGGCGTTCTGCCCGGAGATCATCGGCACCTTGTGGATCTCGGGGAAGCTGGCCTGGTAGCCCGGTATGCCATGGCAGCCAATGCACATGGCCACCTTCTTTTCAGCCGCAGCGGCATTGCCGACAACGGCCGCCTGGGCACTGGCGCTGGCCAGCATCAGCAGGGGGAGGAGGGTGGCCACGCCCCGATAGGCCCAGTTCAGACTCAGTGCTTTCATGGCGGATGCAAGTGAAAATTGCGGACGAGAAAAACACACTGCTCGGCCCATTATAGGGAGCGCCCTATACTGCGGCTCAGTATCTACCCCATTGAGCCGGATCATGAAATTCCAAGGCACTGATCAGTACGTCGCCACCGATGACCTCAAACTGGCCGTGAACGCTGCGCTGGCCCTCAAGCGCCCTCTGCTGGTCAAGGGCGAGCCGGGCACGGGCAAGACCATGCTGGCCGAACAGGTCTCCGAAGCCCTGGGCATGCCGCTGTTGCAATGGCACATCAAATCGACCACGAAGGCGCAGCAAGGGTTGTACGAATACGACGCTGTGAGCCGTCTTCGCGACAGCCAGCTTGGCGACGAACGCGTCAAGGACATCCACAACTACATCGTCAAGGGTGTGCTGTGGCAGGCCTTCGAGGCGCAACAGCCGGTCGCGCTGCTGATTGACGAGATCGACAAGGCCGACATCGAATTTCCCAACGATCTGCTGCGTGAGCTCGATCGCATGGAGTTCTACGTCTACGAGACGCGGCAGATGGTCAAGGCGGTCCACCGCCCGCTGGTGATCATCACGTCGAACAACGAAAAGGACCTGCCCGACGCCTTCCTGCGTCGGTGTTTCTTCCACTACATCCGGTTCCCGGACGCGACCACGATGCAGCAGATCGTGGAGGTGCACTTCCCGGGCATCAAGAAGGAGCTGCTGGCCGCTGCCATGCGTCAGTTCTACGAGGTGCGCAACCTGCCGGGTCTGAAGAAGAAGCCCAGCACGTCCGAGCTGATCGACTGGCTCAAGCTGCTGGTGGCCGAGGACATCCCGGCCGAGGTGCTGCAGAGCAAGGACGAGAAAGTGTCTGTCCCGCCGCTGGTCGGGGCCTTGCTCAAGAACGAGCAGGATCTGTCCCTGTTCGAGCGCCTTGTCTACATGGCGCGCCAGAATCGCTGATCGCCGTCAGGCGACGGCAAATCGACGGGCGGCCACCACCCGGTTGCGGCCCTCGGCCTTGGCGCGGTAGAGCGCTTGGTCGGCGCGCTGGATCAGCGCTTCCATCGTTTCGTGCGGGTTGTCAGCCGTGGCCATGCCTGTGCTGATGGTCACAGCGATCAGCTCGTCGTTCCAGGGGATGCTGATCTGGCTGACGGCATCTCGAAGCCGTTCGGCCGCCTGCATGGCGCCGTCGTGCAGGGTGTGCGGGAGCAGCACACAGAACTCCTCGCCCCCGAAGCGGGCCACACGGTCGACCTCGCGAGCATGCGCTTGCAGCGTCTGCGCCACCGCGCACAACACGGCATCCCCCGCGGCGTGGCCCAGCCGGTCGTTCACGCGCTTGAAGTGGTCGATGTCCAGAATCAGGACCGAGAACGATTCGCTGAACCGTTGAAGGCGCTGCGTTTCGCGGCTCAGCAGGTATTCGATGGCGCGCCGGTTCAGCAAGCCAGTCAGCGAGTCGTGGTGCGACAGATGCTGGAGTTTGCGAATCAGCCGAATGACGACCATGTAACCGGACACGAACGACGCCATGATCGCCACGGCGAGGTGGCTGAAGATGAAGATGAAGGTGGCGACCTCTGGAGACAACTGCTGCCACAGGTTGCGCACCGGCCCAGGAAGGAGTCCCAGAGAGGTCAGTACGAACATCCCGCTGGCGGTGCCCAGCAGCGTCGAATGAGCGCGGGCCAGACCGAAGCCGAACTCCTCACCGAGTGGGCGGTGATTCTCGACGGCCGTGCGGCACAACAGGGCGACGATGGCGGCCGAGCTGGCCACTTCGCCGACGGTCACCCAGCCCAGCGGAAGGCACAGCCCCAGGTTGAACACGATGATGCCCAGGCCCAGTGCAGCATGCGACAGGTCGGTGTGCCGCAGGCGCAGGAAGGCCTGCAGGCCGCGACGTTGGGAAATCAGGCCATGGAGCACGAGCACATTGGCCACGAGCACGAACGAAGGCATGCCCAGCATGCGATCCAGGGGCAGCAAGGCGAGCGCCACGCCATTGGCTGCGGCGGCGATCATCCAGTGCCAGGCTGCCCGTCGAGACAGCCCGAGCCAGGTGCCTGCGGTCCACCACACGATGGCGGCAAGACCATTCACCAGCAGCACAGAGGCCAGGAAGACTGCATTGATATCCATGGGAGCCTGCGACACTATCACGCATCCTGCCAGGCTGTCTGTCCGACAGCCGACAGGCCCTCTTTGCCCACGTCCGGATTCCGGGGTGTGCGCCCGTGCTCACAACGCGACACAATACGAGCCGTACCGCAGGATCGTCCCATGCTCATCGACTTCTTCTTTGCCCTTCGCGCTGCACGCCTGCCCGTGACCATTCCGGAGTACCTGGGCCTGCTGGAGGCCATCAAGGCCGGACTCATCGGGCCGTCCGTGGATGAGTTCTACCATCTGGCGCGGATGTCTCTGGTCAAGAACGAGGCGCACTTCGATAAATTTGACCGGGCGTTTGGCACCTATTTCGGGGGGAAAGCGGCCCAGTTGGACCTCACGAAGGACATTCCGCTCGAATGGTTGCGCAAGCAGCTCGAGCGTGAACTCTCGGCCGAGGAGAAAGCCGCCATCGAAGCCATGGGCTGGGACAAGCTGATGGACCGCATCAAGGAGCTGCTTGAAGAGCAGAAGGAGCGGCACGAAGGCGGCAACAAGTGGATCGGCACGGGGGGCACGTCCCCGTTCGGGGCGCATGGCTACAACCCCAGGGGCTTTCGCATCGGTCAGGACAAGTCCCGCAACCGCAGCGCCGTCAAGGTGTGGGACAAACGCGAGTTCAAGGACTACGACGACGGTGTCGAGCTGGGTACCCGCAACATCAAGGTCGCCTTGCGCCGACTGCGCCGGTTTGCCCGTCAGGGCGCAGCCGACCAGCTGGCCCTGGATGAAACCATCCACGCCACCGCGGCGGCCGGGGGCATGCTCGACATCAAGATGGTTCCCGAGCGACACAATGCGGTCAAGGTGCTGCTGCTCATGGACGTGGGCGGCACGATGGATGACCACATCCACCGCGTCGAAGAGCTGTTCTCGGCCGCCAAGTCGGAGTTCAAGCACCTGGAGTTCTACTACTTCCACAACTGCGTCTACGACTTCATGTGGAAGAACAACCAGCGGCGCTATTCCGAGAAGATCCCGACGTGGGACATCATCCGCAAGTACAACAAGGACTACAAGCTGGTGTTCGTGGGCGACGCGACCATGAGCCCCTACGAGATCATTCAGGCCCATGGCAGCGTGGAGTACAACAACGAGGAACCGGGCGCCGAGTGGATCCAGCGGCTCACGCACGCCTTCCCGCATCATGTGTGGCTGAACCCGGAGCCCGCCGGCGTCTGGTCGTACCGCCAGAGCATCGCCATCATGCAGCAGCTGGTGGGCAATCGCATGTTCCCCATGACCTTGCAGGGCCTGGAGTCGGCCATGCGCCTGCTGAGCAAGTGACAAGGACGATTCGATCGGCGCTGGTGTGGATGGCCTTGTGCGCCTCGGGAGCCTGGGCCCAGACGGCGGAGCCGGTGGCACCCGCCAACAGCCCGGTGTCGCCGCCGGCCGTGTCGGCATCCGCACCGGATGCGTCCAGCCCGCAGACGGCGGGAGCGGAAGGGGCCGCACCGATCTCCCGGCGCCGCCCCCCTCCGGAGTGGCGCCTCGAGGTCCAGGCGCCCGACGATCTCGCCAGGTTGTTGCGCACCTACCTCGACCTGGCGCGCGACGAAGCCACAAGCCGCAGTGAACTGCGGCGTCTGGTGGCTGCGGCGCCTGCGCAAGCCCGCAGCCTGCTGGAGGCCGAGGGCTATTTCTCGGCGAGCATTCGCGTGGTGATGGGCGACGAGGTGGCCGGTCAGCCGCAGATCGTGCGCATCGAGATCGACCCGGGCGAGCGCACGCGCATCGCCAAGGTGCAGATGGTCTACGAAGGCGAGCTGGACAATGCGCTGGGCAAGGACGATCTGGAGGCCCAGGCGCTGGTGGCCCAGCTCGATGAGGACTGGGCGCTGGCCTCGGGCAAGGTCTTCACCCAGAAGGAGTGGACGGCGGCCAAGAACGCCGCCCTGGCCCACCTTCGGGCGCACGGCTACCCCACAGCCACTTGGTCAGGGACGTCGGTCACGGTGGATGCCCAGGCCCGCACCGCACGGATCTTCGTCGTGGCCGACAGCGGTCCGGCTTTTCACTACGGTGAGCTCGAGGTGAATGGCCTGCGGCGCCAGCCGGTCGACGCCATTCGCAACCTGCGGTCGTTCCGTGTGGGAGAACCCTATCGCGAAAAGCAGCTGCTCGACTTTCAGGAGCGGCTGCAAAAACTCAATCTGTTCGAGAGCGTCTTTGTCAATCTGGACGTTGAACCGGCGCGGGCAGCGTCAGCGCCGGTGCACGTCGAGGTGCGCGAACTGCCCTTGCAACAAGCCACGGTGGGGGTGGGTGTCAGCAGCGACGCGGGGCCTCGGGTGTCGTTCGAACATCTGCACCGTCTGTGGATGGGCTGGCCCTGGCAGGCCAAGTCCAAGGTCCAGTGGGGCCGCGACGAATCGCTGGCGCAGGTGGATCTGACCTCGCATCCGCGGCCGGGTGGCAAGCGCTGGCTGACTTCGCTGGAATGGTCCAAGCAGGTGGACGATGACGATGCCATCACGCACAGCGGTCGCGTGCGTGTGGGGCAATCGGACGAGGGCGACCGGCTGGAGCGTTTGACGTATGCAGAGTACCAGCGTGCAGACGTGGAGTCGGCCGCGGGGGAACAGCTGTCCGAAGCGTCGGCCCTGACCCTGATGCAACAGTGGATCTGGCGGGATCTGGACAGCCCGGTGTTGCCCACGCGGGGCTTCACGGCGAACGTGTTTGCCGGCGTGGGGCGCACCTTCAGCACGCTGGAGGCGCAGGGCTGGTTTGCCCGTGCGTACGGTCGCATGACCTGGTATCGGCCACTGCCGAAATCGTGGTACCTGTCGTTGCGTGCCGAGGGTGCGCAGGTGCTGACGGCCGACGACGTGAGCGTGCCCGACACGCTGTTGTTTCGGGCCGGCGGAGACGAGTCGGTTCGAGGCTACGGCTACCGCACCCTGGGGGTCGAGCGCGATGGCGTGACCCTTGGCGGGCGCAGCCTCTTCACGGGCAGTGCCGAGCTGTCGCACCCCTTGTGGACGCGCTTCCCCAGCCTGTGGGGGGCCGTGTTCGCGGATGTGGGCGATGCCGCCGATGGCTGGGACAGCCTGCGACCGAAGTGGGGCTATGGCGCGGGTCTGCGCTGGCGCAGTCCGGTCGGGCCCCTGCGGCTGGATGCCGCCTATGGCCACGACGTCGAGCAGTTCCGTCTGCATTTCAGCGTGGGGATCACGTTGTGAACCGGATGCTCAGGACGCTGTTGTGGGCGCTGTTCGGGCTGAGCGTGCTGCTGGTCCTGGGTGCGGCTGCGGCCTGGGCTGTGCTGCGTTCGCCTGCAGCAGGCTCGTGGGCTCTGGCCCAGGTGCCAGGCCTGTCGGTGCAAGGCTCGCAAGGGACGCTGTGGGGAGATTACCGGGCCGAGCGCGTCCGCTGGCAACGGGCAGATGGCAGCCAGATCACCATTGACGGTCTGCTGTGGACCGGTGCCCATGTTCGCAGGGGCGAGGGTCGCAGTGCCTCAATCGCCGTCCAGCTTGGGAGGCTGGAGGCGCGCTCGGTCAAGGTCCAATGGGCCCGCAAAGCCGGCTCTGGCAAACCGATGCCGCCTGCGCGCCTGAGCCTGCCAGTGGGGCTGCAGGTCGACGCCCTGCGGGTCGATGAGATCGGCAGCAATTTGTGGGTGGGTGGATCGGTGCGTCAACTGGAAGGGCGTCTGGCGCTCCAGACGGCCGTGCCAGGCCAGCCGGGGGCCTGGCATGTCGTCGAGGACCTGACGGCGCAGTGGCAGGGGTGGACCGCCCGGCTGAAGGGACGCATCGCAACCGAGCGCGGGCTGCAGGTGGTCGCGCACGTGTCCGCCACCTCTGCACTCGACGATTTCAATGCCGAGATCCAGGGGCCCCTGAGTGACCTGCTGCTCTCGGCGCGGGTGCAGGTCCGGGCGGGCGCGAGCCGGACGCCGGGGGCGGTCGGCGCTCCGGCTGGCAGCCAACCATCGGCCCGCATCAGTGCCCGGGTCCAGGCTTTCGAGGCGTGGCCTCTGGCGCAGGCGAGTGTGAACGTGCAGGCCTTGGATCTGCAGCGACTGCTGGCCGCCTGGCCTCGCACGGCGTTGCAAGGGGTGGTTCAGTTGGAGCCGATTCCTGCGGCGTCGGGGTCGACGCCGGCCGTCTCGCTCGATCTGCAGATCGACAACGGCGCGGTGGGACCCTGGGACACGTCGCGCGTGCCGGTGCGACAGGCCCGCCTGCGTGCGGTGCTGCCCGTGGCGCAGGACCGGACGGGGCTGCGGCAAGTCGGTCGGCAAGGGCGGCTGGATGGCGAGCTCGGGCTGGGCACACCCGCTGGTGCCCCCGCGGGGCGTGTCGTGCTGGCGGGGACATGGGATCTGGACAGGTCCCAGGCCACCCAACTGCGAGCCGTGCTGTCTGGCGTCGATGTCGGGGCCCTGCACGGGCGGGCGCCGAACCTGATTCTCCAGGGGGCCGTGGACGTGAGCGGTCTGCCCGCTGGCGTCTGGCAGACGCGCGGGCAACTGCAAGGGCGGGAGCAGCGCCTCAATGCGCCAGTCCAAGCGCGCTGGGCTGCGCGGCGCCAGGGTGATGGTCGCATCGATGTGGATCAGCTGGAGTTGACGCAGTCGGGTGCCGTGTCCCGCATCAAAGGCCATTGGCTGCCCGGTGAGGGGGGGCGCTGGCAAAGCGCAGGGGACATGGCCTTGCGAGGCATCGATCCCGCTGTCTGGATGCCCTGGCCCCGGGCCGCTGGCGATGCCTCGGCGCCCACGCGGCTGGCGGCCCAGGTGCAATGGACCTTGCGAGGCCAGGGCACTGACTGGCGCTCGGTTCGTGGGCGCAGCAGCGGGCGCATCGACGACAGCCGCCTGCTGGGTGTGCCCCTGCAGGGGGACTGGCAGGGCGAGGTGGATCGCAGCTGGCGTTGGACGACAGACTTGCGGGCGGGCAACAACAGTGCGCAGGTGCAAGTCGTCGGGCCGGCCGGTGCGGGCGGCGGGCCCGTGACCTGGGCGGGCACCCGGCTGAACGCCCGCGTCGAGGCACCCGACCTGGCGCAGCTTCGCCTCTGGGCCCAGACCTTGGGGCTCGAAGGCCTGTCGGGACGCATGAAGGTCGAGATGGACGCGCGGCTGGATGGGCCGTCCGACTGGCAATCGGTCGGGCAGCTCGATCTGAGCGAGCTCAAGGGCCAGCCTGCGTCCGGGAGACCGGTGGCCGTGCAAGCAGCCAGGGCGCGCTGGCAACTCGCGGCGCCCTCGGCTCGTACCGCAACGGCAGCGGTGTGGCGTCTCGATGCAGCCTTGACCGGTGTCGAATGGGGGGGTGTTGCATTGCCGCAGGCGACCGCTTCGTTGCAAGGGACATCGGCGCAGCATCGCATGAGTCTCAACGGGAGGCTCGACTTGCCTGAGCGTGTCGATTCGACGGGGGGGCGTCGCCGTGAGGCCGTCAGGCTGATGTACGAGGGCGATGGACAGTGGTTGCCGTCGTCGACGTCGGCGCCGTCGACCTGGTCGTTGCAGCGCCAGCGGGTGCAGGTGCTTCCGGTGGTCGCCTCGGTGGGGGCTGCTGCGCCCGCGTGGCGACCGGGTGCGGGCATGGTGTTCCAGCCGTTCCGTGTCGGCGTGTTCGGGGCGGTGCTCGATGTGTCGGCGGCTGCATGGCAGGGCCAGAGTGCCGAGCTCAAGGTGGCCTTGACACCGCTGCGCGTCGCTGACGTGCTGTCGCGCTGGCAACCGCGCCAGGGTTGGGGGGGGGATCTGACCGTGCAGGGGCAGATCGCTGCCTCGCTCGATCCGGCACGCGGCTGGCAGGTGCAGGGCCAGTTCGGCCGCAAGGACGGTGATCTGGCCTTGAGCGACACCTCGATCGAGGGCAACAGCCAGACGCGGCTGGGCTTGAGGCAACTGCAGTGGACCTTGGTGGCCTCCCAGGGGCAGTGGACCCTGGCCCATGCGGTCGAGGGGCGCTTGCTGGGGGCTCTGCAGGGGTGGGTCCGGGTCGATGCGCCTCGCCCCGGCGATGTCCCCGCACTGGCAGACCCGATGAGCGGCGAGGTGGTGGCACAACTCAACAACCTCCGTCCCTTGGGTGCCTGGGCGCCGGCCGGCTGGCGACTGGCCGGACAGATGGTGGCCAAGGCCGAGCTCTCAGGCTCCCTGGCGAGTCCGCGCTACCGGGGAGAGGTTCAAGGCGACAAGCTCGGGGCCAGCCACGCGCTCCAGGGGGTGACCTTGCAGGACGGTCGCCTGCTGGCGACATTTGAGGGCAGTCGGCTGGTGCTGTCGAGCTTCAAGGTCGAAGGGGCGGGCGAAGAGGGCGGGAGCCTGGAGCTCAAGGGGGACGCCGACCTGGGGCTGCAGCCCCGGGCGCGCCTGAGTCTGCAGGCCGATCGGTTCGTCGCGCTGGCTCGCGCAGACCGGCGGGCTGTGGTGTCGGGTGACGCACAACTGACCTTGGGCGATGAGACGTTGGCGCTCGATGGGCGCATCCGGGTGGACGAGGGCCTGGTGGACCTGAGCCGCGACGATGCGCCGACCGTGGGAGATGATGTCAATGTGATCAACCGCCCCGGAGCGCAAGACGAGGATGTGGCCGCTGCTGCGAACCGCTCGCGTCGCAAGTTGCAGGTGGTGCTGGCTGTGGACCTGGGAGAGCGGCTGCGCTTGAAGGGGCGGGGGCTGGATACCCGGCTGGGAGGGCAGTTGCGGCTGACGACACCGGGGGGGCAGGCCATGTTGCATGGCACGGTGGCAACCACGCAGGGCACCTACATGGCCTACGGCCAGAAGTTGGTGATCGATCGGGGCACCGTGGCCTTCACCGGGCCGGTGGGCAATCCGAGGCTGGACATCCGCGCCATGAGGGCGCAGTCGCCCATGGCTGCTTCAAGCGACGTCAAGGTGGGCGTCACCATCACTGGCACGGCCCAGGACCCACGTGTTCGGTTGTATTCCGAGCCGTCGATGTCGGAGACGGAAAAGCTCTCATGGCTGGTGCTGGGGCGTGGCCCGGCCGGACTGGGCGCGGCCGACATCGGCCTGCTGCAGACGGCCGCATCCGCCCTGCTGGCGGGTGAGGGGGGCAGTCCGAAGGACACGTTGATCAGCGCAGTCGGTCTCGATGAGCTGTCCGTGCGGCAGACCGACGGGGCCGTGCGAGACACCATCGTCAGCGTGGGCAAGCAGGTGTCCGACCGCTGGTACCTGGGCTACGAACGCAGCCTGAACGCCACGACAGGAACCTGGCAGGCGATCTACAAGCTGGCTCAGCGCTTCACCTTGCGCGCCCAGACTGGTGACGACAATGCCGTTGACCTGATCTGGTCGTGGCGCTGGGGGCGCTGAGCCTCGCCCAGTCAACGCGGTCCGTCGCGGGTCACGACAGGATCTCGGTCCACGCTGCCAGCAAGTCGCGCTGGAAGGCCTCGGGCGCGTGAGCGGCCACGGCCGTGGCGCTGGCCGCTCGGACCTCGTCGGCCCAGGCCGGTGTGGAGGCGCAGCGAAGGGCTTCGTTCACGGCCAGACAGAAGCCCTCGTGATCGCCATCGGCGGCCCAAAAGCCGTTGGACGGGGTGGCGTAATCCCCGCCGCCGCCGCCCGTGAAACCCGCCACCAGGCAGCCGCTGGCCATGGCCTCCAGGGGGGGCAGGCCCAGGCCCTCGAGGTGGCTGAGCGATGCAAACACCGCGCTGCTTCGCATGCGTGCGGCGCATTCGGCGCGGCTGATGCCGTCCAGCGCCACCCAGGGTACATGGGCCCACTGAGGGTAGAGCGCGCGAAACAAGCCCTGCAGGAAGATGGCTTCGATGGCCCGCTTGCGCGGCATGAAGGCCACCTGCAACTGCCGTTGGAGCCCGCCCGCGGTGTCGGTGGGGGTGAAGACCGGGTCGATCTGCGGCGCCACCGTGTGCAGCCCGCCCGTCCAGCCGCATTGACGGATCAGCTGGCTGGTGTAGCGGCTGCAGCTGAGAATGTGCGCGTAACCGGCCTCGGCCAGCGCGGGCAGGGTCGGGGTGCCATGGAACATGTAGTAGGGGTTCTGGCAGTGCACCACACGCCCGACCGGCCAGTTCGCAAAGGCCCGCAGCTGCATGCGCCAGGGTTCGGGGACCACCACCGTGTCGTTCGGCCGGAGCACCTCGGCGCTGGTGAATCGCATGAGGGGCGCTGCGGTGTCCCACACCGGCCAGACGCTGGGGTCGTCCCGGTCGGTCGCGGGTGTCGCGCTGTTTGCATTGCGGGGCCACTGCAGCAGCTGCGCGTCCACCCCGAGTGCGCGCAGCGCAACCACGTGTTCCTCGTTGACCTGCTGCCCACCCGAGGTCGGGCGACCGACCGTGAGGTAGAAGATCCGTCCTGCCTGTTTCATGTTGTTTGTCTGTCGAGCTGTTTTTCTGTTGTTCAGGGACCAGGCTGCGCCGGCGGGCTCAGGGATCGGTGTGCAGCGCTGCCTGCACCCGCTTGCCGATCCACCAGACCCCGGCGAGCACCACGGGGATCGACAGGCCGGTGACCAGCTCGATGTTCAGCGGTACTCCGGCCGACTTCACGGCCTTGGCGCCGTAGACGATCAGACTGACCACGTAGTACGAGATGGCCGCGATCGACAGGCCTTCCACGGTGCTTTGCAGCCGCAGTTGAAGTTCCTGCCCGCGGGTCAGCTTCTCGAGCAGCATCTGGTTCTGCGATTCGGTGGCGATGTCCACGCGAGTGCGCAGCAAGGCGCTGGCTCGCTCGATGCGTTGCGACAGTGATGTCAGGCGTTGGGCCGTGGCCTGCACCGTCGTGATGGCCGGTGACAGGCGGCGCTCCAGGAATTCGCCGACCGTCTGTGTGCCCGGGATGGGGGTCTCGCGCAGCTGCATGATGCGCTGCTGAAAGATCCCGTGGTAGGCCATCGTGGCGGTGAACCGGTACATGTGGGTGGCCGTGGCCCTCTCGATGCGGGCCGCCAGACCGATCAGCGTGGCCAGCAGCTCCTGGTCTGATGCCTCGGTACCCTCCATGCGGGCGGTGATGTCGGCCAGTTGCGCCTCGGCCTGGGCGAGCATGGGCCCAAGGTCCTTGGCCACGGGCAAGCCGCGCAGGGCCATCAGACGGTAGGTTTCCATCTCCAGAAGCCGCTGAGAGATGCGCCCACAGCGCAGCTCTGACGTGTTGGTGGGCGAGATCACGAGCATGCGCTCGAAACCGCTGGGGCGCAGTCGGAAGTCGGTCATGGCACAGGAGCGGCGCAGCCCCAGCAGCGAGGCCAGGGTGTCCCGTCCGTCGAACCAGTCGCGGGCGACCTCCCGCATGGCCACGGCATCGTCCACGTCCCCGTGGACCATGGCCAGCATGATGGCGGCCACCGTGCGCCCGGGGATGCGGGCCAGCCAGTCGGGGTCGACCACCAGCGAGTGGATGAGCTCGGCCTCGTTGGCGCCCTTGAGCGCGCCCTCGGGCAGGGTCTGCACGATCGAGTAGCGGGTGAACTCGGTGTGACGCTCCCACTTGAGCGTGTGCGTGGCGTAGCGCAGGCGCAGGAAGTTGCCCTGCAACCGGTCCAGTGTCAGCCCGTCCTGAGCGGGCAGTCGGCGCAGGTGGGCCCATTCGGCCTCTTTGGTCACGCCCTCATTGAGCACGGCCACATAGACCACCAGGGCCGGCAGCCGGATGCGGGCGGGGGGGCGGGCGTGGACTTCGTTGTGCAGCAGGTCCCGATGGGGGTCATCGGGGGGCAGCAGCGAGAGGACCTCCTGGGACGACTCGGGCAGGTTCATGGCGCAAGGATCTGATCGTGGCTGGCCACGCGACCGCGCTATGGTAGAGCATGCGGTCGAGGCGGCTCAGCGGATCTTGCCCAGCAGCGATTCGATGTCATGCAACACGTCGCCCACGGCGGCCTCGGTGTCGGCCTGATCACCCAGCCGCTCTTGCAGTTGCTGCTGCATGAAACACACGGTCATGCGCACATAGGTGCTGTCCAGGGCCTTGCGCACGGCCGCCATCTGGGTGGCGATCTCCAGGCAGCCGTCACCTTCTTCGATCATGCGCTGGATGCCGCGCAACTGGCCCTCAGCGCGCTTGAGGCGGTTCAGGATGTCGGTGCGGTTCTTCTGATTGTCGAGTGCAGACATGGCGCAGTCGCCACCGGGGGGCGCAGGATGGTTTCGCGAAGCCGTCATTGTGCTACTCCTTTCGGGGGCGGGGGCGGGGGCGGGGCAGGATCGGGCGCCGGGAGTCGCCCTTGCCGGATGGCGCGGATCGTGGCCATGGACAGCCCGATCACCAGCAGCGACACCAGAGCCAGGCTCACAAGCCCCCACAGGTTCATCCAGGCCCAGCCGGTTCGCGCGCCCAGAACCAGGCTCAGGGATGCATACGCAGCGAGTGGGAAGCTCAGGGCCCAGTGGGACAGTCCGAAGGGCTGGTCCTTGATGGCGACGCGCTGGGTACGCCACAGCCATGCCAGCACGGCCGTGGCGAGCACCCAGGTCGTGGCCAGCCAGGGCACTTGAGCCGCAGCGATTTCGGGCGACAAGGTCAGCAGCCGCGCTCCGGCCACGCCGATCACGCTGGGCGGCGCCAGCAAGATGGCCCACGCCGGTCGCAGGGGTGGGGGCAGGGCGGGGCCGCGCTGCCAACGTTGATACAGGCGCCAGGTGAGCAGGGGCCACAGGCTCAGGCCCAGGGTGAACTGCCAGGCCGACCAGATGGGGTGGCCAGCCTCGATGCCGCCCAGCGGCACCAGGACGTTGCCCACGATGGCAATGAGGTGCACCGGGGTGAGCGCCCCTGTGCTCAGCCGCTGCCCCAGCCACCGCCTGAGCACCCAGATGGTCACGATCAGCTGCGCACCAGCGCCCAGTTGCCACAGCTCGCGAGCCCAGGCCGCTCCCGAGCTGCCCGCAGGCAGTTGCCACAGGCCCAAGGTGCCCAGCAGCAGCAGGCTGACCGATCCGGCGGCCACAAAGGCGTGGCGCACGGGGTGGGCCAGATCCTCAACCCAGGCTTGGGGGTACCGTCGGGCCCGCGCCAGGCTGAGCAGCAGCAACACGGTGGCGACCGCAGCCGCCAGAGCGCTGCCCAGCAGGGTGGCGGCCGCAGCGCCTTCTCCCATCAATGGCTGAGCGGCATGCCAGGCCATGGACAGGCCGCACCAGCCCATGACGATGGCAAACCAGGCCGGGCTCAGGTGCCGCATGAGGCGGCCTCGCGGAACCCGAGCTTGCGCAGAATGATCGCCAGCGGACAGAAGTTGGTCAGACCGAACTGGAACAGGTTGGCCCCGACGAAGGCCGTGAAAGCCAGCGCCCATTGCGACACGAAGAGCGGGCTGCCCTCCACGCCCAGGGCGAGCGAGATCATGATGAACAGGCCGGCGATGATCCGGATCATGCGTTCGATGGTCATGGTGTGTTCCATTGCAAGAGGTTGGCGAGGATCAGTGAGCATGCTGGCGCCGGTAGGCGGCGAAGTACAGCACCGGGATGACCACGAGGGTCAGCAGGGTCGACACCAGGATGCCGAAAATGAGCGACACGGCCAGGCCGTTGAAGATGGGGTCGTCCAGGATGAAAAAGGCGCCCACCATCGCGGCGATGCCGGTCAGGGCGATGGGCTGAGCCCGCACGGCCGCCGAGCGCACCACGGCATCCTTGAAGGGCACGCCCCGGGCGACTTCGAGCTCGATGAAGTCCACCAGCAGGATGGAGTTGCGCACGATGATGCCGGCCAGGGCGATCATGCCGATCATCGAGGTGGCGGTGAACTGCGCACCCAGCAGCGCATGGCCGGGCATCACCCCGATCAGCGTCAACGGGATGGGCGCCATGATGATCAGCGGTGTGCGGTACGAGCGGAACTGCGCGACGACCAGCAGGTAGATCAGGATGAGGCCCACGCCGTAAGCGGCACCCATGTCCCGGAAGGTTTCGTAGGTGATCTGCCATTCGCCGTCCCACTTCAGGGCGTCGCGGCGGTACGGATCGTCAGGCGTGCGGATCCAGTACTCGTCGATGCCGTTGCGACCGGGCAGGGCCGCTTCGGCGAGGCGGTCGCGGATTGCGAACAGGCCGTACAGGGGCGAATCAAGCTGACCGGCCATGTCGCCATACACATAGCTCACGGGCAGCAGGTCCTTCGTGTGGAGCGGCTTGTCGGCGGTGTCCGTCTTCACCTGCACCAGCTCCGACAGGGGCACGAGCTGGCCGTTGGCCGCGCGCAAGGGCAGCGCCAGGACGGCGTCCAGCCCGACCTGGGCCTCACGCGGCAGTTGCAGGCGCACGGGCACCGGGCGCCGCGACTGGCCGTCGTGCAGCCAGGCAGCGTCCAGCCCCGAAAGGGCGCCGGCGACCGTCTGGGCCACCACCGCGACCGGAATGCCCAGGCTTTCGGCCCGCTGGCGACGAATGCGCAACCACGCCCGAGGGCTGTCCTCCTCCAGGCTGGTGTCGACCCCGACGATGTCGGGCGTCTGGCCGAAGGCTCGAGCGACGCGCTGCGCGAGCGCCTGGCGCCCGGCCTCGTCCGGCCCATAGATCTCGGCCACCAGGGGCGACATCACCGGCGGGCCCGGTGGGACCTCGACCACCTTGACGCGGCCACCGTGCCGCTGCGCGATGCGCTCGATGTCAGGCCGCAGGCGCTGCGCGATGGCGTGGCTTTGTTCATGGCGTCGGGACTTGTCGACCAGATTGACCTGCAAATCGCCCATGTCGGGGTCGGTGCGCAGGTTGTACTGCCGCACCAGCCCGTTGAAGGTGATGGGCCCGGAGCCGCCAGCGTAACCCTGGATGTCCAGCACCTCGGGCTGTGTGGCCAGGTGAGCGGAGATGTCGTGCAGGGCGGCGGCCGTGTCCTCCAGCGGGGTGCCGGCGGGCATGTCGAGCACCACCTGGAACTCGCTCTTGTTGTCGAAGGGCAGCATCTTGAGCACGACGCCCACGGCCGAGGACGGCACGGTGGTCAGGCCGATGGAGATCGCCACGGCGGCGACGATGCCCAGGCCCATGGCCCAGCGGGCACGGCGTTGCTCCAGCAGCGGCAGCAGCACACGGCGGGACAGCCCCGACAGACGACCGTCTGCACCGCCCCCACCGGCTGCATGACCATCGCCATGTGCGGGCTTCATGAGCTTGAGCGCGAGCCAGGGGGTGACGGTGAACGCGATGGCCAGGGACAGTGCCATGCCCAGGCTCGAATTGATCGGGATCGGGCTCATGTAGGGCCCCATCAGGCCGCTGACGAAGGCCATGGGCAGCAGGGCGGCGATCACCGTCAGCGTGGCCAGGATGGTGGGCCCCCCGACTTCATCGACCGCCACCGGGATCAGATCGCGCAGGGGCGTGCCCGGGTGCAGTTGTTGATGACGATGGATGTTTTCGACGACGACGATCGCATCGTCCACCAGGATGCCGATCGAGAAGATCAGTGCGAACAGCGACACCCGGTTGAGCGTGAAGCCCCAGGCCCATGACGCGAACAAGGTGGCCGTCAGTGTCAGGATCACGGCCGCGCCCACGATGATGGCTTCGCGGCGACCGAGTGCCAGACCGACCAGCAGGATGACCGAGCCGGTGGCGAAGGCCAGTTTCTGGATCAGCTTGTTGGCCTTCTCGGCGGCTGTGGCGCCGTAGTCGCGCGTGATGGTGGCCTGCATGTCGGCCGGGATGACGGTGTTGCGCAGGGTCTCGAGCCGCTGGCGCACCGCCTGTGCCACGTCCACGGCGTTCTGGCCGGGCTTCTTGGTCACCGTGAGTGTGACGGCGGGGTGAGCCCGCAGAGCCTGTGCGCCGCTGGCGGACTGACCGGCGCCGGGGGTGTACCAGGCGTGCTGGCGCGGCTGGGCGGCTCCGGCTTCGATGCGGGCCACTTCACGCAGGTAGACGGGCTTGCCCTGGTGCACGCCCACGATCAGCTCGCCCACGTCGTCGGCCGAGCCCAGGAACTCACCGGTTTCCACTGACAGCATGCGCGGTGGCGAGGTGCCGGTGTCATCCAGCACCTGCCCGGCCGGCAGGGCCAGGTGGGCGGCAGCCAGGGCCTGTTGCAGGCCGCGAACGTCCACACCCCGGGCGCGCATGCGGGCCGGGTCGAGCTCGACGTTGACGGCCTGGCCCGGCCCGCCCAATGTCTGGACCTCGCGGGTGCCCGGCACGCGCTTGAGCTCGGCCTCGAGGCTGCGGGCGACGCGCTCCAGATCGAGCGCCGACGTGTCGTCCCGGCCCCAGAGTGTGATGCCTAGCACCGGCACGTCGTCGATGCCCTTGGGCTTGACGATGGGGGGCATCACGCCCAGGCCTTGGGGCAACCAGTCCTGATTGGCGTTGAGCACGTCGTACAGGCGCACGAGCGCCTCGGTGCGGGGCACTCCCACCTTGAACTGCACCGTCACCATGGCCATGCCGGCGCGAGACACCGAATACGTGTGCTCGATGTCGGCGATCTGGGACAGCACCTGTTCGGCCGGCAGGGCCACCAGGTTCTGCACGTCGGTGCTGGACGCCCCGGGGAAGGGGATCAGCACATTGGCCATGGTCACATTGATCTGCGGCTCTTCCTCGCGGGGGGTGACCAGCACGGCAAACAGGCCCAGCAGCAAGGCCACAAGTGCAAGCAGAGGCGTCAGCGCGCTGTCCTGAAATTGCCGGGCCAGCCGCCCGGCCAGCCCCATGGAGGTGTCGGTCATGGTCATTGCCCTTCGGGTTGTGCGCCTTGCAGGCCGGCGCGGACGGCGTCGGTGGCAACGCGATCTCCTGGCTTGAGGCCGCTCAACACATCGACGCCGTGGTCCGCGCTTGCGCGTCGGACCCGTACGGGTTGCAGCTGGAATTGACCTTGTCGTGCCACGTACACCGCCGTGAGCTCTCCGCGACGCAGCACTGCGGCACCGGGCAGCCGGATCACGCTCGCCGCCGTGGTGGAGCCCGCGTCTGGCGCGGCGCTGAAGGACACCGTAACGGCCTGGCCAGGACGCCAGCCTGCACTCGCAGACGCTGGCAGATCGAGCCGCCATTCGGCGGTCTGGCTCACCAGATCGGTGGCCGGAAGCAGTTCGTTGCGCACCGGAGCGAGCGTGGCACCGGTGCGGCCCGGCAACTGGACCCGGAGGTCGCGTGCGGCCAGGGCGTGCGCCTGGAGGGAGGCCGGCACCTGAACGACGACCCGCAACGCCCCAGGGGCGTATACCGACACCAGCGGCCGACCCGGTTGTGCGAGGTCACCCACGTTGACATGGGTGGCCTGCACAACGCCGTCAAATGGCGCCACGGGTTGGGTGTACTGCTGCTGCAGTCGCGCCTGTTGCTGCCCGGCTTGCGCTGCCTGCAGGCCGGCGCGGGCCGCCTGCCACTGCGCCTGCGCCGTGTCCAGGGCCGCAGCGCTCACGAAGCCCTGGGCCTTGAGGTCACGGGTGCGCTGGAGGTGCTGACGGGCCTGAAGCTCCATGGCCTGGGCCTGTGCCACGCCGCCGTCGCTCTGGACGACGGCAGTCAGGGTTGTGCGGTCATCGATGCGCAGCAGCGCTTGGCCGGCCTTGACCGGTTGTCCGGCCTGAACGGCCAACTGCACGACGGTGCCGGATACCTGGGCGGCCAGCACGGCTTCTCGCATCGGCTGCACGGTGCCCTCCAGTCGCAAGGCGCCTTGTGCCAGGGCCGGCTGCACGGTGATCACCGGAACGCGCGGTGCGGCGCCCACCCACGGGGCGGCGAACGGGCCCAGCAAGGACAGCGCAAGCAGCGTGGAAACAGATCGGGACATGACAAGGCTCCTGTATACCCCCGTTAGTATAAATATACCTATGGGGGTATGCAAGAGCCTCTGGGTGTCGGTCGGGTCAGGTCAGCTTGAATTTGGACGACTGTTCGGCCAGCTTCAGGCTCTGCAAGCGAAGCTCCTTGGCCGCACGGGCCATCTGGATGACGAGCTGGGTGTTGCCGTCGGATGCATCGCTGACCTGCTGAAGGATCTCGGTCATGTGTTCGGCATTGTGTCGCCCGTCCAGCGACAGGGATGTGAGCTGGGTCAAGATCATGCCCATGTCGTTGACATTGCGTTCCGTGGTGATCACGGCTTCGACCGTACCTTTGGCGATCTCGTGTCCCTGGGCGATCTCGGCCGTCGAGGTGTTGACGACGTGCGTGATCTGCTGGGCGGCCTCAGCCACGCGCAGCGCCAGCGATCGCACTTCAGCGGCCACAACCGCAAAGCCCTTGCCGGCTGATCCGGCCTTGGCGGCCTCCACCGAGGCATTGAGGGCCAGCAGATTGGTCTGGAACGCGATGCCGTCGATGAGGCCGACAATCTTTCCGATCTCGTGGCTGCTGCGCTGCAGCCCCAGGATGCGTTCGGCCAGGTTGCTCATGGCGCGGCGGCTGCGCTGGGCGTCGGCCGTCACGTCTCTCGCCCGGTCCACGACCTGCTGAACGCAGTCCTGATGGGCCTGCAGATGTTCCAGCGTCTTGGTCACGCCATCGCGCATGGCGTCGACGGCTTGGGCTGCGCCCTCGATCCGGTGTGCCAGCTCGTCGCTGGCCGAGGAAATGTCGCCCGAGGCATGAGACACCGACGAAACCCCCTTGCGGATCACGGTGAACAGATCAGCCAGGCGAGACAGTGACGCCCGGAGCGAGCGCAGTGTCTGTGCCACTTCGTCGTCGCCCCGGGGGGCGGTGGTGCTGCTCAGGTCGCCCCGGGCCATGCGGGCCACCTCAGACTGCAGATGGACCATGCCGCCCTTCATGACGAGGTGCAAGGCGTAGGTCATGTAAGCGCCCAGCACGATGGCCAGCGCAGTCACGCTCAACATCCCGGCAAAGTTGCCGCTCACGTCCGAGGCCCGGCTCTCGATGCGTTCGGCCAGGCGCTCGCGACACCGGTCACGGGCTGCGTCAATGTCCTGAAGGAGTCCCAGCGCCGCGCCTGCTGTGGGTGTCGCAGTCCCGAAGACCATCGCCTGCGTGGCCTGCGCGACGGCCAGAGATCGCCGGGCAATGGGCGCGTCGTGCGGCAGGCAGCTGAATTCGGCCGCGCGCTGGTGCAGCGTGCGGTTGTGACCGTTCAGCATGGACACCTCGGCGCGTATGGTGTGGGCCGCCAGCAGAGCGGGTTCGGCTGCACGCACATCGTGGTTTGTGCTGGACAGCCAGCGGCGTCGCTGCATCTCGGCACTGTGGACGGCCGTTCGCAGGCGCGGCAGGTGTTTTGTGGCAATTTCCGTGAGTTGCATGGTGACAGGGTCGGCATCGACCAGCAGGTCGGTGTCTTCGGTGACCACCTGCCTGAGCTCATGCACGGTGGTCTGCAGTTGTTCCAGCTGGTGGCCACGATCAGCACCGGGACCGTCACTCGGTTGGTGGAGCTCTACATAGGCCTTGTGCACCGAATGCCATGCAGCATCCAGACCGGGGGATGACCGAAGGTCTTCGTGAAGCTCCGACAGGCGCGTGAATGCCTCCTCGATCGCGGTTTCGGCCGTCGGCCTGTGCTGCTGTCCGCTCAGATCGGCCGTGGAAATCGCATCAGACAGACGATCGACGTGCGTGATGTACGTCAGGCCCTGTCGATGCACGAGCAAGGCTTGCCGCTCGGCCCACTGGTCGTGGATGTGATGCCACGCGATGAAGCCCGCCGGTATCAGAAACGCGGAGGCGGCCAGCGCCACCTTGACCTGGAAGTCCACACGGCGCAAGAGCCGCACCGCGGGGGCGAACACGCCGTGGTAACGGAAGAACTCCCGGATTTCGGATCGCCAGGCGCCAGAGCGCCAAAGCTCCAGCCAGGGGACCGCCGGGTTGGGTTTCAGAGACAGGCTCATGGAGGCTCCCTCGGGCCAGCACGCGACACACCTGCTTATCGGGTGTCCTGGGTGCCGATTAAAGCCTTTGGTGCGCAGATCCGTGAGCGGAATTGTCGAGGTTTTGCCGACTTTTTGCACGCATCCTTCGGCGCCGGTTTCCTCACCATTGTCGAACGCAGCCCGATGAGCGGCAGTATGTATCGCGCTGGACATCGCCAACCTTCGAACCCGGTGTTCACACCATGGCCCAACAGACACTCAGATCCACGGACGCTCCCCCCCCGCGCAGCGCCGTCGCACGTCCTCGGTGGCTTTTCTCGTTGGTGGCGGCCCTGTCGTGCACCGGTTCCGGCCTGTGGATCGCCCATGCGGGTGTCCAGGCCTGGTGGGTGGCGCTGGTGGCAGGCGCGGCGGTCTGGGGGCTGTGTCAACGCCAATGGGTCCAGGCCTTGGCCCAGTCGGAGGGGCGCAATGAGGCAGCCGGGCAGCTGCCGCTGTTGCAGCAGATACTCCCTGTGTGGCAGCGGCAGATCGAGAGTGCCCGCAGCCACTCCGAGCAGAGCACCGGCACGATCCTCCAGTCGTTCGGAGACATCTCGTCTCGCCTTGATCAGGCCATTTCCGTGACGCAGGGCGGGGCCGCGGCCCTGTCTGCACAAAGTGTGGACGACATCCTCGCTCAGAACGACGATGCGCTGCGCCAGTTGCTGCAGCCGATGCGGGTGGCACTGGACAGTCGCGATCACGTCTACAAGCAACTGGAGCCGCTGGTTGAGGCGCTGGAGGAATTGCGCCAGGTCGCGCAGCAGATCCGTCAGCTGGCCCGCCGCACCAACATGGTCGCGCTCAATGCCTCCGTGGAGGCCAGTCGAGCCGGCGACAAAGGGGCTGGTTTCGCAGTGGTGGCCCAGGAGGTGCGCCAGCTGGCCACGCAGTCCAGCGAGGCCGTCAACCGCATGATCTCTCGCACGTCGGTGCTGGACAAGGACATCCAGTCCCTGCGGGTACAAGCTGCTGCCCATGACAGCAGCGATGAAGAGTTGCATGCGCAGGCCGATCGTGTGGCACGCCAGGTGATCGGTGGCTTGCTGAACAGCCTCGGGCAGGTGCAGCAATCGTCGCGGGATCTCCGCGATGCGGGCTCAGCAGTGCGCGACCAGGTGGAACAGGTGCTGATCGGATTTCAGGATCAGGACCGTCTCAGCCAGATCCTCTCTTGCGTCACGGAGGACATGCGGCGGTTGGGTGATTGGGTGGCGCAAGGCGGCGATCTGGGCATCGCGCAGGCCGGGGAGTGGCTGGCCCGTCTCGAGGCCAGCTACACCATGGAGGAGCAGCGCACGCACCACCATGGCAACGCGGCCATCCAGCGTGAGACCGCCATCGAGTTCTTCTGACAGAGGATTTCCACATGAGCAAGACGATTCTGATCGTTGACGATTCGGGCAGCTTTCGCCAAGTCGTGAAGATGGCCTTGCAGAAGGCCAGCTACGAAGTGGTTGAGGCGGCCGACGGCATGGATGCCTGCGCCAAGCTGGACGGGCGAAAACTGCACCTCATCGTGTGCGACGTCAACATGCCCCGCATGGATGGCCTGTCGTTCGTTCGTCACCTCAAGACCACGAGCTACAAGTTCACGCCGGTGATCATGCTGACCACCGAGTCGCAGGAAGCCAAGAAGGCCGAGGGCCGTGCCGCGGGCGTGAGAGCCTGGGTGACGAAGCCTTTCCAGCCCTCACAGCTGGTCGATGCAGTGGCCAAGCTGTGCGCGGCCTGATTGTTCGAAGTTCCGCACGAGGGAGGCCTCATGACCGACGCCACGCCATTGAGCGGGGAATGGACCGTGCACGCCATCGCGGAGCATCGCCAGACCTTGCAGGCCCTGCTGGAGCAGGGGGTCACAACCCTGGAGCTCTCCGGCGTGACCGAATTCGACAGTGCTGGTCTGCAGTTGCTGGTGGCTGCGCGCAAGAGCCTGGCAGCCCGCGGACAAGAGCTGGCACTGCTTGCGCCCAGTACCGCGGTGCGTGCACTGCTGACGGTCTACGGCTTGGACGAGACCTTGCATGACATCGACACCCGGGAGGCCGCATGAGCCACGCCGACATGAGTGACGACGACATCCTCGCAGCGGCCCGGGCGGGCTTTCTCGATGAAGCCCGCGACATGCTGCGCCAGTTCGAGGACGCACTGTTGCTGATGGAGAGCGACAGCCGCGACCCGGAAGTGCTCAACTCCGCGTTTCGCGCCGCGCACACCATCAAGGGCACGGCTGGACTGTTCGGTTGTGACCGCGTGGTGGCGTTCACGCACGAGGTCGAATCTCTCATGGAAGGGGTCCGGACCGGCCATCTCGCGGTGAGCGAGCAGGTGATGTCGCTGCTGCTGCAAAGTCGCGATCAGATCGAGCGTTTGCTCGAAGATGTGGCCTCGGCCGATGGCGATCCCGCACTGGCCCGCATCAGCCGGGAACTGGGTGACAGGCTGCGCTCGCTCATGGGTCTGGATGCCGCTGAAGGCGGCTTGACGGCTCCCGTGGCCGGCGGGCCGGCGTCCCCGCCGGGGCTGTGGCGCATCCATGCGCAATTCGGTATGGAGGCCCTGCGCAACGGATTGGATCCAGCGTCGTTTGTGCGTTACCTGGCCACGCAGGGGGAAGTTCGTTCGGTGCGTGCGCTGCTGGACGCCGTCCCTCCGATGGAGCAACTCGATGCCGAAGACTGCCATCTGGGGTACGAGCTGGTCTACGCGACCGAGGCCGGGCGCTCGGGCATCGAGCAGGCGTTCGAATTTGCGGCGGACGATTGCGTCCTGACCATCGAGCCGATCGAAGGGACTGTCGTCCCGCCGTGTCCTGCGCCATCCGCGCGGGCCGTCGCGGCGGCGCCCGAGGTGCTCTGTGCTGAATCCTCTGCCTTGGTGGGTATGGACGAGCCGGCCGACACGGTGCAGCCTGCCGAGCGACGCAACGGGACCGATCGGCGCCAGGGTTCGCGAGACCGGCGCGGTGACGAGACGCGTTTCGTGCGGGTGCAGGCGGACAAGCTCGATCGCCTGATCGACCTGGTTGGCGAACTGGTCATCGCCAGTTCGGGGGCGCAGCTCGTGGCTCAGCAGGAAGGTTCCAGCACGTTTGCCGAGGCCGCACAGCGCATTCGCACGCTCGTCGAATCCGCACGTGACGGGGCGCTCGCCCTGCGCATGGTGCCCATCGGCGAGACGTTCGCCCGTTTCCACCGGGTCGTACGGGACGTCAGCAAGCTGCTGGGCAAGCAGGTCGAGTTGCAGATCACCGGCGCAGACACCGAGCTGGACAAATCGATGGTCGAGGTCATTGCCGACCCCCTGATGCACCTGGTTCGCAACAGTCTGGATCATGGACTGGAGACGCCCGACGAACGGGAAGCGGCGGGCAAGGCTGCCCGTGGTTGCATCGCCTTGCACGCGTACCACGAAGGCGGCCAGATCGTCATCGAGGTGACCGACGACGGACGCGGGCTGAACCGGCAGCGCATCCTGGGCAAGGCCATCGAGCGCGGTCTGGTGCGCAGCGATCAGGTCCTGAGCGATCACGAGATCGACCAGCTCATCTGTGCCCCTGGCTTTTCGACGGCCGACCAGATCACGGACATTTCCGGCCGGGGCGTCGGCATGGATGTGGTCAAGAAAAGCATCGAGAGCCTGCGCGGCCAGATGCAGCTCAGCAGCGCCTGGGGGCAGGGGACGACGACCCAGATCCGGTTGCCGCTGACCCTGGCCATCATCGATGGCTTCCTGACCGGTGTCGGGGACACCTTCTATGTGTTCCCGATGGAGATCGTCTCGGAGTGCATCGATGTGCCCTCCGAATGCCATGACACACCCACACCGGGTGTCGGCTATTTCAATCTGAGGGGCGAGGTGCTGCCCTTCTTTGACGTGGCCTTGCTTCACCGCGTGCCCGTCAAGCCGCATGGGCGACGCAGCCTCATCGTCGCGCGTGACGGTCAGACCCGCATCGGTCTCATCGTCGATCGATTGCATGGTGAATACCAGACGGTCATCAAGCCGCTCAGCAGTCTGTTCCGTCATCTCAGGGCCATTGCCGGATCCACCATCTTGGGATCCGGTGAGGTGGCTCTGGTGGTCGATGTCCCGGCCCTGGTGGCATTCGCCATCGAGGCCACGAAGCCGCGAAGTGAAGTTGCTCGCGTCCAGAACCTCACCTGAACCGGCTTTGATTGCCAAGCGCCAGGAGAACCCCTCATGAGAAACAACCAGCCCGTGACCCAGCAGGAATACGTGCTTCGCGACGGCATGACCATCGTGTCGCGCACCGACGTCAAGGGCCGCATCACCTATGTGAACGAAGACTTCATCGAAGCCAGTGGCTTCGAGGTCGGCGAGCTGATCGGTCAGCCTCACAACATGGTGCGCCATCCCGACATGCCCGCACAGGCCTTCGAGGACATGTGGCGCACCTTGCAGGCCGGACGGCCCTGGACCGGCATGGTCAAGAACCGCCGCAAGAACGGAGATCACTACTGGGTGGTGGCCAATGCCACGCCGGTGCGCGAAAACGACGAGGTGGTCGGCTACATGTCCGTTCGCACCCGCCCCACGCGAGAGCAGGTCCAGGGCGCTGAAGAGGCCTACCGGCGATTCCGCTTGGGTGATGCCGGTGGCCTGGTCATCCGTGAAGGGCGTGTGGTCGATGGCCGTGGCCTGGCCGCGCGGCTGCAAATGCTGGCCTGGTGGTCGAGCTGGTCGATGCGCGCCAAGGCCACCTTGATGGCCGCCGGTGGCGTGGCCACCCTCGGTGCGGCAGCCTGGGCTGGGCAGGTCGGTGGGCTGGCCACGCTGGCCCCCATCGCGGGCGCAACCCTGCTGCTCGTGGCCGGCGCGCGAGGTGTCAACCAGGTCAGCCGGCAGCTCAAGGCCATGGAGGCCCACCTGGACCGATATGCCCAAGGGAATTTCGACGGGATCGTGAGTGCATCGGGGCATGATGAACTGGCGTCGGCGCTGCTGGCCTTGAAGCGCGCGCAGACCCGACTGGGCTTCGAGTTTGCCGACACCCGGCGGCGCGCCCAAGAGTCCACACGCATCCGCCAGGCGCTGGATGTGGCTGCAACCAATGTGATGGTGGCCGACGCCAGCTACACCATCGTGTATGCCAATCGAGCCTTGAGGGAGATGTTGCGTCAGGCCGAGAGTGACATCCGCAAGGACCTGCCACGCTTCGACGCCAGCCGCATCGTTGGCACCAACATCGACGAGTTCCACAAGCAGCCGTCGCACCAGCGAGGCATTCTCGATCGTCTGCAGGCCACCCACAACACGCGCCTGCACATCGGCGGGAGACAGTTCGACCTGATTCTCACGCCTGTGGCCGGCGACGACGGCAAGCGCCTCGGGGTCGTGGTCGAGTGGAAGGACATGACCGAAGAGCTGCGCCTGCGCGAGCGCGAGCAGCGCATGGGCGCCGAGAACGCCCGGGTCAAGCAGGCCCTGGACACATGCTCGACCAACTTGATGATTGCCGACGCCGACGGCTGCATCGTGTACGCCAACCCGGCGGTCCTGGCCATGCTGTCACGCAACCAGGCCGATCTGCGCAAGGCGCTGCCGCATTTCGACGCCAGCAAGGTCGTCGGACAGAGCTTCGATGCCTTCCACCGCAATCCGGCGCATCAGCGCAATCTGCTGGGCGGTCTGCAGCGTGAGCACCGAGTGCAGATCGATGTCGGCGGCCTGGTCTTCCAGCTGACCGCGAACCCGATCCGGGACGAGGCCCAGCGCAGTCTGGGCACTGTCGTCGAGTGGAGAGACCGCACCGCCGAGGTGGCCGCCGAGCGTGAGATCGGTGAACTCGTGGAGGGTGCATCCCGCGGCGATCTGACCCGGCGGCTGGTGACCGAGGGCAAGGAGCCCTTCTTCCAGATGCTGGGGGCCGGCTTCAATGGGCTGCTGGACACCGTGAGCGACACGATTGTTCAGGTGCGCGCTGCCGCCGCCCAGCTGACGTCGGCGGCCAATCAGGTGTCGGACACCTCGCAATCGTTGTCGCAGGCGGCTTCGGAGCAGGCAGCGGGGGTCGAGGAAACCAGTGCGTCGCTGGCCGAGATGGCCAGCACGATCCGCCAGAATGCCGACAACGCATCGATGACCGATGGCATCGCATCTCAGGCTGCGCGTGAAGCCCTGCAAGGCGGAGAGGCGGTCATGTCGACGGTGTCGGCCATGACCGACATCGCCACCAAGATCTCCATCGTCGACGACATCGCCTACCAGACCAACCTGCTGGCGCTCAACGCGGCCATCGAAGCGGCCCGGGCCGGCGAGCATGGCCGCGGGTTTGCCGTGGTCGCGGCCGAAGTGCGCAAGCTGGCCGAACGCAGCCAGGTGGCCGCCCAGGAGATCGGGCAGCTCGCCGCCAGCAGCGTGACCGTGGCCGAGCGTGCAGGTGCCGTGCTCAAGCAGATGGCGCCGTCGATCAGCCGCACCAGCGAGCTTGTGCAGGAAATCGCGGCCACGTCCAGTGAGCAATCGGATGGCGTGGCGCAGATCTCTCGCACCATGGAGCAGCTCAACGGAGCCACCCAGCAGAACGCCTCGGCTGCTGAGCAGCTGTCGGCCACGTCCGAGGAGCTTTCGGCGCAAGCGATGCAGCTGTCGGGGCTGATGGCCTACTTCAAGCTGCGGGAAGATGCCGCCGTCGCCCCCGACTCTCGGAGCCGTGCGATGCCGGTTCGTGGCGCGCCCGTGACGGCAGTGCGCCGGTCGACGACACCGCAGACCACGCGCAACGTGGCGCAATCCGCAGCCGACGGCGTTGACGAGTCGCATTTCGCGCACTTCTGAGGAGCAACGGCCATGAGTCAGGCATTGATCCCCACGGGCCAGCTCCTCGAGCGCCAGCCGCTCGGGTCGGCCAGCAACCGGCAGTACCTCTGCTTGGCGGTAGGCGGCTCCATGTACGCGCTGGGCATCGACGTGGTGCGCGAGATCCAGGAGCTGTCGCGATTGACCACCTTGCCGTTGACGCCGGACTTCGTCAAAGGGGTCATGAACCTGCGCGGTGCGGTGGTGCCGGTCATCGACCTGCGGGCACGTTTCGGCCTGGGCGTGGCCACGACCGGACGTCGCAGTGCAATCGTCATCGTCGAGGTCGGTCACGCACATCCCGATGGCGCACTGGTCGTGGGCGTGCTGGTCGACGGTGTGTCCGAGGTGCTGGAGATCGCCGACGAGGACATCGAGCCGGTCCCGCCGCTGGGCACCCACATACCCGGCGAGTTCCTGGCCGGCATCTCCAAGGTCAGGGACGACATGCTGGCCGTGGTCAACGTCGAGCGCGTGCTCGACCGCGAGGCCATGGCAGAACTCATGACCGGCCAGACACTGGCCATCCATTGAACCACCACGGTCAAGGGGACCATCATGCAAAAGCTGATGTCAACGATGAAACTCTGGCACAAATTTGCCCTGCTCGGTGGGCTGGGTACCGTCATGTGTGCGCTGCCTCTGACCTTGTACGTACAGGCGACGAACGAACAGATGGCAGCGGCCCGGTTGGAGCACCAAGGGGTTGCGCCCCTGAAGCTCGCGGTCGAGGTGCAGCAACAGATGCAGTCTGCCCTGATGTCGCGCGGGCA
>Ga0255182_1000391_pt1 | contig 31059 bp, 32 predicted proteins | sample Atl_UVDOM_RepA_8_FD_188420 | JGI IMG/M metagenome (GOLD analysis project Ga0255182, IMG submission 188420) | Freshwater microbial communities from Altamaha River, Georgia, United States - Atl_UVDOM_RepA_8d | ecosystem: Environmental > Aquatic > Freshwater > River | place: USA: Georgia...
GTTTTGTGTAATATTGATTCTTTGTTGAGTGACATATATGTAGCGTTTAGGGTTATAGAATTGATCCAAGTGGTTCCACTTTATTCCGTTCGGAATACTTGTTGAGTTCAGAAACAAGGATGCGTTTCTGCCTTCCAATTATGGTATAACCTAATTCGCCTCGTTCGAGTAAACGATACATGCCAGTCTTGCTCACGCCAAGCATTGCGCAAGCATTTTTGATATCCATGTACCTATCTTTTTCAGGTACTGGCTGATTAACCGCCTTAATTCGTTCTATTTCCTTTTCAAGGAAGGATAACCGTTGGAGAATTGATTCATAGTCTGGTGTTGAGGTTTTTGTGAAGTCCATTTGCATCTTGATTTTGAATTCAGGATGCAATGCTAAAATGATTCGTTTAGTTCCTTGTGTAACTTACATGTAACTTACATAAGATTTTGTCAAAGGCGCTTATTGTTCATTTCTATGAATATTCTGTTGAGTTCTAGTAAATACTCACTTTCACGCTTAATTTTCCTTTCCATGGCAGCATTTAAAACTCTAGACCATTGTGAAACTCGGATATTGAAAAACCACATTAGAAGTGCCATGAAATCTTTTTTTGAGACAGGTTGGTCATTGAGCCCAAGTATTGCTTTGCTTTCATGTACGGATACGAAGAGTTCTACGAAGGCAACTTTATCTCTTTTCCATTTCAAGTAGGTAATGCCACTTTCTTTTGGGAATAGGCTCAATTGTCCCATATGGTAAGCAGATAGTTCTTTTGAAGTAGGGATTATCAAATCTCCAAGGCTTGGTACTGGTGTGTTAGATTTAACAGTAAAATACTTCTCCAAATGCTGAATTCTGTGAAAGTAGAGCTGGTCGAGCATTTCTAGGAATTGGAATTGGATGACAAAAAAACTGAGAATTTTTTTTTCAATAGGTAGTCTTCATTGATTTTTAGAAGTGGAGTTTTTACAAGTTCAATTCGGTTCAATAAAACTTGTTCATTTTCTTTCGGAAAATATCTGTTTTTAAATTCTTTAATTTCGAACCGATATAAATCCAATTTCCTTTTAAGGTCTTCAGGATCGCTGCGGCTTTCATTGAGTATTTCGTCTAGTCGAACTTTACAGTTGTGGTATAAGGAATCAAGAAAAGAATGATAATCTAAAGTCTGTTTATAGCCATTAAAAGTAATTTCGGGGGACACTTCGCTTTCAAATAAATTTACTTGCTTTCGTACCGAAAAAGAGTGCACTTGCACTTTCGCAACTTTAAGCTGCATTAGGGTTTCTGTTAGAAGTTTAACCATAATATTTCTGTTTTAATTTGAAATTGTTTTTATCAAAAAACGTAAAAAAAGATTACAAAAAAATATCATTGATGGTTTACCCGTTCCGGTAAAATCACTCATGGCAATATGGCAATGGTATATATATACCCATTGCCAATTGCCTAATTAGATATGATTTTAGAAATTGCCTTTGATTGCAGTGTTTTAGCGGAAAATCAAAGGTCGGTGTACTAACGGTTAGTAGGGAGAGGAGTGATGTTACTGCAATTCCTGTTGTGGTGTCGAAGATGAATTTAAACGGATTGGGATAATTTTTCGGACGTTCGCTTTGAAAATCTCCGAGTAAAAAGTATATATTTGTACTGCTGATGGTTATCCTAGAAGGCAGAAGTTAAAGTCCCCGTCTTTAGCAACTGGGTATCCAACTAGTTACCCACTTAGCAATCAAAGTTCTAAATCAAATGTTTTACAAGGAGTTAGGGGCTATAGTTCACAATCCTCTCTCTCCGCCCGATTTTGAAAAAAGCCCCTTTGCTTAACACAAAGGGGCTTTTTTTTTGAAATCAAAATTCTGAGTGGGGATTGCACTCAAAATTGTTGGATAATCGCATAGTACAATGGCATTCCCACGCTAATGTTGAAAGGAAATGTAACGCCCAGTGCCATGGGTAAGTATAGACCAGGATCAGCCTTGGGCGCGGCAAGTCGCATGGCAGCCGGCACCGCGATGTAGGAAGCACTTGCAGCAAGTATGGCAAAAATGAATCGATTGGCGGGATCCGTTGTGACGATATGGCTCGCGTAAGCAGCCACACAACCGTTGACTGCGGGTATGATAATGGCAAACACGGTCACAAACCACCCGTATTGTTTAAACGCTTTGAATCTGCGGGCAGTGACCATGCCCATCTCAAGCAAAAAAATCGCCAAGAAACCCTTGAATATGTCCGTGGTAAACGGTTTGATCCCCTCGGCCTGTTTTGCGTCTGCAATCAACCCAATGCACAAACTACCCAACACCATTAAAACGCTTCCGTTGGTGAAGGCATGACCCACAACTTGCTTGAGGTTGGTTTTGGCGTTTGAAATGGATGAGGTGTCGAACCGACGGATGAGCACGACACCCACAATAATTGCGGGAGATTCCATCAGCGCCATCACGGCGACCATGTGTCCGCCTGCTTTCAAGTTGATGCTGTCAAGGAACGCCATCGCCGCCACAAATGTCACAGCACTCACCGATCCGTAGGCCGCGGCTACAGCTCCAGCGTCGCTCACCGATATTTTTCGCTTGAGAATGAAAAAGGTGTACAGCGGTATCAAAGAGGCCAGCATAAGTCCAAAAATCAAGGAGTTACCAATTTCCGCGGTCAATCCACTGTGCGAGAGCTCTTGTCCACCTTTGAAACCAATAGAAAACAGGAGGTATAGTGAAATGAATTTGCTGGTGGATGCCGGGATTTCTAGATCACTTTTGATGATTGTGGCTAGGATGCCCAAGATAAAAAAAAGCAGGGTGGGGTTCGTTAGGTTGCTGATAAGGATTTCAAATTTCATGTTTGTAAGTGTTAGGGATTGCAGTAATCGCAATACATGGGGTTTTCAGTTGTTTTGTTGTGCGGGAAGTCTATGGTTTCCTGGTGATGACAGTGAAGGCATTCCATGAGATACGCTTTGGTAGATTTCGTGGGTATACCACAATAAATACAAGGCAAACCGGGGATTGCACGGGTAATGTCGAACCCAAGAGCAGCGCATTGTGGACACGCCCTCAGGATTTTCTCAACGAATTTTTGGGTTGCTTCGGCAATGACCGACATCCTTTTTGGATTATAACAGGCCCTCATGTCGGTTTCTAGGTGTATTTGCCCATGCTGTTGGATGGTTTCCAGACTCAATTGCAATAAAGCCTGCCAATCTTGTAGCCCTTTCGCCAGGGTAGAAGCACTGTATTCGGCAATTTTTGCGATGAGGGCATGCTCGGGAAAGCCTGAGTGCTGCGCAAATTCTTTAACTTCCGATTCTGATACGCAAACGCTGTGGCTAAAATTGGTGCGGGTGCTTACGTGCTTGGCGATGATTTCTAGGTTGTTTTTCTTGTCGATCAGAATCAACCATTCCTCATCGATGGGAAGGAAAAAAGCTTCCGGATGGGGCCCGAAAGACCCTTCACTCCCCACACCCAAATCCATACCGTATTGATCCATGGCGGTGAGCGTTTTTTGTCTCAATGTGCTGATGGGGTCCTCTTGCCTTGCGATGCTGCCGCAAAAAGTCCCCCAGGCATCGGTGTCGTAATCTTGGGGTGTGAAACAATGGACCGACAATCGCTCCTCCAATACAGGCTGAATTACGCGTTCCTTTTGGTGTTTGGTGGCAATGATGGCGGTTCTTCCGGCGAATAAGCCACTCGCATTATTCATGGTTGTTCAATTCTTGACTTTCCGATGAACCATCACTGGTTTTGATTCCCAACAACAGCATAAAAACGCTCGCTGATTTCACCAAGGGTGCCATCGATGGGTCGCTCAAATGGAGGGAGGCCAATAAGGCAAACCCCGGAAGGATAAAAAATATCAAGCGATAGACTTGCTGCATCGATCGTTGTTATTATTGTCCTTGACCCAATGAGAAGGCTTTTTTACCATCAAATTCGTACAGGTTTTCCGTTTTAATCACGTCAATCTGTGCTTCGATGCATTGCTCCATCAAATGAATCAAATCCATGGAAGAAACCTGGCTTGATCCGGTCGACATAAAACGGCAGCGCCAATGGTCGGTACAAAAAGTCTCTGGATATCCATCGGGATAAACCTTAACGCCTCGGTTGGTAATCATGTTGAGTGATAGATTGTTCGTTGCGATGGCCTCCATGCGATGTCCCAGTTCTGCGGGGTTACTTCCCGACCAATGAACAAAGATGTCAATGCCAACGAGTTCTTTTTTGCCGGCGGATTTTCTCACATAGGGAGGGATTTCAAAAGCGATGTCCACAGTGCTTTGTGCCGATTTGAGTTTGTTCGGCACTTTGCCTAGGTGCTGAATTATAGCATTGGCGAATTCTTGGGTGCCCACGCATTGTGCACTTTTGCCTTGGATGAAGATGTCTTTGGTATGGATTCCCCGCTCAATGGTGTATAGCCAGGCATTTTGAATGGTTGTTGCCACACTGTGTTGTCCAATGTGTTGCAGCAATTGAATTGCGGCCTGCAGGAGTCCCGAAGGATTGGCGATGTTTTTGTCTGCGATGTCCGGGGCAGATCCGTGTATGGCCTCAAACATGGCGCAAGTGGGACCGATGTTTGCCGATCCGCCCAATCCCACAGATCCCGTAATTTCTGCCGCGATGTCACTCAAAATATCGCCGTAGAGGTTAGGCATGACAATCACATCGAACTGCTCAGGTGCGGTAGACAGCTTGGCGGCGCCGATATCAATGATCCAATGCTCTGTGGCAATGTTGGGATATTCAACGGAGATTTCATTGAAGACTTTTCGAAACAAGCCATCGGTTTGTTTCATGATGTTGTCTTTGGTAAAACAAGTAACCTTTTTACGGTTGTGGTGCTTGGCATATTCAAAGGCATAGCGGACGATTTTCTCACAGCCCGGTCTGCTTATCAATTTTAGGCATTGAACTACCTCGTCGGTTTGTTGATGCTCGATGCCCGCATACAGATCCTCTTCGTTTTCGCGCACAATCACAACATCCATGTTGGGATGTTTGGTTTCAACGTAGGGCGATAAGCTACTGCAGGGTCGCACATTGGCGTACAACCCCAAAGTTTTTCTTAGGGTCACATTCAAACTTTTGTATCCACCTCCTTGCGGCGTAGTTATGGGGGCTTTCAGTAAAATCTTGTTTTCTCTGATGATATCCCAATCCGCTTTGGAGATGCCACTGCTATTGCCCGCGAGGTAGACGCGTTCGCCAATTTCAATTTCGTCGTATTGAATTTGGGCCCCCGCTGCCTTCATAATGCGTAGGGTGGCATCCATGATTTCAGGTCCAATTCCATCGCCTTTGGCGATGGTGATTCTCGTGGGAAGGTGATTGTTTGGTTTCATAGCGCTGCAAATTTCTCGATGTTTATTTATAAGTTTTTATTTAACTTTGATATGTTATTGATAAATATTATTTATGAACTACACCTTGAATCAACTGCGGATTTTCGTAAAAGTGGTAGAAACGAAAAGTGTTACCAAGGCGGCGGAGGAACTTCATTTGACCCAACCTGCGGTATCCATTCAATTGAAAAATTTTCAAGACCAATTCGATTTTCCCCTCATTGAAGTATTGAACAAGCGACTGTTCATCACCGATTTTGGGTTGGAAATTGTTGAGTCCGCCAAACGGATTCTCCATGAGGTACAGTCCATCGACTACAAAAAACATGCTTTCAAGGGTGCGCTCACAGGGAAATTGAATTTTTCCATCGTTTCCACAGGTAAGTATGTGGCTCCCTATTTTGTGGCCGACTTTATAAAGTCAAACCCCGCAGTAACCCTCAATCTTGATGTAACCAACAAAGCCCAAGTCATCCAAAGCTTGGCTGATAATACATGCGATTTTGCGTTGGTAAGTGTACTGCCGGATCATATGCAAGTAGAATCCTTACCACTGTTACAAAACAAACTTTATTTGGTGGGTAACAAAGACCAAGTCTTTGGCAAAAAAATGTATACCCAGAAAATTTTGGAAAAATTGCCCATCATTTACCGTGAAAAGGGTTCCGGTACGCGTTACGTCATGGAACGTTTCGTGATCGAAAACAAGTTGCCCATCCAAAAGCAATTGGAACTCACGAGCAATGAAGCAGTAAAACAGGCGGTGATCGCGGGACTGGGTTATTCCATCATGCCGCTAATCGGAATCAAGAATGAACTGGAAAATGGACAACTGCAGATTATTCCCATTCAAGGATTCCCCATAGAATCCGTTTGGTGCCTCATTTGGTTGAAAAACAAGCAGCTGAACCCGTTGTCTCAAGCCTATTTGAATTTTCTGCGGGAAAACAAATCCAAGATCATCGGGGAAGTTTTTTCGTGGTATGAGCAATTTATTTGATAATATCCTTTGTTACGACTAACCGCTATTATTTAGATTATCATTAATTTCGGCGATGAGTAATTCATGATTGTGGTTGCCGCAACGATTTCCTACCTTGCTTTCATGAATATCAACGGATGGATTGATTTAGCCGCACCGTACTTGCCAACACTCGTGGTGGCTTCGGTCGTTGTGGTACAGTCGCTGTTTGGTGTGGGTGTATTGTTCTTGGGGACGCCGTTGTTATTGATCCTTGGAATGGATTTCATGGAAATACTTAACATGCTACTGCCAGTGTCGCTCTGCTTGAGTATCATTCAAACGGTCATGGGTTGGCGACAAGTTCAGTGGACAACCGTTCGATGGTTTGTGTGGCTTTCGCTGCCCGCCACGGCGGTGGGCACGCTGCTGCTCAAATCCATTGTAGGTATTGACTATTTGCCCATCGCCATTGCCCTGTATTTGGGTGTGGTGTCGTTGGGTTTCTATTTTCAAGTCGCTCCCAACGTCATTCATTGGGCGCTGAAACGCGATCGGCAATATATTTTATTAACCGGCCTGATTCACGGAGCGACCAATTTGGGCGGACCTTTGCTCTCAACCTACATGCTGGCAAAATACGATGACAAACTACAAGCCAGGGCAACCACCGCGGTTTGTTATGGCCTGTTGTTGATGGTACAACTGCTTACACTGTCTATCTCGGGGAATCCTGTGGTCCTTAAACCAGCGAATCTACTGCACATGGGCATGGCGATACTGGTATTTGCACTCACCAATGCGTTTGTTTTTCATCGCATCAGCAACCAAAAGTTTCGCATGTTTTTCGGGTGTTTGTTGCTGCTGATGTCGGCCCTGCTGCTGTTGAGATAAACTTGATTTGTAACCCAAAGCACAGAACTCTTCACATTTTTAGTCCATTTTTGTAGCATGTTGAAAGGGATCGTGTTCGCCATCGGGGTAGGATTAATAGCCGTCATAGCGGAAAAATTCACGCCACCGGCATTCAATGGCATTCTCATCGCGCTATTGTTGGGCATGTTTTTGGGTAACTTTTTAACGTTGCCCACTTCCCTTGACGCTGGCATTGGATACACGAGCTCCAAAATGTTGGAACTATCCCTATTGTTCCTGGCGGTGGGGATCAATTACACCGATATCGCCGCTTTGGGTGTTCAGCCTTTTTTAGGGGTAGCCGTGGTTGTCTTTGCCGTGCTTTTTCTGTCGTATTTTCTTTCCAAGCGATTCAATTGTCCGGGTAACACCGGTATTTTGGTGGGTTTCGGCACGGCCATTTGTGGATCCAGCGCCATAGCCGCCCTAGCGCCATCGCTCCAAAAACAAAACAAAGAGGATGTAGCCATCGCCATGGCGGTTGTCAATCTCTTAGGGACCTTTGGCATGCTCGTTTTGCCGTGGGCTTTGCTTCAAATCGATTGGCCCAGCAGTGATATGGCTTCTTCAGGCATCGGATACTTGGTTGGGGGTTCTTTACACTCTGTGGGCAACGTGGCCGGCGCAAGTTTTGCCATCGGGAAATCGGCCGGAGATGTGGCCATTACAGTCAAACTGGCCCGTGTTGCGCTGCTTACCCCGGGCTTGATTTTTATGACCTACCTAACACAACGCGACGCCGAAGGCAGTTGGACACGCTATTTCAACTTGCCATGGTATCTCATTGGGTTTATCATGGTCACGTTTTTAGTAAGCGTAGTGGATATCCCCAAATCCGCGCTGAAAGACATAGAATACATCGGAAAAGTGATCCTTACCATCGCCATGGCCGCGATAGGCATGAAGGTGAGTTTCCGGAAATTGCTGCAAGCAGGCAGTCGCGGACTCCGCTTTGGCACGGTGATGTTTGCCATTCAACTATCGCTCCTGGGGTTGATGATCGTATTGATGCGCTGAGAATCCCATGGTTACTTCCCGTCAAGTTTTATTCTCAGTCCCAAAAACAAAGTGCGTGGTTGGTTTGGAGCATACACGTAGCTCGGGTCGAAAGTGAGTGCGTAGGGATTGCTGTCGGTAGGAAGGGCCTCGCCTTGGGCATTGAAGCTAACCGATCGATCAAAAGGGTCTTCGCTCCGCGCTATCAAAAAAGGGGTGCTTTTGGCCGGCGTGAAGTTGAATGTGTTTTTGATGCCCACAAACCACTCTCTGTTTGTTGTCTTGCCCCATCGCCATTGCCAATTGTGGATGGCCCACCACGGGGAGAAAGCCGGTCGGGGATCCAATTCACCCAGCAGGGGTAAGGCCATTGGACTGCAAACGGAAACGGTGTAATCCATGGTGGCATGACAGCGAGGGATTTTCCAAGTGATGTTGCCGGTGGCATTGAATTTTTCACTCAGCAAGGGTCGAGTCGCGCTCTGACCTTGTACTTGTGCGATATCGAGCCACGTGGCGCTGGCCGACGTTGAAAATCGGGGGTGTTGAATTTCCAGTTTGCCCGACAAACCGCGGCTGTAGGCATATCCCTGAAGGTTGCTATAATAGATTTGATTGCTGTTCAACGTGTAGTTGGGCAAAATGCGATTTTGGAAATGCGTGTAAAATGCGGTCGCTTCACGGATGAGGATGAATTGTTTACCCCATCGATGGGTTCGGCTCAGCTGGACATTGCCGTTGAGCGATCGTTCTGGTTTGAGCTGCGGATCAATCACCAGGGTTCTCGCGCCAGTCAAGGCCGCATGGTCTTCGGTAAAAACGTTCACCACTCGAAACCCCGTTCCCAAGTTCCAACGTACCGTTTGTTGCTTGAGGCGATGTTTCAGGGCGATGCGCGGCGTGTAAATATTGCCATGCACGGAATGATGGTCAATTCGAAATCCCAACAGTAGTCGCGTAGCGTGACGAAAGGATTTTTCCCATTGCATAAACGCCCCGGGCAGCCACTGTGGGACCTGACTTTGTGCAACAGCCGTGTTGTCGCGGTAATTCGTAATCCTCAGGGAAACACCCAGGAGCAGATCCGCGTGTTTGATAACCGGATGGGCTGTCAATTGGCCAAATACGATGTGTTGCTTGGCCATGAAAGGCGTTATGCCATAATAACTGTTTTGATGGTGAGCGGAGGCGGATACTGACAGGTGCATGGGGATGGTGACGGGCAGTTGGTATTGTCCGTACAATTCATAGCGCTGCGTGTAAATGCTCTCTCCATATCGATGGTCGGTGCCCCGATCGGCCTTGCTCCAGTTCAATTCTCCGCCCCAGCGATCCTCCGTGTAATATCGGCCAGCCCATTGCAAAGTGCGGTTGAAAGGTCGTGCATAATGCCATTTTTGAAAAACCGATAGGCGATGCTGCAGCGCGATATCCGTGAACCCATCGCGATTGTGGTCGAGGCGATGCTGAAAGTAATAATGGTTGATTCCAGTGAGTACATTCAGGCGCGACGAAACAGAAAATTTGAACCCCAAATCGGTATTCATCGCTTGCTGTCCGGTGGTGAAGTGCTCTAGGCTCAACTTGGGTGCGGCTCCTACTTTTTTGGTGACGACATGAATCAGTCCCCCAACAGCTTCGCTGCCAAACAGGGCGGATGCAGGACCTTTGACTACCTCGATGCGCTCAATGAGCGAGGTGGGGATGCCAGACAGTCCGTAGACCGACGACAAGCCACTCACCAGAGGCATTCCATCAATCAACACCATGGTGTAGGGGCCTTCCAAGCCGTTGATGTGAATGTCGCCGGTATTGCAGACGTTGCAATTGACTTGTGGGCGGACTCCGCCGATTTGTTGTAGGGCCTCGAATAGACTGGAGGTGGGGTTTTTTAGGAAGAATTTGGGGGTGTAGGTTTCAACAGCAATGGGACTGCTGCTTTTGCTTTCGGGTTTGAGCGAGCCGGTGATGATTACGGTTTCTAGGGCATCGGTGTCGTGCCGTTCACGACCATTTTCCGGCTGACATAAGATCTGATTGGGCCGGTATACCGATAAGGCGAGTAGGCATTGAAGAAGAAGTCGAACGGATGTCATATTGTGTTAGCAAAATAAAAATAGTTAGGCTAACCAAACAATTTGAAATGAGTTCAATTTGAAAAAATGTTAGGAAATGCCAAAAATGAAACCAAGTTTTGTGAATACATCGTTCACGCATGCTGACACAAACCGAAGAAAATTACATCAAAGCCCTGCTTAAATTGACCGAAGAATCGGGGCAGTTGTCCATTGGAACCAACGAGTTGGCGCTCCATTTGGGGGTAAAGCCAGCCACGGTAACGGATATGTTGAAGCGATTGCGCGACAAGCAGCTGGTGAGTTACGAGAAATACGGAAAAATTTCGTTGACCGAAACTGCCCGGACGCTGGCCATTGGTGTGCTGCGGAAGCACCGATTGTGGGAGACCTTTTTGTGCCGCAGTCTGGGATTGCCATGGCATCAGGTGCATGACATCGCGGAGCAACTGGAGCACGTTCATTCGGAGGCATTGATGGATCGGTTGGATGCCTTCTTGGGATTCCCGAACGTAGATCCCCACGGTGACTTGATTCCAACCAAAGAAGGGGTGTTTCATGTCCGTCCCAAACAAACCCTATCGCACTTGGGTGTTTCCCAATCGGCCAAAATGGTGGGTGTGGGCGATAATTCAGGTGCTTTTTTGCAGTATGTAGACGCAGTGGGACTGTCGTTGGGGTGCGAAATTCAGGTACTTGGCATTCAACCTTACGATGCGTTGATTGAAATTCAAGTGGGCAAAAAAGTGATCAAAGTGAGTCAGAAATTCGCCGATCAGATATACGTTGAGTTTCTTACAGCAGGCCAACATATGCCTACAGACGATGCAGAAATGCGGGATTTAGGGTTGGACAGAGAAGGTGATTTGTAAATCCTTCTCGATATCGGGGTGCAAACTGCGCGCAACCGGACAGGTATTGGCCACACGGATCAAGATTTCTTGGATGTTTTCTGGCAAACCGGGGGGCAGTACGATGTTGATTTGGCTGCTGATTTTGGAAATTCTGCGTGGATCCGAAGCCATGTGTTTGGTGGTGTCGGCCGTGATTTCCGTGATTTCAAATCCTTTGGTTTGGGCATAAATGCCGATGGTGGTGATGATGCAAGTGGTTAAACTCAGCGCGCACAAATCCGTGGGGGAGAATGCCGATCCCATGCCTTGATTGTCGGTGGGAGCATCTGTAAAAATCTCAGTGCCACTTTGTAGGTGAATGTTGCTACAGCGGAGCTGTCCGAGGTATTGGGTACTTGCGGTTGCCATGGTACGAAAATACGACAAACTTTGGGGCGGATGGATTCTTCGGGCAGATAAATTTGGTGGGTTGTACTACCTTTGGAATGATGTGTTGTACGGAGAACTTTCAGCGGTTTAAGGATGTTGTCGTTGGGCGGAGATCGTTGCTATGGCTGGCTTTGCTACTGATGTCGATGCGCAATCCGCTGGGGGCACAACATCCATTTTCTGTGGGTATTCAACCCTTGGAAATTCCCAATTTGCCGCAGTTGCATTCATTTGCGGCGGCCCAATATCAAGGCAAATGGTTTTTATTTGGTGGCCGCCGCGACGGGCTCCATCGAAGGCAGCCGTTCCGGGCCTTCGATTCCGCCCACGCCAATCGCTACATCTGGTGCGTGGATCCTGAAACCCGCACTGTAGATTCTCTGTCCATAGATGGATTGTCGCCCTCGCTCCAGTCGCAATTGGCCTCCACCAATATGCTCTTCCACCAAGAAGATAATGTCCTGTACCTGGTGGGCGGATATGGGTTGCCCAATCGCAAAGATATTTCCCTGTTTGCTGCGCCATCGCGGTTCACCGACCCGGAAGCTCACAGAACATTCCCGTATTTAACGCGGGTGAATTTGTCTGTGTTGAGCACCGAATTTCAGCGCAGGGCCAGCGTGAAATCGGTTAAAAATCAAACCAAAAACGGAAAACAACCCCAAGCCCGAAATCTTCCAACCAACCTCCAGACCTCGGTATTTCAGCAATGGACAGATCCCCAATTTGCCCTCACCGGGGGTGCCATGTTCAAACTGACCGATGATGACCCTCACCAACAGCCGGTCAACACCTATTATTTGGTGGGCGGACATCGTTTCGATGGCCTTTACAATCCCATGGGGCCGCAAAATGGACCGGGTTTCGAACAAGAATACCACCACGGTGCGCGCAGGTTTCAACTCAAAAGCCTATCGGTGAACACCCGAAACAAACCCAAAAACCGCAAAAAATTGCGACCCGTGAAAGAGTATGTGGTGTGGTTGGAACCGCTCACCGACAGTCAATTCCGCCGCCGCGATGTGAACATCCTAGAATCCCTGCATCACGGAGAATCTCCATTGGGAAGTCCAGGCACAATTACCGGATATCCTCCGGTGCGCAAGGATTTGTTGGTGTTTTCTGGCGTCTTTCAAGAGCGTGCCAACATTCCCTATACCAATCTCTTGGAAATTAACGGAAAAGCCGGAAGTATCGCCGAGGTCCCCCGGTTTCATCAACTGTTGAATCAGTATCACGGCGCCCATACATCGCTCTATTCCTACAAAGTGGATGCCCAGTTTTATCTGTTTTTCGGGGGCATCGCCCAGTATTTTTTTGATGATTCCGGTTTGTTAACCCAAGATCCAGATGTGCCCGTGGTAACAACCGCCTCGCTCATCGAACGCACCGCCGCCAATGAATACAGTGAATACGCTTTGCCCTTGCAATTGCCCAAAGGAATCGGGGCGGGCACTGAATTCATTCCCGTGCCAACCGTCCCAAAAATTGAAAACACGGATGTAATCGACCTGGAATCATTGCAAGGCGATTCGCAGCTGCTCGGCTACCTGGTGGGCGGATTTTCTACCACGGCCCCCAATGTGTTTTTCGATAACGACGCCGATGAAAGTCGCGCCGAATCACACGCCTACGCCGTGTATTGGAAACGCAACGATATATTCCGTGATCCCGCACAGAAACTATCGCTCAATGACGCCAAACTCGTCACCCAGGGCAACAACGGACAAATTCACTTTCAGGCTTTTACCAATACCGAAAACGCAAAAGTGTACTTTTTGGTCAATCTCACGGAGGCGGGTCCTTGTACTTTGACCCTCCGCGATGAGTCCAATCAACCCTTGCTGAAACATACGTTTCCGGGCGGATTGCCCGCAGGGGAGAGTGTCTTTGCCTTGCCGCTGTACAATGCCACCCAACGAAAAATCTATTCTGTGGAGTTTGAATCCAATGGAACGGTGCTAAGTGAGCGATTGATTATCAATCCGTAACCATAAAAAAAGCCCCCTTGGTTGCACAAGGGGGCTTTGATTGGAGGTCGGAAGCGGATTCGAACCGCTGTAAAGGGTTTTGCAGACCCGTGCCTAGCCACTCGGCCATCCGACCTTTTTCGGGAGTGCAAATATACGAAAAAATTGGCTCAAACAACAGCGCCATCTGCCATTTCGATGATGCGATCTGTTTTTCTTGCAAAATCGGGATCGTGGGTTACGATCAACAGGGAAGTTCCCAATTCATGGGTCAACTCTTTGAAAATGTCAAACACCACCCCCGCATTTTTACTGTCTAGGTTTCCCGTAGGCTCATCGCCCATGATGATGGTGGGGTCGTTGATTAGCGCCCGCGCAATGGCCACGCGCTGTTTTTGTCCGCCCGATATCTGCGTCGCTTTCTTGTGCGATTGATCGTGAACACCCAGCAAGCGCAATTTTTCCATCGCATCGTGTTCTACCTCGGCTTTGGATTTTCTACCCAATTTTAATCCCGGCATCATCACATTTTCCAACACAGAAAACTCGGGCAGCAAATAGTGGAATTGAAACACGAAGCCGATGTGCTGGTTGCGAACTTCAGATAAAGCCTCTCCATCCAAACCCGTAAGAAGGCGATCGCCCAGAAACAACGATCCTTCGTAATCCGTATCCATGGTGCTCAAAATGTACAACAAGGTACTTTTTCCGCAGCCGGATTTTCCCATGATCGACACAAATTCTCCGCGGTTTACTTCGATGTTGATGTCCTTCAGCACCTGCACCCGAACGGGGTCAACAAAATATTTGCTGATGTTGTGGGTACGCAGAATGGGGGTGGAGGTAGGCAAACTCATGGGAGGGTTGGGATGAGGTTTTTGTGATATGCGTTATTGTCCGCGAATGATTTCAACAGGGTCGATTTTACTGGCTTTCCGCGCAGGCAAATACCCCGCGAAAAAGGTGGTAACAATGGCAAAAATGGCCCCGATGGCATAAAACAAGGGCTGGAAATTCACCGGAAATGTCTTTACAGTGGGAATGGCTTCTGTTTCAAAGGGTGCTTTGCTAATGAGAAAACTCAACAGTCCGCCCATCGCCAAACCAATCAATCCCCCTACAATGCCAATGAACATCGCCTGGTATATAAAAATGCGTTTCACATCGCTGCCCGAAAATCCGGTGGCCTTCAAAATGGCGATGTCGTTCATTTTTTCATAAATCACCATGTTTAAGATGTTGTAAATACCGAACCCCGCCACAATTAACAAGGTGATGGAAACCGCATAGGTAATGATGTTTCGGATGGTGGTACCCGTTTCAAACTGCGCATTGGCGGCTTTAATATCGATGCTGTTGACCCCGTAGGTTTTGGCGATTTGATCCGATAAAACTTTGGCCTTTTCGATATCGAACAGCTTCACACTGATGTCGGTAACGAAATTGTTGCCCTCACCGGCAATCCGCTGTGCAGTTTTCACGTTCACATAGCTTTGTACTTTATCGATGTCGGCCAGCCCACTCTGAAAAAAACCAACGACCTTGAGTCGGTAGGTAGCCCCCGAACTGCTCAACAATTGCACCCGATCGCCGATTCCCAGACTCAACTTTTTTGCGACACCGATTCCCAAAACGATTCCGTTTTCGTTGTTGGCAAGGTCGCGCGGAAGCCCATTTACGATGTATTGTTTGAAATTGAACAACCGGTCTTCTTCCAAGGGATTGATTCCGATGGCATTGCCGTTCAGGAGCACCGATCCCGATTGGTAAAAAATCCGGGCGCTTACTTGGGGCGTTACCCCCATAACCAGCGGGTTTTTCTTCAAGATCGACATCAGCGGCTGGTTGTTGTAAATGCTGGCTTGGTCTTGTTTGGGTTTGATGGAATGCACCATATGCACAGCACCTTTGTAGGCGGGATGCAATTGAATGGGTTGCTTTTCGCTGGGCTGCACCTCGTTATATATGCGAATATGGGGTGTTCGGTTCAAGATCAATCCATCCAACAAACCGTTGAGTCCCGTCATGAAACTCACCAACACAATGAACGTCCCGATGCCAAAGGTTACGCCCAAACTGGCGATGGCACTCTGCTTTTTACGCGTGAGCAAGTGCGTTTTGGCAATTTGAATTAAAACGGCGTTGCCCATGGCTTATTTCCCCTTGGGCATCAAAATCTCTGACTGGTCGGTGAGGCCCTCTAATACCTCCACAAATTCCAAATTGCGCAAGCCGGTTTTTACGGTAATATCGCCGTCCTTGGTTTTCACTACGTTGTTTTTGTCGATGCACGACAATGGAATCAGAAGCGCTTTTTCTTTGCGGTTGATCACAATATTCACCTCAGCATTGAGTCCAGGATACAGTTGTCCGGGCTTTTCATCGAACACGGCCTCCACTTCAAACGACTGCGATTTGGCATTCATGATGGGGATGATACGCGTCACATGCCCTTTGTAGGACAGTCCTTTGTAGGCGTCTAGGGCGATGATGGCGGTTTGACCCACTTGGATCTTGGCGATGTCTACTTCATCAACCTCCATGTGAATGAGGTAATCTCCGCTGTTTCCAACGATGGCAATGGGTTTTTGGGGCGATACCCATTCTCCTTTCTCCGCCAACAATTGATATACCTCACCACTGATGTCGGAGCGTATGTCAAACTCCGACAAGTTTTTACTTGCACTGCCTTGGTTGTTCTGGGCTTGCTTTTGATTGAAGGAGAGTTGGCTTTGCGCCAGGGCAAGTTTCGATTGCAGGGCTTTTACGGCATTTTTGCTTGCCGCAGCGGCCAATTTTTTGGCTTCTAACTGCGATAAGCTGCCAATGTTTTGCGCCCACAGATTCTGTTGACGCTTATAGTTGAGTGAGTCCAGTTTCGCTTGCTCTACCGCGGTCGACAACTGGGCCTGAATCTCCTGCAATTGCTTGGCGCTCATTTTGGATAGGGTTACAGCCTCACCCGCCGTGCTCGCGGAAAGGGCCGCCCCCGTATTGTCCAAATGGGCAATGAGTTGTCCAGCCGACACCCGATCACCTTCTTTCAGTAAAAACTGGAGGATGCGTCCCGACATAGCCGGGTACAAGGTATATTGCTGTGCAGCCTTGATGGTGGCACTGGCATAAACGGATTCTACGATGGGTTGGTAAGAAGGACGAACGGTTTCAGTTTTGTCTTTACATCCGATGGTCAACAAGGCCAAGGCAACGATACCTAAAGGGCTGAATTTCATGGTGGTTCAAAATTACATGGATTTTTTCAATCACAACATGATTTGTGTCACTTACCAAGAAATCCTTGTGAATGAATTAGCGTTGGTATACCCGCTGTCCGCCAATGTAGGTTTGCCAAACTTTGGCTTTGGGGATTTTGGATGCCTCTACGGTCATTAAATCGGTGTCCATTACAATAAAATCAGCCATTTTACTGGGTTCCAATGAGCCCGTGCGGGTTTCGTCGAAATTGGCATAGGCCGCCCACAATGTCATGCCCCACAGGGCTTGTTTTCGGCTAAGTGCTTGTTCTCCGATAAAGGGTCTTTCCAAATTTCCGGCGGCATCCATACGCTGGGTAGCCGAATAAAAGGTGTTCATCGGCGATATGCCTTCTACGGGGAAGTCGGTTCCCAACGCAATGACTTTGGCTTGCGATAACAAATTTTGATAGGCATAGCCACCTTTGGCGGCGGTGCTACACAACCGTTCATCGGCCCAAGGAGCATCAGACGTGGCATGGGTGGGTTGTACGCTGGGTATGATGCTGCGGGTGGCAAAAATTTTCTGGTCTTTTCCACTCACAATTTGGGCGTGCTCAATGCGCCAGCGGGCATCGTAACCCTCCGGAATGTTCTTTTGAAACGTTCTCAATGCGATGGCATTGGCACTATCACCAATGGCGTGCACACAAACTTGGAATCCTTTGTTCAGTAGGTACTGTTGGTACATTTCAAACTTGCCAACATCCATGATCTGTAAGCCTTTGTGTCCCAATTGATCGCAGTAATCTCCTTTGAGCAAAGCCCCGCGAGATCCCAAAGCCCCATCCAAATACATTTTTACTGAGCGCATGGTGAACAAATCGGTGTAAATCATGCCGTTGCGGGAGATGAAGCCCAGATTCTCTTCGCTCAATGACAACATGCCATAAATTCTCAATGGCAGTTTCCCTTGAGATTGTAGCTGTTTGATGAGGTCAATGTCGGACAGAGAAATACCCGCTTCTGCAATCTGTGTTAGGCCTTGTGCATGGCAGTTTTTTAATCCCTTGGCCAATCCGTTTTCCCAGGCGCTAAATGGGACTTTGGGTAGCTGCGATTTTACCAAGTCTGCGGCATTGTCGATGCAAATTCCTTGAAACTTTCCATTCACTTTTATAAACTCACCGCCAGGGATTTGGACGTCGGTGTTGAGGTTGAGGGCCTTGACCGCGGCCGAATTAATCCAAACAGCGTGACCATCGATCCGGCTAAAACAAACCGGTGTATTGGGAAAGGCTTTGTCGAGCAGTGCCATACTCGGATACGTTTTGTTCGCCCAATCATTCTGGTCCCAACCCCTACCGATCAACCAGGGCAAGGTGTTTTTCTTGCTGAATTTTTTGGCGCGCTTCACGGCGTCGGCCTCCGATTTGCATCCCACAAGGTCCACTTCGGTTAATCCCTTGGAATAGGCCAAGAAATGGCAGTGGGCATCAATCAATCCGGGATAAATGTACTTCCCCGGAAATTCCATTTTGGGTGTCATGGGATACAGGGAATCGGCCGTTTTGACATCCCCAACATATAATATGATGCCGTTTTCAACCACCATCGCACGGGCTTCACTGAAACCGGTATCGGCGGTGTAAATTTTTTCTGCTACGTATAGGATTCTATTCGATTGATTTTGAGCGGATAGGAGGGTGGTGCTAAAAAATACTATCAGAAAAAAGTAAAAAAGTCTATTCATCTTTTGGGGGTTCATGGCACATTTGTTGTTACAAAACTCGCAACATCTTTTCAGTATCTTGCAAAAATCACAAAAACTATGAATAAACGTCGCATTCTCTGGGTAGTATTGGTTCTTTTTATCGTTGGTTTAATCACAGGTTATTATTTGTGGAACAAAGCCCCTGAAAATCAAGCTTCTGGTACACCCGATTTTGAAAAAAACCTCACCCAGTGGGTACGAGAACTCGATGCCGATACGGGCGCTGCACGCACGTTTTCTGCTTTTGTGGGCAAAAGTGTAAAGTTCTCAGGAGAAGTGGCCGATGTTTTGGGTGACAGTAGTCTCACCCTCCAAATCAAAACTGGGGTAGAGGGATTTAACCTCAATGCCAACTTTCACCAAGATTACCAATCTTCGGTGAGCGGTATCGTGGCCGGCGACCTCGTTACATTGCAGTGCATTTGCGATGGATTGGTGGTGCCCATGTCGGCCGATGATTTGTTCGCGGAGAAAAAGATCGACATGAGTCGTTGTACCTTGATCAAACACGAGCCCCACAAAACGGATGTGTCACAATCCGTGGAACATGAACAATCCGATTCAACCCAATCAAACAACTAACACAATCATGATGAAAAAATATCTATTTCTTGTCGCCATCGCATTGGTACCCATGCTTTCATTTGCCCAGGTTTATAAAACTTCTGTCGGTAAAATCTCATTTGTGAGCAAAACCTCCATCGAGGAATTCTCTGCCAACAACAGTCAAGTAGAGGCGGCCATCGCCCCGGTGAAAAACCAAATGCAATTCCGTGTGCCTGTCAATGGTTTCGTATTCAAATCGGCGTTGATGCAAAAGCATTTCCAAGAGAATTACATGGAAACTTCGCGTTTTCAATACAGTGATTTCAAAGGACAAATCAAAAACATCGCTGCTGTTAACTTCAACCAAAACGGAGAGTATCCTGTGGAGGCCGTGGGTAAATTGACCATGCATGGCGTTACCAAAGACATCACCGTACCAGGGAAAATCGTGGTGAAAGATGGCGCCGTGGCCCTTAAAGCCAATTTCCGCATCAAATGCTCCGACTACCAAATTAAAATTCCTGCGGCTAGTGCTGCATCGGTTTCTGATGACATCGCCATCGCCGTAGATTGCGCCTTGGCCAAATAATCAAACCTCAGAAATACACATGAAACTCGCAAAATTCTCTCTCATTGCAGCCTTTTCATTGGTGGCTGTCTGGGGAATACAATCTTGTCAGCATGAACAAATGGGCGATCCCAATGCTGCCATCTGTTTTGAGCGTGACATTCTCCCCATCTTCAATTCAAAATGCGCCATGAGCGGATGTCATGATGCGGGGACTTCTGCCGAGGGCTATAATTTATCCAACTACAAACAAATTGTGAGCAGAGGTCTTGTCAAAGGCAAACCCAACAGCTCTGAGTTGTATTCAATCGTGGCCGACAATGAAATGCCACCCAGAGGATATACCAAATTGAGCGCCACAGAAAAACAATTGCTCTATGATTGGATCGCCGATGGCGCGAAGAATGGCATCAACTGTGCGGTGAAATGCGATTCTACCAATTCGGGTTTTGCCTCCACCATTATGCCCATGATGACAAAATACTGCGTGGGTTGTCATGCCTATCCCAATGCTTCGGCCCAAGTAGAATTGTCGGGTTATATCGGCGTGAAAAATGCCATCAATCAAGGTTTGCTCAGATCGATCGATCATTCAGGTTATTACCCCATGCCGAAAGGTGGCAGTAAATTGAGCGATTGTGAGATTTCTCAAGTGCGTAAATGGATTCAGAGAGGAGCACCCAATGACTAAGCGATTTGGATTTATTGCCGCAACGGCATTGGTTTTGGTGACCTTGGTTTCGATGCAAGGTTGCTACTACGACAACAAAGCCGAAAATTACGGTTCGGCCGGTTGCGACTCAGCTAACCCCACCTATACAAATAACATCGCGCCACTGATCAACCAAAGTTGTATTGGATGTCATGGCAGCAGCGGAGCCTCAGCGGGGGTGTCGCTTACCTCTTATGATTTGGTGAAAGCCCAAGCATTGAAAGGTAGCCTCATAGGTACCTTGAAACAAAATGGCTACAGTTTGATGCCTCCCGGTGGTAAATTGAGTGATTGTAAAATCGGTCAAGTAGACAAATGGATTCGCAATGGATTCCCGCAATAAGATGGTCGGCATGAAGTCATTCATTCTTACAGCATTGGGTACGATGGCTTTGTTGCCTTCGGTCCATGCAGCGAAAATCACCGAAACGGATACCCTGGCCGCAAGCATCAAGGAATCCGCCGACAACCGTTCATTAACAACCTATATCCCCCCTGCCTTGAGTTTGGAGCGCAAAAGTCTGCGCATCATCAACATGCAAGGCGCTGTGGGGCTGCCCAAAGGAGAATGGGAACTGTTCATTCAGCACCGATTTGGCACCTTTGGTAGCGGGGCCTACAACTGGTACGGATTGGATCAAAGTTATATGCGCATCGGACTGGATGCGGGATTATCGGATCGACTCACCGTGGGTGTCTCGCGCAGTAGCATGAATAAAATTGCCGATGCGTATTTCAAGTACCAAATCAAAGGGAAAGCGAAACAATCCGACAAAATAGCCCAAAGTGAAAATAAGTCGGAGGTGACCGCCTCCTGGTATAGCAATGTCTCCGTCAATACCCAGTTGCGCGGAAACATCTCACCGGAGCCCTTTTATTTCAGCAATCGCCTGCGGTTTGTCAATACCTTGATCATCAGCAAAAACATCAACGATCGGTTGTTGTTGGCGGTGACACCCAGTTTGGTGCATGTGAATTTGGTGGATTTGGCCACCGAATCCAACGACATCGCCGTGATGGGGGCCTATGGCCGGATGAAGTTTTCTGATCGCTATGCGGTTACGGCCGAAATCCAGAAGCCATTTTTGTCGTCGATGCCATCGCCCAGCGGAGCCATGAAAACCGTGAACATCCCCGCCAACCCCTACATGGCCTTGGGATTTGAGATTTACACGGCCAAGCACGTATTTCAACTGAGTGTAAGCAATGCTCAGTCGATGAATGAGTCGTTCTACATGACCCAAGAAAATGGGTCGTTTCAAACCTCTAACCTCCGTTTCGGATTCAATATTGTAAGAAGATGGTAAAGCAACCTATACAATGGGGTGGATGGGTTAAGACCCTTGCCCTCGGCACACTGTCTTTCTTGTCGGTTCAAGTACAAGCCCAAGACGATTCCAGTTTCTCTCTGTTCGACGAGCCCTCGGCGCCTTTGGCGGAGAAAGTTCAATACGCATTCAAAACCACCAAAGTGGTGAATTTGCAGAGCTCTGAGTTGGTGGATCCGGGTGTGTTCGACTTTAAAATGAGCCACCGTTTTGGTGCAATCAACGGCGGGGCCACAGATTTTAACCGCGAAGACGCCGTGAATGCCTTTGGTTTTGATATCGCTACCATCCGTTTTGGCGGGGAGTACGGCGTCAATGAAAACCTCATGGTGGGATTGGGTCGCTACAACGTAAAATCGGAAAAGGGTGTGGATGCCTACGCGAAATATCGGTTGATGCATCAGACATCGGACAACAAAAAGCCGTTTTCTATCTTGCTGTTGGGTGCTGTGGATTACCGCAATACCCGATACAATCGTACGATCATTGGGATTGCAGGTCCGGTTACTTCGCCTTGGGGTATTCCCGACAAGCAGCGTTTGAATTTTGTGGGACAGGTGATCATCGGCAAAAAGGTGAATGATGATTTTTCATGGATACTGTCGCCCACCCTTGTTCATTCAGGCATGAATGACATGTATCAAGGTTCTTCAGAATCTTTTTTGTCGACCGGTACCCAGAAAACCCAGTTTGCTTTGGGGATGGGATTCCGCAATAAATTGAGCGCTCGCACTTCGTTGAATATGGAGTATATCCCAATTCTCAATGGCAACGGCGTATTCTACAACAGTTTTTCTGTGGGATTGGATGTGGAGACGGGCGGACATGTATTCCAGTTTGATTTCACCAACAGTGTGGGTTTGAACGAGTCGATGTTCATCGCCCGTACGGCCGATCGCTGGGGTACAGCTGGGGTGCGGTTGGGCTTCAATTTGCACCGCGTGTTCACGGTGGTTGATCCCTCGCATTTTCAATAGATTTTTACAATTCGCCTTGCGCGAGTGAGATAGAAGCCCTGGGAATTTCTCGGGGCTTTTTTTATGGCTGAACGCCGTATAGGTGTGGGTTACCTGAATATTTGCCAATCATACATTCGCTAGCCGCAGTGATTTGAAGGCGTAGTTCTGTGGATGGCTCCCATCCGGGGATATCAGCGAGTTTGATGGCGTGCAGGGCGTATTTGAAACCTGCTTGTTGGTAATCCGCAATTTTGGTACTGCGCCAATCGATTTGATGGGTATTGTGAAAGATCTCCTTTGAAAAATAGTGTTTTTCCGGCTTGCTTGGATTCCAGAGCGATGTTTGGATTTCACCTTGGGCGTCTGCGACTTTTACCACAATCAGGATGACATCATTGGGTGATGGATCAAATTGACTGAGTTTTATTGTGGTTGATAATAGTGTAGTGTCTGACGTGTTATGATTGTATTGTGCGTTCAGCAGGTGGAAATCTTTCGGGGTAAACTGAGGCACGCGGGGCTCTGCAAGGGTGAGCCATTCCCCCCCGATTAATTTCTCTTGAACGCCGAGGGTATTTGGTTTTTGGGTATAATCGATGTCAATTTCTTCTGTTATGTCGTCAATAGGAAATGGAAAATGAGCCTTACTCATTCCGAAAATCGGCGGGTATCGCGATGTAAAATTGAAATGCGATTCGATCAATGGTAGGAGCCAAGGTTGACTGCCGGATTGAAGTCCAAAAAACACCTGAGCACCCGGCTTGAGAGACTCGATTTTCTCCGCAATGAATGGAAGGGTTGGCCCATGGGATTCGAAATATTCTATGGGGGTTCTGTCCGAGAATTTGTGTTTATGTAAGATTTGGCCTCTGTGAAATTGGTAGTTGTCGGTTGGGCCGTCGAGCCAAATGTGTAAATCGCTGTTAGTTCCCCGTACTTGATGCGAGCGCGAGTGACTTTCTGCGAATTGGAGCGATTGCGCTACGATGCGGTGGTGGGATCCTTTGCGTTCTAGGGTAAGAAATTGTTTTTGAATGAGGGTGTTATATAGCAGCAGTGCGGGCAATAGGATGGCAAAAGGTCGTGTGTTTTTTTCAAAGCGATTGATGCCGTTTTGGGTGTCGCCCAATTGGTTACGCAGGGTGGTGATGCCGGATGCCGCCACCAGGATAATTAGGGGGAAGGAGAAGTAAAGGGCATTGTTTTGAAGGATGGGCGCGCGAACCACGGAATAGAAATAGCCGAAGGCGAAGATCAGCAGAAAGCCCAATGTGAGCAAGATGGTGGGTTGTTGCAGGATGCGTTTGAATGAGGCAGGTTTGGGCAGAAAGGCGATTCTTACTTGGTATTGTATGGCGTAGACGCTGGCGCCCAGAAACAACCAAAGAATGGGTTGGGATTGTCCGGTAGCATGTTGTAGAAATTGCCAAAGGAAATCGGGTGTGGGGGCATTCAGCCAACCGAGTCCCCCGAGTTGAAATTGGGCGAAGGTGAGGGGGAGGTGTGGCATGTAAAACAGGAAGGCGAAGGTTAAGGGGAGAAATAGGATGTAAGACGGGTGCAGTCCTTGGGTGTGTTCGCTCGGGTTGGGTTTGATTTTTGGTTGCAGGAGTAGTAGGGCGATGAAGGATGCGCCGGCCGTAAGGCCGGCGAAATAATGGATGTAGGCGGCGCCCGCCAGGGCGCCGCCTAACTTGACCGCGAACAAGCCCCATCGCTCAGGCATCAATACCTGTCCGTCAGTATCCCTGTGGTGCAATAATCCCAACACCAAATCCCACGACCACAAAACAAAAGGGAGTGCGAAAATATAAGGCCTTATCCAAATCGACATCCCCGCTTGCCACCACATCAATCCCATCAGGCAAATCGACCAATACGCCGACTCAAAACCCAAATGTCGTTTCGCCATACCATGGAATTGCCATAAAACCCCCAAAGAGAACATGGCAGTAAACACCCGCGGAATGATGTAGCCCGTTCCTTGCCACTTGACCCACAACCAAATCAAGGTCTGCAACCCCGCTGGATGCCCGTCTACCGCCACCCCCTGATGCAAATGCGCGTGCCAATTGGCCGCATTCATCGCCCTGAACACCGCACTCAATTCATCGTAACCCCAGGCATATGCTTGAAGATCCCAAAATCGCAGCGCCACAATGGCCACAACCACAACCACCCAGCCCCATTGAAACCAACGTGGCGTTTTGGAAAAGGAACCCCCAAATCGAGAGAAAATCATGGGCTATGTTTTTTGCTTGGTTTTCTGCGCGGAAGGGAACAAAATGTTGTTCAAAATCAACCGGTACCCAGGACTGTTGGGATGCAAGTTCAAATCCGTGGGCGGTTCACCCACGAAATGTTGGTAATCCTCTGGGTCGTGACCTCCGAAGAACGTCCACGTGCCCTTGCCCAACTCCCCATGGATGTATCTCGCTTCATTCAACAAGGCGTTTTCGCCCATCACCAGCACGTCCGATCTCACCAACTGACTGCGATAAGCGGTGGTTTGTCCCATAAATCCTTTGATGGTGCGGGTGTGGTTCTGACACAAAATACTGGGAATCAAATCCCATTTGGCGGAGTAATCGAACAGCGTAAACAAGTCCTCTTCCTCTTTCACCCTGCGTTGCACGGGGTCAACGTCGATGTTGCTAAATTCATAGTACATGGGGTCTTCAATGAGTGTGAAGTCCTTGAATGCAATGCATTTTTCGTAATCCAGTTTTTCTTGTGCCCGACTGTCGGCCGGCGTACCATCAAACATGGATTCGCAGATATCGGTCTCAGCGGCCGCCATGGCGATATCATAGGTATCGGTGGCGCTGCACATGGCAAACAAAAATCCGCCCCCCAGCATAAAGTCCCGAATTTTGAAAACCACCGCTCGCTTCAGCTCGCGGGCTGAAGCATAGCCATATTTTTTGGCCATAGTTTCAGCTTCCTCCACCTCGGCAACATACCAAGGGGCGGAGTGGTAACTCGAATAAAATTTGCCAAACTGACCGGTAAAATCCTCATGGTGCAAGTGCAACCAATCGTATTCCAACAATTTACCGCCCAATACTTCGTCGTCGAACACCACATCGTAAGGAATCTCAGCGTAGGTCAACACCAGGGTTACGGCATCATCCCAGGGTTGTTTGGTCTTGGGAGAATACACCGCAATTTTGGGCGCATTCAAGAGTTTAACCGCGTTCATGTTGGCCGATGGGTTCTGAATTTCGGTGAGGATGGCGTTGGCGGAACCCTCGGTGATGGTCTCGTAGGTGATGCCCCGCACTTTGCATTCCTTCTCTGCTGCCGCAGAATAGGCGAACATGAAACTGCCACCCTGATAGTTCAAAAGCCACTGAACTTCCTGATTTTGCTTTAGCAACCAAAAAGCCAGTCCGTAAGATTTTAAATGATTTTTCTGGGTCTCATCCATGGGGATGAGCAGTTGTGAGGCCGACCCCACCTGCGCCATTAAGAAAAGAAAACAGAAAATCGCTGTCCTAACCATGCTGTTAATAGCCCAAAGATAAGCGATGTAACGCCATAAACGACGGCCAATCGATATTCTTGGTGCTCGCTATATTGAATGAGTTCAATCACCAACCCACTGAAGGTAGAGAAACCACCCAATAGGCCGGTAAACATGAGCAACCGCCAAAAATCGCTGTTTAACCGGGGGTATAAAGTGCCCATTAGTAGACAGGCTGCCATATTTACCGCAAAGGTGCCCCAGGAAAACTGTTGCACATCAAAGGGGATTTTTAACCCAACCAGCCAGCGCAAAATACTGCCCAGAGCGCCCCCAACGAGCACAGCAAACAAATTCGCCAATTGCATGCCACGAAGTTAACATTCCCCATTAATTTTGCATAGATGATTGCGGCGATTAATTCCATAAAAAACCTTTCGGAAAGAGTCAAAGTATTTGAGTTGTTACTGCCAGAAACGGTGCGGTTTTCGGCGGGACAGTTCATCATCATCCGCGCCCAAATACACGGGGAAGTCATTGAGCGGAGTTACTCCATTGCCAATGCGCGGGAAGGGGATACCCAAGTGATTGAGCTGTGCATCGCCTTGAATACCTCCGGTAAGATGTCGCCCCATCTATTTGCCCTCAATGCGGGCGCTGCGTTGGAAGTTTCTTTGCCACAGGGCGGATTTGTGCTGCGCGATGCATCCCGTGAAGTGGCCACCGTTTTTGTATGTACCGGTACAGGCGTGGCACCGTTTCGGTCGATGATTGCTGCTCGATTGTCCTGCGATGATAACGCATTGGTTTGTTTGGTGATGGGCAACCGAAAGCCATCGGACATGTTGTATCACGAAGAATGGCAGCAATTACAAAAGAACCAAGCGCGGTTTCGCTATGTGCCCACCTTGAGCCGGGAGGACCTACAAGCTATGGATATGCACGCAGGCTACGTTCATGAGCATTATCTTGAGGTTCTAAAGGAATGTCCCGATGCCCACGTTTATGTTTGTGGGTGGGAGGCGATGTGTAAGGAAGCCCGACAGCGATTGAAAGACATTGGATTAACCCGCCGGCAGTATTTTTTTGAGCAATACGATGGTTGATGGGCGGAAATCGGGCAAATAATTTTTTTGCTTTAGATTTTTCACTTATTATTGCGATGTAGTTCGGATTTGCGCCTCAGCAAACCTTGGATTTTCCCCTACTTTATTGCATCAATTTTTTTTGAATACGAATATTTTTTATGGCCGATAGACCGGATTTCTCTAAAATGAGCGTGGGTGATTTGCGTACCCTTGCCGACAACCTCCAAATTGACAACACCGCCAAGATGAAAAAGGGCGAACTCATTGCAGCCATTGAGATGATGGCGGCCAGTAGCACACCCAAGCCTGTTGCTGAAACTGTTGCTGAACCAAGAGTACAGGACGAGGCGGCGCCCGCTGCGGATGCAGGTGAGCGCCGAGGACGTCGACCACGCAAAACAGGCGCAGACAATGTGGAAGGGGAAGCAGATGCTATCAAAACCGCCGTGGCGGAATCTACGGAAGTGTCAACATCTTTAGAAAAACCTCAGGTTCAGCCACAGCCATTTCAACGACACAGAGAGTCTAATGAAGGGGGAGAGAATCGAAACAATCGACCCCAAAACGATGCGAAGAACGGTCGAGGACCGCGTGAGCCCAGGGAAAACAGGGAGAATCGTGAACCACGCGAAAACCGCGAGGGTAGAGAAACCCGCGAAACCCGCGAACCCCGCAATGGCCGCGAGAACCGCGAACCACGTGAACAAAGAGAACCGCGTGAGCATCGCGAGAACCGTGAACCACGTGAAAACCGTGAACCCATAGAAAACAAAGAAGCAGCGTCATCGCCCAAGCCAGAGCCTGCCATCAGTCCAGAAGAAAAACGCCGCAGAGAAGCCCTCGCCCTATTCACCGAAATGGAAGGTGTGGTGAGTACCCAAGGTGTGCTGGAAACAGTGCCCGATGGATACGGGTTTTTGCGCTCGCCCGATTACAACTACGTGGCCTCACCCGATGACGTGTACATTCCTGGCTTCATGATCAAGCAGAATGGCCTGAAAACTGGGGATACCGTGCGTGGAACCATCAGACCGCCCAAAGAAAATGAGAAATATTTCTGTTTGGTGAAAATCGAAAGTGTCAACGGAAGAACCCCCGAAGAAGTGCGCGACCGTGTGGCATTTGAACACCTGACGCCTCTGTTTCCCGATGAGAAATTGAATCTGTGCGACAGTGCTACCAACTATCCCAACCGAATTATTGATTTGATATCGCCCATCGGAAAAGGACAGCGTGGCTTGATTGTGGCCCAGCCCAAAACCGGTAAAACTTGGTTGCTGAAAGGCATTGCAAACGCCATCGCCAAGAACCATCCCGAAGTGTATATGATCATTTTGTTGATCGATGAACGTCCGGAAGAAGTGACCGACATGGCCCGCAGTGTGCGCGCTGAAGTGGTGGCCTCTACATTTGATGAGCCCGCTGATAAACACGTGAAATTGACGAATATGGTATTGGAGAAAGCCAAGCGATTGGTGGAGTGCGGTCATGATGTTGTGATTCTGCTCGATTCAATCACGCGTTTGGCCCGCGCATTCAATACAGTGCAACCCGCTTCCGGTAAAATTTTGTCTGGGGGTGTCGATGCCAATGCCTTGCACAAACCCAAGCGTTTCTTCGGTGCGGCCCGGAACATCGAAGGCGGTGGTTCATTGACCATTATCGCCACGGCGCTTACCGATACTGGATCTAAAATGGACGAGGTGATCTTCGAAGAATTCAAGGGTACCGGTAACATGGAATTGCAGCTGGATCGTAAACTGTCGAACAAGCGCATTTTCCCTGCCATCGATATCTTGAGCTCAAGTACCCGTAGAGATGATTTGTTGGTGGATAAAGTCACCAATCAACGCATGTGGGTTTTGAGAAATCACCTTGCCGATATGAATCCGGAGGAGGCCATGAATACCTTCTTGAAATACATGCAAAACACCAAAGACAACAACGAGTTTTTGGTGAGTATGAACCGATAAATTCGCCTATCTCTATTAATCTTGGATGATTTATCATTCAATTAAGATGTGAGGGTGGTGTAAAAGTTTGACTAAATCGACCCGATCCTAAGAACTTCTTGTTGTTGAAGGCTCAATGGTCTGAATGTTGTAATAGGCAAGTGATTGTTTTTTAGGTTTTTGGGGGTGATTTTGGTGTTGAAATGGTTTGGGTGTCCTGAAATTAGAAACATGTTAAAAAAAATGTGCAAAACCCATGAACATAGAAGGGATTTCTGTTGTTTTTTTGGACAAATTATTTGAGAGATGGACAAGCCCAAAGTTGTCATTGAGTATAACAAGTTGTCGGCGGAGTTGCTGGACTTGTTTGATGAGACCTACCCAACTGGCGTAACGGGAAAAACCGTACGCTACCCCAATTCAAAAGGTGAGATTGTTACCGCCGTTCGTTTGGAGACGGATGACACCAGTTATTTGGTGAAGCTGAGCACACGCGCCAAAGAAATTCTCACCGAGGAGGATTTGGATGCGTTGATTCGTACTTCTACCAAGTCTAAAGATGTGGACGAGGAAGAAGAAGCCGAAGAGGAGGAAGAGGAGGAGGAAGATCCCCGCAAATCTTCCATGGACGACGAAGACTAAAAGTCATCAAAGTGGTTTCTGAAATAACTCACAACATCAAAGTGTCTGTGGAGTGCGTTTTTAGCAGCCAACACAGTTCTGTATTACAGAATCAATTTGCCTTTTTTTACCACATTGCCATAGAAAATTTGGGTGACTTTTCTGTGCGATTGTTGCGCAGGAAATGGATCATTGTAGATGCGCACGGTTCGGAGCGACAAGTGGAAGGCGAGGGTGTAGTGGGTGTGCAGCCAAGTTTGCCGCCGTCTGATCAGCATGAATATACCAGTTCTTGTATGCTGAGCACCCCATTTGGCGTAATGCGAGGGAATTACACCTTTGAGCGATTGATGGATGGTCAATTGTTTACTGTATCGATTCCAGAATTTAAGTTAGAAGTTCCCTATCTGTTGAGTTGACATTGGCATTGCCGATTGGGCTGCCTATCTTTGATTCATGAAGTTTAATGTGGTTGTTACCGGTGCAAGCCGTGGCATTGGATTCGCAGTAGCAAAGCGATTTGCGACAGGCGGACATCATCTGGTGATTGTAGCGAGAAATGCAATGGATTTGGACAGTGCCAAAGAGGGCCTGTTGCAAGCCGGTGCCGCCAGTGTTACACCGTTGGTTGCAGATTTGTCGTCGACCGAGGCGATTTCGGATTGTGTGACCCACATCAAAGCGCGTTTTTCTGAGGTTCACGTGCTGGTCAACAATGCGGGTTTGTTTTTGGGCGGTACGATGATGGAGGAGCCCTCCGGACAGTTCCAACACCTGCTCAATACCAATGTGATCTCAGCCTATGAAATGACCCGTGGACTTTGGTCGAGCATGCAAGGCGTGGCCCGCGCCCATGTGTTCAATATGTGCAGCATTGCGAGCGTAACAGCCTATGCTGCGGGGGGGAGCTATTCAGTCGCCAAATTCGCGCTGATGGGGTTCTCTAAGTCGCTGCGATTGGAGGGAATGCCACACGGAATTCGGGTGAGCGCCGTGTTGCCTGGAGCCACCTTGACCGATAGTTGGGCCGGTGTAGATTTGCCCGCTTCTCGTTTCATGGATCCAGCCGATGTGGCAGAAACCATCCATACGGCGTTTGAAATCAACGAACAGACCGTCATGGAGGAAGTGTTGTTGCGACCCCTGTTGGGCGATATTTGAGAATCCTTGAAAAGGCCTTTGACATTTTATTGTCATGGCCAAATATCATAGGGGATATCTGCGTTTTTTCTTATATTTGCGTTAAGAGAATTTAAGAAAATGAAAAAATCATTACTTTCATTGGTGGCTATGTTGGGATTGA
>Ga0255182_1000392_pt1 | contig 31042 bp, 24 predicted proteins | sample Atl_UVDOM_RepA_8_FD_188420 | JGI IMG/M metagenome (GOLD analysis project Ga0255182, IMG submission 188420) | Freshwater microbial communities from Altamaha River, Georgia, United States - Atl_UVDOM_RepA_8d | ecosystem: Environmental > Aquatic > Freshwater > River | place: USA: Georgia...
CATCGAATGCGAGCGCTTGATGGGCAAAAGCAACCGGGTCTACGTCACCGGTCTGGGGATAGTGTCGTCCCTGGGGTGCGGAGTTGATGAGTTCTGGGCAGCTTGCAAGGCCGGCGCGCCGGTTGCGCAGGAAATTCCATCGCACTGGAATGAGTACTATCGCGCGACGAGTCGCGTCTGGGCACCGTTGCCCGAACCCGACTATAAGGCTTTCGGACTTGGCAAAACTGACCTGCTTACGCTCGGCAAGCCTGCGGCTCTGGCAATCGCGGCGACGCAGCAAGCGCTCGACCGTGCCGGTATCGGCGTCAACAAACAGCAGGGGCGCTATCCGCTTGCTCAACTCGAAGGAATCGAGGCGGCTCGTTCCGGGATTTTCATGGGTACTGGATTGGGAGCCGCCCAAGCGCCCTTCAACAACTACTACGCCCATCTGCTAGCTGGGCTGAAACCTTATCTCGAGACCGCGGCTGCGTCCGAACCTGCGCTGACCCTTCTCGCAGAACTGAAAGCCGGCCTGCGTGAACATCCTCGGGTCAATCCCCTGGTAATTTGCCAGACGATGCCCAACGCAATCGCCGCAGCGCTGGCCATCCGCTTTGGCATTCAGGGTCCTGCCGATACGGTGTGCGCCGCGTGCGCTTCAGGAACCATCGCCATCGGAAAAGCGTTTCACGCGATAAGGCACGGCGCCCTGGATTTTGCGCTCACGGGTGGAGCAGAACACCTAGGCGACCGCGCTGGCGGGGTCTTCATGGGCTTCGACCGCCTCCAGACCCTGGCGAAACCTTTAAGGGAAATCGGCACGGAAAACAGACCTTTCGACCGTGAACGGAGTGGTTTTCTATTCAGTGAAGGGGGCGCGGCAGTCGTAGTCCTTGAGTCCGAGGAGAGCGTCCGGCGCCGGGGCGTCTCGCCCATAGCCGAAGTTCTTGGGTTTGCAGAAACAACAGATGCGTACTCGATTGCCGCTATAAAGGAGGGCGCAAACCGGATCGGGGCCATGGTCGACATGGCGCTTGCGGATGCGGGAATCGCGGCCCACCTGATTGATTATGTAAATGCGCACGGCACCAGCACGGAAATCAACGATGCAGTGGAAGCTCGAGTCATCGGGCAGAAATTCCGGCCAACGGCCAAGGTGAACAGCACCAAGTCGATTCTGGGGCATTCCATCGGCGCTGCCGGCGCGATCGAATTCCTCGTTACCGCCCTGAGCTTGCAAAACCAGGAATTGCATCTGTCCCGCAATCTGGATGACCCCATCGCGGATCTTGATTTTTGCAGGGAGTCCGGGCCTGCGTCGCTCGAATATGCGTTTACACACAGCTTCGGTTTCGGAGGTCATAATGCCGGTCTCGTGTTGCGACGGGCGATGGAATGACACGCTGAGAGGCGCGATGCTCCTCGACCAGGTGCGTCGCCCTCGTGAGTCGGGCAGGCCCCACGAGGGCCGCCATCTCCGCTGCAATCCCGCCGGCAAGGCGCCCGCGCCCAGGACACGGATACCGCGAGCACCTTCTGGTCATGCCTGACCAGGGAATCACGGCGACGAGATTGCCGCTTGCGACGCCGGCACCGGCTGGCGCTCCGATTTCAGTACCCACGGTGACCCTGGGCGAGTTCGCGCAGGCGAAAATTCGCTGCTGGATGAATCTCGTGCTGATCACCCTGGCCCTGGTCGCCTACAAGCACCAGCCGTCGATCAGTCTGCAAACCATCTGGTACACGTTCGTCTTCACGGCGGTTTCTGCAGGCACTCTTCTATGGTGGGCGAAGGCCGTTTCCGCGCTGCCGCCCGATTCAAGAAGCCGCATCGCGCAGCGCATCGCCAGCATCCTGCTCGACAATGTCTCCATCAGCTGGATCCTCTATTTCGGCGGTGAGCGCTTGGCAGGCATTTTTGCCGTTTATTTGTGGATCACGATCGGCTACGGCACGCGATTCGGGCTGCGCTACCTGTACGCGAACCTTGCGACATCCCTCGTCAGTTTCGCGATAGTTGCATCGCTTTCCCCCTTTTGGCGCAACTATGCAGCCCTGTCCTTCGGCCTCGGCATGGGATTGCTAGTTGTTCCGCTGTATGCCGCCTACCTGATTTCGCAGTTGCACGAGGCGGTCCGGCGCGCGGAGTCCGCGTCGAGGGCAAAAGGCGACTTTCTCGCCAAGATGAGCCACGAGCTTCGCACGCCCCTGCACGGCATCATTGCGCTCGCCGATCTGCTGGGCGCGACGGAGTCGCCTGCGCAGAAGCAGGAAATGATCAGGCAGATTGCGGTGTCATCCAACACCCTGCTCGACCTGATCAACCGGATCCTGGACATCAGCAAATACGAGTCAGGGAAGTTCGCGCTCCAGAGCGAGGACATGAACCTGCACGCCGTTGTCGATGATACGGTCAGCATCCTGTCGCCGCAGGCCAAAGCCAAAGGCATCAACCTCTCGGCCTTTGTCGACACAGACGTGGAAAATCACCTCGTGGGCTCGCCGCGACAGTTGCAGGAAGTGCTGATCAATCTCGCAGGCAACGCGCTGAAATTCACCGAAAAAGGCAAAGTACAGATCAGCGTCCTGAAGGCCGGGGCCGTAGACGGGCGCGAAGCCATCAAGTTGCTCGTCGCCGACACCGGACCCGGCATTCCAAAAGAGTACCTGCAGCGCATATTCGATCCGTTTTCCCAAGCGGACGACAGCGTCACCCGGCAGCATGGCGGCACGGGGCTCGGCACGACGATCGCGCGAGATCTCGTGCACCTGATGGACGGCCAGATCTCGATAGATTCCGAGCTGGGCGTCGGAACCACCGTAACTATCGAACTGAACCTCGCCTACGCCAAATCAAGCACCGAATTGCAGGCCCACGATCTGAAGGTTGCAATCCTTGGTGACCCTGGCCGCATGCAGCCGCTCGTGAGCGCACTGGAACAGCTGCGAGTGACGGAAATACGCTCGGCTACGCCGGCAGACCTGCCATGGCTGTCCAGTTGCTGCGTATTCGTCGACCTGGAGAGCGACGCAGCCGCCGTGCTGCTGCAACACGAATCCGCACTTACGAACCTTCAAATGCGGATGCCCGTCATCGGCTTCGGTTCACCAACCGTGCGAAAGCTCGCAATCGACCTTGCGATGCTGACGTTTGTCCCGGATGCCGTCTCCCTGACGAGCCTGCGCCGTGCGCTCGATCTCGCTCACATCATGCTGTCGCGGGCCACTGAAGTGGTGGAACCCGAGGTAGAAGGTAATGGCTATTCGGTCCTCATCGCCGAGGACAATGCGACGAACCAGATGATCGCGAGAATCGCCCTGGAGCGAGCCGGCTATACCTGCACTATTGTCGACGATGGTGAAAAGGCACTCGACGAGCTTTCGACTCACAAGTACGACATCGCGCTCATCGACATGCACATGCCGCTGATGGACGGCCTCGAAGTCGCCAGGCTCTACAATTTCGCGTCGTTCGACGAAGCCGCCCGAACGCCCATTATCATGGTGACTGCCGACAACCGGCCGGACGTGGTTGCGGATGCGGATTTTGCGGGTATCTCGCGTTTCGTGGTGAAGCCAATCAAGCCATCGACTCTTCTCCGGGTCGTCCACGACGTGTTGCAGGACAGTGACGTGACCCCCGCACCTGCGCCCGTAACCGCAGACGACACGAAGAATGAGCTGGACGTCCCGCTCGACCAAGCCGAGCAGTTGCTGGACTCGGTAATCCTCGGGGAACTACTGTCCTACATGGACCCTGCGGAAGCCAGGCAATTCTTCGATGAGTTCAGGGAAGATGCGCTTGCCTATATACGCACGCTGCAACTCGTCGATTCACAGGGTGGGGAATTTTCAAAGGTTCGTGACGACATGCACGCCCTTTGCGGCGCCGCCCGCACGATTGGCGCAGTTAAACTGGCCGCGATCGCACGCCGGATCGAGTACTCGAGGGAGGAAGACGTCCGGAGCAATCCGGGACCGCTCGTCACGGAACTGGACGAGGCGTTGACTGCGGTTTTCGGTCTGATCGGGCAAAGGCTCAGCGCGGCAGCCTGATTCGAAGCACTTCCCTTACCGGCCCGGAGGAGGATGCCCGGTTGAGGAAGCGGCTAGGTGCCTTGAGTTGGCGGAGAGGGAGGGATTCGAACCCCCGGTACGCGTAAACGTACAGCTGATTTCGAGTCAGCCGCATTCGACCACTCTGCCACCTCTCCAAGCGTCGAGTGTGGGCACTCCGTTGTGCCCGACCGCCATCCAAGCGGATGGCAGGCGCGGAATATTATCGGAATCGGTAACGCGCCGAAAGCCTGGCGTTACTTCCCGCCGCCCCCGGCCAGTCCGTACTTTCGGCCGATTTGTGCTGTTCATCCCGTTTTTGTCGGCACCCGATTCCTCAAGACGGCCAGACGGCCAGCCGCTACGCGGGCTGAAGGGAGCACGGGCAGTGCCCGCTGGCGGTTGGCAGCGCTCCCGAACCCAGCAACGCCGAGGTGTCCGAAATGACGGTCGACGAACTTCTCTCCGGTGTCATGGACTTGATCCCGCTCCCCAAAGCCTATCTGCGGCTAAGGGAACTGATTGCCGACCCGGACTCGTCCCTCGGCGATATCACACTGGTCATCAGCAACGACCCGGGATTGACCAGCCGCATTCTACGCATCGTCAACAGCGCCTACTTCGCCTTGCCCAACAAGGTAGACACGATAGAGCGTGCCGTGCAGGTGTTGGGCCTCAACCAGGTGCACGACCTCGCCCTTGCATCCACCTCCGTGTCCACGCTGTCAGCCCTTCCTTGCACTGGGCTCGACATCCACGACTACTGGCGCCGCAGCATCTACACGGCCGTGGTTGCCCGGATCCTCGCCCGGCGCATGAGTTTGCGCACCGGCGAGAGGTTGTTCGTTGCGGGGCTGCTGCATGGCATCGGGGAACTGGTACTCGCCTTCAAGGAGCCTGCGCAGTTCGCCGAACTGAAAGCAGCCGCCACCCGGCGGGGACTTCCCATGTGCGTGATGCAACACGAGCATCTCGGCTTCGATTACGCCGCGATTTCAGCTGAACTGCTGCTGCGCTGGCATCTGCCCGACGAACTCGTGATACCCGTGCGGCACCATGCGACCACGTTTGCGGCGACGCCGCCCGCCTGGCTGGGCGACGCCTGCATCCTGCAAATCGCTGCCGCCATCAGTCGCGCGGCGATGTGGGGATCCGACGACGACGAACCCGTGCCGCCGTTCGAACCCGTGGCGATGACGCTTACGCGGCTCGACGAGCTGGCGATTGAGCAGGTGATGAGCGCCGCCGATCAGTCGGTGATCGAGGCGATGAGCCTGCTGCTCCCCGACCTCAAGGCCGGCCGCCGCAAGCTAGTAACGGCGTGAGCCGCATCCGCGTCTAGGAAATGCTGACTTTCACGTAGCTCCCCGGCGCGGGCTCGAGTACCGGCAGCCCGCCGTCTCCGGGGTGACGCGCGTCAACTTCTCCATCTGCATAGCTACGCGCCCACTCGTCCCAGGTGTTCCACCAGGAGCCGGCCACCGGCGTCGAGGCCGCGAGCCATTCGTCCGCGCTACAGGCACGCGGTGAGGGTCCGACCATGTGGCCATAAGCCCGTTCACCGGGCGGATTGATGATTCCCGCCACGTGCCCTGCCTTGCCCAGGATGAATTTCACGTCACCGCCCAGCAATCGCGCGCCGGCAAACGTCGACTTCCACGGTGCGATGTGGTCCTCGACCGTCGATACGAAGCACGCCGGGGCGCCGACCGCGCGCAGGTCGAGTGCCACACCGCCGATCGACATCCCGCCCGCCTGGCACAGCCTGTTTTCCAGGTACATGTTTCGCAGGTATGTGCTGTGCATGCTGGCAGGCATGCGCGTCGAGTCCGAGTTCCAGTACAGCAGGTCGAACGGTGCAGGGTGCTTGCCGAGGAGGTAATTGTTGACGACGAACGACCAGATGAGGTCGTTGGCGCGCAGGAGGTTGAAGGTGGTGGCCATCTCCTTGCCGTCCAGGAACCCGGTCCTGGCCATCGATTGCTCGAGGCTTTCAATTTGGCCCTCGTCGATGAACACGCCCAGATCGCCCGGCTCGGAGAAGTCGAGCATCGCAGTGAAGAAAGTGGCAGACCGCACCCGGTGGTCACCACGCGCCTGCAGATAGGCCAATGTCGCGCCGAGCAACGTGCCGCCGATGCAGTAGCCGACCACGTTGGCTTCGCGTTCGCCCGTTGCCCTTTCAATCGCGTCGAGCGCGGCAAGAGGCCCTGCCGACATGTAGTCGGCGAAATCCTTGTCACGCAGGGTGGCGTCCGGGTTCACCCACGAAATGACGAACACCGTGTGGCCCTGGCCGACGGCCCAGCGGATGAAGGAATTCCTGGGTTGGAGATCGAGCACGTAAAATTTGTTGATCCAGGGCGGGACGATCAACAGCGGGCGCCTGCGCACGCGCGCGGTCGATGGCGCGTACTGGATCAACTGCATCAGCTCGTTCTGGAAGACCACCGCGCCGGGGCTGGCCGCGATGTTTTCGCCGAGCTTGAAGCGTGATTTGTCGACCATCTGGGTGCGCAGCAGCCCGGTTGCCGGATCGATGTCCTCGAGGAAGTTGCGCAGCCCCTCGACGAGGTTCGTCCCACCGCTTTCCAGCGTGGCGCGGATGACTTCCGGATTGGTCAGCGCGAAGTTGGTCGGCGCCATCGCATCGACGAACTGGCGCGTATAGAAGGCGACCTTGTGCATGGTCTTCTCGTCCAGGTCGTCCGTGTCGAGCGCCAGCTTCAGCAGCGCGTTCGCGTAGATCTGGTAGGTCGCCTTGATGAATTCGAACACCGGGTTCGCGCTCCACTCCGGGTCGCGGAAGCGGCGGTCCACTGCCGGGGCCTCGGGCAACGCTCGTTCGATGCCCATCGAACGTTCGATCATCCGCTGCCATGCGGCGAGGCCCTGTTGCGCGACCTGCAACTGCAGGGCCCAGAGCTGGGTCGGGTCGCCCATGAGTCGCATGGCCAGCGCCTGGAAGCTCGAACTGATCCCCAGAGCATCCACCTGGGGCACGGCGGGCATGAGCTTCGCGTATTCCGCGAGCATCGATTGTGCTTCGGCGGTGGCGCGTTCCACCATTGCCGCGAGCCCGGCCGCGGCTTCCGTGTCCCGCCCGACATCGCTGCTGGTCATGCCTGTCAGCCTTTACGTTGCGGCAGGTAGAGGTCGGTGATCGTGCCGCTGAAAACCTCCGCGGCCATGCCGAGGGTCTCCGACAGCGTCGGATGAGGATGAATGGTCAGGCCGATGTCCTCCGCATCGCAGCTCATCTCGATGGCCAGCGCCGCCTCGGCGATGAGGTCGCCGGCGGCCGTGCCGACGATGCCCGCGCCGATGATCCGCTTGTCCGTTTTGTCGAAGATCAGCTTCGTCATGCCCTCCGCGCGCCCGAGGCTCAGCGCGCGACCGCTCGCCGCCCAGGGGAACACGGCTTTCTCGATTTCCAGGCCGTGCGCGGCAGCCTCGGTTTCTGTCATGCCCACCCACGCGATTTCCGGGTCCGTGTAAGCCACGGACGGGATCACGCGCGCATCGAAGGCGACCTTGTGTCCGGCCGCGGCTTCGGCCGCCACCCGCCCTTCGTGCGTGGCCTTGTGCGCGAGCATCGGATTACCGGCGACGTCGCCGATCGCGAAGATGTGCGGGCGATTGGTCCGCATCTGGGCGTCGACGGTGATGAAACCCCGCTCGTCGACCGCGACCCCGGCCTGCTCCGCGCCGATCAGCTTGCCGTTGGGGCGCCTGCCGACTGCGACCAGGATGCGGTCGAACTGCCCGCCCTGCGGCGCCTTGGCGCCTTCGAACGTGGCCGACAGGGCCTGTCCCTCGGCGACGACGCCGGTCACGCGCGTCGCGAGGTGTATCGCGGCCAGCCGTGACCTGAGGCGCTTTTCCAGTGGCTTGACGAGGTCCCGGTCGGCACCCGGGATGAGACCGTCGGCTAGCTCGACCACGGTGACCTCGCTGCCCAACTCCGCGTAGACCGTCGCCATTTCCAGGCCGATGATGCCGCCGCCGATGACGAGCATCCGCCGGGGAATGTCGGACAGGGCCAGTGCGCCGGTCGAATCGATGATGCGCGGATCATCGTAAGGCAGGCCGGGCAGCCGCACCGGCTGGGAGCCTGCCGCGATGATCGCTTGTTCGAAACGGATGGTGGAGGTCTTCCCGCCGGCATCCGTCACCGCGAGCGTGTTCGCGTCGATGAAACGTCCTTCGCCGCCGACGACCTCGACCTTGCGCTGGCGGGCAAGTCCCTGCAGACCGTGCGTCAGCTGACCGATGACCTTTGCCTTCCATTCGCGCAGCGCCGGCAGATCGATGCTCGGCGCGCCGAAGCTGATGCCGTGTGCCGCCAGGTCGCGCGCGTCCGCGATGACTTTCGCTGCATGCAGCAGCGCCTTCGACGGGATGCAGCCCACGTTGAGGCACACGCCGCCGAGCACTGGCTCCCGCTCCACCAGCACCACGCGCAGCCCCAGGTCGGCGGCGCGAAAGGCTGCCGTGTAGCCGCCGGGTCCGGCGCCGAGCACCAGCAGTTGTGTGGTCGACTCCATGCGTTTCCTTCTCCGATGTCAGTGCGCGTGAACGGGACGGGTGGCGGTCACTCCGGGCGACGGCGGAAGAGAATGACGACGCGGCCGATCGAACCCACGACCTCGGCGTCGAGCGCCGTGGCGATCTGCCCGGTCTGCAGCGCGCGTTCTTCACGCTCGCCGGCCGGGAGGCGAATCTTGATCAGTTCGTGCGCGTTCAGCGCCTCGTCGATGGACGCGATGACCGCTGGCGTCAGGCCACGCTGTCCGACGATCACGACGGGCTTGAGCGCATGCGCGCGCGCCCTCAATTCCTTCTTGCCAGCTGGGGTCAACACGGCTTGCGATGTCCTGGTGATTGAGCAAAGCTCAGGCGCGTCGAGCCTCGAAGGAACGAACGCCATTTTGCCGCTGGATAGTAACAAATGACTCCGCATCCCGGTATGCGCTCGCTCGCTCCGCATGGCCGTCGGACCTGGCCTTTCGCGGCGTGCTTACTGCGCAATCTCGGGCAGGGTTGCCGGCTGGCGCTGGGCCTGCCCCGTCCGCGTTTCACGGTCTCCGTCGGGCAATTGCTGGCGCTGCTCGCGCTCGGGTGGGCCTGTGCGCTGGTCGCTGACTGGCGCGCAGCGGAGGGCCCGCTGCGCGTCTCCGACTGGGGCGTCGCGACCGAAGCCGCGCGTGCCTACTGGTGGCTCGCGGCGCTCGCCATCATCGGGCTGCTGAACGGCGGGCCGGGCCGCGTCCTGCCGGTGATGGTCGCCTGCGCGGCGGCCGAACCGCTCTTGTGGGCGTTCTGGCTCACTGCGGTGACGGCGTTGCCGGCTCTGTCCTCACGAATGACCTGGCCATGGCAGGACATCACCTGGTGGATTGTGCTCGCCTGGCAGGTGTTCATCCTTGCGCGCGCCCTGCGCCTGGGGCATCCGCGCTTTCCGTGGCGGATTCCGGCGCTCGCCGCTCTCTACGGCGCGAGCCTCTACGCCAGCGTGGAGTATCTGCCCGATCAGGCCCTGCTCGTGCCCACCGACCTTTCCGCAACGACGCCGCCGCTCGATGTCGAGGGCACCTACTATGCGCAGGCCGGGCTGCTCGGCGCCGCGCTAGACGAGGTCGGGCCAGGGCGGCCCGGCGTGCCAGACTTCTATTTCCTGGGCTTCGGCGCCTATGCCGACGAAGCCGTGTTCCGGCGCGAGGTCGTGCAGGTCCGCCGCATCGTGGGCAGCCGGCTGGATGCCGACACGCGTGCGGTGATCCTCGTGAACAGTCCGCGCACGCTGCGACGATATCCGCTGGCCAATCGCTCCAACCTCGAATACGTGCTGCACGAACTCGCCCGGCGCATGGAACGAGAGCAGGACATCCTGTTCCTGTTCATGACATCGCACGGAACGGAAGAGGGCGAACTGGTCATCGACTTCGGGGAACTCGGACTCAACGACCTGCGGCCGAGCGAGTTGCGCGAGATGCTCGAGCGGGCCGGCATCGGCTGGCGGGTGCTGGTCGTTTCGGCCTGTTACTCGGGAGCTTTCGTCCCCGCCCTGGAGGACCCGCGTACACTCGTGATCACGGCGGCGGCCAACGATCGCAGTTCGTTCGGCTGCGCCCATGAGAACGAGTGGACCTACTTCGGCGAGGCCTATTTCCGCGACGCGCTGGCCGGCGGCAGCTCACTGACCGAAGCTTTCAGCCAGGCGCGCGCGGCCATCGAGTCGCGCGAAGCCCGGGAGGGTAAGGAAGCGTCACGGCCGCAGATGTCGGCGGGGCGCGAAATAGAGGCCCATCTCGCGCGGTGGGCGGCGTCGCGCTGACGCCGGGTTCAGGCGAGGGAATCGACGAAGTCGTCGTAGTCCTCGGCATCCATCAGGTCTTCGAATTCGGCCTCGTCGGCCGGTTCCAGCTTGAACAGCCAGCCATCGTCCAGGGGGGCTTCGTTGACCCGCTCAGGTGCGTCCGCAAGCGTTTCATTGACCTCGATCACGCGGCCGCCCATGGGGCATTTGACGTCGCTCGTGGTCTTCACCGATTCGATCATCGCGCAGTCGTCGCCCTGTACCAGGTCCCGTCCCACGTCCGGCAGCTGCACGTAGACGACATCACCAAGCTGCTCCTGCGCATAGTCCGAAATGCCGATGGTCGCGATGCCATCCTCATCCATCCGGACCCACGCGTGCTCTTCGGTGAATCTCGCTGGGTTCATGGGTCTACCTCGAAGTCCTGGTATCTGTAGTTGGTGTTGGGTGGCCATGCGGCCACGCATTCCGCAGGCAGGCTGCGCGCGTCGGCAGCAGGTGCCGCGCAGCGACTTGGCCGGCAACGGAGTTTGATACTATAGGACACATCCGAACAATGTTCATGAATCCGCGCCACGCGCGCGGACGGTCCAGGAGACGTCGAATGGAAGAGCGCGAAATCATCCAAGTGAACGCAGCCGACGAGACGGCAGCCTGTGACGGTGGTGGCGGAGCGCTCGGCCACCCGCTGGTCTACCTGCGTTTCGAAGGCAAGCCGGCGGTCGATTGCTATTACTGCAGCCGTCGCTTCGTGAAGCCTGGCCAGGCCGAACCGGCGAAAACCCCGGCTGCCTGATGAGGCCGGACGGCCGCGTGTCGCAAGCCTGCGCGCGGCTGCTGTCCGGTTTGATCCTCGCCTATCGCTATCTGGTGTCACCGGTCATCGGCCCTCGATGCCGATACCTGCCCACCTGCTCGGAGTACGGTCTCGAGGCGATACGGCGTCACGGCCCGCTCAGGGGCGCCTGGCTCACCTTGCGGAGAATCTGTCGCTGCCATCCCTGGGGCGGCTCGGGCCACGACCCCGTGCCGTGAGCCGAGTCGTCAATTGTTGACCTCGCTGAAATCGAACATCTCGCGCTCGATGCCGCGAGTGCGCAGCCAGTCTCGAAGCGCGCGGCCGGTGCCCGCGGTCCACGGCCGGACTTTGTCGATCGGCACCCACTTGTAGTCCGCGATCTCGTCTTCGGGCACGACGACGTCACCGGAGTGGGCGCGCAGGTGATAGATGATCAGCAACTGGTTCTTGCGATAGAACTCGTACATGCCGATGTAGGATTCGATCGTCGCGTCGACGCCGATCTCTTCCTTCACCTCCCGCACCACCGCCTCCTCCGGCATTTCCCCGGCCTCCAGGAAGCCGGTCACCAGCCCGTACCAGTTTGCCGGCCAGCCGACGTTGCGCACGAGGATGATCTGGTTGTTCCACTCGACGATGCCGCCGACGACGGGCACCGGATTGTCCCAGTGCACGAAGCCGCAATGGGGGTTGGGACAGGCGGCGCGGTGGCGCCCGCCGAGGTCGCGTTGGACCAGTGGAGTGGCGCATTGCGGGCAGTAGTACATCGTCGTCCTCGCGGCAGTCGGAGCCGCTTTATTTCATTGATTGCGCGCCGGGGTCAAGCCCGGTGTGGCGCTCAGCGCACCGTGCGCAGGGCGCTGCGGATCAGCTCCACGATTTCCTCGATGTCCCGTTCCTGCGCGATCAGCGCCGGTCCAATCGCAATGATGTCGCCCGTGTAGCGCACCATCGCGCCGTGGTCGAAGCACCAGTGAAACACCTCCATCGCGCGCTTGCTGGGTTCGCCAGGCCGCGGGGCGAGTTCTATCGCCGCCGCGAGGCCCAGGTTGCGGATGTCGATCACGTGCGGTTCGTCGCGCAGCGAGTGCACGGCGGCCTCGAGGATGGGCTCGAGGGCACGGGCCCGCGTCATCAGCTCCTCGTCGCGATAGACGTCGAGCGCCGCAAGGCCCGCCGCGCAGGCCAGCGGATGGCCCGAGTAGGTGTAGCCGTGGAAGAGCTCGACCAGGTGTTCCGGACCCTGCATGAAGGCGTCGTAGATGTCCTTGCGCACGATGGCCCCGCCGAGCGGCACCAGCCCGCTGTTCACGCCCTTCGCAAAGGTGATGATGTCCGGTGTCACCCCGAAGCGCTCGGCGGCGAAGAAATGGCCGAGGCGGCCGAAGCCCGTGATGACCTCGTCGAAAATCAGCAGGATGCCGTGGCGCGTGCAGATCTCCCGCAGGCGCTGCAGGTAGCCGACCGGCGGCACGATCACGCCGGCCGAGCCCTGCATCGGCTCGACAATCACCGCAGCTATCGTCGAGGGATCGTGCAACTGGACGATGTTCTCGAGTTCGTCCGCGAGGTGCGCGCCCCAGGTCGGCATCCCCCGGCTGAACGCCATGTGCGCGAGGTCGTGCGTATGCGGCAGATGATCGACGCCCGGCAGCAGCGCGGGCGCGTAGGCCTTGCGGTTGGCGACCATGCCGCCGACTGAAATCCCGCCAAAACCGACGCCGTGGTAGCCTTTTGCACGCCCGATGAGCCGAAAACGCGTCGCGTCCCCGCGCGCCCGATGACAGGCAATCGCGATCTTGAGCGCTGTATCCACCGCTTCCGAGCCGGAGTTCGCGAAGAACACGTGGTCGAGTCCCGGCGGGGCGAGCGCGGCAAGCGCGCTGGCAAGCTCGAAGCCCTTGTCGTGCATGGTCTGGAACGGCGGGGAATAGTCCAGCCGCCCCAGCTGGCGGACGACGGCGTCGACGATGCGGGGATGACGGTGACCTGCGTTGCAGCACCAGAGACCGGACAGGCCATCGACGATGCGGCGACCGTCGGCGGTCGTATAATGCATGCCGGCGGCCTCGACCACGATGCGAGGGTCGCGTTTGAACAGGCGGTTGTGCGTGAATGGCAGCCACAGGGCCTCGAGGTCCAGGCCGCCGGCCGGCGCGGCGCGTTCGTTCATCGGTTGCTCTCCGTTGTCCCAGGCGCGTGGGCGGATCCTACCCTGCCGGGGCGACCGACGGCGTGTGCCACAACGGTGACGATCCGTAACGGAGCCCCTGGTCGCAGCCGCGTGGGCCCGGGACTCAAGCTCGACAACCCTGGAGCCGTTAAGGAACTCCCATGACCGACCCCGCCCCGCACGCATCCGAAGCCCCCCGCGCCCGGCACGATGCAGCGCCCCTGCGGCGGTACGTGCTGACGGCGCTGGCGGTCATCCTCGTCTTGTGGTCCCTGGCCCAGTTCGGCTCGGTCCATTTCCTGGTCGAGCGCAGCTATCGAGAGTTCGAGAATGAGGACGGCCTGACCAATGCGATGCGGCTCGACGGTTTTCTCGCCCTCGAGAACCAGCGCATACGCCAGGTCGCCCGCGACTGGGCGTACTGGGACGATACGGTGGCCTATCTCGAGGGCCGGAACGCCGGCTATGTCGCCGAAAATCTCCACGAGCACACCTTCGGCAATCTGGCCATCGATCTCATGGTGCTGGAGCGGCCCGATGGCTCGATAGCCTACGAGCACCATGTCGACGCGCAGACGGGAGAGACGCAGCCCGGCGCCCTCGTCGAAGCGCGCCGGTTTCTCGCCAGCGACCAGGGCCGGCGCGTGCTTGCCGAAAAGCGCGAGGTCACCGGCCTGATGAAGACCGACACCGGCATCCTCGCGTTCGCGGCGGTCCCGGTGCTGACGACCGAACAGGAGGGCGAGCCGGCCGGCGTGCTGCTGTACGGACGCGATCTCGACGCGGAGGTGCTCGACGAGGCACGGCAGCAGACGATCCTCGACGTGAGCCTGTTCGCCGCCGGAACGTCCGGCTGGCCGGCCGACGCCGTGGCGGTGTGGGAGGGTGCCGCGCAGTCGCCGCAGCATGTCGTGCAGCCCGTCTCCGCCGACCGGCTGGGCGCCTACGTCACCCTCAAGGACTATGCCGGGCAGCCGATTGGCCTGCTTCGAACCCTGACTCCACGCGATACCAAGGCCCGCTTCGAGCGGATGGGTCAATACCTGCTCGGCATCAGCGTCCTGCTGGGCGCTGTGCTCGCGGCCGCGGTGATCTGGATGCTGGAACGCCGTGTCCTGGCGCCCTTGGCCGGGATCAGCCAGGTCGTCAGCGCCGTCGCCCACGAGGGCGACCTGGCGCAGCGGGTCGTCACGGGCGGCCAGCGCGACGAACTCGCGCAACTCGGCAGCGAGATCAACGACATGCTCGCGGAAATCGCGAACCAGCATGCCTTGCGCGAGGCCCGGGACGACGCGCTGGCCGCTTCCGCCGAGAAGACCCGGTTCCTCGCCCACATGAGCCACGAAATCCGGACCCCGATGAACGGGGTGCTCGGCATGCTGGAGCTCGTGTTGGAAACCGAGCTCTCCGTGCAGCAGCAGGAGCGGGTGCAGGCGGCTTACCGGTCGGCCGAGGGCCTGCTCGCGCTGCTCAACGACATCCTCGATTTTTCGAGGCTGGAGTCCGGCAAGCTGCAGCTCGAACAGCGTGAATTCGATCTGCGGGAGCTCGTGGAAAACGTCGTGACGCTGTTCGCGCCGGCCTGCGAACAGAAGGGCATCTCCATCAGCTGCTTCGTGGAGCCGGCCATGGGACGCTACGCCGGCGATCCGCAGCGGGTGCGCCAGATCCTGACCAATCTGGTCGGCAACGCGGTCAAGTTCACCGCCCAGGGGGAAGTCACGGTCGAGGCCAGGACGGGTGACCAGCCCGACGGCGTGCACTTCATCGTGGCCGACACCGGCATCGGCATTCCTCCCGAGCATCTCGCGACGCTGTTCCAGCCGTTCGCGCTGACGGATTCCGAGGTTTCGCGCCGCTATGGCGGGACCGGGCTCGGGCTCGCAATCTGCCGCCAGCTCGTCGAGCGCATGGACGGCAAGCTCGAGGTCGCGAGCGCCCCGGGCAGCGGCAGCCGCTTCGCGTGCACGCTGCGGCTGCAGTCGATCGCCGCTGCGCCGCTGCCGGTGCGCCGCCACGACGGCCTGCAGGCGCTCGTGCTCGGCCCGCAGGACGGAACGCGCGAGGCGCTCTGCGCCTATCTGCGGGCGCTGGGTTTCGCCGTGCTGATGCGCCCGCAGTCTGCGGCGGTATCGCTGGCGGAGGGTGGACGGATCGACCTGCTGGTGCTCGACGAAACGGTCGGTGGCACCGCCGCCGGCGTATTGCGCGGCGAGGCGGCGCGCAGCCGGATCCCGGTGTTGCGGCTCGCGAATTTCTCGCACCACCCGGTCGCGAACCTGGCCGGCCGTGCGCCCCAGCCCGACGGCAGCGTCGTGCTCAGCAAACCGGTGCTGTACGGCAAGCTGCGCGCCGCGGTCGAGCGCGCCCTCGATCCCGCACTGGCCGCCGAGGTGTCGAACGCCCGTCCCATGGCGGCGTCGCTGCCGCGCTCGCTGGTCGGGAAGCGCGTGCTGCTGGTCGAGGACAACGCGGTGAACCAGGCGCTCGCGCTCGGCATGCTGGAAGCCTACGAAGTCAGCGTCGAATGCGCGGAAAACGGCCAGCAGGCCCTGGACAAGCTCGCGGCGGCGAAATTCGACCTCGTGCTGATGGACTGCCAGATGCCCGGCATGGACGGGCTCGAGGCCACTCGCCGCTGGCGCGTGGAGGAGCTCCAGCGCGGCGCGACCCGGGTCCCCATCGTCGCCCTGACCGCCAACGCGATGCCCGGCGATCGCGAGGCGTGCCTGGCCTGTGGCATGGACGACTACCTGGCGAAGCCCTTCACGCGCGCGCACCTGACCGAGGTGCTCCGCCAGTGGCTCGGCGCCGCGCCGCTCCCGCTGCCGTCCGTCAGGCCCGGGGCGGCCGGGTGACCCCGTCTAGTCGGTGCGCTGTCGCTGCACGAGATCCAGCAGCAGGTCGAGCTGGGCCTGCTGCCGTTTGATCAGCTCCGTGAGTTCGCGCTCGCGCAGCACGTCCAGCTTCTCGTGCAGGCCGATGATGTCTGCCTCGGCTTTGAGGTTCACCTCGTAGTCACGGGCCGCCGCAAGACGGTCGCGCGCCGCCTGCCGGTTCTGCGACATCATGATGACCGGCGCCTGCAGGGCGGCGAGCATCGACAGCAGCAGGTTCAGGAAGATGAAAGGGTAGGGGTCGAACCGCAGCGACGGGGCCAACGAGGTGTTCAACCAGGCCCAGCCCGCGAGCACGCCGATGAAGAAGAGGATGAAGCTCCAGGAGCCGCCGAAGCTCGCGACGCGATCGGCGAGTTTCTCGCCGAAGGTCAGCCGGTTGGCGGCATCGCCGATATGCCGGTGGTGCACCCGCGAGGCCAGGCGTTCCAGCACGCGCCGCTCGCGCGGCGACAGGTTCGCGACGCCGGTCTGCATCAGGTATTCGGCAAGGGCCTGGATGTCGGGTTCAGTCATCGCGTGGATCTCCATGTTCAGGGCGCCGCCCCGCTGGCGGACCCGGTAGACTACGACAGATGCGCATCCTGCTGGTTGAAGACGATCCGATGGTCGGCGCCGCGATCCGCAAGGGCCTGCAGCAGGACGGTCACACGGTCGACTGGGTGCGCGATGCCGGCGCGGCGGAGGCCGCGCTGGAGGCCGGGGCTTTCGAATTCATGCTGCTCGACCTCGGCTTGCCCGGCAAGTCCGGCCTCGACCTGCTCGCCGCGCTGCGCCGCGCGGCGAACCCGCTCCCCGTGATCGTCTGTACCGCGCGGGATGCGGTCAGCGACCGCATCCGCGGCCTCGACATCGGCGCCGACGATTATCTCGTCAAGCCCTTCGCCCTCGACGAGCTGTCGGCCCGCATCCGCGCGGTGATGCGGCGCCGCCTGGGCCAGGCCGGCGGGCTGCTCGAGTACGGCCCGCTGCTGCTCAATCCGGCCACGCACGAAGTGTTCCTGCACGGTCAGCCGGTCGCGCTGTCCGGGCGCGAATTCGCAATCCTGGAAGCACTGATCGAGCGGCCGAGCGCCGTGCTTTCGCGCGCCCGGATCGAGGAGCGCCTGTACGGCTGGGACGAGGAAGTCGCGAGCAACGCGGTCGAGGTGCACATCCACAAGCTGCGCCGCAAGCTCGGCGAGAACACGATCAAGACCGTGCGCGGGCTCGGCTACAGCCTCGGGCGCGAGAGCTGATGTCGCTCCGCTACCGGCTGCTGATCGTGCTGCTGGCGGCGGCGATATTCACGTCGCTGACCGCGACCGGGGTGACCTATTACTGGGCCCGCCACGAGATCGACGAACTGCTCGACTACCAGCTCAAGCAGCAGGCGCTCGCGCTGCGCGACAAGGCCTACCTGCTCGGCTCGATTGCGGTCGTTGAGCCCGATCCCGAACAGCACGTGGTGATCCAGCTCTGGGACCGGCGCGGCGACCTGCGCTACCTGTCCCACCGCGGCGTCGATCTCGCGCGCCCCGCACGCTACGGCTACGCGGACGTGCGCGGCGGCGGACGCGACTGGCGGACCTACGCGACGCAGCTCGGGCCGTGGGTGGCGCAGCTCGCGCAGCCGCTGCAGATCAGGCGTGACATCGCTGCCAAGGCGGCGTGGCGCATCCTGCTGCCGACGCTTGCGGTGCTGCCGCTCCTGGTGGGGCTCGTGTGGTGGATCGTGGGCCGCGTGCTGGCACCCATCACCAGCCTTGCCGCCGCGCTGGGCCAGCGCCGCCCCAATGCGCTCGAGCCGCTGCCGACGGCCGGGCTTCCGCGGGAAATCGAGCTGATGGTCCATGCGCTGAACGCGCTGATCGCGCGGTTGCGCGAGGTGCTCGACCAGCAGCAGGCCTTCATGGCGGATGCCGCGCACGAGCTGCGCACGCCGCTGACGGCGGTCAGCCTGCAGGCGGAGCTGCTCGCGCGGGCGGAGTCGCCGGCTGACGCGGCGGAAGCGCTGGCGGAACTGCAGCAGGGTATCGCCCGCTCGACGAAGCTCGTCGAGCGCCTGCTGACGCTCGCACGCCTCGACGCGGCCTGCGAGCGCGAAGACATCGCCCCTGTCGACCTGAGCGCCCTGCTCCAACGCGCACTGTCGGAACGCCAGGTCCTTGCGCGCCGCCGGGGGCTCGAACTGCGGGCGGAGGTCGAGCCGGCCATCGTCATCGATGGCCATGCGGCCCAGTTGCAGAGCCTCGTCGACAATCTCCTCGACAACGCCTTGCGCTACACGCCGAGCGGCGGCCGGGTCACCGCGGCGCTGACGCCGCGACGCCGCGAGGTGCGCCTGCTCGTGCAGGACACGGGACCGGGAATCCCTGCCGAGGAGCGCGCGCGCGTCTTCGACCGTTTCTACCGCGTGCCCGGCACGCAGGCCTCCGGCAGCGGCCTCGGGCTCGCGATCGTGCAGCGCGTCGTGCAGCTGCACGGCGGCAGCATCGACATCGCCGACGCGGCGGGAGGCGGAGCGGCGATCACCGTGGTGCTGCCGGCCGAACGCGGCTCCCGCGTCCCGACGGCCGCAGGCTCGGGGGCGCAGGGCGCGGCGTGACAGGCTGCGTCGCCACACCGCCCCGCGCCGCGGGCGCGGCCTCCGGCCCGCATACGCGGTTGCGTAGGGTCGCACCCGACGGAGGCCTGCCGGTCCGCGCAGCGTACCCGGGCGCGCGTTGCGCACGGCTGCCACGCGCCCGTTAAGACTCGCTTAAGTTCACAGGTCCAGAGTCTGTGGCCAACGGCGCCGAGTCGCATGGCGCCACCCAGCAACCGGAGGACCCGATGAAACTGAAAAAACTCGTTCTGCCCGTCGCCGTCGCCGCGCTCGGCGCGGCCGCGCTCACCTATCACGGCCAGCGGCCCGACTTCATCGACGATGCGTCCGCCGCGTCCCTGCCTGCGCCGCGACCAGCGGCGAACGCCGCCGTGGGTTTGCCGGATTTCACGGACCTCGTCGCGGCGGCTGCGCCGGCCGTCGTCAGCATCAGCGTGACCCGGCAGGTGCCGACCGCGAACCTGCCGGGACCCGGGTTCGGACCCGACGACCCCTACCGCGAGTTCTTCCGCCGCTTCGGGCCGCAGGGCCCCCGCGGCGGCGAGGCGCCTCCCGAGCGCAGTGGCGGCTCCGGCTTCATCGTCTCGTCCGACGGCCAGGTGCTGACCAACGCGCACGTCGTGGCGGGCGCCGACAACGTCGTCGTGCAGTTGAGCGACAAGCGGGAATTCGCCGCCAGGATCGTCGGCGTCGACGAAACGAGCGACGTGGCGGTGCTGCGTATCGATGCCACCGGGTTGCCGACGCTGCGCGTCGGCAACCCGGGACGCCTGAAGGTCGGCGAATGGGTGATCGCGATCGGCTCGCCGTTCGGCTTCGAGAACACGGTGAGCGCCGGCGTCGTCAGCGCGAAGACGCGCACGCTGCCGAACGGCGGCTACGTGCCGTTCATCCAGACCGACGTCGCGATCAATCCGGGCAACTCGGGCGGGCCGCTGCTGAACCTCGCCGGCGAGGTGATCGGCATCAACTCCCAGATTTACAGCCAGAGTGGCGGCTACATGGGGCTGTCGTTCGCAATTCCCATCGATCTCGCGATGGACGTCGAATCGCAGCTGGTGCGCGACGGCAAGGTCGCGCGAGGTCGTCTCGGAATCGCGGTGCAGTCGCTCGACCAGGCCCTGGCCCAGTCGTTCAGCCTCGACTCGCCGCGGGGCGCGCTGGTCAGTCGCGTCGAACCCGACACGCCCGCGGCCCGGGCGGGCCTCGAACCCGGCGACGTCATCCTCGCCGTCGACGACGAAGCGATCGACGACTCGGCTGCACTGTCCCGTCTCATCGCCGGCCGCAAGCCCGGCGAGCGGGTGAAGCTCGAACTGCTGCGCAAGGGCGAGACGCGGCGCATAGACGTGTCGCTGGCGGATGCTGAGAGCATGACTGTCGCGTCGGCGGACGCCGCGCGTGGCGGGAATGACGGGCGCCTCGGGGTCGTCGTCAGCGCCGTGCCGGCGGGCAGCGGCGCGCGTGGCGTGGTCGTCGAGGCCGTCAGTGGCGCGGCGGCGCGCGCCGGCATCCGGGCCGGCGACCTGATCCTCGCCGTCGGCGCCACTCCGGTCGCAAGCCCTGCCGATCTCGCGACGCTGGTGGCCAGCGCGCCGGCGCGCGTCGCGTTGCTCGTGCAGCGCGAAGATGCGGCGCGCTACGTGCCGGTGGAGCTCGGCTGATCGCGCTTCTTCTTGATCGCCGGACAGGCGAAATCCCGTCTGTCCGGCGATAATACGGTTGATCCCGGGGCGAATTGCCCGACACCCCCGTCGCTGCCCCCGGCGACCACGGACCGGCCGTGCTTGAAGAGCGAGATTGATGCACCAGAGCCCATCGTTTACCGGCGCGAGCAATCGCCGCGCCCACCTGAAACAGCTGTTGTCCCTGGGCGTCGCTGCCGCCCTGCGCCCCGGACTCGCCAGGGCCGCGCCCTTGCGTGCCGATCCGCGGCCGTTCACGCCGGAAAAGCTGCGTCGGCGGGCTGCCGACCTCGCCGGGCGCCCCTACCAGGCGCCACGCGAAACCCTGCCCGATGCGCTCGCCGAGCTGACGGAGCAAGCCTATCGCGAGATCCGCTTCCGACCGCCCGAGGCGCTGTGGCTGGGCGAGACGCCATTCACCACGCAGTTCTTCCACCCCGGCTTCTACTACCGTACCCCGGTGCGCATCTTCGAGGTTCGGGACACGCAGGCGCAGGAGGTGCTGTACACGCCGGCCCTGTTCGATTTCGGCGCCAATCGCCTCGGATCCAGTGCGTTGGACAACGTCAGCGGTTTCGCCGGCTTCCGCGTCCATTACGCGCTGAACGACGCGAACTACCTCGACGAGCTGGTGGCGTTCCTCGGCGGCACGCAGTTCCGGGCGCTCGGCCGCAACATGCAGTACGGCCTGTCGGCCAGAGGGCTTGCGATCGACACCGCCGCGCCCGAGGGCGAGGAGTTTCCGAGCTTCACCGAGTTCTACCTCGAGCGGCCGGCCGATGCGAACAGCCTCGTCATTCACGCCCTGCTCAACAGTCCGCGCTGCACCGGTGTCTACACCTTCACGGTGCGGCCGGGCGACGCCACGGCCACCGACGTCGAGATGACGCTGTACCTGCGTGAGCAGATCGACCTCGTCGGCATCGCGCCGCTGACGAGCATGTTCCTGTTCGATGCCCACGACCGCGTCGGCGTCGACGATTACCGGCCGGCCGTGCACGACTCCGACGGCCTGCTGATCTGGAACGGTGCCGGTGAATGGCTGTGGCGACCGGTCGTCAACCCGGAGCGGCTGCGGATAAGCTTTTTCGTCGACCGCAATCCGAAGGGCTTCGGCTTGATGCAGCGCAAGCGGCGTTACGACGACTACCTGGACCCCGAGGCCCGCTACGAGCGACGCCCGAGTGCCTGGGTCGAGCCCGTCGGCGACTGGGGCGCGGGGGCGGTGATGCTCGTGGAAATTCCGACCACCAGCCCCGTCAACGAAAATATAGTCGCCTTCTGGCGGCCGGAGGCGCCGTTGCCTGCCGGCAGTGAATTCCATGCGACCTACCGGCTGCACTGGTGCGCCGACGCGCCGCCGCTGGCGGGGCGCATGCTCGCGAGCGTCGTCGACAGTCGCGTCGGTGCAGGCGACAAGCCGGAACGGCGGCGATTCGTGATCGAGTTCGGCGGGAACCTGCCGCCGGCGGATGCGCCGCTGCAGCCGACGGTGTTCGCGTCACGCGGCCAGCTGCACGACGTGCGCGTCTCTTTCAACGCGACCAGCGGCAACTGGCGCGCGAGCTTCGAGCTGATGCCGGAGGGCGACGAAGCGATCGAACTGCGCTGCGTGCTGGTGCTCGACAAGAAGCCGGTCACCGAGACCTGGATGTACCAGTGGACCGCCTGAGCCGGGCATGAATTCGCCGCTGCCGGATCGGACTCCGCCGGCCGGGCGCCCGGACGCGCCCGAACTCGCGACGCTGCGCGTCGAATTCGGCGGTGAACTGGCCAGGCTCGGTTACCCGCCAGGCCCGGTCGCTGATCGCCTGCTCAGCGCGCTGCTCGAGCGTGGCTGGCTGCGCCGTGACATGGACCCCGTGCTGTTCCGCCGCTATGCGCGCCGCTGCGTGGATGCCTGGCTCAAGCATGCAGTGGCCCGGCTCGAGCTGCCATTCACGGTCGGTCTCAATGCCCGACTGGCGGCGCTGCAGGCGGTGAACCTCGGCCGCTGGCCCGAGGTGCTGCTCGCGTCCGAACTGCCGGCTGACTTTCTCGCCGAACTGCGCGCCGCGCTGCCGATCGCGGCGCCGCCTGACGCACCGCTGCAGATGCCGGTGCAGGACTTGCGCAGGGTCCCGCCGTTGGCGGCGCCGGCGGGAACTCGCAGCTGGCGCTATGCGTGGCGCAGGTTCGCGGTCTTCGGTGCCACCCTCGGCGTGACCGGCGGCGCCATCGCCGCGCTCGCCAAGGTCTTTGCCCCCGGGGGGCTGACCACGATCGAGTACGCACTGATCCTGCTCTTCGCGGTCAATTTCGGCTGGATATGCCTGTCGTTCTGGAGCGCGCTCGCCGGCCTGTGCGTGCTGCTGCGCCGGCGTGCAACCATCGACCAGGGGCACCTGGCCGCGTGGGACCGGCCGCTCGAGGCGCGCGTCGCGGTGCTGATGCCGACCTACAACGAGGACCCGACCCGTGTCCTCGCGGCGGTCGAGACGATCTACCGCGAGATGGACGCCACCGGGGAGCTCGCCAATTTCGAGTTCTTCGTGCTAAGTGACACCACCGACCCGGACGTCTGGATTGCGGAAGAGGCGGCCTGGGACGCCACCCGTCGCCGGCTGGGAGCGACGGGGCGCCTGTTCTATCGCCGGCGCTACGCGAACACCGAGCGCAAGGCCGGCAACATCGCCGGCTTCTGCCGACGCTGGGGCGGTCGCTACGATTTCATGCTGGTCCTCGACGCGGACAGCGTGATGAGTGGCGCGACCATCGTGCAGCTCGCCAGGCGCATGGCGGCCAATCCGGAGGTCGGGATCCTGCAAACCGTGCCCGGGCTCGTGAACCGTCATTCGCTGTTCGCCCGCGTCCAGCAGTTCGCGACCGCGCTCTACGGCCCCGTGCTCGCCACCGGCTACGCGTGGTGGTTCGGGCCCGACAGCAATTACTGGGGACACAACGCGCTGATCCGGGTGGCTGCTTTCGCCGCCCACGCCGGGATGCCCGTGCTGCCCGGCAAGCCGCCCTTCGGCGGGCATATCCTCAGCCACGATTTCATCGAGGCGGCGCTGATGCGGCGCGCGGGCTGGCAGGTCTGGCTGCTGCCCGAGCTCCCCGGGACCTACGAGGAATCGCCTCCCTCGCTGCTCGATCATGCGCAGCGCGACCGGCGCTGGTGCCAGGGCAATCTCCAGCACGCGGCCATCATCGGCGCCGCCGGCCTGCACCCGCTGAGCCGCTTTCACCTGCTGAGCGGCATCATGTCCTACCTTGCGTCGCCGCTGTGGTTCCTGTTCATCGTCACCGGGCTGGCCGCGGCGCTGCAGGGCAAGCTGCAACTGCCGGTGTACTTCTTCCCGGAACGCACGCCCTATCCAATCTGGCACGTGATGGACCCGGAACTTGCGGCCACGCTGCTCGCAGTCACGATGTCCGTCCTGCTCGCTCCCAAGCTGTTCGGCTGGCTCGCCGTCGCCGCCAGCGGCCAACGCACGCGTCGCTACGGCGGCCGCTGGCGCGTGCTGGGCAGCGTGCTCGCGGAAACCGTGTTCTCGGCGCTGTCAGCCCCGGCGCAGATGCTGCTGCAGACCCGTTTCGTTTGGGAGGTCATCTGGGGCAGCGACTCGGGCTGGAAGACGCAGGAGCGCGACGACCGCGGGCTGGCGTTCGGCGCCTGCTGGTCCAGGCACCGCCACCACGCGATGGTCGGGCTCGTGCTGGCGGGCGCGGCGTGGTTCGTCTATCCCGGCCTGCTCGCGTGGATGCTGCCAGCGCTGCTCGGGATGGTGGTCGCCGCGCCGGTGACCTGCATCGGCTCATGGGCCTCCGCCGGCCGCGCGGCACGGCGCTGGGGGCTGTTCGTGACGCCTGAGGAACTCGCGCCCCCGCCGGTCCTGGAACGCCTGGCGACCATCGAGCCCCTGAGCCTGCCGGCGGACACGGGCTTCGACCACGTGTTCGCGGATCCGAGGGCGGCGGCGCTGCACCTGGCGCTGCTGGAGCAGCATCCCCCGGGTGAGCTGTCGGCGCCGATGGCGCTGGCGCGTTGCCGGGTTGCGGATGCGCCGATGGAAACGGTCGCGACCGTCATCGACCGCGGCCTGCACGCCGCCGCGCTGGCGGACCGGCGGACCGTGGAACTGTTGCTGCGGCGGCTCGCGCTGCGCGCGAACCAGGTGCGCTGATCTTCCGGGAGGCGGGAAGCGTCCCGCGCCTCAGGTGCAGAGCGTCTCGAGCCCTGCCGCCGCGGCCAGCGCGCGCAGTTGCGCAGGCACGGCCCGCAGCTCCAGCCGCAGCCCCTGTCGGGCCGCGAATTTCCGCCACTCGACCAGCAGGGCCAGTGCCGCGCTGTCGGCCTGCGCCACCCCGCTCATGTCGATCACGGCGGCGCCCTGTCGCGGCAGCAACGCGAGTGACCGCGTCAGCGCCGCGCCGACGCTGGCGAAGACCAGCGGCCCGCGCAGGTACAGCGCGCCTTCCCGTTGCTCGACGACCGTCTGCGGCACCATCATCGTCAGCCGCCGGATTTCTGCAGGTTGTGCTGGGCGATCTGATCGATCAGCCCGTCCATGCCGAGCTTCGCGATGTCGGTGTTGAAACCGGCCCGATAGCTGATCACGATGCTGACGCCGTTGATCGCCACGTCGAAGACCTTCCACGCCTCCGCCTTCTGGTACACGTCGTAGTCCACCAGCAGCGGCGGCGCGCCATCGCCGCGGTTCACCGACGAGCGGACGCGGAAGGTGTTCGCGGCCAGTTCGCGCGCCGGCATGAAGCTGATGGCCGCATCCCGGTAGTCGGACACCGCGGTGGCGTAGGTGCGTACCAGCAGGGTCTTGAATTCGGCGATGAAGCGCGCGCGCTGGTCGGCGCTGGCCGCGCGCCAGTGCTTGCCGAGCACGCGTTGGGACATGCGCGCGAAATCGAAGTGGGGCAGCACGACCTCTTCGGCAATCTGGAAGAGGCGCTGCGGGTTCTCGGAGGTCGCGCCCGGATCGGCGCGCAGGCGGCTCAGCACTTCGTTGGCGGTCGATTCGACGAGCGCCGTCGCCGGCTGGCTGCCGGTTCCGGCCAGCGCGGTGCCGGTGACGCATGCGACGCCGACCAGGAATGCGAACAGAAAAGCGAATGTCGATTTGCGCATGGCGGACTCGAAAGACCCTGGGGTCTGGTTGGTTTGCCGACGGGCAGCCGCGTGGCGGAAGCTTCGTGGCGGTTGCAGACTATAGACCGGGCGCGGCGGGCAGTCGCCCGCTGCCGTTCTACTCCGATTTCGTCGTCTTGTTGTAGAGGAATTCCTGCAGCGCCTTCTCCAGCACCATGGCCGACTGCGTGATGGTGATCTCGTCGCCCGGCTGGAGATAGGCTTCGTCGCCGCCTGCCTCGAGCCCGACGTACTGCTCGCCGAGCAGCCCCGCCGTGTAGATGTTGGCGGCGGTGTCGGCGGGGATCTCCGTGTAGGACGGTTCGATGTTCATCGTCACCACGGCCTGGAAACGCTTGGTGTCGAAGCCTATCGACACCACGCGGCCGATCGTGACCCCGCCCATCTTGACCGGCGAGCGCACCTGCAGCCCGCCGATGTTGTCGAAGTAGGCGCGTAGCGCGTAGCCGTCGCGGCTCGTGAATTGCGACAGGTTCGCCACCTTCATCGAGAGCATCAGCAACGCGGCGAGTCCCAGCGCTACGAAGATGCCCACCGTAATTTCGATCATGCGATTGTTTTGCATCGTCCAGCCTAGTTGAACATCAGTCCGGTCAATACGAAGTCGAGCCCCAGCACCGCGAGCGAGGAATGCACGACGGTGCGCGTGGTCGCGGCGCTCACGCCTTCGGAGGTCGGCACCGCGTCATAGCCTTCGAACACCGCGATCCAGCTGATCACCACCCCGAAGACGAAACCCTTGATGACGACGCCGTTGACGACGTCCTCGACGAGCAGCACCTTGGCCTGCATCTGCGACCAGAACGAGCCGTCGTCGACGCCGAGCAGGCCCACGCCGCAGAACCATCCGCCCAGCACGCCGACAGCGGTGAAGATCGCGGCCAGCAGCGGCATCGCGATGATCGCGGCCAGGAAGCGCGGCGCGACGATGCGGCGCAGGGGGTCGACCGCCATCATCTCCATCGCGCTCAACTGCTCCGTCGCCTTCATGAAGCCGATCTCGGCGGTCAGCGCGGTGCCGGCACGGCCGGCGAAGAGCAGGGCCGCGACCACCGGTCCGAGCTCGCGCAGCAGCGATTTCGCGACCACGAGCCCCAGCGATTCCTCGGCGCCGAAGGTGACCAGCGTGTTGTAGCCCTGCAGGCCCAGCACGAGTCCGACGAAGGCGCCGGAAATGACGATGATCAGCAGCGACAGCACGCCGGTGGACCACACCTGGCGCACAACCAGGCCGGGCCGGCGCAGCAGGCCCGGCACGCTCGCGAGCACGCGCAGGAGGAAAAGGCTGCCGCGGCCCAGTCGTTCCAGGGATACGAGGCTCCTGCGGCCGAGGGCGGCGAGCACGTTCGTCATCGCGGCAAGTCCTCCAGCAGGTCCTCGAGATAGCCACGGCCGGGAAAGTGGAAGGGCACCGGACCATCCGGCAGCCCGCCCATGAACTGTCGCACCGTCGGCGTCTCTGCCGCGAGCAGTGCCTGCGGGGTGCCGTGGCCCACGATCTTCGAGCCCGACAGCACGTAGATGTAGTCGGCGATCGAACAGGTTTCGGCGACATCGTGCGAGACGAGGACGCTGGTGATGCCGAGCGCGTCGTTGAGGCTCTTGATCAACCGCACCAGGACGCCCATCGAAATCGGGTCCTGCCCCGAGAAAGGTTCGTCGTACATGATCATCATCGGGTCCAGCGCGATGGCCCGGGCCAGCGCCGCGCGCCGCGCCATGCCGCCCGACAGCTCCCGCGGGTAGAGGTCCCGCGCACCGCGCAGTCCGACCATCTCGAGTTTCATCAGGACCAGGCTGCGCAGCATCGATTCCGGCAGCCGGGTGTGTTCGCGCAGCGGAAAGGCGACGTTCTCGAACAGCGTCAGATCCGTCAGCAGGGCGCCGCTCTGGAACAGCATGCCGACGCGTTTGCGCACTTCGTAAAGCTCCCGCAGCGGCAGCCGGTGGACGTCCTTGCCGTCGACCTCGACCGTGCCCTGAGCGGGCGCGAGCTGGGCGCCGATCAGGCGCAGCAGCGTGGTCTTGCCGGTGCCGCTGGGCCCGAGGATCGCGGTGATGCGGCCACGGGGAATGTCGAGGTCGATGCCGTCGAAAATCGTGCGCTGGCCCCGCCGGAAATGCAGATTGCGAATCCGGACGAGCGTGTCGGTCTTCAGCTCTTCGTTACGGGTGGACAAGGCAGGGCCGTGAGGTTCGGGTTGGCGCGCGGGGTGCTTTGATCGGACCGGCACAATAGGAGATCGAGGGCGTGCTGCCTAGAGTGCGCCGGCCGCGCCGTCCCGATTCGGGTCGCGCGCGCGCCGCCCGCGAGCGTATCCGCAGTCGTCGCGGAAGAACGCCCTTCAAACCGCGCGAATCTATTTTATGGATCATTCTAGGTCCGTGAGCTATCCTGCTGGAAACTATCGCCTTTGCGCGAAAAAGATCCGCTTCGCACGCAAGCGCTAAAGTCGCTCGCTGCACGGCCGATAGTAACCGAATAAGAAAAAAAGACGGGGGAAAGGTGCAGCCGCTGATGATGCGCCAATTGATGCTTTTGCTGGTGCTCGTGTGCAGCCTGTCGGTGACCGGAGTGGCCGCCGCCGAGGACCCGCATGCCGCCGTCTACGCCGAGTCCCAGTACCCGAGCGCGATCCAGTGCGCGTCCTGCCATCCCAAGGTCTTCTGGGAGTGGGCCGTGTCGAACCACGCCTACGCTTCCATCTCCCCGATGTTTCACAAGTTCGAGCAGGCGATCAACAACTTCGCTTCCGGCACGATCGGCACGTTCTGCGTGCGCTGCCACCAGCAGGTCGCGACCCAGATGGGCGAGCCCCGCGAGAAGCCCCTGTGGGAGCGCTCCGACATTTCACGCGAGGGCGTGACCTGCGTGACCTGCCACCGCGTGTCCACCCAGTTCGGCAAGGTCAACGGCGAGCGGCACATCGATCCGGCGCCGATGAACGCGCCGATCTACAACGCCGGCACCGGCGTGAAAATGCCCGAGGTGCTCGCCAACGCCGAGGAATACGGGGTTTCCATGGCGCCGGGCCAGCCCGGCACGCCCATCCACGCGCCGGCCATCAAGTTCGAGCAGATCTCCAAGAGCGAGTTCTGCGTGTCCTGCCACCAGGTCGCCGTCCATCCCGGCATCAAGCTCGAGGTGGTGTGGGAGCAGTACCGGGGCGCGCCCGCGGCGAAGGAAGGCATCACCTGTCAGGAATGCCACATGGGCAAGGTGCCGGGCGAAGCGGCGGGCTTCGACACCTGGCCCATCGCAATCGTCAACGGCCAGACCGTCGGCGACTCCAACCAGAAGCACTCCAACCACCTGTTCTACGGCCCGGGTTACCCGATCGCCCATCCGGGGATCTTCCCGTTCAACCCGCGCGCGCTGCGCTGGTCCATCAAGGACTGGCTGAAGTTCGACTACCGCTCGCCCTGGGGCAACCCGGAGTGGGAAGAACGACTCGCCCGCGGCGACGTCGAGGCGAGCTTCCCGCCGGAATGGAGCAAGCGGGAGGACCGCGAAGAGGCGCGCTACGTCATCTCGCTGAACGAGAAGCTGCTGGACGACAAGCGCCAGTCGCGCATCGAGGTCATGGAGAACTCGATGCGCATCGACGGCCCCTTCTTCGCAAAGCCGCCGGCCGTCGGCCAGGATCTCAAGTTCAAGTACAAGATCACGAACGTGGACAAAGGACACAACCTGCCATCGGGATCGCTGGGGGCGCAGCCCGAACTGTGGTTCAACGTCGCGCTGATCGATCCCGATGGCCAGCGGGTGTGGGAATCCGGCTACGTGGACCGTAACGGTGACATGGCCGACATCCATTCGCTCGAGGTCGCGCAGGGCAACATTCCCTACGACAGCCAGCTGTTCAACCTGCAGACGAAGTTCCTGACTACCAACGTCAAGGGTACCGACCGCGAGATGTACCTGCCGATCAACTTCGATTTCGACCAGCTGCCGCACATCCGGCCGCCCGGCGTGCCGACGACGGTGCTGAACCATCCGCCGTTCATCCGGATGGAAGGCCGCAGCCTGCCGCCGCTGGGGCATCGCTACGCGAAATACAGGATTCCGTCCTCGGTGATGACCAAGCCGGGGCGCTATCGCCTGCAGTCCCGCATGCGCAGCCGGGCGGAACCGATCTACTTCATGAAATTTGTCGGCGCGACCGTGGACATGGAACAGTCCATCAACGAGTGGATGATCGACATCCACCCGGCAGCCGCGGAATTCGAAGTCAGGTAAACGACAGAAACGGCCACCGAAAGTGGCGGGAAGCCGGGCCCGACAGCGGTCCGGCGCAGGGAGGGGGACGTAACGCATGACGCGCACCGGCGTCGCATTCTTGATTGCCAGCCTCGCGCTTGTCGCGAACAGCGCGTTCGGCGAGGTGCCGCGCCGCGGCGGCGCCGTGGCCCCGCCGGCTGCCGTGCCTGAACCGGCTGAGGGGCGCGTCCGCGGCGACCACGCGCACGAACGCAAGCCGGTCGAGATGTCGCCCGAGGCGCAGCCCGCCGACTACTCGGGCACCCTGTTCGGGCCCGATCCGAGCTATGCCGACAAACCCTACGACGTCGAGGCGCAACTCGAAATCTACGGCGGCAAGACGCGGGTGGACGGACCGCGGCCCCCGATCGAGTGGGGCTATCCGATGTACCAGGCCGGGCCCATCGGACCCGGCATCAACCTGTTCGGCGAGAAGAACCCGGCGCGTCCGCAACTGCTCGCATTCGGCGACCTGCGTTTCGGCCTCGCGCACAACGACAACGGTGCGCTCGACACCGACCAGATGGCGGTGCGTCTGAACCTCAATTTCGACCTGCGCCTCACCGCGACCGAGCGCATACACCTCTTCGTGCGACCTTTCGACCGCGTGGAGAAAGGTCGCAACACGCGCTACGAATTCGGCGGCAACCAGCGTGACGTCCTCGGCGACACCGAAGGCCTGTTCGACCTGACGCCGGAAGCGTTGTTCTTCGAAGGCGATCTCGGCCAGATCGCGGCCGGCCTGACCGACGAATACAACCGCTACGACGTTCCCGTCGCTTTCGGCCTCATGCCTTTGCTGTTCCAGAACGGCATCTGGATGGAAGACGCGATCCTCGGCGGCGCGATCACGAAGCCGGCGATGAACAGCCCCCTGCTCGACATCTCGAACATGGACGTGACCTTCTTCGCCGGCGCCGATCGCGTGACGACCGGCGCGCTGCGCGAGGCCAACAACCAGTTCGACGACCACGGCGCCGAGGTCTACGGCACCGCGATCTTCATCGAGGTGCGGGAGTTCTACGTCGAGGCGGGTTACGGCTACACGCGCGACACGCGGGCCGACGCGCTCGGTGATTTCAGCTATCACAATGCAACGCTGGCGGTGACCAAGCGCTGGTTCGGCAAGGTCTC
>Ga0255182_1000393_pt1 | contig 30970 bp, 20 predicted proteins | sample Atl_UVDOM_RepA_8_FD_188420 | JGI IMG/M metagenome (GOLD analysis project Ga0255182, IMG submission 188420) | Freshwater microbial communities from Altamaha River, Georgia, United States - Atl_UVDOM_RepA_8d | ecosystem: Environmental > Aquatic > Freshwater > River | place: USA: Georgia...
CCTTCTCGAGCGCGTCGTTCGGCGCGTGGACGGCATTGAAGGCCACATACATGAAGAACGGGCGGTCCCGGTTCGCCGCGATCCGGGCCGCGGCCTCCCGCCCCAGTTCGTCGGTCATGTAGGCGAACGCCTCCGGCACCGGCTCGCGATCTCGCAAGAGGCGATTGAGCCGCGACGGCTTCTCCAGAGGAAAGTAGGACCGGGCGCCCTGGAGGAAGCCATAGTAGTCGTCGAAGCCTCGCGCCAGGGGGTGGAACGGGTCGGCGTAGCCGAGGTGCCACTTGCCCAGCGCGATCGTCCGGAATCCGCCGGCCCGCATCCGGTCGGCGAACGTCCGCTCCCCGAGCGGCAGCCCGTTGGTCTCGGAGTACGCCGGCGGGATGTTCGTCTCGTGCCCGAACCGCTGCTGGTAGCGGCCGGTGAGCAGGCCCGCCCGGGTCGGGCTGCAGACGCATCCCGAAACGTAGCCGTCGGTGCACCGCACGCCGTGGGCGGCGATCGAGTCGATGCGGGGCGTGGGAAACGCTGCCTTGCCATGGAGCGAGAAGTCCGCGTAACCGGCATCGTCGGCCAGCAGGATCACGACGTTCGGCGGACGGTCGGCGGCCGCCGCGACACCGACGGCAAGGGCCCCGGCGATCAAGACGGCGGCAAACAGGAGGCGGAGCATCGGCGAGCGCTCTGGGGAGACGTGGGCGGCTGACTCGGCACCATCGTAGACTGTTGCCGCCTTGAAATCATCGCATTTCGACCGCCCCGATCTCCCTGGAGGGCATCCATGCAGCGTTCAGCCGAGACGCCCGTCCGCCATGCGGCGGTCGCCGCCATCGCCTTCGTCCTCGCGATCCCGCCCTCGAGCGGCGCCGAGGAAGCCTTCGATCCGCAGCCGTTCGGCGCGACGTTTCCGAACCTCGACGGCTGGACGACGGGCCGGTGGTGGACGAAGCCCCCGCCCAAGGCCTTCCCGCTCGACGTGCCGCGGCAGGACGTGATCGCCTTCGCTCTCTACACCGTCACCGTTCCGCCGGTACGAAGCGGCGCGGACTCTCCGAGCGCTGCCACGCTGAAGCTCTCAGCCCAGTTGTTTCCCCTCCGGCCGGACGAGCCCCGCGAGACGCGGCTCGAGATCGATCGGGACGGACGCTGGGTCGAGGTCGCCCGCGCGGAGGTGCTCTATCCCGGTTGGGACGCTCATTTCAGGGTCGATCGCTGGGACGCCGGCCGCGACCATCGCTATCGCGTGCGGCACGGCGCCGAGGCGGTGTTCGAGGGGCTCGTGCGCCGCGACCCCGCCGACAAGCCCGCGATCGTCGTCGGCGTCCTGTCGTGCAACTCCTCCCAGACGCCCGGCCCGCGCGCCGAGATCGTGGCGGGGCTCCGGGCCACCGACCCCGATCTGCTGTTCTTCGCCGGCGACCAGTCGTATCGGCACGAGCAGCACACGTTCGCCTGGATCGAGTTCGGGCTGCAGTTTCGCGACGTCATCCGCGACCGGCCGACGGTGACGATCCCCGACGACCACGACGTCGGGCATCCCAACCTCTGGGGCGCGGGCGGCAAGCGGGCGGTCCGCAAGGACGGGGCCGACGGCGGCTACTTCTATCCCGCAAGCTACGTGCGGATGGTCGAGCGGCAGCAGACATGGCACCTGCCCGACCCCGTCGACCCGGCACCGGTCGAGCAGGGCATCGGCGTCTACTTCACGCGGCTCGTGCTCGGCGGGGTCGACTTCGCCATCCTCGAGGACCGCAAGTTCAAGTCCGGGCCCGCGGGCACGATTCCGCAGATGGGGCCGCGGCCCGACCACATCGTCGATGTGACCTACGACCGGAAGGCGATCGACCTGCCCGGCCTGGAACTGCTCGGCCAGCGGCAGCTCGCCTGGCTGCGCGGCTGGGCGGACGACTGGCAGGGCGTGCGGGCGAAGTGCGCACTCTCGCAGACGGCCTTCTGCGGCGCCGTGCACCTCCACGGCAAGCCGGACAACCGGCTCCTCGCCGATCTCGACTGCAACGGCTGGCCGCAGGCGGGCCGCAACGAGGCGCTGCGGATCCTGCGCCGGGCCGGCGCGACGCACCTCTGCGGCGACCAGCATCTCGCCGTGGTCGTCAAGCACGGCATCGACGCAGCCGGCGACGGCCCGTGGTCTTTCACCTCGCCGGCGATCGTCAACACGATCTACGGTCGCTGGTGGCATCCCGCCGACGAACAGCCCGGCGCGAACGCCGTGCCCGGCAGCCCCCTGCCCTGGACGGGCGACTACGAGGATGGCCTTGGCAACAAGATCCGCATCGCGGCCTACGCCAATCCGGAGAACGTGCGTGACGAGCGGCAACGTGGCGACGGCTATGGCATCGCCCGGTTCGACTTCGCCGACCGGTCGGCGGGCGCCGAGGGGACGCTGACGTTCGAATGCTGGCCGCGATTTCCGCGGCCCGGCGCCGACGGTGCTCCGACGCAGTACCCGGGGTGGCCCGTCCGGGTGCCGATCCGCGAAAACATTCCGCAAGCGTCGCGGTGAACGGCCGCAGCAGGCTGAAGCGTCGGCGAGCGGGACTGCTCCCGGTACAATGCCGGCTTTCCCCAGGGAGCGAGCACCAGGGATGACCGCGCAGTCCTTCGTCCACCTCCACTGCCACAGCCACTACAGCCTGCTCGACGGGGCCAGCCCCATCGACCGGCTCGTGGAACGGGCCGCCGAACTGGGCATGAACGCCCTGGCGATCACCGACCACGGCAACCTCCACGGGGCGCTCGAGTTCTACCAGACCGCGAAGGCCGCGGGACTCAACCCGATCATCGGCTACGAGGCCTACATCGCGCCCGGCAGCCGGTTCCAAAAGGACGCCGGCAGTCAGAAGGACTCGAGCTACCACCTTACGCTCCTGGCCCGCGACCGGGTCGGCTTCGCGAACCTGCTCCAACTGGCCACGAAGGCCTACCTCGAGGGCTTCTACTTCAAGCCACGGATCGACCGCGAGCTGCTCGCCGCCCACAGCGAGGGCATCGTCTGCCTCTCCGGCTGCCTGTCGAGCGAGTTCAGCCGGTCGCTGATCGGCTCCTCCCGCGAGCAGCAGGAGTCGCTGCGGCAGGCCCGGGACGTGGCCGGCTGGTTCCAGAAGACCTTCGGCGACAGGTACTTCATCGAGATCCAGGACAACGGCCTCGACGTGCAGCGGCAGGTGACCGACGTCGCCCTCGAGATCTCCCGCGAGCTCGGCATCCCGCCGGTCGCCACCTGCGACTGCCACTATGTCCGCCGCGAAGACGCCGAGGCGCAGGACATCCTCCTCTGCGTCAATACGGGGCGGTTCCGCAACGACGCCTCCCGGATGCGGATGGATTCGAGCGAGTTCTATCTCAAAAGCCCAGCCGAGATGCATGCCGCGTTCGCGGGCCACGACCGCGACCTCGTGGCGGCGGCCGTCAACCGCAGCCAGGAGATCGCCGACTCGGTCGCGATCGAGCTCGAGCTCGGCAAGCGGCACTTCCCCGGTTTCGAGGTGCCCGGCGGCCTCACCGCGGCCGACGAGCTGCGCCGGCTCTGCCTCGAAGGCCTCGCCGAACGGTACCGCGACGTGCCGAAGCGCTGGGCCGACGCCCCGGAAGCGGGCGGCGGGAAAACGCTCCACCCGCAGGTGCTCGAACGGCTCGACCGCGAGCTCGGCGTCATCAACACCCTCGGCTTCGCGAGCTACTTCCTCATCGTCTGGGACTTCGTGCGGCACGCCCGCGAGCGGGACATCCCCGCGGCGGCGAGAGGCTCGGGTGTCGGGGCGCTCGTCGCCTACTCGCTCTATCTCTCGCACGTCTGCCCGCTCGAATACGACCTGCTCTTCGAGCGGTTCCTCGACGTGAACCGACGCGAGGCGCCCGATATCGACATCGACTTCTGCAAGGAGCGTCGGGGCGAGGTCATCGACTATGTCAAGCGGAAGTACGGCGAGGCGAACGTCGCCCAGATCGGCACCTTCGGCACGCTCGCGGCCCGGGCCGCCATCCGCGACGTCGGCCGGGCGCTCGGCCTGCCGATCCCGCGGGTCGACCAGATCGTGTCGCTCGTGCCCGATCAGCTCGGCATCTCGCTCGAGGACGCCGCGGCCCCCGGTTCCCAGCTCGCGGCCGCCTGCGAGGCCGACGCGGAGGTCCGCGAGCTCGTCGACTTGGCCCAGCGGATCGAAGGCCTGGCCCGCAACGTCGGCACCCACGCGGCGGCCGTCGTGATCGCCGACCGGCCGCTCGTCGAATACGTGCCGCTGCAACGGGTGACGGGCAAGGAGGAAGTGATCACCCAGTGGGCCATGGGCGACGTCGAGCGGGCCGGGCTGATGAAGATGGACTTCCTCGGCCTCCGCTACCTGACGGTCGTCGCCAAGACGCTCGAGATCATCGCGGCCACCCGCGGCTCCAAGCCCGATCCGCTCGCCTTCCCGCTCGACGATGCCGCCACCTTCGCCACCCTCTGCCGCGGCGAGACGAAGGGCATCTTCCAGCTCGAGAGCGGCGGCATCCGCGACCTGCTCCAGCGGATGAAGCCCGACCACTTCCTCGACATCGTGGCCGTCAACGCGCTCTATCGTCCCGGCCCGCTCGAGGGCGGCATGGTCGACGAATATGTGAACGTGAAGCACGGCCGCAAGCGGGCCGAGTTCATCCATCCGGTGATGAAGGAGGTGCTTGGCGAGACCCACGGGGTGATGGTCTACCAGGAGCAGGTGATGCGGATCCTGGAGCGGCTCGGCGGCATCGAGCTGTCGAGCGCATACACCTGCATCAAGGCGATCAGCAAGAAGAAGCTCGAGATCATCGCCGCCTTCCGCGAGCAGTTCGTCGCCGGCGCCCAGTCCAAGGGCATGCCCAAGCAGCAGGCGGAGGAGGTCTTCGGGCTGATCGAGAAGTTCGCCGGCTACGGCTTCAACAAGAGCCATTCGACGGCCTATGCGCTCCTGGCCTGGCAGACCGCCTATCTGAAGACGCACTTTCCGGTCGAGTTCATGGCGGCGCTGCTCTCCGGCGACATCACGGGCCGCAACTTCAAGAAGAAGGACGCCCTCGTCGAGCACATCGAGGACTGCCGCCGCATGGGCATCGAGGTGCTGCCCCCCGACGTCAACGCCTGCGGGGGCGACTTCACGGTGGCCGATGGCCGAATCCTCTTCGGGTTGGCGGCGATCAAGGGCTGCGGCGGCCAGGCGGCGGAGGCGATCGCGGCGGAGCGCGGCCGCGGCGGCCGCTTCACCGACCTCTACGACTTCTGCGGCCGTCTCGACTCCTCGGTCGTCAACAAGACGGCGGTCGAGAGCCTGGCCAAGGCCGGCGCGCTCGACAGCCTCGGCGGCCATCGCGGCGCCATTCTTGCCGGCATCGAACGGGCGGTGGCAGCCGGCGCCGCGCGGCTGGCCGACCGCAAGAGCGGGCAGAAGAACCTCTTCGACGCGCTCGACGCCCCGCAGGCGGCCGCGGCGCCCGCCCCCACGGCGCTGCCCGACGTGCCGCCGCTCTCCGACCTCCAGATGCGGTCGGCCGAGAAGGAGGTGCTCGGGTATTACGTCCACAGCCATCCGCTGGCCGAGCACCAGGATCTGCTCGCGGCGATCTGCTCGCATCGCACCGGCGACCTGGGCGACGCGAAGGCCAAGGCCGAGGTGGTCATCGGCGGGCTCGTGGGCGCACTCAAGCTCTCGAATGTGAAGCAGCCCCGGCCCGGCTCGACCCACACCCGCTACGGGATGTTCGACCTCGAGGACATGGACGGCCTCGTCAGAAGCATCTGCTGGCCGGAGGACTACGCCCGCTTGGGCGAGTTCCTCCAGCCCGACGCCGTCGTCGTCGTGGCCGGCTCGATCGATCGGCGCGCGGGAAGCGAGGAGACGAACCTCATCGTCAACGACCTCGTGCCGATCGAGCAGGTCTGGCAGCGGCCCGTCCGCAGCCTGTCGGTGAAGGTCGTGGAGGGCGTGCATCCCCCGGCCGTCCTCGAAGCGCTCGCGGCGGTCGTGCGTCGGCATCCCGGGCAGTTGCCGTTGCGGCTCGTGCTCGAACTGGCCGACGGTCGGCGGGTGCTGATGGACGCCGATCGCGACAAGGTGTCCTGGAGCCAGGTGCTGCACCGCGAGCTCTGCGACCTGCTCGGCCCCGATTGCCTCAAGGCCCCCTTGAGCCTGGCCGGAAAGAAGCGGGAGGCCGAGACTCCCCGGCGCGGACCGCCCGGCCGCTCTCCGGCGACGGTGGGATGAGCTGTGCCGGCTGGGTAGCCTGATAGGAATGCTCCGGCGGCGGCCGTCGTGGCAAAAAACTCCCATCCCGAAGAACGGCTGCGCCGAATGACCTCCGAGGAGTGTGTCGTCCGGCCGCGCCGGAGGACCGTTCGCGCCCGCAAGCCGTTTTCAAGGTGAGCCCATGGCAGAGTCGCATGCCCGCCCGATCGCCGACTTCCTCTCCCGCCTCGCGGGCCGGCGCGCCGCCGCCCGCGGCCTGCTCGTCGCCCTGTGCGCCGCGACATGCCTGGCGGCCGCGATGCCAGGGTCGGCACATGCGCAGTTCGGTGGTGGTGGCGGTCAGGGTGGCGGCGGCTTCGGCGGTGGCGGCGGTCAGGGCGGCGGTGGCCTCGGTGGCGGCGGGCAAGGCGGCGGCGGTCAGGGCGGCGGTGGCGGCCTGGGCAGCGGCGCCGCCGGCATCATGATCGACGCCAACGGCGTCCTGCGGACGGTCGCCATCGCCGACGGCGGCCTGTCGCTCGAACGGCGCAAAGCGGCCGTCGCGTCGCTGGCGGCCGATCTCCAGGTCCGGTCGCCACTGCGGAAAGTCGCGCTCTCGCGTCTCGAGGCCGAGGTCGCGAAGGCGGCGGCGAGCGGCCGCGGCATCCCCGACGAACTCGAGAAACTCGCCGGTCTCACCAGGATCCAATATGTCTTCATCTACCCGGCGGGCGCCGACGGCCAGGCGTCGCCGGGCGAGATCGTGATCGCCGGGCCGGCCGAGCCCTGGCTCACCGACGCCACGGGCCGCGTGGTGGGAACCGCCAGCGGCGCGCCGACGGTGCTGCTCGAGGATCTGGCTGCGGCGCTGCGGGCCTTCCCGCCGGGCGAGCCGACCGACCGCAGCATCGGCTGCTCCATCGACCCCACCCAGCAGGGCTTGGCCGACATGCAGGCCTTCCTGCGGAAGCTCGGCCGCGTGAACCCGAAGGCGAGCACGGGCGAGATCGTCTCCGGGATGCGCGAGTCGCTCGGGGCCCAGAAGGTCCGCGTCGACGGCGTCTCCCCCGCCAGCCACTTCGCCCAGGTGATGGTGGAGGCTGATTACCGGATGAAGCTCATCGGCATCGGCCTGGAGCGGCCGCCGGTGAAGATGAGCACGTGGATCGATCTCACGAGCGCCGGCGGCGTGGCGGCCAACGCCCTGCAGCGGTGGTACTTCGTGCCGGAGTACAAGTGCGTGCGGGTGGCCGAGGACGACCTCGCGATCGAGTTCGTGGGCCGGGGCGTGCGGCTGGTGGGCGCCGACGAGGCGGTGATGCCCGACGGCCGCCGCATGTCGGCCGACCGGGCCAGCCAGGCGAGCAAGACCTTCACCGAAGCCTTCACGAAGAAGTATCCGGAGATCGCCGCCCGCCATCCGGTCTACGCGCAACTGCGGACGCTGATCGACCTCGCCGTGGCGGCCGCCTATCTCCAGGAGCACGACGCCTACGGGCGGGTGCAGTGGGACGCCGCGGCCCTGCGGGACGAGCAGATCTGCCGCATCGAGCGTTTCCAGCCGCCGACGACGGTCGAGCCGGCAATCAACGCCATCTGGCGGGGCAATCGGCTGCTGACCCCGATCGGCGGCGGCATCTCGCTCCAGCCACGGTTGGCCCTCGACGCGCCCAACCTGCTGATGGACGAGCAGGGCACGGTCACGAAGGCCCGTGAAGCCAGCCTCGCGGTGCCGGCCGGCCGCTGGTGGTGGGACTGACTACACGCGAATACTGGCCCTCCGGGCCAGATTCGCTTGGCCGCCCTCCGGCGGCTGGTGCTGCGCGTCGCCATCCAGGCGACGCAGCGGGACGGCGCTGCCGGCGGGAGCGATCCGCGCTTGGCCGCCCTCCGGCGGCTGGTGCTGCGCGTCGCCATCCAGGCGACGCAGCGGGACGGCGCTGCCGGCGGGAGCGATCCGCGCTTGGCCGCCCTCCGGCGGCTGGTGCTGCGCGTCGCCATCCGAGCCTGACTCGCCGAATTACTGCTCCCGTGGCGACAAGTTTTTCAACTTGTCGTGCAGCAGGCCGGATTCGACAAGTTGAAAAACTTGTCGCCACGAAAGACCGGGAGGTGAGGGGCCGACCATGCCCCGAGAGCCGGCGTATGATGACGAGCGCAGCCAGGATGGCGCAGCGAAGTCAGCATCCGAGCGAGTGGAGGCCTGGAGGGCCGACACGAGCGTCCGGCGACGGGGCAGGGGCGGCCCCTCACCGGCGCCCTGCCCCCGACACAATGGCAACCCGGATTCGACAAGTTAGAAAACTTGTCGCCACGAGAGCCAGAGCCAGATCACCGCGGCTGGAAGGCACAAGCCGTGCCGGCCGACGGCGTAAAGGCTACTCCTTCACCCGCTCCAGGTAATCCGCCGTCCGGGTGTCGATCTTGATCAGATCACCCTGCTCGATGAAGGCCGGCACGATCACCTCGGCGCCGGTCTCGAGCCTCACGGGCTTGGTGAGGTTGGTCGCCGTGTTGCCCCGCATCGCCGGCTCCGCGTACTCGACCTTGAGCACCATGTGGTTCGGCGGCTCCATCGAGATCGGGTTGCCGTTGTAAAGCAGCATCGAGCAGACGGTGCCCTCCTTGATCCACTTCCAGGCGTCGTCCACCTGCTCCTTCGTCAGCTCGTACTGCTCGTAGCTCGCGTTGTCCATGAAGACGAACATTTCCCCCTGCTTGTAGAGGAACTGCGCCTCGATCGTCTGGATGTCGGCGGCGTCGAGCGAGTCGCCGCTCTTGTAGGTGCGATCGAGCACCGTGTTGCGGAGCAGGTTGCGGAGCTTGCACTTGTAGAGGGCCTGTCCCTTGCCCGGCTTCACGAAGTTGCACTCGATCATGATGTAGGGGTCGCCATCGATCTGGACCTTCAGCCCCTTCTTGAACTCGCTGGTGTTGTAGCCTGCCACGCTCTCGCTCTCCTCTCGTTTCCATCCGGGGCCGGATGGCCGTATCGTATGCGGTGATGGGCGGTCCGGGCCGTCGCCCGGGCTCCGCGCCAGGGCGTCAAGCGTTGCCGCCGGCCCGCGACCTGTCAACCCGCGTCGGCGGCGTCACCCTCGAGCATGTCTGCTTTTCCCGCCCCCTCGCCGGGCGCACCCTCCGCCACGGCGGTGCCCGATCGCGGCCCGCCCCCCACCGACACCGCCGCCGACCGCGGCTGGCAGCGGGAACTTGCCGGCGCGATCCGCGATCCGGATGAGCTCTGCCGCTCGCTCGGGCTCGACGCAGCCCGGGCCGCCGAGGCCCGGGCTGCGGCCGGCGACTTTCCGCTGCTCGTGCCGCGCGGCTTCGTGGCCCGTATGCGACCGGGCGACCCCGACGACCCGCTGCTGCTGCAGGTGCTTCCGCGCGGGACGGAGCGACTCGAGGCCGACGGCTTCGTCTCCGATCCGCTCCAGGAGCGCGGCGCGGTCGCGGCGCCGGGCCTCGTCCAAAAATACACGGGCCGCGCCCTGCTCCTCGCGACCGGGGGCTGCGCCGTCAACTGCCGCTACTGCTTCCGCCGCGAGTTTCCCTACGCCGACAGCGGCGCCTCGCCCGCGGGACTGGAGGCCGCGATCGACGCGGTCGCCGCCGACACCACGATCCACGAGGCGATCCTCTCGGGCGGCGACCCGCTGCTCCTCGACGACGAGCGGCTTGCGGCGGCCGTGCGCCGGCTCGAGGCGGTGCCGCACGTACAACGGCTGCGAATCCATAGCCGGCTGCCGATCGTCCTGCCCGCACGGGTGACTTCCGGCCTCGTGCGGCTGCTCGCGGCGAGCCGTCTGGCGTGCGTGGTCGTGGTGCATGCCAACCATCCCCGGGAACTCGACGAAGCCGTCGCCACAGCCGTCGCGCGGCTGCGCGGCTCGGGCGCGATCCTCTTGAACCAGGCGGTGCTGCTCGCGGGCGTGAATGACGACATCGACACGCTCGCGAGCCTCTCCGAGCGGCTCGTCGAGATCGGCGTCGTGCCCTACTACCTCCATCTGCTCGACCGCGTCCGCGGCACCGCGGCCTTCGAGGTCGAGGAACCGCGGGCCCGGCGGATCCATGCCGACCTCAAGGCCCGCCTGCCGGGCTACGCCGTGCCCCGGCTGGCCCGCGAGGTGCCCGGCGAACCGGCGAAGGTCTGGCTCGCCTGAACCGGCCCACGGCCGCAGGCTTCTCCCCGGCGCCGTGCCTGAGGCGTAGACTTGACGACCCCGCAACCCTCCGGAGACTCACTCATGCGGTTCCTGATCGGCGTGGATGGCTCGGCGTCGTCGCTCGACGCGGTGCGGATGGTCGCCCGACTGGTCGATCCGGCCCGTCACTCGGTGGCCGTTTACTTCTCGCCCATGGAGCTCGAGAAGCGGCTGATCGGCAGGTCGCGGCGGATCATCGACGGCGCCGCGGCGGCCCTCTTCGAGGAGGCCCGTGCCCTGCTGCCTGACGGGTTCGCGCAGCCGGTCGAGATGATCGCCAGTTCGAAGTCCGCGGCGGTCGGGTTGCTCGAGGCGGCCGCAGGCTGGCGTGCCGACATGCTGGTCGTCGGTGCCCGCGGCCATGGGTCGATCGAGCGGTTTCTCCTGGGCAGCGTTTCACGCGCCGTGGTGCACGGTGCGAGCCTCCCGGTGCTGGTGGTGCGGCACGCCCCGCCCACCGACCGCGGCCCGCGCGTGCTCGTCTGCCATCATGTCGCCAGCGCCGCCGCGGTCTCGGGCACGCTCGGCAGGCTGCACTGGCCGGCCGACACCGCCGGCGACGTCATCGGGGTGACGGAGTCGCTGCTGGCCGGCCCGCTGCCCGCCTGGCTCGAAAAGCGGGTTCGCGATCCCGACACCGCGGCGATCGCCCAGGCCTGGCAGCAGGAGCACGACACCGAGGTGGCGGCGATGGGCGGCAAACTCGACGAGTTCCAGTCGTCGCTGCCGACGGTGTTTCGCGGGCGGAAGCCGATCCTCGTGGAGGGCAACCCCGGCGAGCAGATCCTGGCCCGCGCGAAGGCCGATGCGACCGACCTGATCGTCGTCGGCCGCACGCCGTCGGACATGCTCAGCCGTTGGCTCTTGGGCAGCACATCGGAAGCCGTGCTCACGCAGGCGGCCGCGAGCGTGCTCGTGGTGCCGGTCGAGAAGGCTTCGTGAGGCGGGGCCGGCGGACGCGGGTGCCGCGGGCTTCAGGGCGTGCCGCGCCGGCAGCGTTCCACGAACGCCGCGTAGTCCTTCGGCGTGTCGATGCCCCGGGCCGCGTGCGCGATCGCCGCCGCGACGATCGGGATGCCGGCCTCGATCACCCGCAACTGCTCCAGGCTCTCCAGGCTCGCCAGCCGTGATTCGGGCAGTGCGTCCCAGCCTTCGAGCACCGACCGGCGGTAGGCGTAGAGACCGACGTGCTGCCAATAGAGCGGCGGCCGGGCCGCGAGCAGCGTCTCCGACCAGTCCCGCGCCGCCGGCACCGCGGCCCGGCTGAAGTAGATCGCCCGCCAGGCATCGCCCACAGGCCGGCCGGCGGCCGATCGCCAGGGAGTGAGCACGGCCTTCACGGCCGCGGGATCGTGGAGATCCTCCGCGCGGGCCAGCGGAGTGACGAGCGTGGCCACACCCGCCTCCGGGCAACGGTCGAGCAGGCCGATCGCCGCGTCGATCGCCGGGCTCGCCAGTTCCGGCTCGTCCCCCTGCACGTTGACGATGATGTCCGCGGCGGGCAGCCGCGGCAACGCCTCGACGATCCGCGCCGTGCCGCTGGCGGCCTCGGGTGAGGTCATCACGACCTCGCCGCCGCACCGCCGCACCGCGGCCGCGATCTCCTCGCTGTCGGTGGCGACGACCACGTGGGCGGCGTGCTGCGACCGCCGGGCGGCCTCGAGCGTATGGGCGATGAGCGGGCGGCCCGTCTCGGCGAGGAGCATCTTGCGGGGCAGCCGCTGGCTCGACAGCCGGGCGGGAATGACGATCAGAGCCGCATGGGCCGCAGGCGGAGTCGTGGCGTCCATGGTGGCCAGAATAGTCGTGTGGCGGCCGAACGTGCCAGATCGCTAGAGTGCCGCGCAGCCGCGAGCCGCCCCGCCCGCGGACCACCCTCGCAGGAGCCCCGCATGTGCGGCATCGTCGGCTACGTCGGCTTCCGTCGCGCCACCGATCTGATCCTCGAAGGGCTCCGGCGGCTCGAGTACCGCGGCTACGACTCGGCCGGCCTGGCGGTACTCGACGACGAAGCGGGCATTCGTGTGCTCAAGGCGTCCGGCCGGCTGGCCCGACTCGAAGCGCTGCTGCGGGACGAGACGCCCGAGAGTTCGATCGGCATCGGCCACACCCGCTGGGCCACCCACGGCCCCCCCACCGACGGCAACGCCCATCCCCATCTCGGTGGCTGCGGGAGCGTCGCCGGCTCCGCCGCGCATGATGCCCGGCCCGCGGTGGCCGTGGTGCACAACGGCGTCGTCGAGAACTACCGGGGCCTCAAGGATCGCCTCGAGGCGGAGGGCTACGTCTTTCAGTCCGACACCGACTCCGAGGTGATCGCCCACCTCATCGACAGCTGTCTCGTCAAGGCGTTGGCGGCGGGCCGGCGCGTGACCGACGATCTCGCCGACGGCCCGTGGGCGACCGCGGTCCGCGAAGCGCTGCCCCATCTCCGCGGCACGTACGGCCTGCTCGTGCTCTTCCGCGACCAGCCCGATCTCCTGGTGGCGGCGCGGCTGGGCAGCCCGCTCGTCGTCGGCGTCGGTGAAGGCGAGCATTTCGTCGCCAGCGACGCCAATCCGCTCGCGGGCCACGCCGACCGGATCGTCTATCTGGCCGACCACGAGGTGGCGGTGATCACGTCGCACTCCCTGCGGGTGCTCCATCGCGACGCCGGCCGGGTGGAGCCCGCCGTACGGCGACTGGAGCTGTCGGCCGAGGACGTCGGCATGGGCGACTACGCCCACTTCATGCTCAAGGAGATCCATGAGCAGCCCGAGACGATCCGGGCGGCGATGCGCGGGCGGCTGTCGCGGGACGACGCCACCGCCGTCTTCGGCGGCCTGAACCTCACACCCCGCCAGCTCCAGCGGATCAACCGCATCGTGCTCACCGGCTGCGGCACGAGCTGGCATTCGGCGCTCATCGGGGAGTACCTGATCGAGGAGTTCGCCCGGCTGCCGGTCGAGGTCGAATATGCCAGCGAGCTGCGCTACCGCAACCCGCCGCTCGACGAGGGCACGCTCCTCTTCGCGATCACGCAGTCGGGCGAGACGGCCGACACGCTCGCGGCCCTGCGCGAGATCAAGCGCAAGGGCCACCCCACGCTCGCCATCTGCAACGTCGTCGGCAGCACGATCGCGACCGAGGCCGACGGCGGCATCTACCTCCACGCCGGCCCCGAGATCGGCGTGGCCAGCACGAAGGCCTTCACGAGCCAGTGCGTGGTGCTGGCGCTGCTCGCGCTCTACTTCGGCCGCCTGCGGCACATGAGCTACGAGCGGGGGCTGGCCTTCATCGACGACCTCGAACGGCTGCCTTCGCTCGTGGCCGAGGCGCTCGCGGCCGACGCGGCGATCCGCCGGATCGCGGAACGCTACCAGGACGCGAGCACCTTCCTCTACCTGGGCCGTCAGTACAACTTCCCGGTCGCGCTCGAGGGGGCGCTCAAGCTGAAGGAGATCTCCTACATCCACGCCGAGGGCTACCCGGCCGCGGAGATGAAGCACGGGCCCATCGCCCTGGTCGACCCGTCCACGCCGAGCGTGTTCCTGATTCCGCAGGGCGCGGTGTACGACAAGGTCCTGCTCAACGTCGAGGAGATCAAGGCCCGCAAGGGGCCGGTGATCGCGATCGCCAGCGCCGGTGACGAGCGGGTTCGCGAGCTGGCAGACGACGTGATCGAGATGCCGGAGGTGCCGGAGTTTCTCCAGCCGATCGTCGCCTCGGTGCCGCTGCAACTCTTGGCTTACCACATCGCGGTACTCCGGGGCTGCGACGTGGACAAACCGCGAAACCTCGCGAAGAGCGTCACCGTCGAATAGCGGTCACGCGGACCGGATCCGGGCGGCCGTGGGGCTGCCTGACCGTGGGCGACAGCGCCCGGGCGGAACCTCGGGCTACTTGCGGCTCCCGGCCCCATTGGTAGCATCAGGGGGTGTCGCGAAGGCGACGTCACTTGCCCGAGTGGCGGAATTGGCAGACGCGCAAGATTCAGGTTCTTGTCCAGGTAACTGGGTGGAGGTTCAAGTCCTCTCTCGGGCATTCGGCCGGCAGTCCGCGCCTCGGGGCCCGCGCATGGTGGACTTCGAACCTCCCTTCCCGCGGGGCGGCACGGCGTGGCGGCGATCCGCGGCCCGCTGCCGAGTCTCGAACGCGGCGGCTGCGATCATCGGCCTGCTTCTGCTGCGGGCCGTGAGCGGCGCGGCTGCCCCTCCCGACCGCCCGCATGTGGTGATCATGCAGGGCGAGGATGAATATGGCACCGCCGAAACGCTGCCACGATTCGCCCGCGATCATCTCGGCGCGACGTGTCGTGTCTCGTTCGTCTGGCGCGACGAAGTGTCGAAAGCATCGTTCCCGGGCATCGAGGCTGTGGACGATGCCGACGTGCTCTTCTTGAGCGTCCGTCGCACCCCGCTGCCGCCGGAACAGCTCGCGCGGATCAGGGCCCACGTCGCCGCGGGCAAGGCCGTGCTCGGCATCCGCACCGCGAGCCATGCGTTTCATCTCCGGAATCGTCCGCCCCCCGACGGCCTGGCGGACTGGCCCGACCTCGACGCGGCGGTGTTCGGGGGCAGCTACTCCAATCATCTCTCCGCCGACCTGGCGACGTCGGTCCGGCCGGTGGCGGCCGCCGCGGGCCATCCGCTGCTCGCGGGCATCGGGACGAACCCCTTCCCGGCGCGGGGCGGCCTCTACCTCACGGCGCCGCTCGCCACGGGCACGTGCGAACTGCTCCGCGGGAAGGCCGATGGAGACCGGCGGGAGGAGCCCGTGGCCTGGACGTTCGTCCGCGGCGATGGCGGACTGTCGTTCTACGTCGCCATGGGCCATCGCGACGACTTCGAACGGCCGGAGTTCACGCGGCTCCTGTCCAACGCGGTCCACTGGCTGGCTGCGGGCCGCCGGGGCGAGCGGGCCGCGGCCGGGAGTGGGGCGGCGGCGAGCGGGGTGGCGGATTGAGCCCACGGCGAGGTGCGGGGCTTCCGACCCCAGGTTGTCCCTGGTTCAGCCTTCGGTAGGATTGCACCCGAGGCTGTAGCTCAGTCGGTAGAGCATCGGACTTTTAATCCGTTGGTCCTGGGTTCGAGCCCCAGCAGCCTCACTTGGCCGCGCCGCAGCCGTGACGGCCCCGGCTGATCAGTAGTTCATCTGAAACTGGAACCGGAGCAGGTCGCCGCGAAACTGGGCGTAGTTGGCGTCGATGATCTGGGCGTTCGAGCCCGTGTTGGTGCGGTTCGCGAAGTCGTACTCCACCGTGAGCTCCATCTGCGGCTGGATCTGCCATTCGACCCCCATGTCGAAGCTGTTGACGAAAGTGTCGGGGGAGTTCCGCTCCCAGAGGTAGCCGCCGTTGTACTGCTGCCAGCGGAGGAAGGGGAAAAACACCCCGGAGTCCTCGGTGTCGAGCTTGTAGTTGAGCAGCACGTAGCCGCCGTTGAGCGGGCGGCTCACGATCACGGGCACCGGCTGATTGAGCCTGGTAAGTTGCGGACCGTCGCCCACGTTCCACTCGGTCGTGATCCCGAACGGCTGCGGGTAGTAGACGAACGTGCCGGCGATCCGCTGGTCGAGCACGCCGTTCTCCGGATCGGGGATCGGCTCGACCTCGCCGAAGGCCGTCTCGATCGGTGCCGTGTAGGGCGAATAGCGGCCCGTGTAGGCCTGCACGCCGGCCTCCATGATCTGGCCGTTGGGCATCTTCCAGGGCACTTCCAGCCGCATCACGAAGTGCATGTTGTCGTTGGCGTCGGCCCGGGAGACGCCCTGCCCGTTGTAGGCTCCGATCCCGAACACGCCGTAGTTGCCCGAGCCCTTCAGCCCCTCGTCGAGCACCTCCTTGTAGAGGTCCTGCGCGTACTCGGGTGTCCAGTAATAGAAGACGCCCATCCCGCGCTCGCCGTTGATCGCGCTGTTGATCGGATCGGAGCGGTCGAGCGGGATACGATTCGAGCTCGACTGCATGTTGTCCCAGCCGAACGGCACCTTGGACAGCCCTACCCGGAGGCGATTGACCTTGTTCTCCGTCAGGTAGATGTCGCCGTAGCAGTCGCGGAGCTGCGCGTAGTTGATGACGCCGTCCCGGGCGCCGGCGACATTCGAGGCGAAGTCGGGCTGGATGTAGAAGTAGAGACGGTCGCTCAGGTCGCCCGAGAAGATCAGCCGGCAGCGGCGGATGAAAAACTCGCCGTTGGGCCCGACCGAGCGGTCAGCCGGATGGTAGGGCTCGGCCTGGCTCTCGTCGTTCCAGAGCACGCTGTTGATGCGAAACTGCGTGTAGCCCCGGATGTTGATCCGGTCGTACCACTCCTTCTCCGAGGCTTTGGTCGCACCGTAGGTCTGCTCGTCGACGGTGCGGATCGAAGGATCGCGGATCGAGTCCCACCAGTTGCCGACCGCCCGGCCGTTCCCCGGGGAGCCGCCCGCTGCGGAGGGGCGGGCCGTCATCTCGTCGACCGTCTCGATGGCGGGATCCTGGATCTTCTGGGCGAGCACCACGTCAGGGTCGAAAGGCAGCGGGGGGATGGGCAGGCTCCCGCCGTCCGCATTCTCGGCGAACGGGATCGCGGCCTCGAGATCGTCGCCGTCGACCATCAGCAGACCAAGCTCGGCGGCAGTCGCCAGCCCGCCCGTCACCGTCCGCCAGAGCAGCAGCGACACAAGCATCCAAAGACGCACGTCACGCCCCGCACCGCCGACGCCGCACACCGATGAATCGTGGGTGGGGGGCAAGCTCGAACCTCGTGAACACGGGCCGCACATTCCGCACAGGCGGCACAAACGCCCTCATCGGAAGAGTCGCCCCCCGGTTTCGATCTTTTCGCCCCGGGGACCGGCTGCCGCCGGGACCGCCCGCAGGCTGCGGGCCGCAGGCAGTCTGGGGAACCCGTGGGCTTGGCGCGTGGCCGGCCGTCAGCCGCCGTTTCAACGTCCGCAGGTCCTTGCTACGGTTCTCGCCGCCCTCTCTCCCATTGGCTCCTGGATCAGAACCGATGCAAGGCGCGTCCCGCCCCATTCGCCCTGCCCGCTGCGGCGCCCGCCGAGCGGCGGCGGCGCTCGCGCTCGTCGCGGTCGTGCTGACGGGCTGCGGCACGACCCGGATGAGCGACTCGAAGCGGACCGCCACGGAGCAGCTGCTCGTCTCCGAGGCGATCGAGCGGGCGGTGATGCGGATCGACGTCCGTCCGCTCGCCGGCCAGCGGGTGTTCCTCGACACGGCGTTTCTCGACGACGTCGCTGACGGCAAGTATCTCACGAGCGCCCTGCGGCATCAGCTGCTGGCCTCCGGCTGCATGCTCGCCCCGGATCGCGACTCGGCGGCCGTCGTCGTCGAGGCCCGGGCCGGCACGATCGGCACCGACCGCAGCTCCGTGATCGTCGGCCTCCCGGCGACGAGCATGACCCTCAACGGCCACGACACCTCCACGCCGGAGCTGGCGCTGGCCAAGCGATCGGAGCAGCGGGGCGTGGCGAAGCTCAGCGTCTACGCCTACGAACGCGAGACGGGCCGACCGGTCTGGCAGAGCGGCATGGAGCACGTCGCGAGCCACTCCCGCGACCGGTGGTATTTCGGCGCCGGCCCGTTCCAGGACGGCGAGATCCACGACCAGCCGGCGTTCGCGGGTCGGTCCCTCCGCAAGGAAGGCCGCGGCACGGCAGCCGAGGCCGATGCCGTCATCGCCGGCGGCGTCGATCTGACGAAGCCGCGCGTGTTCGCCGCGCTGCCGCCGGGCGGCGGCGAAGCGGGCGGCACGCTCACCGCCGACCAGCGGCCTGTCGACCTGCCGACGGTGCGCTGAGCGACTGCCGGCATCCGGCAGCGCGTCGCGCATGCGGAGCGATGGTCATCGGCTCACGTGAGCCCCAGCAGATCAAGCGGCGCGTCGAGGACGTCCGCCGGCGTGAAGCCCCGCTCTCGCAGCGCGCGGATCGAAAGCCCACCGGCCCGCTTCGCCAGCCGCTGTCCCCCGGCGTCGCGCACGAGCGGCACGTGGAAGAATGCCGGGATGGGCCAGCCCAGCGTCTCGTAGAGAAGGATCTGCCGCGCCGTGCTCGTGAGCAGATCCGCGCCGCGGACCACCTCGTCGATCTCCATCGCGTGGTCGTCGGCCACGACCGCGAGCTCGTAGGCCGGCAGATCGTCCCGCCGCCAGACGACGAAGTCGCCGAAGTCGACGCCCGCGGTCCGCACGACGCGGCCCGCCCGCCCGTCGTCGAACGTGATCGTCTTCCCATCGGGCACCCGGAACCTCCAGGCCACGCCCCCCGGCTCCACCGCCCGACCCCAGGTTGGCGGCCGCAAGCTTGGCGGAAAGAGCGGCTCCTCTGGATCCTCGCCCGGCCGCTGCTCCTGCGGCGCGGAGGCCGCCGCCTCGACGTCGCGGCGGGAGTGGGGGCTCGGGTAGATCACCCCGGCCTGCTCGAGCCGGCGCCAGACGTCCAAGTGCCAGCTGCCACGCTCGCTCTGCACGTACGGTCCGTACGGTCCCCCGACGTCGGGACCCTCGGTCCATGCCAGCCCCAGCCACGCGAGGTCGTCGATCGCCGCAGCCACATACTCGGCGCGGCACCGCGGCCCGTCGAGATCCTCGATCCGCAGCACGAGCCCTCCCGGCGCCCGGGCCCGTGCCACGGCGAACGTGCGGGCATGCCCCACGTGCAGGAGCCCGGTGGGCGTCGGGGCGAGTCGGCCACGCATGGATGAAGGACTGGAAAAGGGCCGCGTGAGCCGGCGGCGATGGCCTGTCGCGACGCCGGACGGTCGAGTATATTCCGGGCCTCCGGCGGCCGGCCCAGGTCGGCTGCTGCGCCGCGTTTTTCCCTCCTGTTCCGCCCCCCCGCTCGAAGGTTTTCCGATCCATGGACCTGTCCAAGCTCCGCAACATGGGCATCTCCGCCCACATCGACTCCGGCAAGACGACGCTATCCGAGCGGATCCTCTACTACGCGGGCCGCATCCATCGCATCCAGGAAGTGAAGGGCGGCGGTGACGGCGCGACCATGGACTACATGGACCTCGAGCGCGAGCGCGGCATCACGATCACGAGCGCCGCCACCAGCGTGAGATGGCAGGACTGCGACATCAACCTCATCGACACGCCCGGCCACGTCGACTTCACCGTCGAGGTGGAGCGCAGCCTGCGGGTGCTCGACGGCGCGATCCTCGTGCTCTGCGCCGTGGGCGGCGTGCAGAGCCAGTCGATGACGGTCGACCGGCAGATGAAGCGGTACAAGGTGCCGCGGCTGGCATTCGTCAACAAGATGGACCGCACCGGCGCCAACTTCGAGCGCGTGGTCGGCCAGCTGCGGGAGAAGCTCGGCTGCGACGCCGTGCCGATGCAGATCCCGATCGGCAAGGAGGACAAGCTCCAGGGCGTGATCGACCTGGTCGAGATGAAGGCGGTCTACTTCGACGGCGACAATGGCGAGCACGTCCGCGAGGAGGCGATCCCGGGCGATCTGGCGAAGGCCGCCGCCGACGCCCGCCACGCGATGCTCGAGGCGCTCGCGATGTATTCGGACTCGCTCATGGAGAAGCTGCTCAGCGAGCAGCCGGTGAGCGAGGACGAGATTCACGCCGTCGTCAAGGCGGCCGTGCAGAGCCAGAGCATCACGCCGGTCTTCTGCGGCTCGGCCTACAAGAACAAGGGCGTGCAGAAGCTGCTCGACGCGGTGGTCCGCTACCTGCCGAGCCCGCTGGAGCGGAAGGTGATCGCCAAGAAGTGGGACAACCCCGACGAGGCTTTCGACCTGACGCCCGATCCCAAGAAGCCGCTGGTCGCGATGGCCTTCAAGATCGTCGACGACCCCTACGGCCAGCTGACCTTCATGCGGATTTACCAGGGCACGATCACCAAGGGCGAGGCTTACATCAACCAGCGGACGAGCCAGAAGCAGCGGTTCAGCCGCATCGTGAAGATGCATGCCGACAAGCGCGAGGAAATCGACTCGGGCGAGGCGGGCGACATCGTCGCCGTGATGGGTGTCGATGCCGCGAGCGGCGACACCTACGCCGCCGAAAACAAGTACTGCACGCTCGAGAACATGTTCGTGCCCGAGCCGGTGATCAAGATGTCGATCACGCCGACCAATCGTGACGGCCTCGACAAGCTCGGCAAGGCGCTGCAGCGGTTCAGCCGCGAGGATCCGACCTTCCGGGTCGCCACCGACGAAGAGACCGGCGAGACGCTGATCGCTGGCATGGGCGAGCTCCATCTCGACATCTACGTCGAGCGGATCAAGCGGGAGTTCAAGGTGGACGTCGAGGTGGGCGCGCCGAAGGTGAGCTACCGCGAGGCGCCGACCCGATCGACCCCCTACGATTACAAGCACAAGAAGCAGACCGGCGGCTCCGGCCAGTACGCCCACATCATCGGCACGCTCGAACCGCTCCCCGAGGAGACGGCCGACAACTTCATCTTCGAGGATGCCGTCGTCGGCGGCCGCGTGCCGCGGGAATACATCCCGTCGGTGGAGAAGGGCTTCCGCGCGGTGCTCTCCAAGGGGCCGATCGCCGGCTTCCCGATCGTGGGCGTGAAGGCGACGTTGACCGACGGCTCCTACCACGATGTCGACTCGTCCGACATGGCCTTCCAGGTTTGCGCCCGGGCCGGCTTCCGCGAGGCGTTCTTGAACACCAAGCCCGTGCTGCTCGAGCCGATCATGAAGATGGAGGTGGAGGTGCCCTCCGACTTCCAGGGTCCGGTGACGGGCGAGCTCAACAAGCGCCGCGGACTGATCGTCTCCACGGAGACCGTCGGCAAGACCTCGACGATCATCGCCGAGGTGCCGCTGGCCGAGACCTTCGGCTATTCGACCGACCTCCGCAGCATGACGCAGGGGCAGGGCGTGTTCACGATGGAGTTCTCCAAGTACCGCCCCACGCCCGGCAACATCCAGAAGGAGATCGTCGAGGAGCGGAAGAAGGCCGAGCTGGCGGCGGCCAAGTAGCCGGCGGCCGACGACTCCCGCGACAGCCGGCGGACCGGCAACGCATGGCCGTTCATGCGCCGGCCGACACGTCCGCGGCGATGGCGTTCCACAGATCGATCCGCGCCTCGAGGCAGTCGCGGGCCGTCGCCGATGCCTCGCGCCAGAGTGCGGCGTCGTCGCCGCAGAGGCGGCTCACGATCCGGCGACAGATCGGGGCATGTCGCTCGTCGTCGTGCTCGATGTGCCGCTCGAGGTAGAAGCGGAAGCTGCCCCAGGCGGCGGGGTCCTCGGCGGCGAGCGCCCCCACGAGGCTGCGAAACATGTCGGGAATCACGTCCTCGCGGCCGTACGTGAAGGCGGCGACGATGCGATGCGTCGCGTCGGACTCGATCACGGCAAACGATCGCTGGACGAATGCGGCCGCTGCGGCCGGCCCGCCGCAGGCCGCCAGCGCGCGGGCGACAGGGGCGCCTGCGGCGAGCAGCGCGAGCAGCCGTTCGATCGGGGCCGTGTCGGCGCCCGCATCCTGCATGGCCCGCAGGTAGAGTTCGAAGTGCGAGGCATGGCCGCCCCCGGGCAGCTCATCCGACTCCTCGTCGAGCACGATCTCGTTGACGAGCCTCCGCGCCTCGGGGTCGGGCGTCGGCAACCAGGGCACCGTCGTGCAGGTGAGCTTCCGCTGCATCGCCTTCAGGAGGCTCTGAAAATCCCAGACGGCGAAGACGTGGTACTCCATGAAACGCCGTAACCGCCCCGGGCCGTCGATCAAACGGTACACCGGATGCGCGACGAGCCGACGGCGGACGTCACCGAGGTCGATCGTCGCCGGAGCCCCGCCGGGGCCGGGGGTGGTGGGGAAGCAACCGGCCTGCGGGGCGGCATCGAGGGGCATGGTCATGGGAGTGGCGAACGCTGGCGGGGTGGGGGGAGGTGGAAAGACCGCACCAGGATTTGTAGACGACTCGTCGGTCGAGTCGACGGCCGGAGCCCGCAGGTCCCGGGAAACCCGGGGTGTCGGGGGCCTTCTCCGTCCGGCCCGGCCCATCTGGTAGCCTGTCCCTCCATGTATCGTCCCGAGCCCCTGCCCCTGTCCATCTGGATCGTCAACCCTTTCGATGACATCCCGGGCGAGGGTCTGCCTCCCCTCCGCTACTGGTCGCTCGCCCGGGTGCTTGCGGGCCGCGGCCACGAGGTGGTCTGGTGGTCGGCGGACTGGAGCCACCGCCGCAAGGAGTCGAGGACTCCGCCACGCGGTCTGGAGGAGGAGGAGGGCTTCGCCGTGCGGCTGGTCGCGGTGCGGCCCTACCGGAAGAACATCTCGCTCGGACGCCTGCGCAGCCATCGTGACTTCGGTCGATCCTTCGAGCGGATCGCCACGGAACTGGTCGCAGCAGGACGGCTCGACCGGCCCGACGTCATCCTCGCGAGCCTGCCGCCGCTCGAGGGCCCCGAGGCCGCCACCAGGCTCGCCCGGCGGCTCGACGCCACGCTCGTCGTCGATGTGATGGACGTCTGGCCCGATACCTTCGCCCGCCTTCTCCCCGGCCCGGAATGGCTGCGAAAGACCCTGTCGCCGCTCTTCCTGGGACGCCTCACCGCGCGACGACGGGCCATCGTGGATGCGGCCGACGCGCTCTCCAGTTGCGCGGAGTCCTACTTCGCGCAGATTCCCGAGGCGACGGTCGGTGACCGGCCGCGGCACGTCTGCCATCTCGGAGCGTGGGTGGCGGAGTTTCCTCCGCCGCCCCGGGTCATCCATCACGTCCCCTCCGGCGAGGCCGGCGCCGGTCCCGCCAGCGGGACTGCGCGGCCGCTCGCATGCGTGTATGCGGGCAGCCTCGAAGCCGGACAAGACCTCGACACCCTCCTGGCCGCCGTGCGGCAACTCTCCGCCGAGTCGGTGCCGGCGACGATCCACGTCGCGGGCATGGGTCGTCTCGAGCCGGCCTTGCGGGCGGCGGCCGAGGCGTCGTCCGGCAGCTGCCGCCTGAAGATGCACGGTCTGCTCGGCCGGAGCGACTATGTCCGGCTCCTGTCGCAGTGCGACGTGGGCCTCGTGCTCGTGAAGCCGGAGTCGCTCGTCGCGGTGCCGTACAAGGCCTGCGACTACGCAGCCGCCGGACTGGCGATCGTGAACGCGTTGCCCGGCGAGCTCGGGCGGCTCATCGACGAGTACCACGCCGGCGTCCCCTACACCGCCGGCCGCGGCGATTCGCTGGCCGCGGCGATCGCCGGACTGGCGGGCGACGAGCGGCGGCTGCTCGAGATGCGGCAGGGCGCCCGCCGGCTGGCCGAGGCGAAGTTCGACCGTGAGAAGACGTACGCCTCCTTCGCCGACTGGCTCGAGGCGCTGCCCCTCGAGGCGGGCGCGCACCGGGCGGCGGAGAGCGGGTCGTCATGACCGACGGGCAGCCCGACTCCGCCCCCCCGCAGACGCTCCTCGCCGCGCTGCGGCACCTCGGGCCTGGCATCGTGCTGGCCAGCTCCATCGTCGGCAGCGGCGAGCTGATCGCGACCACCACCACCGGTGCCCGGGCCGGATTCCTGCTCCTCTGGCTCATCCTCCTCGGGTGTGCCATCAAGGTCGCCGCCCAGGTCGAGATCGGCCGCAACACCCTCGCCTGGGGCCGCACGCCACTCGACGCGTTCAACCGCGTGCCCGGCCCCCGGTTCGCCGGCATGGGATGGATTTACTGGGGCTGGGTCGTGATGACGGCGCTGGTCGTCGTGCAGCAGGGCGGGATTCTGGCGGGCGTGGGGCAGTCGCTCGCCGGCGGGCTCCCCCTCACGACGGCCGGCCGCGACTGGAATCGGCTGCACGACGAGGCGGCCGACAGCCGCATCGCGGAGGCGACCGCGCGCCGCCGCGGCGACGACGCGGCCGCCGATGCCCTCCACGAGCGGCTCGAGGCCGTCCAACAGCGGATCGCCGCGCTGCCGGCGGCACCCGACGACACGATCTGGACGATCATCACGGCGCTCGTCACCGCCGGCCTGCTGGCCGTCGGACGGTACGGTCTCATCGAGCGGGTGTCGCTCGTCCTCGTCGGCACCTTCACGCTCGTGACGCTGCTGGCTCTGGCGATGATGCAGCTCGACCCGGCCTGGCGGATCTCCTGGGCGGAGCTCTCGAGCGGCCTGGTGCCCTCGATCCCGCCGGCCGTCGGCAAGCGGTCGCCGCTGGTGACGGCGCTGGCCACCTTCGGGATCATCGGCGTGGGGGCGAGCGAGCTGATGGTCTATCCCTATTGGTGCCTCGAGAAAGGCTATGGCCGGGCCGTCGGGCCGCGCGACGAGAGCCCCGCGTGGGCGGCGCGGGCACGAGGCTGGCTTCGGGTGATGCAACTCGACGCCTGGAGCTCGATGCTCGTCTACACGCTCGTCACCGTCTGCTTCTACCTGCTCGGGGCGGCGACGCTCGGCCGGCTCGACGTGCAGCCGGAGGGCGGCGAGACGGTGCGCACGCTCGGCGCGATGTACGCGCCGGTCTTCGGCGAGTGGGCCCGGGGCGTGTTCCTCGTGGGGGCGTTCGCCGTGCTGTACTCCACATTCTTCGTCGCCGCGGCCGGCAACGTCCGCATGGTCGTCGACGGACTCGTCCTCGCGGGCCGCCTGCCGGCCGGCGCAGACGCGCGGGCCGCGTGGATCCGCCGGCTGTCCGTGGCCTGGCCGCTCGTCGCGCTCGTGCTCGCCCTTGTGATTCGCGAGCCCGTCGGCATGGTGCTCGCCAGCGGCATCGCCCAGGCGATCATGCTCGCGGCGCTTGGGGTGGCCGTGCTCTTCTTCCGCCACCGCGAGCTCGATCCGCGGCTTGTGCCCTCGGCCGCCTGGGACGTGCTCTTGTGGACGTCGTCCCTGGGCTTCATCGTCGTCGGGCTCTGGACGGTCTGGCAACAACTGTCGAGCCTCCTGCCATGACCGACACCGGCGGCGACGACAAGGCGGCCGCACGGGACGACCGGCGGCAGGCGATCCGCCTGCAGTTCGCCGGGTTCTGGGACGGCTTCGATCCGCACGACAACTATTTCACCCGCCTGCTCGGCCGGCGTTACCGTGTCGAGCTCCATGACGACCCCGACTACCTCATCTATTCCTACGTCGGCAGCCGTCGCCATGACTATCGTCGCCACGATTGCGTGCGCATCTTCTACACCGGCGAGAACGTGCCGCCCGACTGGAGTCTCTGCGACTGGGCGTTCACGTTCGAACAGACGTCGCATCCCCGCCATTTTCGCCTGCCGCACTGGCCGTTCTACGTCGACCCCACGGCGCTCGTGAAGCGGTCCGACCATGACCCCGAGGCGATCCTCGCGCGAAAGTCGAGATTTTGCGCCTTCATCGTCTCCAACCCGCTCTGCCGGACGCGAAACGACTTCTTTCGCCGGCTCTCCCGGTACAGGCCTGTCGACTCGGGCGGCAAGGTGCTCAACACTCTCGGTCACAGGGTGGGGAACAAGCTGGAGTTTCTCCGCGACTACAAGTTCACCATCGCCTTCGAGAACGAGTCACACCCGGGCTACACGACCGAGAAGATCGCCGAGCCGATGCTCGCTGGGTCGCTGCCCATCTACTGGGGTGACCCGTACGTGGGGCGCGACTTCGACACCCGCAGCTTTCTCTCGGCGCATGACTCCCCGTCGCTCGAAGACCTCGTCGAGCGGGTCGTCGCCGTGGATCGCGATCCCGATCTCCACCGGTCGCTCCTCGCCCGCCCCTGGTATCACGGCAACCGGGTGCCTGCCTGCGCCGACGCCGACCGGGTGCTCGACCAGTTCGCGAGGATCTTCTCGACGCCGGTCGAGCCGATCGCGCGCAGCCGCGCCGTGCGGCACCGCCTCGGCGTCGACCGTCTGCCGGCCGCGGTGTCCAGCATCGGTCGTCGGGTCGTCCGTCGCTATCGCAAGCTGACCTGCGACGCCTGACGGGGCGACGGGGTGGACGGCCCAACGGCACGTTGCTCAACTGACCCGTAACCATCCCGCCGCCCGGGCGGGAGCGTGACCAGCTCTGGAGGATCGCCGATGACCGCGGGCTATGTGACCGACGTCTCCTACGTGCCCGGCTTCTACCCGCAGATGGCGCCGCTGGCGATGCGGTATGTCGCCGCGCTCAACGGCATCGTACCGCCCCGCACGGATGCCGGCTTCCGCTGGCTCGAGCTCGGCTGCGGCCTCGGCCGTGTCGTCGCGACCCTCGCCGCCGCCTGCCCCGAGGGGGATTTCGTCGGCGTCGACGTCAATCCCGACCACACGGCCGCGGCGGCCCGCGACATCGCCGCCGGCGGCCTCGACAACGCCCGGGTGGTCACGGCCGATTTCGCGCATCTGCCCGATGACGTCGGCGACTGCGACTTCATCGCGATTCACGGTGTGTTCAGCTGGGTCGCGCCGAGCGTCCGTGAGCAGATCCTCGCGATCGCGCGGGAGCGGCTCGCCCCCGGCGGTCTGCTGCTCGTCAGCTACAACTCCATGCCCGGCTGGGCGCATCTGCAACCGCTGCGAGGCATCCTCCGCCAGTACGCGGCGCTGCGGCAGGGGGACAGCGTGCAACGCGCACGGGACGCGCTGGCCTATGTCGTGTTCCTCCGCGAGAAGCATGCCAAGTATTTCGAGGATAACCCCGTCGCGGCCGCCTACGTCGACGGACTCGTGCAGCAGGATCCCCGGTACCTGGCCCACGAGTACTTGAACGAGCACTGGACCAGCTTCTACTTCGCCGAGGTCGCGGGCGCGTTCGGCGGGGCTGGCCTTTCCTTCGTCGGCAGCCTACCGGTCCACACGAACTTTTGGGATCTCTGCGTGCGGCCCGAGTTCCAGGAGCTTTTCCGGACGACGACGAATCGGCTGGTGACCGAGGCGCACAAGGATTTCTGCGCCAACACGGCCTTCCGCTGGGACCTCTACGCCCGCGCTCCGCGGCCGATGCAGGGCATCGACGACCGGCTTCGCGAGGTCGACGATATCCACTATCGTGTGGCCCGCGCCGGCGTGACGCTCCCCTATCAGGCGAACCTCGGCGTCGTCACGTCGACCGTGCAGGGACCGTTGTACGAAGCGTTGGTCGCGCGGCTCTCGGGCCGCGGCCTGCGGCTCTCGGAGATCGTGGCGGATGGCGGGACCGCCGGCGCGAGCACCGCCGACCTCGTCCGTGCCGTGGATGCGGGCGTCGCCATGGGGCTCTTCGACATCGCGTCGCACGCCCTCGTCGAACCGGCAGCCGGCCCGCCCGGGCGAATCGAGGTCGCGCTCCCGTTCAACCGCGCCATGCTCGCCTCCGACGCGCTCGGCGGCCGGCCCGTCGCCCTCGCCAGTCGCCTCTCCGGCACGGGCCACGCGCTGGGCGATCTCGATGCGGCGATCCTGCACGACCTGGTGGAAGGTGGCCGCGAGGGCCTGGCCGGACGCGTGGCGGCCCGTCTCGTGGCGAACGGTCGGACGCTCCAACGCGACGGCAAGCCCGTCGAGGGCGTCGCCGTCGCGACGGCCGTCGAGCAGGCGTGCGAGGAGTTTCTGACGACGGGCCTGCCGGCGCTCGCGCGTCTGGGCATCGTGACCTGACCCCGGCCGCCCGACAATCCCGCGACCCGGCCCCGCCCTAGCCCCCTGGGCAAGCTATCTCTGGATCGGCACGAGCGGCGGATTCGATGCGCTCGGAGTCGGTGTTGCTGGTGCCAGCGGTTGCGGCGCGACGGCCGGCGTAGACGCCGGCAGCGGCGGCGGCATCGCTCCCGGTCCCACGACCGGCACGGTTCCCGGCACGGCGAACGGAGCTGGAACGGGCGCAGATCCCGTGACCGGGGCCGACTGGATCGGCGGAAATGCGACGGGCGTCGCCGGCGCCCCGCCCGCCGCGACGACAGCGCCAGAGCGGAAGTTCAGGGCGTCGATCAGTTGCTGCACCTCGGGACGGATCCCCAGTCCCCTGTTTTGGAACACGTCGGCGGGCGCGACGCCGAAGCGGCCGTAGAGCACCGCGTTGGCGTTGTTGTCGACGGAGAGATCCGCGCCGCCGAGCGAGACGCCCATGAAGAGCCCGCGGCTCCGGGCGTACGAATAGATCTCCGCGCCGAGCCTGGCGTCGGTCCCGGCATTCGCCTGCACGCCCACGGGCCCGGCAGCCACCGACGCATCGGCGCCCAGCGTGACCTTCTGTCCCTGCAGCACGCCGTTCAGGCTCCGGGGCGTGGCGAAGACGAGCAGGATGTCGGCCGACTGCACGCCGACCTGGAAGCCGACGCTGCCGCCCCCCATGGTGACCATCACGGGCGCGCTCCAGGTGCGATCGGGGTTGCGGACATGCAGCACTCCGCGGCCATAGTTGACGCCGAGAATGAATCCGCCCTTGATCATGTTGGGGAAGATCGCGACCCCCTCGGCCCGCTGGAGCATCGTCGCGGGCAGCGATTCGCGTGGATTCGCGAAAAACTGATCGAGCGACTGGCGGGCGTTGACGACCGTCTGCACCTCCTCGGCGCCGCCGCCGACCGGCAACTGCGCGGCGGCGGAACCGGCCCAGGCGAGCATGGCAGAGGAGAGACACAAGGCACTGAGAAGCCGAAGCGACGGCGCGGGCATCGGGCGGTCCTCGCGAGGCGAAATCGGGGCCCCGGACGGGGCGACTGCGGTGACAAGAGTAGCGGGAACGGCTTCGGACGGTCGACGCCAGTTTCGGCCAGAATGAGGCCGCGGCAGGGCCTGCCGACCCCATGGCTGCCGGGCCGCCGGTGAGGTGCCGCCCCTGCCCTGTCGCCGGCTCCCCGTGGCGACAAGTTTTTCAACTTGTCGAATCCGGGCTGCCGGGCCGCCGGTGAGGCGCCGCCCCTGCCCTGTCGCCGGACGTTCGCAACGGACATCCTGTCCGTTGCTCTCTCGGATGCTGACTTCGCTCCGCCATCCTGGCTGCGCTCGTCATCATACGCCGGCTCTCAGGGCAGGGGCGGCACCTCACCTCCCGTAGAGTCCGCCAGAGCGCCAGGCCCGGAGGGCCGGGTGAGCACCAGCGAGCGGAGGCTCGCCCAGAAACGCGAGCAGGAAGCGAGGCGTTTCGTGAACCAGCCCAGCATCAGCCGGCGGAGGCCGGCCACGGCAAGGTCGGCACGATGCCGAGCCTTGCCGTGAGGCAGCCGGTCGTTTCAGCCCGCAGCCAGCCTGGCGTGGGCTTCGAGGAGGAGTTGCTCCGTCTCCTCCCAGCCGATGCAGCCGTCGGTCACCGACACCCCGTAGGCCAGCCGGGTCCGGTCGCTCTGCACCGGCTGATTGCCGGGGTGGATGTTGCTCTCGAGCATCATCCCCACGATCGACCGGTCGCCCGCCACCCGCTGCTCGAGCACGTCCCGCCACACGACCGACTGCCGGCGATGATCCTTGCCCGAGTTGGCGTGGCTGCAGTCGACGATGACGCGAGCCGGCAGCCCGGCGGACTCGAGCTTCGCGCGGGCCTCGAGCAGGATTTCCGGGGAATAGTTGGAGCCGGTGCGACCGCCGCGGAGCATGAGCACGCCCCAGGGATTGCCGGTCGTGGAGACGACGCAGATCCCGCCCTCGTCGTCGATGCCGAGGAAGCTGTGCGCGGCCCGCGCCGACTGCATGGCGTCGACCGCCGCCTGGAGCGAGCCGTCGGTCGAGTTCTTGAAACCGACCGGCATCGAGAGGCCGCTGGCCATCTGCCGGTGCGTGGGCGACTCCGTCGTGCGGGCGCCGATGGCGCCCAGGGCGATCGTGTCGGCGATGTACTGGGGCGTGATCGGCTCGAGAAACTCGGTCGCCGTCGGCAGCCCCATCCGCGCGACCTCGATGAGCAGCCCCCGCGCCAGCCGCAGGCCGGTGGAGACGTCGAAGGAGTCGTCGAGGTGCGGATCGTTGATCAGCCCCTTCCAGCCGACCGTGGTGCGCGGCTTCTCGAAGTAGACCCGCATCACGACCAGCAGCCGGTCGTCCAGCTTGCGGGCGAGACCGGCAAGCCGCGTGGCGTAGTCGCGGGCGGCGTCGACATCGTGGATCGAGCAGGGGCCGACGACGGCCAGGAGCCGCGGATCCTCGCCGGAAAGCACCCCTTCAACCGCGGTGCGGCCCGCGACGACGGTCCGCGCGGCTGCGTCGTCGAGCGGCAACAGGGCCGCCAGGCGGGCGGGGGGCACGAGCGGCTCGAGGCTCTTGATCCGCAGGTTCGACGTGGTCGGGGCGGCGGCGGGGCCAACGGAGGCGGCGTTTTGCATCCCTCTACCTTACACCACGCCCTGAGACCGTGAACCATGCGGGTTTCCCCGCCGCCACGGCAGCCAATTGACCGACCGCGGCGCGGCTGGTTCAATCCGGTCCACAGGGCCGACGACAGGGCCTCGAGGAGATTTTTCATCCGGCGGACGGGAAGGAGCTCGCGACGGTGACCAGGCACATCTTCGTGACGGGAGGCGTGGTCAGCTCGCTCGGCAAGGGCCTGACGAGCGCCTCGATCGGCATGCTGCTCGAGTCCCGCGGCCTGCGGGTCAAGATGCAGAAGCTCGATCCGTACATCAACGTCGACCCCGGCACGATGAGCCCCTACCAGCACGGGGAGGTCTACGTCCTCGACGACGGCAGCGAGACCGATCTCGACCTCGGCCACTACGAGCGGTTCACTTCCACGCCGCTCACCCGCAAGAGCAACTAC
>Ga0255182_1000395_pt1 | contig 30917 bp, 23 predicted proteins | sample Atl_UVDOM_RepA_8_FD_188420 | JGI IMG/M metagenome (GOLD analysis project Ga0255182, IMG submission 188420) | Freshwater microbial communities from Altamaha River, Georgia, United States - Atl_UVDOM_RepA_8d | ecosystem: Environmental > Aquatic > Freshwater > River | place: USA: Georgia...
GACGTGGACCGCGCATTGGCGTAGGCCGCCGCCAGCGCATCGACGTCGTTGCAGTCCTTCACGTACTGCACGTTCCAGCCGTAGCCGTGGAACCGGGCCGCCACGTAGTCGGAGCACGACAGGTCGGTGCTGCCGTCGATGGTGATGCGGTTGTTGTCGAAGATCCAGCAGAGGTTCCCCAGGCGCATGTGGCCGGCCATGCTGGCGGCCTCGTGCGAGATGCCCTCCATCAGGCATCCGTCGCCGCAGATGGCCCACGTGTGCCAATCGAACAGCGTGAACCCCGGGCGGTTGTAGCGCTCGGCGAGGAACTTGGCCGCGATCGCCATGCCCACCGAGTTGGCGAGCCCCTGCCCCAACGGGCCGGTGGTGGTCTCGACGCCCGGAGTCAGGCCGAACTCCGGGTGCCCCGGGCAGCGTGAACCCACCTGCCGGAAGGCGCGGATGTCGTCGAGGCTGACCGCGGCGCGGCCGGTGGCGCGCCCCTGCGCGTCGGTCTCGGCCACGCCCGCCAGGTGCAGCAGGGAGTAGAGCAGCATGCACGCGTGCCCGTTCGAGAGGACGAACCGATCGCGGTTCGGCCACTGCGGCGCGGCGGGGTCGTAGGTCATCGCATCCTGCCACAGTGCGTAGCCCACCGCGGCCAATCCCATCGGTGCACCGGGATGACCGCTGTTCGCCTGCTGCACCGCGTCCATCGAGAGCGCGCGGATCGTGGTGATGGCGATGCGGTCGATGAGCGGCACGCCCTCCGGCGTGCCGGCGTTCGGTTCAAGCGCGACGGAGGTGGCGGCGGTCATCCCGCGGAGGGTACCGGGCGTCCATTGCCGTATGCGCGATCAGGCGAGGCCCGCGGCACGCAAGGCGCGTTGCCCGATCCGCTGCATCACCCAGAGCACGCCGATCAGGAGCGCCACGCCCACCACCAGCGCCCACGGACCCTGCTTCTGCATGAGTTCCTTCAGGTCGCGCGCACCGGTCGCCGCCGCTTGGGCGCCCACCCAGACCGCGACGGCCGTGCGCGGCAGCATGCCCATGATCGAACCGATGGCCATCGTCCAGAACCGGACCCCGGTGGCCGCGAGCACCAGGTTGGTGAAGGCGAACGGCGAGTTGGGCGGGAACCTCAGGAGGGCCACCAGGAACACGGTCCGCCCCGGGCGCGCGTCCACCAGGGCGCGGCGGACGACGCCCCACTTGGGGTGCCCGTCGATCAACGCCCGCACGGCATCGCCGGCCACCGCGCGCGACAGGCCCCAACCGATCACCGCTCCACCGAGGTAGCCGAGCACCGAAACGGGCAGCCCCACGGCCATCCCGAAGACCCAGCCCATGAGCACGGCCTGGGCGTACGTGGGCAAGCAGCCGGTTCCCGCCGCGACCGCGAAGCCCCCGGCGGCGATGGCGATGCCCGCCGCACCGTGTGCGCGCAGCCAATCGCTGACCTCCCCGAGCCACGCGAAAAGCAGGATCGAGAACCCCAGCGGCAACGTGAACCACGCGAGCGCGAGCGCGGCGGTGCCGACAAGCCGCGGCGTCCACCGCGGACGCACCGCGGTGCCGCTGCCGGCGGCACCCGCGATCGGGTCGGCCGCGGCGGGGCCTTCTTCGGGACGATCGGTCACGGGTTCGCCAGCGCGCCGGCGGGCGGCGCTTCCGGGCGGTGACCGGGAGCCACGGGGTCGGCCGGCACGGCACCGGGCGCTCCGCCCATGGGGTCTCCGGGCGGAGGGAGCACCGGGCCCATGTCCGAGAGCCGCGTCCGGACCTGGCCGAAGAAGTGATCCGACTCCTTCCAGAAGTGACCCGGCACGGCCCAGTCCGGGGACGAAAGCGTGACCGTGGTCGGCCGCTCCGCCGACACGGTGGCCACGAACCGCCAGCGACGTTCCTCGCGCCGCGGCGCGAGTCCGGGCTCCACGACGTCGCGCCGCAGGTCGCGATAGACGCTCACGCGCGACGATGCGTCGTCGACGGACACCTCGTTGGCGATCACCACCCAATCGGGATAACGCGGGGCCCGGCACGCCTGCACGACGGCTTGCCACACCTCGCCCCGCGGGCGGTCGTCGAACTCCGCGCGCTGCGAATGGCCGCAGCCGCCCAACGGCACCAGTGCCGCTGCCGCGCACGCCACCGGAAGGCCAACGACGAACCATGAACGATCACGCATCGGGAAGCTCCGTGTTGACATGCACCTTCTGGACATCGTCATGCTCTTCGAGCGCCGCCACCAGCCGGGCCACCCGTGCGGCGGCCTCCGCGTCGAGGTCCACGGTGGTGGACGGCACGTAGGTCAGTTCCGCGCCCTCGAAGGCGATGCCGGCCTGCTCGAGGGCATCGCGCACGCGCGACAGGTCCGCAGGGGCGCACAGGACCTGCCAACCTTCCTCGCCGCCCACGATGTCCTCGGCGCCCGCGCCCAGCGCCACCTCGAACAGCTGCTCCTCGGAGCACCCGCCCGCAGGAACGAGCACTTGGCCCCGGTGCTGGAAGGTGAACGCCACGCTGCCGGACACGCCCAGGTTGCCGCCGTTCTTGTCGAAGATGGTCCGAACCTCGGGGGCGGTCTTCTGCACGTTGGCCACCAGCGCCTCCACGAGCACCGCCACCCCGCCCGGCGCGTATCCCTCGTAGTTGATGGCCACGAAGTCCTCGGCACCCTCGCCGCCGCTGCCCTTCTTGACCGCCTTCTCGATCGTGTCCCGCGGCATGTTCGCGGCCTTCGCGTCATCGACGGCCAGGCGCAGCGCGGAGTTGAACTTCGGGTCCGGTCCCCCGGACTTCGCCGCCACGATCAGGGCGCGCGCCAGCTTCGACCAGATCTTGCCGCGCTTGGCGTCGACCGCGGCCTTGCGATGCTTGATGTTCTTCCAGGCGCTGTGACCGGCCATGCTGTGTCCGTGGATCAGGGGGATTGGGAAGGACCATCCACGGTGGGCGCCTCGCCGCGCTCCACCGCCTCGAGCCGCGACCGTACCCGGGCCGCGACCGCTCCATCGTGCCGCGCGTGATACCGCACCGCGTCGATCGACGCCAGCCCGGTGCGCGCCGCGAACACCTGGCGCAGCAGCGCCACCTGCTGCTCGGCGCTCATGCCCGACTCGGCGCGTCGCAAGGCCTCGGTCCACGCACGCTTCGCGCCGTCCGCGTCACCGAGCCGCCAGAGGGCATCGCCCAGCCGCTCGTGGACGGCCGCTCCGAGCCGATCGCCACCGGCGGCCGCCGCCGAGCGCAACAGCGTCAACGCGCCCGGCAGGCCATCGGCGTCGTTCAGCTGGCCGGTACGAAGCCGTGCCCACCCGAGCGTGTCGAGCACCGCCGGATCGCCGCCGAGCGCCTGCCGCGCGGCCTCGGCCATCGCCAACGTCTCGATGTCCGACGCTCCTCGGCGCAGGCGAAGATCCGCCAGGTTGTTCAGCAGCTGGCCATCCTCGGGCGCCTCCGCCGCGCCGAGCTCGAGCACCCGCTCCGCGCCCGCGTCATCGCCGCCGATCCGCAACAACTCCGCCACCGCCACGAACTCGCTGCCGGGTGCCGCCCCATCGCCGAACGCCCCCGCCGCGGCACCACGCAGCTGCCGGGCCAGGCCCACCGCGTGCATCTCGCGGCCTCCCGCGGCGCCGTCGCACACGACGGCCGCCCGCGCCAAGCGGACCAGGACCGCCGGATCGAGGTCGGCCGGCTCGTCGAGGCGGGCCCGCAGGAACTCGGCCGCCGCCGCGGGGGCACCCTGCCCCAACAGGAAGTCCGCACTCGCCAGCCAGGGCTCCGCGGGCAAGCGAAGTTCGGCGTGCTCGAGGGCACGCGATGCCTCGATCCGCACCGCCGCCGCGCGCGCCGCCGAGCCCGGGCCATCGGCGATGCCCAGTGCCTCGAACGCGTAGAAATCGAGCGACTCGTCCGGATCCGCCAGGATCGCGTCGCGCGCGATCCTGCGAATGACCTCGCCGCGGCCCGCGGTACCGACCGGGACGCGACGCGCCAGGTCGAGCGCCATCCGCCGCATCGACGACGGTGGCGGCCACGCGCTCTCCGCGAATCGCTGCAGTGCGAGCACCGCTGCCGCGGCATCCATCGCCTGCGAAGCGACGGCGGCCTCCTCCATCGCCCGACGCGGCCCGGGAGGGAGCGCGGAGGCGCGCTCCCGCGCGATCGCGAGCGCCTCCGACGTCCGCCCGAGCGCACGCAACAGTTCCTCGCGCACCGGCAGGAGATACGGCTGGCCCGGATCCTGCGCGAGTCGTGCGTCCACGTCGGCCAGCAGGCGCGCCGCCGATCCCGATTGCGCGGCGGCACCGAGCGCCGCCCGCCAGGCGAGCGGATCGGCAGGCGCACGATCCACCTCAGCTTTGGCCCACTCCGCGACCGCGGGGGCCGGCAACGCGCGAGGCATGAGCAGGAGCAGCAGATCCACGGCCGCGGCCTCGTCGGGATCGATGGCCCGCTGCACCAACAGCTCCGCGACCGCCTCACCGTGGTCACCCGCCGTCACCGCGGCCTCGGCGCGGGCCAACGGCGAGTCATCGGGCGGCCGGCCGTCGAGCGCGCGACGCATCCGCGACATGACCTCCGCCGCGCGTGAACCGACGCGCGGGGCGGCCGCGAGCTCGGCGCGAGCCATCGACTGCTCGGCCTCGATGGAAGCGCCGGTCTCGAGATAGGCGCGTGCCAGCGAAGCGTGCCACCATGCATCGGCCTCGACCTCCGCGGATGCCTGCTCGCCCGCCCGAACGATGAGCGCGGGATCCCGGGCAGCCACGCCGATCACCACCATCGCCTCCAACGCCGCCCGAACCCCGGAAGCGTCGGAAGCCTGCGCCAGTGCCGCTTCCGCACGCGACCAGCCGAGGCCGGGTTCGCCCAGCGCGCCCACCACTCCCGCGGCCACGGCCTCGGCGACCGGATCGGCCACGGGCGGATCCACCGCGGTGCGCAGGGCCGCGGGTTCCGTGCACGTGCGCACCAACGCACGGACCACGTCACGGAACGCGCCCGGATGCCGACGGACGATGGCGCACGCCCGGCGCACGCGGCCCGCCGCCCCATCCCCGACGGCGGACAGGCACGCCTGCAGCGCCACGGGGCCGAGCGCGCCGTCATCGACGGCTGCGTCGAGCACCTGGGCCCCTCCCTCGAGGTCGCCGGCGGCGATCATCAGTTGCCCAAGCCGCGCGCGACGCTCGGCGGGCGCGGCGGGTTCCCCGAAGCGCCCCGGACCCGCCGCATAGGCCGCGAGCGCCAACGCCTCGGCCACCGGCCGATCACCGGCGAGTGCGCGCAGGAGCCACTCCATCCCGAGCGTCAATTCGGGCCTGATCCACGGTGCCTCCGCGAGCATCGCGCCGAGGACCTGCCGCGCCGCGGGTTCGTCACCCTCGACGAGCTGCGCATACGCCAGGAGAGCGACGGTGCGAAGCGCGGGCACGAAGGCCGTCGAGAGCGAGAGGGCCTCCAGCGCCGCACGCGGTTCTCCGCAGCGGAACGCGGCGACGCCCGCCTCGCGCGCGACGCCGCCGGCCAGTCGCACCACGGGATCCGTGGCGGGTGCCGTGCCCGGCGGAATCGCCGCCAGCGCCTGCATGGCGACGTCCAATCCGGCCCGATCGAAGCCCAGCCGGAACAGCGACCTCGCGAGCGTTCCGCCGACCGCAAGGCGCTGGCCGGGATCAAGCACGTCCACCGCCCCGCCGATGAGCTCCGGCCACGCCCCGCCCAACAGTCGTGCGGCCGCGGCCGGATCCCCACCCTGGGCCCGCCGCATGCCCACCTCCACCCGCGAACGGAGGTCGCCGGGCTCCAGCGCAAGCGCGCGTTCCCACGCGGCGGCGGACCGCTCCGCCTCACCCGCCTCCGCACGCACTTCCGCGAGTGCGCGCTGCAACGCCGCCGAGCCTGGATCGGTGCGCAGCGCGGCCTCGATGTCCTCGGCCGCACGGAGCGCCTGACCATCGAGGGCCCGCTGCCGGCCACGAACGTAGCGCCGGATGGCCAGCGTCTCCGCGGCACTGCCGGAGGCAGGCGCAACGACCGCTCCCTCGGGTGGCGTCCGGATGGCCACCGTCGACGCGAGCCCCGCCACGACCTGCTCGAGCGATGCATTCACGCTCGCGTCGGCCCGGGGCCGGACCTCGGTCGGCGCCACGCCGGGCGGTTCCGGGGGCGCACCGGCGGCGGGCGCCGAGCCAAGCGACGCGACCAAGACCACGGCACCCACCACGGCGGAGACGCTGGACCGGAGCCCATGCACCCCGGTGATCACTTCCGCTTCTTGTTGGCCGTGGCCCGCGCGGTCGCCGGAGCCTTCGCGGGAGTGGCCTTTGCCGGTCGGGCCGCCGCCTTGGCGGGCACCGCCACGCGACCCTTCGCCGCGGCGGGCTTCGCCTTCGCGGACTCCCGGGCCTTCGCTGCCGCTTCCTTCTCGCGGAGGGCCAGCTTCTCGCGGCGCATCTCCTCGCGGCGCGCCGCGCGCTCGGCCATGAGCGCGGCCCGCTCGGCGGCGAGCTGCGCCTCCACGAGCACCTTGGCAGCGGCCCGAGCCTCGTCCACCGGTCGCGGCGGCGCCAGCTCCGCGGGCTTGGTCGCGGTCTTCGGCAACTTGGGCGGGTTCGTCTCCCACATGTGGTCGACCGCCGCCACCAGCGACAGGTGGGCAGCGCGCGCCTCGTCGGCCTTGACGTGTCGGTTCACCCAGCCGGCGGCCTCGGACATGGGCATGCCGCCCGGGAGGACCCCGGCCTGCACCAAGAGCTGGACCCCGAACTCCTCCAACGGCACGGAGTGGAAGTCAACGCCCACCAAGAGCACGCGGTTGGCGACGAACGGGATCATCCCCGGCAGCGTCTCCATGTAGCTGACCGCATCCTTCTTCATGAGCGTCCGCAGGCGGTCCAAGGACACCTTGTGCTCGCGGCGGAACACGCCGTTCATCGCCTCGCGCATGCGGGAGACGCGGTCGCCGACCCGCCAGTACCGCGCGCCGATGACGTCCACGATGTCGGAGGTCAGGCTCACGCGCAGGTCGTTCCAGTCGATGAACGAGGCCTTGAGCCGCTTCAGCGCGGCGTTGGCATCGCCGGACGGCGCCTGCCAGAGCAGGTAACTGTGGACGAACAGGTCGACGAGGTCGACGCCTTCGGGCTCGCACGACGCCTTGAGCGCCGCCCCCGCCGCCGCATGCTTGCGGAGGAAGGTGGCGAGCTTCGCCTGGTTGGGTGCTTCGGTCTTTGCTGCCATGGTGGTGTCCTTCAGTGTTCCGCCCCGTCGTCCCCGATGCCTTCGCCCGACTCCGCCGCCGCCGCGCGCATCGCGGCATCCAGCGCCGCGGCGCGCTTCAGGGAGTCGTCGAGCACGAAACGCAGGCGGGGCGCCTGCCGCACGCGCGACCCCTCCAGCACGGCCCGCCGCAGGTGCGCGGCGGCGTGATTGAGGCCCTGCACGGCAAGCGGGCCGAACTCGGCGGGGAGCACCGAGACTCGCACGGTGGCCTCCTCGAGGTCCGCCGACGGGTCCACGCCGATCACGGTGACCATCCCGCGCACGCGCGGGTCGGCGATGCCGCGCTGGATCTCCGTCTGGACGATGCGCTGGACCAGCGTGCAGAGCTGCGCCGCACGGTGCCCGGCGGGGCGCCCGTGCGAGCTGCGTGCGTCTTGTGCGTGGCGATCGCCCATGTCGGTCCGGTCCTCGCCCCGTCAGTCCTTGCGCCCGCCCAGCGCGGAGAGCCCACGCTGGACCTTGACGGTCCTGTAGCACTCGAGGACGTCGCCGACCTTGATGTCGTCGTAGCCGTCGATCTTCATGCCGCACTCGTTGCCGGCGCGAACTTCCTTGGCATCGTCCTTGAACCGCTTGAGCTGCTCGAGCCGGCGGTCCTTCTCGATGACGATGCCTTGGCGGGTCACGCGGATCTGCGCGTTGCGCTCCACCACGCCGTCGGTGACGTAGCAACCCGCGATGGCGCCGACCTTGGAGATCCGGAACACCTCGCGAACCTCGGCGTGGCCGAGCACCTCGAGCTTGAGCTCGGGCTCCAGCAGGCCGCTGGCGGCCTTCGCCACGTCGTCGGTCAGGTCGTAGATCACCTCGTAGAGCCGCATCTCGACGCCCTTGGCCTCGGCGAGCGCGCGCGCCTTGGCGTTGGAGGTGACGTTGAAGCCGACGATGATCGCCTTGGTCGCCTCGGCGAGCGCGACGTCGCTCTCGTTGATGCCGCCCACGGCGCAGTGCTTGACGCTGACCGCCACCTCGTCGGTGCGGATCTTGGAGAGGACCGCCTTGAGCGTCTCCACCGAGCCTTGGACGTCGCCCTTGACCACGAGCGGCAGTTCCTTGACCCCGGCCCGGCCCATGTGCTCGAAGATGTTGTCGAGGGTGATCTTCGGCGCGGCAAGCTCACGCTCGCGCTCGATGCGGCGCCGCTCGAGCGCGGCTTCCTCGGCCTCCTTGAGGCTCTTGACGCAGTAGAACTTGTCTCCGGCGTCGGGAAGGACGTCGGGACCCGAGATCGCCACCGGGGTCGACGGACCGGCGCTGTCGATGCGCTGGCCGCGATCGTTGACGATGTCGCGGATTCGCCCGAACGCGCGACCGACCACGATGAAGTCGCCCTTCTTGAGCTGTCCCTCCTGGACGATGACGCGCGCGACGGTGCCGCGGCCCTCCTCCATCTGCGCCTCGAGGCAGGTGCCCTGCGCCAGGCCCTTGGCATCGGCCTTCAGGTCGCGCAGGTCCGCCACGTAGTCGAGCATCTCCAGCAGCTCCTGGATGCCCGTGCCCTTCACCGCGCTGACCTTCATCACCTCGGTCTCGCCGCCCCACTCCACGGGGTTCAGGCCATGCTCGGCGAGCTGGCCGTAGATCCGCTGGATGTTGCCCTCGGTGGCCTCGGGCTTGTCGATCTTGTTCAGCGCCACGACGATCGGCACCCCGGCCGCCTTGGCGTGGTTGATGCTCTCGATGGTCTGGGGCATGACGCCGTCGTCCGCCGCCACCACCAGCACGGCGATGTCCGTCACCCGGGCGCCGCGGGCACGCATCTGCGTGAACGCCTCGTGGCCCGGGGTGTCGATGAAGGTGACCACCCGCTCCTTCTCGCCCGCACGCACCGGCACCTGGAAGGCGCTGGTCGCCTGCGTGATCCCGCCGGCCTCGCCGCTCGCGACGTTCGTGTTGCGGATGCGGTCGAGCAGGCTGGTCTTGCCGTGGTCCACGTGGCCGAGGATCGTCACGACCGGCGGGCGCGGCTTCTCGTCGACCCGTTCGCGCGCGGAGAACCGCTCCTCGATGATGTCGGCGACCGACTTGGCCTCCTCCACCACGAGGTCGATCTCGTGCTCCATCATGATCTCGATGGCGCGGTCCTTGTCGATGGTGCTGTTGATGGTCGCCATCTGGCCGGCCAGCATCAGCTTCTTCAGGATCTCGCCGGCCTTCACGCCGCTCTTCTCGGAGAGCTCCTTGATGGAGATCGGCTCGGTGACGTGCACCTCCAACGGGGTGCCCGGCTCGCGACGGGCCACGGCCGAGCCGCCCTCGCGGGACGAGGTGTGCTTGAACTGTCGCGACTTGCGCCAGCCGGACGCTCCGGCGAGGAGCCGCTCACGCTCGACGCGGTCGGCGCTCGAGCCGGGGTCGCCGCCGCGCGTGCCGAAGTCACGTCCGCGCGGATCGGCGGCCCGTCCGCTGCGGCTCGTCGGCGTGGTCGGCCGCTGGCCGCCACGTCCTCCTGCGCCCGCACCGCCGCCGCCGAATCGCGGCCCGAACCCGGGACCGCCGGGGGCGGGCCGCGGGCGCGGCGCCGGAAGCACGTCCGGCGTCTCCACTCGGATCACCTTCGGGCCCGACAGCGCCGTCTTGGTGGGGGCCAGCGACTGGCCCACCGGGCGGACGACGTCCGGTCGCTTGGGCACGTTCATGGTCGGCGGTGCGCTGGCCGGCTGGATCGTGTGACGCACCGGCGGCTTGGTGATGACCGCGGGCGCCGGCTTGGCGGGCGCCGCCTCCACCGGCCGAGTCGACCGGTGCGCCTTGCCGAGGACGGCCGGGCTGACCGGGGCGTCGACCACCGCATGCGGCGCGGCGCTCTCGGGCGACACCACGACGGATGGATCCTCTCCCGGGAGACGCGGGCCGAGATCCAGCTCACGATCGGTGGGCACGGGTTCCGGTTTCGGAGCCTTCTCCACCTTCACCTCGGCGACCGGGGCGGGTTCCGGCACGGCGGGCGCCACCGCCGGCTCGGCCGCGAGGGCGACGGGCGCCGCGACGTGCGGCGACGACTCCTCGACGGGGGCATCGCTTGGCTCGGACGAATCGCCGCCCTTGCGGGAGGCGGGCTTGCGCGCGGTCCGTGGCTTGGCCGCGGGGGCCTCCACCTTGGGAGCGGTCTCCACGGCGGTTGCACCGCCGGCCGCGGTCCCGAACCACTCGCGGATCGTCTCCGCGAGGCCGATCGACACCGTGCTCGACGCGGTCTTGGCCTGGTCGATCCCCTCGCTCTCGCACTTCGCCTTGATGAGCTTCCAGTCCACGCCAAGGTCCTTGGCGAGTTGGGAGATTCGAACCTTCTGGATCTGCTTCGACACGCGTTGCTCCTCGTTTCAGCCTGCGGTCCGGGCCACCGGCCCCGACTCAGTTTCCGTCGCCACCGCCCAAGATCGCATCGGCCGCGCCCTCGGCTGCCGCGTCGGTCTCCACCACCGAATCCGCCATCCCGCCGCCACCGAGCAGCGCGTCCGCCGCCTGGGCTTCCTCGGCCTTGCGAACCGCCTCGGCCTCCGCGGCGATGCGCTGCTCCTCGGCGATGATCTTGCCCTTCGCCGAGCACGCCTCGACCACTCGCTCGGCCAGCTCCTCGGACATGCCGATCTCGGAGGTGAGCATGGGCACGCCCACCTCCTCGATGTCGAAGACGCTGATCAGGCCCAGGGCGCCCATGCGGTCGAACATCTCGCCGGTGAAGCCCTCGATCGGGCTCAGCGTCTGCTCGATGGCCGCCAGGCCCTTCTCGAACTCGGCGGGAGTCAGGATGTCGATGTCCCAGCCGGTCAGGCGCGCCGCCAGGCGCACGTTCTGGCCGCGACGGCCGATCGCCAGCGACAGCTGGTCCTCGCGCACGATGATGGTGCCGCGCCCGAGCTCCAGGCACAGGCTGACCTCCTCGACCTCGGCGGGCTTGAGCGCATTGGCGATGAGCACCTGGCTCGATTCGTTCCAGCGCACGATGTCGATCTTCTCGCCGCCGAGCTCGTCGACGATGTTGCGGATGCGGCTGCCGCGCACGCCGACGCAGGCACCCACGGGATCGACCTTGCTGTCGACGCTGGAGACCGCCAGCTTGGTGCGGAACCCGGGCTCGCGGCTCATGGCCTTGATCTCGATGACGCGCTCGGCGACCTCGGGGACCTCGGACTCGAACAGCTTGCGGATGAAGTCCGGGTGCGCGCGGCTCAGGACCACCTTCACCTGGTTGATGGAGTCCCGGACGTCCAGGATCAGGCAGCGCACGCGATCGCCGGGCTGGAACTGCTCGCCCGGGATCTGCTCGCTCCGGGGCATGAAGCCCTCGGTGCGGTCGATCTGCACGATCAGCGCCCCCCCCTCGTAACGCGCCGCGGTGCCGGTGACGAGCTCGCCCTGTCGCTTCCCGAACTCCTCGAGCAGCGCATTGCGCTCGTCCTCGCGGAACTTCTGGATCATGACCTGCTTGGCGGTCTGGGCAGGGATGCGCCCGAGCGACTTCAGGTCGATCGGGTGCTTCTCGCCCGTGTCCTCGTCCTCGCGCCACAGCGAGATCGCGCCGGACAGCCGATCGATCTCGCACCCGAACTCCTCGGTGTCGAGGGAGTTGAAGTGCTTGCGCGCCGCGCTGACCATCGCCTGCTCCAGGTCCTGGATCAGGAGTTCGCGGTCGATGTTGCGCTCACGGGCGATGGAGTCGAGGATCTGCAGGGTCTCGCGATTCATGGTCAGTGCTCCGGGCGGTGTTGGTTGGTTGGTTGTGGTGACGGGTTGTCGTGCGTTGGACCCGCGGCGCACGCCGCGACTGAAAACGGACACGGGCCACGCGCGGGTGCGCATGGCCCGTCTGGGCGGCAAGGCGACCAGCCCGAGGGTCAGCCCATGCGGGCGACCTCCGGACGGGCCGATGCCCCACCGTTGCCACCGACGCCAGCGCACGAGGCGCTGACGGCCAGCATCGGGACCTTGACGCTGAGGAGCGTCATGGCCGAAGGCTGGAGCCGAGGGTCAGGATCGACTGGAAAGCGATCATGGACGGCGGTGCACGCGGGAGGGCCGGATTCCACGAAGGAAACCCGGGCCGAGACGGACCGGCCCGGAACATCCGGGCCGAGCGCGCAATTGTAGCACATTTTCCCCCTTCATCGCCAGCCACGCCACCGGCCCGCGCTGCAGGCCGCGGCCAGCGTTACGCTTGGGGGGACATGGCTCCCCACGCCCACCGGCTTGACCGCCCCCGCCGCCCCTGGCCCCGACCGTGGTCCCGCCACGGGTCCCGACTGCTCGCGCTGGCGTGGATCACCGTCGCGGTGATCGCGGGGATCCCGACGGATGCCGCCGCGCAGATGGCGTCCGACTCGAAGGTATCGGTCCGGGCGGTGGCGCCGCGGAGCGCGGTGCGGCCGGGCGACGCCATCCCCGTGGCCGTGGTGCTGGACATCGCACCCCAGTGGCACGTCTGGACGAGCAAGGCCCAGTCCCGCGCCCTGCCCGAGGGCATGGTGGCCTTCTCGGATGCGGTCTTCACCGAGATCGAACCCGCGGTCACTCCCTCGGGGGCCGCCACCGTGGCCATCGCCGCGGCCCAGTGGCCGACTCCCCACGGCATACGCGTGGACCTCGGTGAGGGCGAGCGCAACTTCGCGGTCTACGAAGGCACGGCGATCGCGTACGTGCCGGTGGTCATCGCCAAGGATGCCGCGGGGCCGGTCCGCCTGGAGTTCGCCGTGACCGTGCAGGCGTGCACGGACCAATGCCTGATGCCGGCCACCGTCCGGGCTGCCGTGGACATCGACGTGCGCGCGGACGCACCGGAGGCACTGCCCGATCCCGCGGTCTTCGGCGGATTCGATCCATCGACCCTCTCGGGCGTCTCCGACGGCAGCGCCGGCCGGGCCGCGGCTGAACCGATCGTCATCCCGCTCTTCGGATGGGACTTCTCGCTCGACCCCGAGTCGCCGACGCTCCTTCCCGTGATGCTCCTGCTTGCGCTCGCGGGAGGCGCGATCCTCAACTTCACGCCGTGCGTGCTGCCGGTGGTGCCGCTCAAGATCATGGGCCTCGCCGGCGCGGCGGGCGGCGACCGCCGGCGCACGTTCATGCTGGGCGTGGCGATGACCGCCGGCGTGGTGGGATTCTGGGCCGTGCTCGGGGTGTTGCTCACGACCGTCAAGGGGTTCGAGCAATCCAACCAGCTGTTCCAGTACCCCGCGTTCACGATCACCGTCGGGGTCTTCATCGCCGCGATGGCCCTGGGCATGGCCGGCTTCTTCACCGTGGGCCTGCCGCAGTGGGTGTACGCCGTCGAGACCAAGAACGAGACCATGGCCGGATCGGTCATCTTCGGGGTGATGACGGCGGTGCTGTCCACGCCGTGCACGGCGCCGCTCATGGGCGCCGCCGCCGGATGGGCCGTCACCACCCGCAGCCCGGCCACGATCATCGCGGTGTTCCTGGCGATCGGATTCGGCATGGGCGCGCCGTACCTGGTGCTCAGCGCCTACCCGCAGCTGGCCCGCAGCCTCCCCAAGAGCGGACCGGCGAGCGACGTGCTCAAGCAGGTGATGGGACTGCTGCTGCTGGCGGCCGCGATCTACTTCATCGGCGCCGGCATCAACGGCTACCTCGAGGACCCCATCAAGATGCACTGGTGGGCGATCGGGCTGGTGGGCGCGGCGGCCGGGGCGTGGACCGTGATCCGCACGATGCAACTGGCGAAGGGCCGCGGGACGCAGGCCGCGTTCGTGCTGGTCGGGCTCTTCATCACCGGCGTGTCGATCGCGATCCCGCCGGTGCTGACGCACGAACGGCTGCCGTGGCGCAAGTTCACGCCGGACGCGCTGCAGGCGGCGATGTCGCAGGGCGACGTGGCCGTGCTCGACTTCACCGCCGAGTGGTGCATCAACTGCAAGACGTTCGAGAAGACGATCCTGGAGAGCGATGCCGTGGCGGCCGTCCTCAACGAGCCGGGCGTGGCGCTCCTGAAGGCGGACATCACCGGCAAGAACGCGCCGGGCACCGCCAAGCTGGCGGAACTCGGCCGGGTGACCATCCCGCTGCTCGTGGTCTACGCCGCCGACGGAACCGAGGTGCTGAAGAGCGAGGCCTACTCGGCGCAGCAGGTGATCGACGCGGTCAAGGCCGCGAAGTCCCGGCGTCGCCCGTGAGCGCCTCGAGCCGACGCCGCTCGGCGTCGGGCAGCATCCGCAGCGGGTCGAGTGCATAGGACTCGTTGATCCGCAGTGCCGCACGCGCGGCCGTGGCGGCCCCCGCCGCGTCGCCGCGCCGGGCAAGCGCCTCCGCGAGACGAGCGTAGCCCCGCACGGTGCGCACGTTGAGCGCGCAGTGCAGCTGCGCCCACTTGACGAGCACCTGCAGGTCCTCGTCCGCGCCGGAGCGCGCCAACTGCTCGGCGAGCAGGCCGCCCGCCGACGCAACGGCGTCCTGTACCGGGAGCACGGCCAACGACTCCAACGCCGCCTCTCGCCAGCCCGGCGCTTCGGACGCGGACGCCAGTTGCACCAGCGCCGCCGCGCGCACCGCCGGACGCGCCGGGCGCAGCAGCCAGGCGTCCGTGGCCGTCCGCATGGGGTCGGTGGCGGCGGCTTCCAAGGCGCGTCCGGCGGCCAGCCGGGCCTCGGCCACCTCGGACGCCGAAGGCGCCGTGCCTTCGAGGCGCGCTCGCCCCAGGGCGGCAAGGGGCGCCGCGGCATCGGCGATGCGGCGCTCCGCGGCACGTGCCCCCGGCAGGTCCACCGCCAGCTGATGCGCCGCGAGCGTCATGAGCGCCAGCGACACGGCCGCCACCAGGTACGGCGCGACCTCCGAGCGGTCCCGCGACCGGTCGTGCGGCGCATCGCGCGCAGGCACCACCCGCGGGGCCGAGGCGGCCAACGCGATCACCATCGCAACCCACGAGATCGCCCCCGGCCACCAGAGCGTCATCTCGACTTGCGCATGGATGACGAGCATGAGCGCGGCCCCCGCGAGCGCCACGCGCACCGCGGAACCTCCGGCCCCGGCAGCCCACGCCATCGATCCGGCCGCCGCGGCGGCAACCGACGCCGCCAGCATCCGCAGCACCAGCGCCGGGGTATCAAGTGCAGGATCCGTCACCGACGCGACCATCACGACCGTGGCGGCACACAGCGCCGCCACCGCGGGGACGAGGCGGACCGTGTTCACGCCGGTGCCATCGCGCGGGACCGCGGTCCACGGCTCGGCAGGATCGGAACGCGCGGCATCCGCGGCGGCCCCACGCGCGACGAGCGCCACCCAGACCGCCAGCAGCCCGACCCAGCACCACCCCCCGACGCCGAGGCACGCCACCCAGTCGGCCCATGCCGCGTGCGCACTCTGCACTTCCTCCGGGGATTGCCACGGACGGAACTGGAGGTAGGCGTCGCCGAACCCGGCGGGCCCCACGCCGAGGCCCGGTCGCGCCCCGACCATGCGCAGCGCGGCCTCCGCGTAGTGCGAACGGAACAGCAGGCTGCGCTCGCCCCACCCGGCCCCGAACCACCCGCGCACGAACACGGCCACCACGGGCAGCGCCACGAGGAGCAGCGCCAGCGTCGAGCGCCACGCGGACCGAGGCGAGCGCCAACGGACCCACGCCACGAACCCCAGCGCCAGCGCCAGCGCGGCGATCGCGCCCTTGGAGCCGTTCGCCGCGACGGATGCCGCGCACGCCGCGGCCGCCGCGCCGAGCGAGAGCGCGATGCGCGGCGATCGCCCCCACGCCGCGCACGCCGCCCCGCCCATGATCAGGCACGCCGCGCCCATCACGCTCGAGGCCACGTTGGACATGCCGAACCACGCGGTGATCTCGGGCTGCATCAGGCGCCGCTCGTAGGTGAGCGCCTGCGGCGATCCGGGAGCCCACCCGCGGGCGGCCAGCACCTCCCCCATGTTCGCCCGGTACGCCTCGACCGTCGCGGGGTGCTCGATCCACCATTGAATTGCACCGCGGAGCGCCATCGGCACCGCCGCGGACGCCAGCACCGCCACGGCGATGATGCGCGCCGCACGATCCTCGGGCCCAAGCGCGCGCACGGACACGCCCGCTCCGGCGGCGCCCACCATCGCCCCGCACCATTGCGCGGCACGCCATCCGTCGTCCGCCGATCCAAGCGCGTGGCTCCACGCCACCGCCGCGCCGACCGTGGCCAGCAGCATGATGGCTGCCCCCGTGGCATCCACTCGATCGCGCATCAACCAGGCGGCCAACGCTCCGAGGAACGCCGCGATGGCATCCAGCGCCAGCCCGGTCGAGGGCGCGATCCCCGCGAAGGGGAACGGGTCGAGCACGGGGTCGACGTCGAACCACAGCATGGACGGGTGCGCCACCAGCGCCTGGAACGACGCGATGCAGGCCAGCACCACCACGAGCCCCGTGACCGTGGAGCGACGCCACGCCGCGACGGACGACGGTGGTTCGCCATGCAGCGCCACCGGGCCGTGCGCCGGGGCAGGACCGCTCATCGACGCTCCTCGGAGAGCCGTCCGAGCATCGGCCGTTCGAAGGCGGCGAGCGTCGCCATGAACACCGCGACCTGCACCCCGATGAGGGCCGCCTGCCACGGGGCCGCCGTACCCAGGAGCAGTCCGGCGATCCCGCAGCATGCGGCGATCGCGCAGATCAGGAGCACCGCGCCGCGGCGCGTGAGCCCGCGCATCACCAAGCGATGCGAGAAGTGCTGCTGGTCCCCGACCATCGGGCTGCGGCCCTGCAGCATGCGAAGTCCCGACACCGTGAACGCGTCGTAGAGGGGCACGGCCAGGATGACCAGCGGTGCCAGAACGCCGTACCAGCGCGTGCCCAGCGCGTAGCCCGGCTCCTGGGGAGAAGTGAAGGTGACCTGCATGGCCAGGACGGCCAGCAGGAACCCGACCGGGAGCGACCCTCCGTCGCCCAGGAAGATCCGCGCCGACGATGCCGCCCGCCACGGGAAGTTGAACGCCAGGAACCCGACCAGCGCACCGCACAGCACCGCAAGCAGCCCGGACGTCGCCCACTGGCCGGCGATCCCCGCGGCGATCGAGAGCGAGGCGGCCGCGATCGCCGACACGCCGCCCGCCAGCCCGTCCATGTTGTCGAGGAAGTTGACGGCGTTGGTCAGCACCACGATGAAGCAGGCGCTGGCGGCGATCGAAAGCCACGGCCCGCCGACCACCGCGTCGAGCACGTGGAGCGCCCGGAATCCGCCGCCCCATGCCACGGCCAGCGCCACCGCCACCTGCACGCCGAGCTTCGGCCACGCCGCGATCGCCCGCCGGTCGTCGCGGAGGCCGAGGGCATGCAGCGCGGCCACTCCGCCGAGGATCCACCACGCCCCGGCCGAGCTCTGCGACAGGTTCCGCACGCTGTGCCCGAGGCCGCCCGCGGAGTCGGACCCCGACTGCTCGGGATCGATGAGGGCGTGCGCGGCCAGCACCGCCGCGATCGCCACGGCGACCGTGGCCGTCACCGCGATGCCCCCGATGTTGGGCACGCGACGCAGTTCCTTGGCATGCCCCGGTGCCCCCGCGCTGTCGAGCGCCCCGGCCCGCAAGCCGACGGAGACCAAGGCGCGCGTTCCGAGCGCCGACGCCACCAACGCCGCCACGAAGGCCCCCGCCACGGCGGCGGCAGGGTGCGGCAGGGCGGAGGGTCCCGCGGCAAGTTCGACCATGGGGCCAAGGGTATCCGCGCCGCGGCACCGGTTCGGGGATACTGGGGCGATGCAATCGATCACCGTCTACTGCTCGTCGAGCGGCGCGCTCGAACCGCACTTCGCCGAGGGCGCGCGGGACCTCGGCGGGGCCCTCGCCGCCCGGGGCATCGAGCTGGTCTACGGCGGCGGCTCGATCGGGCTGATGGGCGAGTGCGCCCGCGCCGCCAAGGCCGGGGGCGGCCGGGTGACCGGCATCATCACCCGCAAGTTGCTCGAGCTCGAGCAGGGTTGGAACGGGTGCGACGAGCTGGTGGTGGTGGACACCATGCAGGAGCGGCGGCGCATGCTGATGGACCGCGGCGACGGATACGTGGTGCTGCCCGGCGGGCTCGGCACCTACGAGGAGTTCTTCGAGGTGCTGGTGGCCCGGCAGCTGGGCGACCACCACAAGCCGATCGCCATCGTCAACCACGATCGCTACTACGACCCGCTGGTGGCGATGATCGAGCACGGCATCGAGCACCGCTTCGTGCGGCCGGCGATCCGCCGCGTGCTGTCGGTGGTGGACACCGGGCACGACGCGCTGGACGCGCTGCTGGGGCATCGGCCCGCGACGCACGACCCGGCGGACTTCCTGCCGATGCACGCGGGGCGCGATGGCCGCGGCAGCGGGGGCCGCGCGTGACCGATCGCGTCGGCATCATCGCCGGCCAGGGCATGCTCCCCGTGCTGGTGGCGCGGGGAATGCGCGCGCAGGGCCGCTCCATCCACTGCGTGGGGCTGCGGGGCCAGTTCCTGCCCGAGCTCCGCGCGCACTGCGACCGATTCGACGAGGCCGGCGTGCTGCAGCTCGGGCGATGGATCCGCCTCTTCCGGCGCGAGGGCGTGTCCGAGGTCACGATGGTGGGCCGCGTGAGCAAGAAGCGCATGCACGACCCATGGGCGGTGCTCAAGGCGGTTCGCGACCTGCCCGACTGGCGGACCATCGACCTCTGGTACCGAAAGCTCCGCCACGACCGCCGCAGCGCTACGCTCCTGCGCACCGTGGCCGACGACCTGGCCACGGCGGGAGTGGTGCTCATCGACTCGACCCGGTACATCCCCGACCACATGGCGACCGAAGGCCCGATGGGCCGCGTCCGCCCCGATGCGCGGGCGCTCGCCGACATTGCCTTCGGGTGGCCCCTCCTGAAGAAGGTGGGCGGGCTCGACATCGGCCAGGCGATCAGCGTGCGCGAGCGCGACGTCATCGCCGTGGAGGCCGTGGAGGGCACGGACGCCATGATCCGCCGCAGCGGCGAGCTGTGCCGCGCCCGCGGGTGGACGCTCCTCAAGGACGCGCGCCCCGGTCATGACATGCGCGCGGACGTGCCGACGATCGGGGTCCAGACCATCGAGGGACTCGCCGCCGCGGGCGCCGGTTGCGTCGCGGTCGGGGTGGGGCGGGTGATCCTGGTGGACCGCCCCGCCGTCCTCGCCGCCGCGGACCGGGCGGGCATCGCCGTGGTCGGCGTGACGGAGTGACCCGATGGCGGACGACCGTGGACCGTTCGTGTCGCGCGCGGGGCAGAAGCTCGCGCACGCGCTCGACGCCTTCGGCGTCGTCGTGGATGGGCTGCGCTGCGCGGACTTCGGCTGCAACGTGGGCGGCTTCACCGACTGCATGCTGCAGCGCGGGGCGCGCAGCGTGGTGGCCGTCGACACGGGGTACGGCGCGCTCGCCTGGAAGCTGCGCTCGGACCCGCGCGTCGAGACGCGCGAGCGCAGCAACGCGCTTCATGCCGAACCGCCGGCGGGCGGCGTCGACCTGGTGACCGTCGACCTGGCGTGGACGCCGCAGCGGTTGGCGGTGCCCGCCGCCCTGCGCTGGCTGGCGCCCGGCGGGCGCATCGTCACGCTGGTCAAGCCGCACTACGAGCTGCGCGATGGCGAGAAGCAATGGCTCCAGGGCGGGTTCCTTCCGCATGAGCGGGTGCCCACGGTGGTGGAGCGCGTGCGGGCCGAGATGCCCGGCCTGGGTGCGCGCGTCCTGGCCGATTCCGCCAGCCCATTGACGGGCGGCAAGACCGCGCGGCGCAAGGGAGTCCCGGGGAACATGGAGTGGCTCATGCTCCTCGAGCGCCACGGCTGAACGGCGCGCGGCCGGACCCCGCGCCGCCGGCGCCGGGACATCAATCGCGGGTGGTCAGCACCACGATTCCCCCGACGATCAGCAGGAGCCCGAGCAGCTTCTTCGCCGAGAACGTCTCTCCGAGCAGGACGAACGCGCCCACCGCCGCGAACGTCGGGGCGAGCGCGAACGCCACCGGCTTCACGCGGCTCACGTCGCCCGCGGCCAGGCCGAGGTAGAAGCACGCGATCCCCAACGCCCCCGCGGAGATGCCCGCGCCGAGCACCAACTTCCACCACGTGGCCGCGGATGCCGCGGTCCATGCGGCCGGTTCACGAGCGGCGCTCACGCCGAGCGGCTCAAGCCACCCGCGCGACGCCGCGAACCACGCCAGCCAGATCAACGGCAACGCCACGGAGGTCCGGACGGCGATTGCCGTCATCGGACCGACTTCCCCGGACTTCAGCACGCTCTTGGCGCACAGCTCGCCGATCCCCCAGAACAGGCCGGCGAGCACCGCCCAGATCACCGGGGCCATGGCCGGCTCAGGCGGTCGGCTGCTCGAGGCCGCTGGCCTCCCAGTCGATCGTGATCTTCTCCTGCACGATCTCCTCGATCACCACCTCGAAGTCCGAGCGACCGTTGCGCTCGACCAGCGGGCGGGCGCCGTTGATGATCTCGCCGAGGCGGCGCTGGATCAGGGCGGTCAGCTTGAAGCGGCCACCGAGCTTCTGGACGATCTCGTCGCTCTTCAGGGCGTCAATCACGGGTCGGCTCCGATCGATGCGGGTCTGCCGGCAGGCGGCCACGCGGGCCGCCGGGGGCGAATCCCGGATTGTAGCGGTGCCCCGCGTCCACGCACAAGGGGCCGCCGGGGGCCAAATGTAGCCTCCGGCGCGTGCCGGAACCCCGCCCTGCCCCGTTCCCCGCCGCGCTTCGCGTGAAGCGCCCCGAGGATTTCGACCGGGCCTACCGGCTTCGACGACGCCAGGACCTCGGGGCGTTGATCGTCTACGCGGCCCCGAACGGGCTCCCGGCCTGCCGGCTGGGGCTGAGCGTCTCGCGGAAGGTGGGGGGCGCCGTGCAGCGCAACCGCCTCAAGCGCATGCTCCGCGAGGCCTTCCGCGGCGTGGCCGCGGAACTCCCCGAGGGGATCGATCTCGTCATCGTCGCGCGCCGGCACGACGAGTGGTCACCCGAGCGATACGCGCGGGCGCTGGTCGAGGCCGCCGAGCGGCTGTCTCGATCGGCTCACGGCACCGGGTCGTGACCGCAGCCGCCCCAGGGGTTGCAGCGGGCGATGCGCGATGCCGCAAGCCGCACGCCCCGCCACGCCCCGTGGCGTTCGATCGCCTCGACCGCGTAGGCGGAGCACGACGGCTCGAATCGGCACCAACCGCGCGTGGCCCACGCGAGCCGCCGCTGGTACAGCCGTACCGCCCCGATGCACGCGCGCGCGGCGAGGCCGGGCCCCGATTCACGCATGGCGCACCGGATTGCGGACGCGGCCGACCCCGGCGATCTCCACCTCGACCACGTCGCCGTCGGCGAGGAACACCTTGGGGGAGCGACCGAACCCGACGCCCGACGGCGTGCCGGTGAGGAGCACGGTGCCCGCCAGGAGCGTGGTGCCCCGCGAGAGTTCCGCCACCAACCGCGCCACGGGGTGGATCATGAGCGACGTGGGCGCGTCCTGCATCACGGTGCCGTTGACGCGCGTCACGATGCGCAGGGCCTGGGGGTCGGGGACGGCCGACGCGGGCGCCATCGTCCCGATCGGGCAGAAGGTGTCGAAGCTCTTGCCGCGGCAGAACTGCCCGCCTCCGCCCTCGCGCTGCCACCACCGGGCCGTGACGTCGTTGGCGGCCGCGTAACCGGCCACCGCGTCGAGCGCGCGCCCCTCGGGCACGTCGCGGCAGTCGCGGGCGATGATCACCGCCAGCTCGCCCTCGAAGTCGACCTGCGGGCCGTGGTCGTCGCAGATGGCCGGGATCACGATGGCGTCGCCGTCGGCGCACGCGGCCGCCGGGTTCTTCATGAAGACCACCGGGCGCTCGGGCGCGGTGCCGCCCATCTCGGCGGCGTGGTCGGCGTAGTTCTTCCCGATGGCGATGATGGCCGGCGGACGGTGCTGCATGACCCGAGCCTACCCCGCGGGCTCAGCGCCGGCGGTCCGCCGCGCCTTCGCGGAGCTCGCGCAGCCGCTCGGCGCGCTCGCGCTCCAGCTCGGCCTGCCGGGCGCGGTAGGCGTCCATGTTCGGGGGTTCGGCGAACAGCGACGCGACCGGCTGGCCGGACGCACCGAACGGGCTCGCCGCCCAGTCGGTCTCGATCTGCCGCAGCGCGGCGTCGTACACCATGGCGCGCTGGTCCTCGGGCAGCCGGTTGTAGATGGTCAGCCGTTCGACCAAGGGGATCGACGGGTCCCGCATGATCCCGGCGAGCACGTCCTCGACGCTGCGCTCGAGCGAGCCGATCATGTCCGCGAGCCGGGCATCGCCCATGCGCGTGCGGAAGTCGGTGTAGCGGTTGGTGCGGAAGAACTCGGTCAGGTCCCGGGCGAAGGCCAGCGCCTCGTCCAGCACCTTCTTGCGACCGAGCAGGTATCCCTCGAGGAACCCGCGCCGCAGGATCGCCGCCACGTCGGTGCGCGCCACGTCCGGCACCTGCTCGTACTCGCCGAAGGTCGAGTTTCGGACGAAGACGTCGAGCGGCGCCACGTACTTGTTGTTCGGCACCAGGCCGCCGCGGCCGCACAGCTCGTCGAGCTGGTCGAGGATGCGCTGCGCCTCCTCGGTCTCGCCGGCGTGGTAGAGCTCGCGCACCGCCTGCGCCATGAAGTTCTCGTAGAAGTCGACGAACGTGTCCGGGCCCCCGCCGCGGGTCTCGTAGTGCTTGCGGTAGAGCTCGCGGAAGTAGCGGTCGATCACGGGGATCCACCGGCTGTCGTAGAGGCGCGCCGGGTTGTCCTGGGAGAGCGGGTCCACGCGCATCAGCCCGGAGTGGGCCAGCGACTGCATCGCCTGGATGCTGGTCCGGTCGTCGTTGAGGATGCGGTACACGTCCTCGTCGTTGTCGTACCGGTCCGCGCCGACCTCGCTGCCCAGCTTGGTCCAGTAGAAGGCATGCGCCTGCGGGTGCCGCCAGTCGAACGGGCCGAACTCGCGCGTGTAGCGCGCCATGACCCGCGGGTCCATGTTGTAGACGTCCAGGAGGACGCGCTTGCGGAGCCATGCGGCCAGCCGCACCACCGACGCGCGGCGCTCGGGCTCGGAGAGCACGTCGTCGATCGCCGCGTACATCGGGTCACGGCGCCGGAACTGGTCGTGGAGCCCGAAGATCCGCGCGTACCCCGGCCCCGACTTCACCGCGTTCCACCGACCCAGCGCCATGAGGAAGTCGCGGTCCATCTCGAGCCGGAACTCCGGGTCGACCGCCCGGGTCTTCGCGCGGACCGCCTCGACCAGCGCCTCGACCCCGGGGTCGCGCGCGACCAGTTCCTCCCAGGTGTCCGGCGCGTCGGCGATGGAGTCGAGCCACGCCGCCCGGGCCTCCTGCGATTCCGGCGGCTCGCCGAGCACCAGGTGCCACTCGCGGGCCAGCTCGCGCTTGTAGTGGAAGTGCGCGTCGTCGCTCAGGCCGTCGATCTTGTGCGCGAACCACCAGCCCAGCTCCTTGTACAGGATCAGGTCGTTGGGGTTGTAGCGGATGCCCTGTCCGCGGACGAGGTCGATGCCGGCGTTGACGAGGCGCCACCGCTCCTCCGGCGTCTTCATCGCGACGGAGAGGTTGTACGCCAGGTTGTGGCCGTGGAACGCCCAGACCTCGCCGAAGCGCGGCTGCAGCTTGGTGATCAGCTCGGCGAGGCGCCGCGCGTCGTAGTACTGCCCCTCCTGGCGCATCTGCTGCAGGCGGATCCACAGGTAGTCGACCACGAGCCCGCGCAGCGCACCGACCGCCGAGCCCAGCGCGACGATGGGCGGCGCTCCCTCGACGGAGACGTTCGTGTACCGCAGCTGGCCGCGGTCGCTGGCCTCGAGGACGCGGGGAAGCAACGCGCCGGACGCGGTGATCCCGGCGGCGGCGGCCACGGCGGCGAGGAACTGGACGGCTCGGTCGCGCATCGGTCAGCCCTGGCCGCTGTACACGGCGACCTCCTTGCGGCGCATGGCGACCCACCCCACCGCGAGCACCGCTCCCGTCCACAGCACGCCGATTCCCGCGACCGCGGACACGAGCGCCGGGATGGCGATCGCGCGGCCCTGCGCGAGCGAGTCGCTCGGGCTGCGTTCGCCGAACGAACGGAAGGCCCACTCCACCGCGGTGGCGACGCCGAGGATCGCGTGCTGGAATCCCTTGGCCAGCCAGCCGAGCTTGTCGTCCACCGACTGGTGCTCGAGCGCCTGCGAGAGGAACGGCGCAAGCGAGGCCATCAGGAAGACGCCGAACGCCAGGAGAACCGCGATCGGGAAGCTCAGGATCGAGCCGGCGACGACCGCGAGCGCCGAGAGGAACGCCAGCTTGCAGGCATCGACCAGCAGCGCGCGCCCGAGGTTCCGCTCGAAGGTGCTCTCGGTGACCATCACCTCCAGCGAGTCCGGCTGGATGAACACCGTGATCGGGTTCGGCACGGGCTGCTTGGCGACCTCGTCGAAGCCCGCGTTCCAGATGCGCACGCGGAAGGTGCCGTCGTCGCCGATGAACCGCGGATCGATGCGGAAGGTGTACGGATCGCCCGGCGTCCACTCGCGCGTCTCCCAGGCACCGGCGCCCTCGCCGGTCGTGAACTGGAACATGGTCGTGAAGCGCTGGTGCTCGTCGTCGCCGCCGCCGTGGAGCTTGAACCGAAGGGCGACGGGAAGGCCCGCGCGCACCGCCGGGGCGAGGCCGGCGAACGTGAACTCGCGGCTGTCGCCGGGGCCGATCCGGCGCTGCTGGTCGAGGAACTCCTTCTGGCGCTCGGTGGCGAGCGCGCGGCGCACGGCGGCCTCGTCCTGCGTGCCGTTGGCGAGGTCGGCGCGCAGCACGGCGTCCGCCTCGATGGCCTGGTCGACCATCTCGCGCAGCCGTTCCGGCGCGAGGATCTCGTAGCTCGGGGCGGTGCCCGAGCGCGCCACCAGCACGCCGTTGCGCACGTCGCGCGCGTCCTGCTCGTCGAGCGGCGCCTGCGCCGCAAGCACGTGGGCGCCGATGCCCAGGAGGATCATGCCGCCCAGCGCCGTCGCCAGGCCGAGGACGAGCGTGCCCACCCACTTGCCGACCATCCAGCCGGCCGGCGAGACCGGCTTGGTGACCACCGACCACACCTGGCGGTCGCGCATCTCGAAGGCCGTGGTGGCGCAGCCGAAGAACAGCACGAACACGGCCGAGAAGGCGAAGACCGCGGTGTGTCCCCAGTCGAGGAACCCCGGGATCGCCTGGTAGAGCGGATCCTGCGGCGCGCGCGAGAGCACCAGCACCGGCAGGAGCATCGCCACCGGCAGCGCGAACCCGGGCGCGGCCATCGACCGGATCCCCTCGATCACGGTGTTCGACGCCACGGCCACCACGCCCGAGCGGAAGGCGAGCAGCGCGCGCGCCGCCCGCCACAGCAGCACGAAGAGGAGGAACGACAGCGCCGCGGCCACGGTCCACTGCGTCGCGGACGGGAACCCCGCGACCCAGAGCCCGGCGGCCAGCGCGAGCACCGGCACGCCGATCTCCGCCGCCGGAACCAGGATGCCGGACCACGCCACCAACGCCAGCACCGTGGCCAGGACCACCGCCAGGATGGCCACCTGCACGGGCGACCGCGCCAGGAACGACGGGAGCCACGGCGGCACCTGCTCCGCGACCAGGCGCCACGCGAGATCCTCGCGCGATTCGGGCGACATCCGGCCATCCTCGTCGAAGAGGTCGATCGGCCGGCTGATGAGGCGCGGCCCGCCGTAGGTGCGGCCGTTGGCCGACACGGTGCGCGCCTCCAGGAGCTGCATCGCCGACGGATCGCGGTCCGCGGCCGATGCCCGGCCCAGCGCCGAGAGGATGCCGGATCGCTGCGCCGAGAGCGACTGCGCCACCGACCACGCGGGCCATGCCGCGGCCGCAACCGCCGCCACGCACAGGACTGCCGCCACGAGGCGCGCGCGCGGTCCGCGCAGGCGATCCTCGGCCCACCGGTGCATCCGGCGGAGCAGCTCGATCACGGGCGATCGCCCCCGCCGAGAAGGTCATCGATGACGGAGCGGTCGACCGAGGCGTCCGGTGCGGGGCGGGCTGCCGGCGCGGGGCGGGCCTCCGGCTTGGACGGGGACACGGGCGCCGGGGCATCCGGGGGCGCCGAGGCGGCGCCCAGTGCCTCCAGCACCGATCGGTCGGCACCGGCGGGCGCGACGGGTGCCGGGGCCGCGGCAGCCATCGGGGCGTCGTCGGTGACCAGCGATCCGATCAGTCCATCGCCCTCGGCAGCCTCGCCGCGGAGGAAGGCCGCGGTCGGGCCGCCGGCACGCGCGCCGCTCGTCTGGGCCTGGTCGGAGCGCGCGGCCTCGACGATGCGCATGAACAGGTCCTCGAGGCGTTGCCGCGGAGAGGCAACGCGCTCCACGTGGACCCCGGCCTGCGACTCCAGGAGCCGGCGAACCCGCTCCTCCGTGCCCGCATCCAGGTGCGGCACGGTGATCACGGTGCGGCCCGAGTCCTCGAGGAGCTGGTCCACGGTGCCTTCGCTGCGGATGCGCCCGCCGTAGAGGATCACCATGCGGTCGCAGACGTCCTGCACGTCGTCAAGCTGGTGGCTCGACAGGAGGATGGTCTTGCCGCGGCGGCCGAGGTCCAGGAGCAGGTCCTTGACCTGCCGGGTGCCCAGCGGGTCGAGGCCAGAGGTCGGTTCGTCGAGGATCAGGAGGTCGGGATCGTTGATGAGCGACTGCGCGATGCCCAGGCGCCGCGCCATGCCCTTGGAGAACTCTCCCACGGGGCGGTGCGCCGCGTGCGACAGGCCGACCATCTCCAGCAGCTCTCCCGCGCGGCGACGGCGGACGTCGCGACCGAGCCCGAACAGGCGACCGTAGAAGTCAAGGGTCTCCTGCGGCGTCAGGAACCGGTACATGTACGTCTCTTCCGGCAGGTAGCCGATGCGACGCTTGACCTCGACGTCCGTGGGATCCTTGCCGAAGACCGAGAGCAGTCCGCGCGTGCGGCGGAGCAGCCCGAGGATCATCTTGATGGTGGTGCTCTTGCCGCTGCCGTTGGGGCCGAGCAGGCCGAAGATCTCGTCGCGCTCGATGGAGAAGGAGATGCCGTCCACCGCCACGGCCTTCTGGCGCAGCCAGAAGTCCGCGAAGACCTTGGTCAGGCCCTCGGCGCGAACCACGGCGTCGTCGGCGGCGTTCGGCATGTCAGGATCCCCTGCCGGTCATTCGCGGCCAAAGCCCTTCTCGGCGGAGCGGTCGAGGCGCCGCCCCGGGGCATCGATCATGATCTGGCGGCTGCCGAGCTGGAAGTTGCCCGGCATCATGGACATGGCCGCCTCGCGCTTGCGGCGCTCCACCTCCTCGCGGCGGCGCGCCTGCATGACCTCGGGCGAGCTCTCGATGCCGATGCGCACCGGTCCGCCCTCGGCCGGGGCGCTCATCACCTCGGCGGTCGGCGACGCCAGCACGTCCCGGAGGGCATCGAGCCACAGCTTGCGGACGAGCTGCTGGGGGTTCTCGCGGAAGCTCGGCGCCAGCCCGGCGATGCGGCCGACCTCCTTGCCGAGCGTGGCCCGGACCGTGGCGCGGTAGGCCTGCGCGCGGGCGATGATCGCCGAGGTCTGGCCGACGCTGCCCGATCCCTCGAACCGCGCGCCGATCTCCGCCATCACCTGGTCGGCCGCCGTCATGTCGCCCGCGCCGAGCGCCAGCTCGTAGCGCTGGATCAGGTCGGTGATCCCGGCGTGGTCGGGCCCGGCCATGCCGACCAGGACCGAGTTCGATTCCTGCTGCGCGCGGGCCAGGGCGAGCTTGGCGTTCTCGCGGGCCTCCTGCACGCGCCCGAAGACGTTGCGGATCGCCAGCGGCGCGATCTTCTCGGGGATGGTCACCGACGCCAGGCGCACGCCCGCCTGCATCGCGTCGAGCTGCGACTGCGCCTTCAGGCGCAGCGATTGCTCGGGACCGTCACGGCTCTCGAGGAGTTCCTGGAGCGTGTACTCCGCGGCGACCTGGACCATCGCGCGCGCCAGCGCCTTGGAGACGACGCGCCGCAGCGCCTCGGGTCGGAACTCGTCGAGCGTGCGCACGGCGTCGTCCACGGTGAACTCGGCGGCGATCCGGACATGGGCGAGGTCGCCGTCGGCGGTGACCAGCGACCCGTCCACGCCGGGGCGCACCGGGTCGTCGGGGAGCGCGGCGGCCGTGGCCGCCTCGAGCGTCGCGTTGCCGTCCTTGAAGCGGGGCCAGAACTCGGTGTTCAGCTGCACCGCGTCCTTCTGCGGCAGGCTCACGATCTCGCCCACGGGATAGGGCCAGAACGGCTGCAGGCCGGGCGTCACCGCCTCCTCGCCCGGCGCGCCGACGATGCGGCCGAAGACCGTCTTGACCCCGGTCTGGCCTTCCTGGACGGTCTGGAACCCGCTCAGCAGGAACACGACCACCAGCGCGACGATCGCCAGCTGCAGCACCCGGTAGCTGAGCCGCAGCGCCTCGGCGAGCGATTGGTTGGCCGGGTCCATCGCCTGGCGCATCGCGGCCTCGGCGCCGACGGCGCCAGGGACGCTGAACTGCGCGCTTGCGCCGCGACGCGGGGCGTCGACGGCGTCTTCGGGAATGGTCGGCTGCTCGTCGGTCATGGCTGGCGCGATCGATTCACTTGCGGGGCGCGGGAGACGCGGATCGCGCCCCCGGCTGCGGGATTCCCTTGGCGTCCACGGGAGCGTCCAGGTCCATCAGGTGGAACGGCGCCCGCGAGGTGTCGGTGATGTACGTGGTGCTCTGCGAGAGCGACGCACGCAGCGTGTCGAGCCAGGTCAGGAAGATGGCGAGCTCGGCCTCCTCGCGCATCTGCAGGTAGTAGCGCGTGGCCTCCTCGTTGCCCTTGGCCTCGATGCGGGCGGCCCACTGGTCGGCGAAGTTCATGATGATGTCGGCCTGGCTCTTCGCCTGGCTCTTGATGGCCTCGGCGGCGCTGTTGCCCTTGGCCTCCTCGAGGTTGGCGAGCGTCTCCTGCACGGCCGCCATCCGGCGCAGCACGGCCACGCTGGTCTTGCTGGGCAGCACCACCTGGCTGATCCCGACGCTCACGGGCATGGTGCCGGGGATGCGCGTGCGGCGCAGGTCCTCGAGGATCGCCTGCTCGGCATCGGCCAGCTTGCTGCCCTGCCCCACCAGCTCGCCGAACGCAAAGCCGCCGATGCCGCGCAAGGCGCCCTGCAGCTGCAGCTCCAGGTCCTTCGCCGCGCCGTCGATCGATGCGTAGCTGGTGAAGAAGCGCAGCGTGGCGTCCGCATCGGTATCCACGCGCCAGGTCATGAAGGCCTGCACGAGCACCTGCTGGCCGTCGCGCGTCAGCACGGTCTCCAGCGGGCTCTCGATGAGCTGCTGGCGCGTGTCGAGCCGCGTGACCTGGTCCACGAAGAACGGGGCCTTGAGGTGAAGGCCCGGTTCCGACACCACGCCCGCCGGCTTGCCGAACCGGGTGACCACCGCCACCTCATGGAAGCTCACGGTGTACGTGGTGTTGTAGAGGACGAGGACGGCCACGATCAACGCGCCGACGACGATGCCGATGCTTCGGTTCATCACTGGTTCCCGCCTGCGGGCGCGGGCTCCTTCCTGTCGAGGTAGTCGGCCAGATTGAGGCCGCTCTCCGCCTGCTTCATCACGATGTCGAGGTCGGTGCGGTCCGCGACCGACTCGCCGAGCACGTACTTCACGCGCACGCCCGCGAGCGCCCGGCCCAGCACCTGCATGGTGCGGAACTGCTTGTAGAGCTCGGGCGCGGCCCGGTAGGACGGTGCCTGTCCGAGCACCGCGGCGGCGTCGCCGGCGGCCCCCATCACGATCTGCCAGCGTCGCGCCCGCGCCGCGGAGATCAGCCCGGAGGCCGCGCCGCGGCTCTCCATGATCATGCGCTCGGCCTCCTGGCGCGCGGCGACCGCCTCGGGCGAGCCTTCGCCGTGCGCGCGCTCGGCGGCGTCCACGGCACGGACGGCGGCGGCCACCTGCGCGGCGGCCTCGGGCGACCCGGCGAGCGCGGCGGAACCGGCGCGGGACATGCGCTCGGCTTCCTCGCGCACCTTGCGCGCGTTCTGCACGTCGATCGAGATCTCCTCGAACATCCCCGAGCCCTCGCCGACCGGCGGGCGCAGCACGGGGACCTGCACGGCCACCACCTCGACGCCCGCAGCGATCCGGTCGAAGGCCCCCTGGATGCGCTCGCGCAGCGCGCGGCCGAGCGAGTCGCCGCGCGGCGAGAGCACCGCGTCCATCGGCTGGGTGGCCAGGTGGCTGGTCACCTCGCGCATGGCCACGTCGCGCAGGAGTCGCTCACGGACGTCCATGCCGGCGCGGCGGTACCGCGCGTCGGAGGCGAACGCCATCCAATCGAGGAGCCCGCCGGGGGCGACCCGGTAGTTCATCACGATGTCGGCATCGACCAGCGCGAACCGCTGCGCGACGACCTGTGCCGTGGGATCCTCGGGTGCCGCCACGCCGTCGCCGAGGTCATCCTCGACGACGCCGGGCACCGCGGGAGCGGCCACCAGGTACGGAAAGCGGTCCGGGTCGCGGTTCTGGTCGCCGTCCCACGCGTTGACCGCGCCGATGCGCATGGGCTTCGGGCCGAGCACCAGAGAGCGGATCCGGGCCACGTCATGCACCGACGCGGTCTCGATGGGCCACGGCCACTTGAGCATCACGGTGCCCTCGTAGACGTCGCCGACCATGGCGCCG
>Ga0255182_1000397_pt1 | contig 30867 bp, 26 predicted proteins | sample Atl_UVDOM_RepA_8_FD_188420 | JGI IMG/M metagenome (GOLD analysis project Ga0255182, IMG submission 188420) | Freshwater microbial communities from Altamaha River, Georgia, United States - Atl_UVDOM_RepA_8d | ecosystem: Environmental > Aquatic > Freshwater > River | place: USA: Georgia...
GCGACCACGCGCTTCCTCGCGGAGGTGCGCGAAGCGATGAAGAAGACGGTGTGGGTCAGCGGCTGTCGCAGCTGGTACCTCGACGCCCAGGGCAATCCGGTGGCGTGGCCGTGGACCTTCGAGCGCTTCGTCGCGGACATGGCGGCGCCGCGGCTCGAGGAATTCCGGCTCTCGGCCTGACTCCGGACAGGAAATCGGGGACAGACCACGATTTCTGCGAAATCGTGGTCTGTCCCCGATTTCGTCCCCGATTTCCGCGATTTCTGATTCCATGTTTTCTGCAGTGCCGCATGCACCTGTGTGCGTTATGCTCCGTCAGACGAGCCCCTACAAGTCTGCGGAGGTACCGGCGTGAAAGGCGAGGATTTCATCAAGGCGCACGATCGCGTCAAGGACTTCGACTGGCAGCCCTCCTATGCAGAGGCACCCGCCCGCTACGACATGCCCTACCGGATCCCGGCGAAGACGAGCGATCCCTTCCGGCATCTCGTGCGCGACTACTGCGCGATGGAGCGCGACAAGGACGACCGGCAGTACGGCGCGATGAGCGACGTGATGGCGCGCGCCAAGATGCCGGCCAAGGCGTCCGAGCGCTGGACCGAAGTGCTGAAAATGGTGCTGCCGGTGACGACCTACGCGGAGTACGCGGCGATGAAATGCACCGGCCAGCTCGTCGACGCGGTGGCGAATGCGGAACTCCGCCAGGGTTACCTCGCGCAGATGATCGACGAGGTCCGGCACGTCAACCAGGAAGCGCATCTCGTGCGCTATCTCGCGAAGCACGCACCGGATCCGGAAGGCTTCACCCAGGGCTTCCGCCTGCGCAACACGAACTTCATCACCCGCGCGAGCCGCGCCGCCTTCGACGGCTTCTTCGCCGGCAACCCGATCGAGGGCGCGCTGAACCTGCAGGTCGTCGCCGAAACGGCCTACACGAACCCGATTTTCGTCACGCTGACCGAAGTTGCCGCCGCCAACGGCGACCAGGCGACGCCGACCACCTTCCTCAGCGTGCAGTCCGACGAAGCACGCCACATGGCCAACGGCTATGCCACGCTCGCGGCGATTGCCTCGGTCGAGGACAACCTGCCGCGGCTGCAGCGCGACTTCGACACCGCGTTCTGGCGCCAGCACACCTTCCTCGACTCCTTCGTCGGCGCGGTCTACGACTACTTCCAGGAAACCCGCGGCGGGTCCTACCTCGAAGCCTGGAAGGAATGGGTGGGCGACGACTGGGCCGGTTCCTACATCCGCAAGCTCGAACCCTTCGGCGTGAACCTGCCGACCAACTGGGAGGAAGCGGCGAACCGCATCCAGTGGGTCGGCCATACGGCGATGATGCTGTTCGCGGCTGCCTGGCCCATGCAGTTCCTGCGCGTAGACCCGCTGACCGCGAAGGACTTCGACTGGTTCGAGAAGAAATACCCGGGGTGGTACAACCACTACGGCAAGTTCTGGGAGAACTACGCGACGATGACCGACCCGGCGGAAGGCCGCTTCCCGCTGGGCCTGTTCGAGAGTCCGCCGCCGCTGTGCCGCGTGTGCCAGATGCCCTGCGTGTTCCCGCGGCCGGACATCTCCACCGCGCGCATCAAGACCCACGCCGGCCGCAAGCACGCCTTCTGTTCGGACGGCTGCGAGCGCACGTTCGCGATCGAGCCCCACCGCTATGCGCACAACTACACCTGGGACGAGCACTTCGAGGGCTACGAACTCGGCGACTGGCTCGTGGCCTGCGGCCTGCTGCGCGCCGACGGCAAGACGCTGATCGCCCAACCCCACCTCAAGCGCGAGCGCATGTGGACGCTGGACGATGCGCGGGCGCTCAAGTTCGAGATCCGCAACCCGCTGCGCGACCTGCCGGCGCAGGGTGAAGTGGCGGTGCTGCAATGAGCGCGGCGCCGAAGGAGACGGCGGCGAAGACCGCCCGCGACTTCACCTACATCAAGCCGCAGCGCCGGCGCCTCACCGAGTACGAGGCGCTGACGGTGCACATGCAGCCCGATCACCTCGGCTTCGACAAGCCGCCCGGGGTGATTGCCGACACCGAGTGGTACCTGCTGCGCACCGACGGCACGCCGCTGTGGAACCCCGCGTCCACTGCACTGAAGTGCGCGGACTGGTTCGCGTGGCGCGACCCGGCGCAGCAGTGGCAGCGCACCTACGTGCGCCACCAGGAGCAGCAGGAGTCCTCGATCGAGCGCGCGACCGAGGATGCCGCCCTGGACGGCAGTCTCGCCGAGCTGGACGCTCGCTGGGTGCGCGACGTGCTGTGCGGCCACTACCGCGCGTGGTCGTTCTTCGAATACGCGATTTTCCGGGCGCTGGCGCCGGCCCAGCGCGAGGCGCTCGCCGACACGCTCGGCAACGCGCTGTGCTTCCAGTGCTTCGACCACCTGCGCCATGCACAGGACGTGATCTGCTATCTCGTCGAGCTCGAGCACCACGGCGACGCGGTCGACGATGCGGCCGGCAAGGCGGCGTGGCTGAACGCCCCGGCCTACCAGCCCGCGCGACGCCTCGCCGAGGAAATCATGGCCTGCCAGGACTGGGCCGAGCTGATGCTGGGCCTGAACCTCGTCGTCGGGCCGCTGCTGCAGCAACTGGCCGTCAGCGAGCTGGTGCGCCGTAGCGCGCTGCCGAACCGCGACGCCGTCGCTGCGCACATCGTGATGACGGCCGAGCGCGACCGCCGCCGCAATCTCGCGGCCGCCGAGGAACTGGCCCGCATGGTCGTCGACGCATCGAACGCCGACGCCGCCGCTAACCGTGCGACGATCCAGCGCTGGCTCGACGACTGGTCGCGCCGCGCGGACGCGGCCGCCGTGGCGCTGGCGCCGGCCTTCGACGCGGTGCCGCTGCCGGCGACGACGCACGCCGAGGCGCTCGCCAAGGCGCGCGCGGCCACGGCGAAGGTCATCACCGGCCTCGGCTACACCAGCATCTTCGGAGGCGCGGCATGAGCGACCAGGGCCGCAACGACGTGTCGCTGATCCTGATGCAGGGTTCGCCCGAGGCGCAGGCGACACTGGACGTGCTGGAGCAGGACTGCCCGGATCTCGTGATCACCGATCACGACACCTTCTGGAAGATCACCTCGCCGACCGGCCACATCACGGTCGACATGCGCCGCGTGTCGGAGGAGTTGGGCGTCGAGATCTCTCTGCCGCAGTGGCTCGTGATCATGTCGAGCTACATCGGCCGCGTGAAGACCGACCCCTACACCTTCACGCTGACCAGCGACGTGACCGAGATTCATCGCAGTTGATGCGCAGGCCACGCTCGCCGGCGCCGCAAGCCGCGGTGCCGGCGAGCGTGCGGCCCGGAGCCCCGCGACAGGACAGGCAGCACCCATGAGCTACGCTACATACACGGTCGAGCTTGCGCCAGGCGGCGAGGTCTTCGACGTCAACGAAGACGAAACCATCCTCGACGCAGCGCTGCGCCAGGGCATCAACCTCCAGTACGGCTGCCGGCACGGCAACTGTTCGACCTGCAAGTACGAGATCGAGGACGGCGAGGTCGACCACGGCCACGCCTCCGCCTACGCCCTGCCCGACAACGAACGCGACGACGGCCTCGCGCTGCTGTGCTGCGCGAAGCCCCTGACGGACCTGCTGATCCGCGACAAGCGTCTGCCCGATGCCCGCGCCCGCCCGTTCCTGCGCCCGTCGACACAACAGGGTGAGGTGCTTGCCTGCACGCAGCTGACGCCGGAGCTGTGGGAACTTCGGGTCGGACTGCCGGCGGCGCTCACGTTCCACGCCGGCCAGTTCGCCGAATTGGGTCTCGGCGACGCGGGGGCGCCGGTGTGGCGCAGCTATTCGATGGCCTCCCCACCGTCCGGGGCGCGCGAACTGTCGTTCGTGCTCAAGCGCATCGAAGGCGGAGCCTTCTCCGGCCGCCTGGCGCAGCTTGCACCGGGGACGCCGCTCGTGGTGCGTGGCCCGTTCGGATCGAGCTACCTGCGCGACGGCAACCGACCGGTGCTGCTGTGCGCGATCGGCTCGGGGCTCGCGCCGGTCCTCTCGATGCTGCGCGAGGCCGCTGAGCGCGGAGACCCCCGCCGCTTCCGCCTGTTCTACGGCGCACGGCGCCCGGCGGACCTGCCCTATGGCGACGAGCTGGCTGGGCTCGGCAGCCGGCTGACCGGCGGTTTCGACTACGTGCCGACGCTCGACGGCCTGACGCCGGAAGACGCCTGGACCGGCGCAACGGGCACCGTCACCCAGGCCATCCAGCGCGAGGTGGAGGACGCCAGCGCTGTCGATGCCTACCTCTGCGGAGCCCCGGCCATGTGCGACACGGTGGCCAGGCTGCTGCAGGCCAAGGGCCTGCCCGAGCCGCAGCTCTACTTCGACCGTTTCTTCGCGGCGAGCTGACACCTGCTTGCGCGGCATCATGAATCCCGCGGCACGACGGACTATGCTCAGGCTTGACGTCCAGCCATGACGAGGGAACGAACATGAATGACGCCGACCGCCTGCAACGCGCCCGCGACGAACTGCGCGTCCTGCGTGACAAGCTCGCGCTGGAACGCGACGAACTGCGGCTGCAGCTGCATCTCGCCCGCGCAGAGCTCCGCGAGGAGTTCGAATCCGTGGAGCGCAAGTGGGACAACTTCGAGGCCCGGGCGCTGGCGGTCGCGAAATCCGCCGGCGAAGGCAGCCGGGAAGTCGCGAGCGCCGCCGGGCTGCTCGGGGAGGAACTGCGGGAGGCGTATCGGCGGATCCGCGAGGCGATGAAAGGCTGAGCTGCGTCCACACCGTCGCGGGCGAAGTGAGGATTTCGCCTCTCCCGCCCCGGGAGAGGCCGCGCGCAGCGCGGGTGAGGGTCGTTGCAGGTACGTAGGTTGCGCTGACGCAGGAAGCGCAACGGCCCGGCACGGTGCGTCGGAAGTTGCGCTTCCTGCGTCAGCGCAACCTACGGGGTGAGCGCCGGGCGCGGCGCTCACGCCCCGGCGCGCGACACTTCCACCAGGTTGTCCGAAAAGCTCGGCGCGTGGCCCATGTTCACGAACTCCGCCGAACTCACGATGTTCACCGTGCCGCGATTCAATTGCCGCCAGTAGCCCAGCGTCGCGACGACGACGCCGGGGTTCACGTCCGCCGTCACCGACGCCACCGCCTCGAACTCGCCCCTGTCGTTGTGCACACGTACCGGCGCACCGTCCACGATTCCGCGTGGCAACGCATCCGCCGCGTTGATCAGCAGGAACTGCTCGCCCTGCGTGCGCTGCTTGCCCTCCATGTTCGCGTAGCAGGAATTGAGGAAGGCGTGGCTCTTGGGCGAGACGATGTTCAGCGGATAGCGCGCAGCGAGCGCGGGGTTCGTGGCCGGGCTCTCACGCGGCGGCACGTAGTCGGGCAGATCGTCGAGCGGCTCGCCGCCCTGCCGGTCCGCGTACATCTGTCGGAACGGACCGGCGACGAAGTTGCCCTGCGCGGCGATGCTTGAGCGGAACTCGCACTTGCCGGAGGGGGTGGGGAAGTTGCCTTCGCGGTGCGGTGCACGGTCGTCCGCGCCGCCAATTGAAAGATGCGCGTAGCCCTGCGCGCGGAGCAGTTCCAGCGTGATGCCGCGGCAGGCCGGGGCGTCCCAGTCGATGAACTGCTCGAGACACTCCGAGTCCGTCCAGCGGAATTCGGGCTCTTCGAAACCCATGCGCGCCGCGAGGCGCCGGAAGATCTCGCGGTTCGACAGCGCCTCGCCCGGGGGCTCCACGCACTTCTCGTTGTAAGTGAGGTAGTTGTGGCCCCAGGACAGGATGATGTCTTCCATCTCCGCACCCATCGCCGCCGGCAGCACGATGTCGGCATAGCGTGCGGTGTCGACCATGAAGTGATCGGCGACGACGAGGAAGAGGTCCTCGCGCATCAGTCCCTCGACGATCAGATCGCACTCCGGTGACTGCGTGACCGGGTTCGAATTCCACACCATCATCGACAGGATCGGCGGGTCCATCGGGATGCGTCCCGTGAGGTGGCGGCCAATCTGCAGGTTGTTGATGACCCGGGTGCCGGACGGGATCCAGTCTGGCCGGCAGATCGCGTCGAAGCGGTAGGGATGCTCCCAAACGGGCATCGCGAGAATGCCGCCGCCGACATGCCGCCATGCGCCGGTCAGCGCCGGCAGACAGCACACCGCGCGCACGGTCTGGCCGCCGCCGTGGTGGCGCTCCAGCGCGACGCCGACGCGGATCGACGCCGGCTGCGTCGTGGCGTACTCGCGGGCGAGGCGCCGGATATCCGCCGCCGGCACGCCGGTGACGTTCTCCGCCCACTCCGGCGTGCGCGCGGCGGCACGCTCGGCTAGACCCTCGAAGCCCGTGGTGTAGCGCTCGACGTAGTCGCGATCGACGAGGTTCTCTTCGATGAGCGTGTGGATCAGCGCCATCGCGAGCGCGCCGTCGGTGCCGGGACGCGGCGCGATGTGCCAGTCCGCTTCCTTCGCCGTGCGCGAGCGGTAGGCGTCGATCACCACCACCTTCGCGCCGGCCTTCTGGGCGTCCTTCACCACGTGCCAGTGGTGGAGGTTGGTGCTGACGCTGTTGCACGCCCAGATCACGATGAACTTCGAGTGGCGGAAGGATTCCGGGTCCATGCCGCCGCTCGGACCGCAGGTCATCAGCCACGCGGTGGCCGCGCCTTCGCCGCAGAAGGTGCGCTCGGTGACCGTCGCGCCCATGCGGTTGAAGAAGGCGTCGCCGCCGTTCAGGCCGTGCACGAGACCCTGGTGGCCGAGGTAACTGAACGGTGCGATCGCCTCCGGTCCATGGCCTTCGATGATCGATTTCCAGCGCGAGGTGATGGTGTCCAGCGCCGCGTCCCAGGAGATCCGTTCGAACTGCCCGCTGCCTTTGGGGCCGACGCGCTTCAGCGGGTGCAGCAGGCGATCCGGGTGGTAGTGCCTCTGCTCGTAGTCACGCAGCTTCACGCAGAGCCCGCCGCGGGTCATCGGGTGTTCCGGATTGCCGCGCACGCCGACGAGCCGGCCGGCCTCGACTTCGAACACCATCGAGCAGGTGTCGGGGCAGTCGTGCGGGCAACCGCCGTGGTGGAGGCTGCGGGTGGCGTCGGTCATGGCGAACTCCTCGTGGATCTCGGTATTTGCTCGCGTGGCGGCGCGAAGGCGCTGCGTAGGTTGGGCTGACGCAGGAAGCCCAACATCGGCAGCCAGGACGCCTCGATTGATTCAAGCAGGAAAAGCCGCGGACGTCACCGTCCGGCGTTGGGCTTCCTGCGTCAGCCCAACCTACCCTTTCAATGACTCAGCACAGGCGGACCGGCAACGACTCGAAGCCACGGAAGAACGGCAGGCGACGCCGCCGCGGCGGCGTCGCACCGAGCGCGAGCGCGGGAAAGCGTTCGAGGAAAGCCTGCAGGCCTATCGTGCCTTCGAGCCGCGCGAGCGGCGCACCGAGGCAGACATGCACACCCGTGCCGAACGCGAGATGTGGCGTCTCGCCACGCCCGAGATCGAACTCGTGCGGTCGCTCGAAACGCACCGGGTCGTGATTCGCGGCGGCGAGCGCGACGGTCAGCGTCTCGCCGCGCCGTATTGGACAGCCGGCAACCTCGGTGTCCGCGAGTGCGATGCGGGCCGTCTCGGTCAGCGGGCAGTCGTAGCGCAGGATTTCCTCGATCGCCGCGTCGATCAGCGTCGGCTCCGCGCGCAGGCGCGCGAGCTGCTCGGGGTGGGTCAGCAACGCGTGGAGGCCGTTACCCATGAGGTCGGTGGTCGTCACGTTGCCGGCGACGATGAGCTGGGTGCAGAGACTGATTATCTCGAGATCGCTCAGGCGATCGTCGGCTTCCTGTGCCTGCACCAGCGCTGTGATCAGATCCTCGCGCGGCTCACGGCGTCGCGCCGCGACGACACCGCGCAACAGGGCGCTGAGTCCGAGGTAACTGTCGCGCAGCGCCCGTTGCGTCGCGGCGGCGCGCTCCGGGTCGTAGCCCTGCAAGATGGCATCCGACCAGCGTTTAAGTTCATCGCAATGGGCGACATCGAGACCGAGCATCTCGGCGATGACGATCGTCGGCAGCGGTCCTGCGAAGTGCGCGATGAAATCGGTTTCCGCCGCGTCCGCGATCGCATCGAGCAAAGCGCTCGCAATCGCGTGGACGCGCGGGCGCATGGCTTCGACGACGCGCGGCGTGAAGGCCTTGCTGACGAGCCCGCGCAGGCGGCGATGGCCCGGATCGTCGAGCAGCACCAGCGGCGGCTCGTAGGCGGCGCCACCCTCACCCTCGGCGACGCCGGTCCCGGCAACCCGGCGCATGTAGGAGTCGGGCAGCGACTTGCGGGCATCCACCCCGAAGTCCTTCGCACGCAGCACCGCGCGCACGTCGGCATAGCGCGTGAGCAGGCGACGACCGTAGGCCGCATCCTCGTGCAGCGGAGCCCGTTCGCGCAGCGCGTCATAGACGCGGTCCGGATCCTCGCGATAGCGTTCGTCGCGGGCGGTGAGTGCGGCGCCGCTCGGAAAGTCCTTGCCCGGTTCATCCGCCACGCCCGGCACCTCAGCGCGTCCCCGCGCCCTTCAACAGTTCACCGGCGATGATGAGCTGGCGGACCTGGTTCGTGCCCGCGCCTATCTCGAGCACCTTGCCGCTGCGATAGAGCCGGTTGACCTCGCTCTCGTTCATGAAGCCCATGCCGCCGTGGATCTGCACGGCCTGGTCGAGCACGCGCATGCAGGCGCGACCCGCGTGCAGAACCGCGGCAGCGGAGCGCTTGTGCACGACGCCGCGGCCGCCCTCGGCACGGTCGAGATCCGCGATCTCGCGCCCGAGCTGGTAGGTCAGCGCACGCATCGTCTCGACGTCGGTGTACATGTCGGCGAGCATCGCCTGCACCATCTGGAAGTCGCCGATCGGGCGACCGAACTGGCGGCGCGTCGCGGCGTGGTCGACGGCGAGGTCGAGCGCGCGCTGCGCGAGGCCCAACGCATAGAACGCGGCGATCACGCGCTCGATGTCGAGGCCGCTCATCATGATGCCGACGCCGGCGTTCTCGTCGCCGACGCGGTTCTCGACCGGCACGCGGACCTCGTCGAACACGAGTTCGCCGGTGGGGCTGCCACGCCAGCCCATCTTGTCGAGCTCCTGCGCGACCCGGAAGCCTGGAAAGCCCTTCTCGACGATGAAGGCCGAGATACCGTGCTGCTTCTTCTCCGGTGCGGTCTTCGCGTAGACCAACAGCACGTCCGCGATCGGACCGTTGGTGATGAAGAGCTTGCGGCCGTTCAGCACGTAGTGGTCGCCGTCGCGCCGCGCGGTGGTCGCCATGCTGCCGAGCGCGTCGGAGCCCGCGCCGGGCTCCGTCATGCCGAGCGCGCCGATTGCCTGCCCGGCGCAGAACGACGGCAGGTAGCGCGCCTGCTGCTCGGCATTCGCGTTGCGCACGAGGTTGTGCACGCAGAGGTTGTCGCTCGCGAGCAGCGAGGCCGCGAAGGAGTGGTTCCAGTACGAGACGGCTTCGCAGATGAAGCACTGCGCAAGCACCCCGAGCCCCGCGCCGCCGAATTCCGTCGGCACCGTCACGCCGAGCAGACCCTGCGCGCCGAGCGCGCGGAAGGCCTCCTCGGGGAACCAGTCCTCGCGGTCCATGCGGGGCGCGAGTGCATGGAGATGTTCGCGCGCGTAACGGTACGCAGTGTCGAAAATCGCCTGGTGCTCGGCGTCGAAGCCGAAGTCCTGGAGTGCGGGAATGCTCATGCCGGCCGTCCTCCTGCGCGGCTCGTGCTGCGCGTCAGGGCTTCTGCTTGCGCATCGAGTTCTTGATCGCGATTTTGCCGTCGCGGAAGGTGTAGACGTCGCAGCCGCGTGCGACCACCCGCTGCCCGTCGTGCTTGCGCGTGCCGGAGAAAATCCACTCGGCGCAGCCCCGGTTGCCGACGATGAAGTCCTCGCCGACGGGCTCGAAGCGGGCGTCGGGATAGTTTTCCCAGAGGCTCGCGTAGCCTTTTCGCACCGCATCACGGCCGACCCAGCGCGTGCCATCGATGTCGGGGCCGACCGAGGCGAGGAATTCACAGTCATCTGCCATGTGCGCCATCAGCGCGTCGAGATCGTGGTCGTTCCAGGCCTGGGTGAACGAGGCGAGGAAAGCGGAGGTCACTTGTTCTGCCATGGGAAGGCTCCTGTCGGTTGCCGCCTGCGCGGTCTTGGATTAGCGTTCGAGACATCGCGAACGCGACTGGGCCCCAGTGTAATCGACTTCCGGAGGCGGCATGATCCTCGCGCACGAACTCCACGGCGACGGGCCGGAAGGCGTCATCGTCACCCACGACTTCTACGGCTGCCGCGACACCTGGGCCTTCGCCCGCCAGTTCTTCGACACGCGGCATTTCACGTTTGCCTTCGCCGAACTGCGCGGATACGGCGCCTCGCGGAACCTCCCCGGCGAGTTCACGCCGCGCGAGGCGGCGGCGGACCTCATCGCGCTGGCGGACAACCTCGGCTGGGCGCGCTTCCACATTGTTGGGCACTCGCTGAGCGGGATGATCGCGCAGCGCGTGGTACTCGACGGCGGCACGCGGGTGAAATCGGCGGTGCTCACCACGCCGGTCGCCGCGTCCGGTCTGTCGTTCACGCCCGAAGGTCTCGCACTGATCGCGGCCTCGATCGACAGCGACGAAGCCCTCGCCCAGGCCTTCGCCGCGCTCACCGGCAACCGCCTCGGCCCGCAGTGGGAGCGCTTCAAGATCCGGCAGCAGCGGGCCAGTCGGAGCAAGGAAGCGAACCGCGCCTACCTCAAGCACAGCGCCGAGCAGGGCTTTCTCGACGAGGTGCGCGGCAACACCACGCCGATGCTCGTCCTCATCGGCGAATTCGACATGGAGCCCTTCACCGAGGAAACGGCGCGGCGCACCTTCCTCACGTGGTACCCGAACGCGGAAATCGCCGTTTGTCGCAACGCCGGCCACTACCCGCAGCAGGAGGCGCCGGTGTATGTCGCGAGCGTGATCGACGAATTCCTCGCCCGCCACGCCACGCCCTGAACCGTCGACACGGAACACGAGGAGGAACGATGCCACGCAAGCTGACCGTCAACGGCGAGGTCCGTGAATTCGAGGTCGAGGACGACACGCCGCTGCTGTGGGTGCTGCGCGACACACTCGGCCTCACCGGCACCAAGTACGGCTGCGGCGTGATGGCCTGCGGCGCCTGCACCGTGCTGGTGGACGGCGTCGCGACCCGCACCTGCGCGCTGCCGGTGTCGGCGGTCGGCGAGACGCAGGCGGTGACGACCATCGAGGGCCTGCCGGGCGCGGCGGAGCACCCGGTGCAGCAGGCCTGGGCCGAGCTCAGCGTCGCGCAGTGCGGCTACTGCCAGTCCGGGATGGTCCTGCAGGCCGTCGCGCTGCTGCGGGAGAAGCCCTCGCCGAGCGACGCCGACATCGACGCCGGCATGACCAATCTCTGCCGCTGCGGCACCTACCAGCTGGTACGCGCCGCGATCAAACGGGCGGCCGGCACGCTGACGGGAGGTCGCGACGATGCCCAGGCTTGAACTGACCCGGCGCGGCTTCCTGCGCGGCGCCGCCGCGCTGACCTTCGGCCTCGGCGCTGCGCCGTCGCGGCTCTTCGCCGCCGCGGGCGAGGCGGCGGTGTTCGCGCCGAGCGCGATCCTGCGCATCGAGGCGGACGACACCGTGCGAATCTTCATGCCGCACGCCGATCTCGGCAACGGCATCTATACCGGCCTCGCCCAGGTGCTCGCCGACGAGCTCGACGCCGACTGGAAGCGCGTCGTCACCGAACACCTCGACTCGCTGCACCCCGACTTCAAGCACCGCGAGTGGGGCGTGATCGCGACCGGCGCGTCGACCTCGGTCGCGAACCAGTGGACCAACCTCAGGCAGACCGGCGCCGCCGCGCGGGCGATGCTGGTGGCCGCGGCCGCCGAACGGTGGGGGATGCCCGCCGACGGCCTGCGCACCGCCGATTCGACGGTGATCGCCGCGGATGGTCGTCGCCTGCGTTACGGCGAACTCACCGCGCGCGCAGCACAGATTTCTCCGCCCGGCGAGCCGCGCCTCAAGCAGCCTGCCGAGTTCAAGCTGATCGGTCGCAGCCTTCCGCGCCTCGACCGCGCGATCAAGAGCGAAGGCAAGGCCGTCTTCGGCATCGACGTGCAGCTGCCGGACCTGCTGCATGCGGCGATCGCCCACGCGCCATCCTTCGGCGCGACGCTGCGCGCAGTGGACACGAGCCGCGCGGAGGCGATGCCGGGCGTGCGCAAGGTGGTGCGGATTCCGACCGGCGTCGCGGTCGTCGCCGACAGCTTCTGGCGCGCGAAGAAGGCGCTGGACGCGCTCGTGCTCGACTGGGACGGCGGTGAGTTCGCCGCCGTGTCGCAGGCCGAACTGTGGCGGCGCTACGCCGCGCTGGCCGACGGCGAAGGCCAGGTCTTCGAACAGCGCGGCAAGGTGGACATGGCCGCCGCGACGCAAGTGCTCAAAGGCGAGATGCGCTTCCCCTTCCTCGCCCACGCGCCGATGGAGCCGCTGAACGCGACCGCGCGCGTGTCGGCCGACGGCTGCGAGATCTGGGCCGGCACGCAGTTCCAGGGTATCGACGTCGGCAACATCGAGAAGGCGACCGGCATCCCGGCGTCCACAGTCCGCATCCACACCCAGTGGCTGGGCGGCAGCTTCGGCCGGCGCGCCTCGCCGCACGGGGACTTCCTCGTCGAGGCGGTGCAGGTGGCGCAGGCCGCGGGGCTGCCGAATCCGATCAAGCTGCTCTGGCAGCGCGAGGACGACATCCGCGGCGGACTCTACCGGCCGATGGCGCTGCACCGCTTCGCCGTCGGGCTCGATGCGGAGGGCAGGCCCGCGCACTGGCGGCACAAGGTGGTCTGCGCCTCGATCAGCAAGGGCACGCCCTTCGAGGCCGCCTTCACCGGCCGCGGCTTCGACCTGCTGTCGGTCGAGGGACTCGTCGACAACCTCTACGCGGGCGCGAACGTCGACTACCGGCTCTACGATGCGGTGCACCCGGTGTCGGTGTGCTGGCTGCGCGGCGAGGCCGACACCCACACCGGGCCGGTCGTCGAGACGATCATCAACCGGCTCGCGCGCCTGGCGGGCACGGATCCCTTCGCCTACCGCCGGCGCCTGCTCGCCGGCAAGGCGGACGCGGCGCGCGCGCTCGGCGTGCTGGACGCGCTGGAAAAGGCTGCCGGCTGGGCTACGCCGCCACCGCCGGACGTCCACCGCGGCATGGCCGTGCACAAGTCCTTCGGCTCGGTGTGCGGCTTCGTCGTCGAACTCAGGAAAACCGGCACGCGGCTCGATTTCCACCGCGTGGTCGCCGCGCTCGACTGCGGCCTCGTGATCAACCCGGACAGCGTGAAGGCGCAGATCTACAGCGCCGTCGCCTTCGCCCTGTCGACGCTCATCGGCCAACAGGTGGAAATCGAGGCCGGCGGCGCGCGCCAGAGCAACTTCCACGACTACCGGCTCGCGACGCTCGAGGAAACCCCGCTGGTCGAAGCGCACCTCGTCGACAACGGCCTCGACCACCCGACCGGCGTCGGCGAGGTGCCGGTGTCGCCGTTCATCCCGGCGGTGACCGAGGCCGTGTTCGCGGCCACCGGCATCACGGTGGACAGTTTTCCGCTGCGGCTCGAGGGCTACGACTTCATCGGGGCCTGAGCGGCGCGCCAGTGCACACCCCGGCCCGGACGAGCTTCGAGCTTTCCCGGGCCCATGCCGCTCATCCAACTGCGGGCGCCGGTGCGTAGTGCGGGTGCGTACTTTCGCGATTCAGACACGAAACACATGCAAGGCACCATCGAATTCCTGCCCACCGTACAGCGCATCCGTCACGGCATCGGCGTCCTCGCCGAGGCGCTGCGGGAGGAAATCGCCGCGACCGGCGCGGTGCGCCCCTTCGCGGTGCTCGCCCGCGCCCTCGTCGGCACGCCGGTCGAAGCGGCACTCCGCGAGGCAGTGCCCGCTTGCGTCGTGCACAGCGCGAGCTTCGAGCACGTCACGCCTGGCGCGGTGATCGACGCCGCTCGCGCGGCGGCGGGGGCGAATGTGGACCTCGTGATCGCGCTTGGTGGCGGCAGCGCGATCGACACCGCGAAAGGCCTGCGCTTCGCGCTCGCCGCGGGCCTCGACGATCCTGCAGCCCTGCTGCCGGCGATGGGCGCGGCGAGCCCGGCGGGGCAGTGGCTGGCGCAGATCTCGGTGCCGACCACGCTCTCCGGCGCCGAGTACACGCGCAGCTTCAGCGCCACCGACCGCGCGCGCGGCGACAAGCGCTCGCACACCGCGAGCCCGCTCGCCTCGCGCGCCATCGTCTACGACCCCCGCGTGACGCTCGCGACGCCTGAACCTCTGTGGCTCGGCTCGGGCTTCGTCGCGCTGGACCACGCGCTGGAAGTCTACGTTGCGAGCGGCGCGCACACGGTCGCTGACACGCTGAAACGCGAGGCTGCACGCACGCTGATCGAGCGACTGCCGCGCTCCCGCGAGGCCAACACACACGAGGATCGCCTAGCCTGCCAGCTCGCGGCGTGGATGGCCGACCACTCGCCGCTGCGCACGCGGGCCCCGGGCGGCGGCGTGCCGTGGAGCCACCTGCTGGCTTACGATCTCGCGGCGATCGCGAGCGTGTCCTACGCAGTCACGGCCTCGCTGACGCTCGCGAACTCGCTGCGGCTGCTCGCACAGACGACGGCCGGCGCCGCGCGGACGCGCGAACTCGAGGCCGCCATCGGCCTCGACGAGCCGCTCGCCGACTTTGTCGAAGCTTTCGCCGCTGGACTCGGACTACCCACCACGCCGGCGGCGGCGGGTCTCGACGCAGCAACGATCGGGCAGGTGTCCGAAGCGGCCGCGCGACGAGGCGGAGTCGATCCCGACACCTGCCGGCGGGTGCTGGGCGGCTGAACCCGCTTCGGATCGCGGGACAACCCTCCCTTCGCAGGTTGCGCTGACGCAGGAAGCGCAACGTCTGGCGGTCCCAAGCCTGGGTTGTCGGGCTTCCTTCGTCAGCCCAACCTAAGATGCGCACGCCCCGGCGCCGTCACCCTGCCCGCAGCTTCGGCGCGACCTCGCTCGCGAAGAGCTCCATGCTTTCCCGCGTGTAACCCTGCGCGGTGCCCGGATAGTTCATGTAGATCGCGAGGTGCGTGCATGGATTGCGCGCCTGGTGCTCGCAGAGTTGCTCGTAGACCTGCGACGGCGAGCCCACGATGCAGGCCTCGCCGAAGAAGTCGGCGGCCTGCCGGCGGCGCATCTCGGCGGGTGACGGAATCGGCGACTCGTGGCTCCAGTTGGGCTCGGCGGTGATGTCCCCGGACTCGACCGCCCAGTTGAGGTAGCAGCTCAGCATGTGATGCAGGCCCTCCGCGCAGCGGTCCCACGCCTGCTCCGTGGTGGGGCCGACGAAGCAGGTCACGATCTGGCCGACGTGGTGGTCTTCCGGTTTGCGCCCGTACTTCACGAGCGCTTCGTAGTACTTGTCGCTGTGCTCGCGCGGGCCGATGCCGGCAAGATGAAAGCCGTGCTTCGCGGCGCGATCGATCGCCGCGTCGGCGCGCGCGCCGACCCAGATCGGGCAAGGGCTCTGCGCGGGCGGCGGCGTGACCTGGACATCGTCGACCTTGTAGTACTTTCCTTCGTGCGTCACTTTTCCTTCGTTGAGCAGACGCTGGATCAGCACCGAGCCCTCCGCCATGCGCGCGCCGCGATCGCGCGGCGTGAGGCCGACGCCCGTGAACTCTTCCGGCCGGTAACCGAGCCCCAGCCCGAGATCGAAGCGGCCGTTCGAGAGAAGGTCCACCGTCGCGGCCTGCTCGGCGAGGCGCACCGGGTCGTGCATCGGCATCAGGACGATGTAAGTACCGATGCGAATGGTTTTCGTCCGCGCGGCCACCGCCGCGGCAATCGTGAGCGGACAGGACATGTAGCCGTCGTCGACGAAGTGATGCTCGCTCATCCACACGTTGTCGAAGCCGAGGTCTTCCGCGTAGCAGGTCAGTTCGAGCTCCTCGCGGTAAACGTCCGGCCAGGGCCGGCGGTTCCACGCGGGATTGCGGTAGGCGTACAGCAGGCCGAGTTTGATGCTCATCGATCGCTCCCCTCTTCTTCTTTTATGGATTTGGCCAGCAACCTGGGCGCCGCCGGCGAAATAGAGTATCGGCCATCGTGGACGGGTGCGCCACCGAGGGTGCGGGTCGCGCCGGGCGTCAGGGACACACCGCGTAGCACAGGTTGGTCGGACTCTTGATCGTCAAGTCCTCCGCGCGCGGGAAGCACGCCTGCTCGAACAACGCAGGCGCGAGCAAGCACGCAGCACACGGCAGCGGCACCGCGCTGCGCTCGCCGCCGAAGGGCGCGGTGCTGCCGGCAGACCCGTAGGTTGCGCTGACGAAGGAAGCGCAACGTTCGGCGCGGGCAACTGCATGGACCTCGCCTGCTCGCGCAAAAAGGGTGGCTCCAGCCTGCAGCCCCGTGCCACCGTGAGTCGGGCTTCCTGCGTCAGCCCAACCGACGCACGGCCCGGATATCACCAGGAGACGGCTCGAACGGGAAAGGCGAAGATTCGGGCACACCTTGAGGTCAGGCCCGCATTCGTTGACGGCAAGCTAGGGATACACCGCGTAGAACAGGTTCGTCGGGCTCTTGATCGGCAATTGCTCAGCGCGCGAGAAGCCCGCCTGCTCGAACAGCGCGAGCGTCTTCGTCGGCCCCATGCAGGCGCCGAGGCCGGCCCCGCCGTGGGCGAGGGACTGGGTCATGCAGTGGAAGACGCTGAAGCCGTAGAACATCGCACCGAGCGACGAGACGTTCTCCTCGAGGCGATCGGAGACCTTGAGCTCGACGACGAACAGCACGCCGTCCGCGGCGAGTCGCGCATGCACCTGTCTCAGCACGGCGACCGGGTCCGGCAGGTCGTGCAGGGAATCGCAGATCGTGATCAGGTCGAAGCCCGGTCGCGCGGGGATGCCGTCGAGGAAGGCCTGCACGTAGCGCAGGTTGCCCACGCCCGCGGCGCGCGCGGCCGCCTCGGCTTCCGCGATCGACGCCGCGTCGGGATCGACGCCGACGACCTCGCTGGCCGGGAACCCCTTCGCGATCGCGAGCGCGGCGTGGCCGTGGCCGCAGCCGACGTCGAGCACGCGGCCCCCGCCGGCGAGCCTCGCCGCCAGCGCCGGCAGCTGCGCGAGCCAGTAGTCGACGAGACGCTGCTCGTAGTTGCCGCGGTTCATGACGTCGATCGCGTGGCGGCACTCCGGCGCGAAGTCGCCGAAGGGCACGCCGCCGCCGTTGCGGAAGGCCTCCACGAGCCGGGGCGCCTGCGCGAGCAGCGGCGGCGCCATGCCGAACATGCCGGCCATGTAGTGGTCGGTGCCCTCGGAACAGAGCAGGTAGGCGTGCTCGTCGCAGAGCGTGTAGGTCTGCGCGCCGGCGTCATAGTCGAGGTAGCCCGCGCACACCATGCCGGCGAGCCACTCCTCGACGTAGCGGGCCTCGAGGCCGGAGGCCTCGACGACCCCGGCGAGCGCCAGCGGGCCCTTGCCTGCCATCGCGCGGAAGAGCCCGGTGGCAGCGCCGAGATAGGCCAGGCCCGTCGCCATCGCGCCGGCCATGTCGCGATAGACCCGGTCGGCCATCGCCATCATCTTCTGTCGGTCCATGCTGATCCTTTCGTCCGGTGTGCGGGGCAGTGTTCACCAATTCTGGCGCAAGCGGCCTGGCCGTGGGGCGCCGCGCCGGCCGCCCCATCGTTTCCCGCCCTGCTACCGCAGACGGGAGCCTGACGCAGTCAGTGTGTTCCGCTGTCGCGCTGGCCGGGACGCCAGCGCAGCAGGCGCCGCTCGACGCGGGTCACCGCGTGATCGAGCAGCAGCGCGCACACCGTCAGCACGACGATGCCGGCCAGCACGGCATCGATGTCGAAGCTGCCCTCGGCCTGCAGGATGAGGTAGCCCACGCCCTTCGCCGAGCCGAGGTACTCGCCGACGACCGCGCCGACGAAAGCCATGCCGACCGCCGCGTGCAGGCTGGAGAACACCCAGCTGAGCGCGGACGGCCAGTACACGAAGCGCAGCAACTGCCGGCGCGAGGCGCCCAGCATGCGGGCGTTGTCGACGATCGCGGGATTGACGTCCTTCACGCCCTGGTAGACGTTGAAGAAAACGATGAAGAAGACGAGCGTGATGCCGAGCAACACCTTCGACCAGATCCCGAGGCCGAACCACATCGCGAAGATCGGCGCGAGCACCACGCGCGGCATCGCGTTGACGGCCTTGATGTAGGGATCGAGCAGGGCCGCCGCGAAGGGCGAGAGCCCGAGCCACAGGCCGGCGCCGACGCCGAGCAGGGTGCCGGCGACGAAGGCGAGCAGGGTCTCGAGCAGCGTGACGCCGAGATGGGCGAAGATCGCGCCGGAGCCGAACCAGTCGACGAGCTTGCCGGCGACCACCAGCGGACGGCCGAAGAAGAACGGCGAGAGCACACCCGCCTCGGTCAGCGCATACCAGCACAGCACCACCACCGCGAGCAGGCCGAGCTGCCAGGCCAGCAGCCGGCGCGTGGCCGGGGCGCGCCGCATTCAGGCCTCCTCCGTCGCGCGCTGCCTCTTCCTGACCTCGTCGCGCAGCGAGTGCCAGAGCTCGCGCTGGAGCTCGAGAAAGCGCGGCGCCAGGCGCGCCTCGGTGACGTCGCGCGGACGCGGCAGGTCGATCGCGTGGCTCGCGAGCGGACGGCTGCCCGGCCCGGCCGACATCACGACCACGCGGTCGCCGAGCGCGATTGCCTCCTCCAGATCGTGCGTGATGAAGATCACCGACTTGCGGTCGGCCGCCCACAGCGACAGCAGCTCGTTTTCCATGAGGCTGCGCGTCTGCACGTCGAGGGCCGAGAAAGGTTCGTCCATCAGCAGGATTTTCGGATCGCAGACCAGGGTCTGCGCGAGCGCGACGCGCTTTTTCATGCCGCCGGACAACTGGTGCGGATAGCGCTCGCCGCAGCCGGCGAGACCGACGCGCGCCAGCCAGTCCTCGGCACGCCGCCGCGCCTCGTCGCGCGCGACGCCGCGGAAGACGAGCCCCGCGGCGACGTTGTCGCGGGCGCTGGCCCACGGCAGCAGCGCGTCGGCCTGGAACAGGTAACCGGCCGCGCGGTTCAGGCCTGCGAGCGGCGCGCCGGCGATGCGCACCTCGCCGGCGTCCGGCGTGACGAGTCCGGCCACGACGTTCAGCAGGGTCGATTTGCCGCAGCCGGTGGGGCCCACGATGCACAGGAACTCGCCCGGCGCGACCTCGAGGTCAACGTCGCGCAGCGCGGTATGGCCACCGTCCGCGCCCGCGAAGCTGACCGTGACCCCGCGCAGTTCGACCGCTGGCATGGCGTCGGCTACTCGCCGGCCGCGGACGCGCGCTCGACGAAGTCGTTCGTCAGCGCGCGGGCGGGGTTGACGTCGGCCTCGCGCATGAAGGGCTCGAAGCCACGCAGGGCCGCCAGCACGCGCACCGCGCCGTCGAGGTCGAGGCGACCGTCCGGCGACAGGATGGGCAGGTTCTTGACCAGCGCCGCGCGGTAGGCGGCAGGCTCGCCGCCGAGGAAAGACGGCGGCACGCTGGCGACGATCTCGTCCGGTGTCGCGGTCTGCAGCCAGCGCAGCGCGCGCAGCTGTGCATCGACGATCGCCTGCGCGGTCGCGGGATGCGCGGCGATGAAGTCGGCTTTCGCGTACAGGCAGGCCGCGTGGTAGGGGCCGCCGTAGACGGCGGCCACGCCGTCCTCGCTCCGGGTGTCGACGACCGCCCGCACCACGCCGTCGGCTTCCAGCCGCTGGATCACGGGATCGAGATGCACCATCGCGTCGACGTCGCCACGGCGCATCGCGGCGATCGCGCTCGCGCCTGCGCCGATGCCGATCACCGACACCGCGTCGGCGCCGAGCCCGGCCTGCCCGAGCAGGTGGTTGAGGAACATGTGCGTCGACGAGCCCGGGGCGGTGACACCGACTTTGAGGCCCTTCAGATCGGCCGCGGAGCGAAAGCCTTCGGCGCGCGCGGGCGGCAGCACCAGCACCATGCCCGGGTAGCGGGCGAGCAGGACGATCGCGCGCAGGTCCTGCCCTTTCGCCTGCATGTTGAGCACGTGTTCGAAAGCGCCGGCGGCGACCTCGGCGCTGCCGCCGACGACGGCCTGCAGTGACTTCGAGCCACCGGGGAAGTCGGCGATCTCGACGTCGAGGCCCGCGTCGCGGAAATAGCCACGCTGCTGCGCGATCGCGAGCGGCAGGTAGTAGAAGAGGCCCTGGCCACCGACGGCGACCGTGATCTCGCGCTGGTCGGGCTCGGCCCGGGCCGGCGGCGCGCACGGCAGGCTGGCGAGCAGCGCGAGACACGCGAGGCTGCGGAGAAACGGGAACGGGCGCATCGTTGTCGCTCGGCGGGAAGAGCGCGGATTATCCGGGACGGCGCGTGCCCTGTTCAACCGAACCGGCCGCGTCGCCACGCGGCGGCCGTGCGATGATGGGAGGCACGCGGCAAGGAGACTCCCCATGGCGATCCGGTTCGGCATGTCACTGCACGACATCGAGGACGCGGCGGGCAATGCACGCCGGCTCGAGGCGCTCGGTTACGACTACGCCGGCTGCGGCGAGCACGTGTGCTTTCACGGCCCCACCTCGAACAGTTTCATCTCGCTCGCGGCGGCGGCCGGCGCGACGTCCCGGATCAGGCTGGTGTCGGCCATCGTGCTGCTGCCGCTCTACCCCGCCGCGCTGGCCGCCAAGCTCGCCGCGACGCTGGACGTGGTGTCCGGCGGTCGCTACGAGATGGGTATCGGGATCGGCGGCGAGATGCCGCGCGAGTTCGAGGCCTGCGGCGTGCCGGTCGCGGAGCGCGGCGCGCGCGTCAACGAGGCGCTGCCGCTGATCCGGCGCCTGCTGGCCGGCGAGACGGTGGACCATGCCGGGCGCTTCAACAGGCTCGACGGCGTGCGCCTGCAGCCGCCCGCCAGGCAGCAGCCGCTGCCGATCTGGGTGTCGGGCCGCAGGGAAGCTGCGATGCGCCGCGCCGCGCGTCACGCCGACGGCTGGATGCCCTACATGTACACGCCGGCGATGCTCGCGGAGTCGATCGCGAAGATCCGGGCGTTCTGCGTCGAGGCGGGCCGACCGGCCGACGCGGTGCGACCCTCGATCTTCGCCTTCACCGCCTGTCACGAGGACGGCGCGACCGCGCTCGCGATGGCCACCGACAGGCTGGGCACCCAGTACGCGCAGGATTTCTCGAAGATCGCCGCGAGGTACACGATTACCGGCACCCCGGCGGCGTGCCGGGACCGGATCCGCGAGTACGTCGACGCCGGCGCCGAAGTCGTGTTCCTGTCCTCGGCCTGCCCGGCGGACTACGTCGAACGCAACGAGGAACTCATCGCGAGGGAAGTGCTGCCGGCATTCAGGTGAGGCTTCGATTTTCGCCTCTCCCGCCCCGGGCTGTCTCTTGGTCACATTTTTTCCTGCCAAGCGCCGTCTCCGTGGTCCAACCAGGCATTTCCGCGACACGGGAAGCCGGATTTTCACCCCGGAGGACTCGGAGGGCACGGCGAATCGAGGGAACTCGCCCCTGCCACGGTCAGTAGGTTGGGCTGACGCAGGAAGCCCAACAGCGGGCGAAGCCAAAATGCCCTGCCTGCACCGTCACGGGCTCGAGGGTCGAATGGCCGCCCAGACCTCAGACACGACGCGCCTGCCGGGGTCGCCGCCGTGCGTTGGGCTTCCTGCGTCAGCCCAACCTACGCCCGAACTCAGATGTGACTAAGAAACAGCCCGGAGCGGGAGAGGCGAAGATCCACTGTTCATCTCTACCGCTCCGGGAGAGGGGAACATTTTTCACGGTGGGAGATCCCGCGCAAGCCGCGCCCGACGTTCGGCCGACGACGATCAGCGCTTGAAGTCCGCCTCGCGCGGATATTTCGTCACCAGCGGCGGATCGGGCAGGCGCGCGATGTCGACCTCCTTGCCGTCCTTGATGACAGCCGCGAGCGCCGTCGCGTTCGCGACATCGGCGAGCGGGTCCTCGCGCACGACGAGGAGGTCCGCGACCTTGCCCGTCGTCACGCTGCCGTAATCCGCGAACTTGCCGTAGGCCTTCGCGACGTTCGAGGTGCAGGCGAGGATCGCCGCCATCGGCGTCATGCCTTTCTCGACCATCGCCTTCATCCACACGATGTGATCGTTGCCCAGCGTCCACGGCCGGTCGACGAGTTCCTCGGGCGGCAGGTCGTGCAGCACGTCCGGATCGGTGCAGCCCGCATCGGTGCCGAGGATGATCTTCACGCCCGCGCGGATCATGCGCACGGTGTTCTCCTCGTGCGCGCCGCCTGCGTATCCCGCCCACGGATGGTTCGTGCAGTCCATGTGGTGCTGGTAGGCGTGCGTGGTCGGCTGGATCTCGCACCAGCCGGGACCCTTGGCGATGCGCTGGAGCAGCTCCTCCGGAATCGGGTGCTGGCTCGTGATCGTCGCGTGGATCATCACGTCGGCTGCGTGCTCGACGGCCAGGTTGAGGCTCTCGACCGACAGCGTGTGGGTCAGCAGCGGGATGCCGGCGCGGCGCGTTTCCTCGACGATCACGCGCAGCACGCGTTCGCTGAAGGTGAGGTAGGGCGACTTCCAGCCGAGCAGGCCGAGCAGGTGATCGCTGACGGCGACCTTCAGCATGTCGATGCCGTTGTCGGTGATGTAGGCACGGATGATCGGCCTGACCTCGTCCGGCGACAGCGTGCTGAGCCAGCGGCCCACGCCGGCGTCGAACAGGCGGTCCATGCGATCGGCAAAGGTCTGGCTGATGACTTCGCGGGCCTGCATCATGAAGTCCGCGCTGAACGGGCCACCCATGCCGATGATGTTGCCGGCGGCGAAAATGCGCGCGCCGGTCGCCCTGCCTTCGTTGATACGGTCGCGCGCCTTCAGCACCGGCACGGTCGCGTTCCAGGTGTCGAACACCGTCGTGCAGCCGCCCTTGAGTGCGATCTGCGCCGCCTCCTCGATCACCTCGTGTAGACGTCCCTCGAAGCGCGCGAGGTATTCGACGCCGCCCTTGCCCATCATCATGATGCCGTCGAGCAGGTGCACGTTGCCGTTCATGAAGCCGGGCAGCACGTACTGGCCGCGGGCGTCGATCACGCGCGCGCCCGGCGGCGTGCCGTCGCCGCGCCCGCCGACGGCGCGGATGCGACCGTCAGCGATGTGAATCATCGAGTCCGCGCGCGGCGTTCCGCCATTGCCGTCGATCAGCGTGCCGCCGAGGATGCAGAGTTCTTCATGTTTCATGCGATGTTCCTTCAGGAAGTGCGCCGCGATGCCGGCACAGGTGTCATCGAATCGAGTCCGCCTCGCGCGGGTACTTCGTCACGACCGGCGGGTCGGGCAGGCGCTCGAAATCGATCGCGGCGCCGCCCTTGATCACGACGGACAGTTCGCTCATCGCGGCGATGTCGGCCAGCGGGTCGCGCTTGACGACGATGAGATCGGCGACCTTGCCCGGATCCACCGTGCCGTAGTTTTCGGCCATGCCATAGGCGCGGGCGACCTCGCGCGTCGACGAGAGGATCGCGTTCATCGGCGTCATGCCCTTCTCGACCATTGCGCGCATCCACACCAGGTGGTCGCTGCCGATAGTCCACGGCCGGTCGACGAGTTCCTCGGGCGGCAGGTCGTGCAGGATGTCGGGGTCGGTGCAGCCCGCGTCGGTGCCGAGGATGATCGGCGCACCGGCGGCGATGAGCCGCACGGTGTTTTCCTCGTGCGCGCCGCCGGCGTAACCGGCCCAGGGGTGCTTCGTGCAGTCGAGGTGATGCTGGTAGCCGTGCGTCGTCGGCTGGATCTCGGACCAGCCCTTGCCCCGTACCATCCGTTGCAGCAGGTCCTCCGGAATGGGCTCGAGGCTGGTGATCGTCGCGTGGATCATCACGTCGCACTCGTGCTCGACCGCGAGGTTGAGGCTCTCGACCGACAGCGTGTGCGAGAGCAGGGGAATTCCGGCACGCCGCACTTCGTCGACGATCACGCGCAGCACGCGTTCCGAGAAGCACAGGTACGGCGACTGCCAGCCGAGCATCACGACGAGGTGATCGCTGATCGCTACCTTCAGCATGTCGATGCCGCGCGCGATGTAGTCGCGGATGATCGGGCGCACCTGTTCCGGTGGCAGGGTGCTCAACCGACGGCCGACGCCGGCGTCGAAGAGCGTGTCCATGCGGTCGGCGAAGGTCTGGCTGATGTATTTGCGCGATTGCATCGAGTAGTCGGCGCTGAACGGGCCACCCATGCCGACGATGTTGCCGGCGGCAAAGATGCGCGCGCCGGCGGCCTGGCCGGCGTTGATGCGGTCGCGCGCCTTCAGCACCGGTGCCAGCGCGTTCCAGGTGTCGAAGACCGTCGTGCAGCCGCCGCGCAGCGAAATCTGCGCGGCCTCCTCGATGACTTCGTGCAGGCGGCCCTCGAAGCGGGCGAGATACTCTGCGCCGCCCTTGCCCATCATCATGATCGCGTCGAGCAGGTGCACGTTGCCGTTCATGATGCCCGGCAGGACGTATTGCCCGGTGACGTCGAGCACCTTGGCGCCCGGTGGCAGCGCGATCTCGCCGCGCCTGCCGACGGCGCGGAAGCGGCCCTCTTCCATGAGCACGACGGAGTCTGGCAGCGGCGTGCCGCCGTTGCCGTCGATCAAAGTGCCGCCGACAACGGCAAGCAAATCCCCGGTGCCCGTTGGCTTGGACATGTGCAGTTCCCCCGCGTGTCTGGCTGTCCGCCTGGTCAAGGCAATGGCGCGCGGCTGCGCGCGCCATTGCCGGCACCATGCTGGAACCGGCCGGGCGCCGGGGACAGTACCCGATTGGGTACTTTTGCGGGTGCGCGACGGGGAGCGCTAGCGGGCGTCGTGCGGGGCGTGGGGGAGCGGGCCGCAATCGACGTCGAGCAGGCCGCAGGACGCGCCGATCGCGACCGACTGGGCAATCGTCTTCGCGCCGAGCTTGGCCATCGCGCTTTTCAGATGGCGCCGCACGGTGTCGACGGAGCGGTTCAGCAGGCGCGCGGTGGCCGGGGCCGAGTTGCCGTTCGCCGCAAACTGCAGGCATTCGATTTCGCGCCTCGTAAGGCGCAGGGGCGGCGTGCCGACGACGGCCGGAAAGCGCGTGGCCACGATGTGGTGGAAGGTGTGCGCCAGCGCCATCAGCGGCACCATCGTCGCCGCGCTGAGCGCAGTCCATTCCTGGCCTGCGCGTCGGGACACGCCGCTGACGAAGGCGAAGCGGTTGCCCGGCAGGTGGATTGGCACCGTGATGCCGCCGGGGAAACCCATGCCGGACTCGAGAAATTCGAGCGCGGCGCGCTGTTCGTCGCTCAGCGGCAGGTTACCCCTGACCGCCTGCCAGTCGACGGGCAGGCCGCGGCGGTAGGTCAGCGGGAGAATCGGATCGAAGAGACCGTGCTTCATCCAGCCCGCCTGCCAGCGGGACGGAAAATTGCGCGCGAAGATGGGCCCGCGCGCCCAGCCGCCGGTGAGCAGGCGGATGGACGGCAGGAAGGCGTAGTCGACCCCGTCGAGGCCGAGCCCGAGCGTCTCTTCGGCCAGCAGGTCGAGGGCCGCGTCGAAGCTGCGCGAGGCGGCCAGTCGCGAACCGAAGGCTTCGATGGTCGGCATCCCCATGTGCAAGGCCTCGCGTTGCGGCTGGTTCGCGCCCGGCCGGGGAAGCGCGGCGGCAGGCTTCGCCGCCCGCGCCGCCCGGCAGCGTCGAGCATAGTCAGCGACGCGGCTGCCGCGCAAAGGATTTGCACACGGTGTCCGCTGGCCGGTTCCCTGGTCGCCGTGGGGGGTTTTGACGCAGGGTCGCGAAACCGTCATCTTGCTCGCGCCCGGAACACAGGAAGCTATCGATGAGCAAGGTGCATTTCGACACGCGCGGCGCCATCGCCTACGTCACGATCAACCGCCCCGAGCGTCTGAATGCCTGCGACTTCGAAACCTACGAACTGCTGGCCGGCGCGTGGGAACGCTTCCGCGACGACCCGGCGCTCCGGGTCGCCATCCTGAGCGGGGCGGGCGAGCGGGCCTTCTGCGTCGGCAGCGACATCAAGGCGAACTACGGCGAGGACCGTGCGGCCACCGAGCCGGTCAACCGGCTGTTCCCCGTGCTCGGCGCGATGACGAAGCCCATCATCGCGGCGATCAACGGTCACTGTAACGGTGGCGGCCTCGAGCAGGCGCTGGCCTGCGACATCCGCGTGGCGGCCGAGCACGCGCAGTTCGGGCTGGGCGAAGTCCTGATCGGGCTGCTGCCGGGGGACGGCGGCACGCAGCGGCTGCCCCGCCTCATCCCGCTCGGGCGCGCCCTGGAGATGCTCTACACCGGCGAGCGCATCGATGCGCCGGAGGCGCTGCGCCTCGGGCTCGTCGACCACGTCGTGCCGGCGGCCGACCTGCTGGCGAAGTGCGAGGCCATCGCCGCCGCCATCCTGCGCGGTGCGCCGCTCTCGGTGCAGAAAATCCGCGAGGCCGTGCTGCGCGGCCTCGATCTGCCGCTGGCGCAGGGGCTGGCCGTGGAGCGCGATCTCTTCGAGCAGCTGCGAGCGACGAGCGACTCGGTGGAGGGCGCGGCTGCATTCGCCGCCAGGCGGCCGCCGAGCTGGACCGGGCGTTGAGCCGGCGCGCGAGGAATCGAAGATGCCGATAGCCGACAATGACCCACGGGTCTTCTTTGCCGCCGAGCGAACCCTGCTTGCCTGGCTCCGCACGGGGCTGACGATCATCGCGATAGGCGTCGTGATGGCGCGCTTCAGCCTGTTCGTGCTGGTGATGGGCGCACAGCCCGGCGCCGTGCTGCCGCCGGAGGGAATCCACGCTTCGGCATTGCTCGGCATCGGCTTCGTGATCGTCGGCGCGCTGTGCATCATCGGCGCGGTCGTCCAGCATCACCGTTTTGTCGGGACCCTCGGCGCCAGCGATCTGCCGGCGCGCTACTCGCGTACCTACGCGGTGGCGATGTCACTGTCGCTCGCCCTGCTGGGGCTGCTGCTCGCGGGCTATCTCGCCTTCGAAACGCCGTAGGCCTTGCGCCGCGATCGATGTAGGTCGGCGTTGGCGACTGAACCTGCCGCCCCTCGCCGTGTCGTAGAATGCGGCACTGCACTTTTTGAACGATGGAGCATGACCGATGACCCGAGAAACAGATGGGGGAAACGTGAAACGCAGAGAATTCCTTGCTACTTCCGCCGCTGTCGCGGCTGCAAGCACCCTTGCCAGCGGCCAGGCCGCCGCCCAGGCCCCCGCGGCAATCGTGTTGCCGCCGCTGCCCTATGCCGACAACGCGCTTGATCCCGTGATCTCCTCGCGTACCCTCGGCTTCCACTACGGCAAGCACCACAAGGCCTATGTCGACAACCTCAACAAGCTTATTGCCGGTACCGATCTCGAGGGTCGCACGCTCGAGGAGATCATCAAGGCGAGCGCCGGGCAGGCAGACAAGGTCGGCATCTTCAACAACGCCGCCCAGGTCTGGAACCATACTTTCTATTGGCACAGCCTGCGCCCGAACGGTGGCGGCGAGCCGCCGGCGGCGCTGAAGGCGAAAATTGAAGCCTCCTTCGGTGGCGTCGACCAGCTCAAGCAGGAACTGCTGACGGCCGCGACCACGCAGTTCGGCAGCGGCTGGGCGTGGCTCGTGAAGGAGGGCGACGCGCTGAAGGTCGTCAAGACGCCGAACGCGGAGCTGCCGATGACCAAGGGCCAGACCGCGCTGCTGACGATCGACGTCTGGGAGCACGCCTACTACCTCGACTACCAGAACCTGCGCGCCGACTACGTGAACGCCGTGCTCGCGAAGCTCATCAACTGGGAGTTCGCGGCCGCCAACCTCGGCGCCTGAGCCAGCGTCTGGCCGGGGCCGCAGTCGTGGCCCCGGCCTCTATCTCCCCCACGCTCTGGCGTGGGAGGGCGGGCCCAGGCGAGCTGGTGCGAGGAGCGAACGCAACCGGCCGTGCATCGACGCCTTTCGGGGGCGATTGGTCGTGGTGCGGCACAACGGGCGCTTCGCGCGTTCCCGCCCGCCGGCTGCGGGCATCAGGCCGCGACCGCCGCGCTCGGCTGGTGGAGGCAATACGCGATCCCTGCCGCTTTCGCGCGATACATCGCCGCGTCGGCCTGCTGGAGCACGGTTTCAGGCCCGTCGCAGCCTGAGGATCCAATGGCACCGCCGATGCTCGCACCGACTCGAAGCGTCAGCTGACGCAGGTGGATGGGCTCGGCGCGGATCAGTTCAGGACACCAGGCGCGCGAGATCAGTTCGGGCAGTTCGGGTGACGCTGGTGGGACACCCACCGAAGTTTCAACGTTCGCCCCCGCATTCGATGCGCGCATCATTCAATGGGTGTCCCCGCATTCGCATTCGGTCTTTCTCCGTGCGCTCCGTGGCCTCCGTGGTAAACCCCAAAGCCCGAGGCAGGGGGCAGACCGTCAGCAAGGCGCTGGTGGGACACCCACCGATATTTTTCGATTCGAGGGTCGCACCATGGGTGTCCCAGCATTCTATATTTTTCGATTCGAGGGTCGAACCATGGGTGTCCCAGCATTCGATGTTTTCGATGCGCGCATCATTCAGTGGGTGTCCCCGCATTCGTTCAGTGGGTGTCCCCGCATTCTTCGCAGCATTCGATGGGTGTCCCAGCATTCTCAGCATTCTCGTTCACCCGCGCCGCGGCCCTCGACGGGCACCATGGCGCTCGTCAGCCGCTTCATCTATGTTGACGCAACCAGACTTCCCCGGGGGAATGCCCATGCTGTGCTGCGTCGTTGGCGGAGTCGTCGCGAGCCTGCTCTTGCGCGTGGCGTGCAGCTTGCCGGTGGTCGGATCCTTGCTCGAAGCGCGCCGCGCCGCGACGGTCGATCCGTCCGACTGGCGCCCCGCGCATTACGAGGACGGCGTGCGATGAGCGTGGTCGTCTCCTACCCCCGATTGCCCGAACGCCACGCCAGCATCGGCCCGCTGACCGCAAGCCGCCTGCGCCGCACGGGGATTGCCTATCTCGTGCTCTGCACCGCAGGCCTCGCGCTCGCCCTCGCGTCCTCCACGGCCGGCTTGCAGGCCTTCGGTCTCGGGCTGGCGTTTCCGGGCGGCGGCTTCCTGCATTTCCTGACCGGCGGTCCGTGGAGCGTGCTGTTGCACCTCGGCTGCGCGCTGCTGACGGTATTGTTGTTCGTCGTGGCCCTGCTGCTCTGGTTCGGGACCGGCAACCAGGCCGCGCCCATAGTGGTCTGGCTGGGCGGGGCGCTCGCCGCCGGCGCGATGGGGCACGCGCATACGCTGCCCGGGTCGCCGCTCCTCGTCGCGCTGCTCGCCGCCGGGACCGTCGGCGGCGGCTGGCGGATTCACCGCCGTATGCTCGCGCGGAAACGCGCTCGGCGCGAGGCGCGCAACGAGGTCCTCGGCCATTGGCAGCCGGCCGCCACCGTCACGCTCGCCGACGGTTTCACGCCACAAGTCGAGGAACTCTCCGCCGATGACCTCGCCGCGCTGCGCTACGCGCTCGACCGCGCGCTGCAACCGGTCGACGGCTTCGCCGGTTTCGATTTCATCGACCAGTTCCAGCCGAGCGCCATCCGGTACCAGATCAACAATCTCGGCTACGTGCTGAGCCTCGCCAACTACGTCCACCTGCCGGCGCTGCGTGGCTACCTGAAGCAGGCCCAGGAAAACCTGGTCGAGAAGAAGAAGCAGCCCGTCGTCTGGAAGTACTGGGCGCTCGAGAGCCTGTGGGGAAATTTCCGTCACGAGCCCGACCCGATCGCGCGCGACAACGTGATGTACTCCGGCTGGTACGCCGCGCAAATCGGCCTCTACGCACTGGCGACCGGCGACCGGCGTTACGACGCGCCGGGCGCGCTGACCCTGCAGCGCGCGAGCGGCGAGCGCTACGTGCACGACCATCCGTCGCTGGTGCGCACGCTGGTCGAGAATGCGCGCAACTCCGAGTTCTGCCTGTTTCCCTGCGAGCCGAACTGGATCTATCCCCTGTGCAACAACCAGGCGGCGCTCGGCATCAAGGCCTACGATCGCTTGCACGGCACGCGCCACTGGGCGGATCTCGAACCGCGTTACCGCCAGCGGCTGGAAGAGGAATTCATCGACGTCGACGGCCATTTCGTGCTGATCCGTTCGACCCGCACCGGCTTCACGATCCCGGGCCTGTCGTCGTCGAAGGAGGATGCGATCTTCGCGTTCTGGATGCATCCCCTGTTCCCTGACCTCGCTGTCCGCGCGTGGGAAATCGCGCGGCAGGAACTGTTCCGGCAGGGGGCGCACGGCCTCGAACTGATCCCGCTGACGCCCTGGCTCGATGCCGGCAACTACCGTTTCAACACCGCGTACGCGCTCGGCGCGCTCGGCATGGCGGCCCGCGAGCTCGGGGATGGCGATGCGCTAGCCGCGGTGCTGGCCGCGATGGCCGAACTGCCGACCAACCGCGCGGGCGGCGTGCTGAGCCATCCCGGCTGTTCGACCTGGTCGCACGCGTTCATGCTGAAGACGCGCATGGGGCGTGCGAACGGCCTGGCCGACCTCGTCAACAAGGGACCGTCCCCGCAGTGGCTCGACGGCCCCGTGATCGCCGACCTCGCCTACCCCGACGTGCTGCCGGCCCGCGCCGTCAGCGACGGCGCGGCGCTCGAGGCCGTGCTCTACCCCGGCCGTGGGGCCGGGCGCTTCGAGCTCGGCATCGCGCAGCTGAAACCGGGGGCGCGCTACCGCTGTGAGGGCTGCGTGGATCCTGAAGGCGTGGCAGACGCGGCAGGACGCCTACCCGTGACGGTCTCCATCGACGG